>Ga0307373_10002848_pt1 | contig 30841 bp, 31 predicted proteins | sample OX2MG_FD_202534 | JGI IMG/M metagenome (GOLD analysis project Ga0307373, IMG submission 202534) | Soil microbial communities from Risofladan, Vaasa, Finland - OX-2 | ecosystem: Environmental > Terrestrial > Soil > Coastal area > Acid sulfate soil | place: Finland: Risofladan, Vaasa | collected...
CTGGGGCAAAGTTCGGCTCCGGGCCCACAGTTCCAATCGAGATTGTTGATCAGTCGTCAGGCGCAGGGCAGGAGCGGGTGCATGAGACATGCTCCCAGGATCGTACGCTCACCCTCAATAGTCAACCTATTTACCGCTCGGTGTACTAGCGGGGCCTTGAACGAGAAGGTTGGCTAGTGGCAGTAGCAGGACCGGCGCATCGAGGTGCTCGGCAGTTTGAAGGCGCGGCACTACGTCCTGCCAACGGAAGAAGCGGTGGGTGATCGACCGTGAGGCGCTCACTTCCCCGAACGAGCGGCTCAGAAGGCGGCGCTGACGGACATGGAGCCCACCTGCGCGGCCTTGCATCCCCAGATCGGCCGGCCCGCGGTCGCCGGGAGACCAATCCCCGAAAGTTTCAACCTCGACAAGGACTTCCCGATCTCCCAGGAGCGGCAGTTAATCGGGTCCCTCGGCTTCGCCTGGGAGCCAGGACCTAACTTCCAGACCGAATGTCTGCTGGGTGGGACTCCGAAGAGACCCCTGCCCGCCAACGAACAGCCATCCGAGCTCCTGCGACCGGCCATCCCACCGGGCGGGACAGCGCTCAGGACTAACCGGCCTCGGGTGATCCATCCCACCGCGCTCGCCGCCCCTTCGTGTAACGGGATCGTTAGTTCGATTGACATTTTCGTGAAGGTCCGTCACAATTCTATGCGGAAGGAGTAACTCCGGTCTGGGCAGCCGGCGGCAGCACTTTTCGGGGACCGTGGGTGGTCTCCATAAATCAGCCGTTTTGGCCGCTGATGGCAGGTACCCGATGAGCGTTGCGCTTGACACGTCGGTCGCGGGGGCCATCCCTGACTTGGTGGTGGCTGTCCCTGAATACAGGACACTCTCAGTCATTGTCCCTGTATTCAACGAGAGAGCTACGGTCGTTGAGATCATACGTCGCGCGCGCTCGGTAGCGATTCCTCTGGCCTTAGAAATCATCATCGTCGACGACGCGTCGACAGATGGGACCGGAGAATTACTCTCCGCCTTGCAAGACTCAACGGTGCGCGTTATACACCACACCGAAAACCGGGGGAAAGGCGCAGCGGTTCGGACTGGTCTCGCTGCCGTGAGTGGCGAGCTCGTTCTAATACAGGACGCAGACTTGGAATACGACCCTTCGGATTGGCCCATGCTACTCGAACCAGTCCTGACTGGCAAGGCAGAAGTCGTATACGGCAGCCGGTTCCGCGGTGAGTGCCGCAACATGACGCGACTCCACTGGATTGGCAATCAGTTTCTGTCATTCGTGACGCGAATTCTCTATGCAACGTCCGTGACCGACATGAACACATGCTACAAGCTGATTGACCGTCGTGTTCTCGATGGCATTTCGCTGCAGTCAGAGCGATTCGCATTTGACCCTGAGATTACCGCGAAGATACTGCGCCGTGGGCACAGGATCTACGAGGTGCCCGTGTCCTACGACGCTCGTACAGTCTCCGAGGGGAAGAAGATCACCTGGCGCGATGGGCGAAGTGTAATCACAGCCCTGGTCCGGTATCGACTCGCATCTCCAGACAATTGAGAGTGGGCGCACAGTACGGCCCGCGCTTGCCAGGCGCAGATTTTGGCGCCGAAGCGGAGCCGTCCGAGGCGGCGCTTGAGCAGTGAGGAACGGGGAGTTTGCGTTTGCTCGCCGGACGGAGCTGCCCGAGCACGACGGCAGGGGTGCTCCGGCCGTCGCGCACAAACGGGCCGGGCATCTATCCACTATCCTGAGTCCTGGTTCCGCTGATGGAGAGAGTCTGATGGGGGGTATGAGTCCGAATCCCACGGATGAGGCAAGAGCGGGGACCGTGACAACCGCGCCTCTGCGGCGGGCCGGTGCCCCGCCGGTCTCCGTGGTGATCCCCATCCACTCTGAAGAGCGCTGGGAGGTATTCGGGAGTGCGTTGCAAGCAGTGCGCCAGCAGGATCCCGCGCCAGCCTCGGTGATCGTATCGGTTGACCATAACCTTCCACTACTGAGGCGAATCGGCACAGCGTTCCCGGATGTCTGCACAGTTGAGAACATATTCGAGCGCGGTGCATCAGGTACCAGGAACTCGGGCGCCTTAGTGGCAGACACGCCGGTACTGGTATTCGTCGATAGTGACATCACAGTCGACGAGGATTGGATGGCCCGCTTGCTAGAGCCATTCTCCAACCCATCTGTCGTCGGTACCGGGGGCTTTGTAACCCCCTTCTGGAGTGCCGGGGTTCCGCCGTGGTTCCCAGACGAATTCGGATGGGTGGTCGGCGTCTCGTACCGGGGGATGCCCACGGAGACAGCCCCTGTCCGCAACGTTTGGTCTTGCAACATGGCGGTTCGGCGGGATGCTTTCGTCGCCGTGGGCGGGTTCCGAGTCGACTTCTCTAAGGTGGGTGACTCTCCCAAACCCGAAGATACAGATTTCTGTGTACGAGTGACGAGAGCTTGGGGAGGCGGGATCTGGATGTTTGTTCCGGATGCGAAAGTGCATCACCAGATCGGGCGAGAGCGCTCCGGATTCCCGTTTTTTGTTCAGCGATGCTTCTCCGAGGGAATGGGTAAGGTCGCGCTAGCCCACCTAAATGGGGGCCGAAGAGATCTGTGGGACGAGTCGAACTATGTACGGAGGGCGGCGCCGGCGGGCGCAATCCGTTATGCGCGGCTAGCCGTCTATGGCCGGGATGGGACTTCCCTGCGTCGGTGCGCGGCGATCCTTGCCGGACTAGCGGCGGCGGCGCTAGGTGCGGTGGCCGGTCAAGCACGGCACCTGCTTAGCTCTGTGCCGACGCTGCGAGCTCGCGAGCCTTGACTTTAGGTGGCGCTGAGGGCAAGGGGCTCACCAGCAATGGGCTCCCAGTCCGTATGTAGTCGGGCTATGCGACATCCCGCGACCTGAGAGTTGGTGAGGGCCTCTTGGCTCGCTGTTCGCACTGGGCGGTTGGTCTACCCCACGGCCTGCGCGAGCGCCTGGAGATGGTGTTTTAGGCCCTCGCCGAACCGAGTTGGAGCCCCAGACCAAGTATTGATCAGTGACGGACCGGCGCTGCAGCTCCACTTCGCATCCCACGCCCAGCCTAGGTATGAGATGCCCTCTCGGTCAGCCCAGGCCATGTAAGAGTCAATAAAGTTCTGTCCGCAGTCGAACTCACCCATCTCTCCGGTTACTAGCGGGACCACTTTGGCGATCGGCTGCAACACGCTCGTCCAGCAACCGACATTGTTGCAGCCTCCAGTGTTGTACACGTGCACACTTGCTATCAGTTGGTGTTCAGGGTCTTTCGGCATGTAGTGGAGCCAGTCGGAGAGGTCACTGGCGTGGTTCAGCCCACCTACCATGATCGGCTGGGTGGCGCCCACTTTCCTCACAGAGTTCACCAACTCCTGCATACCTGCGGTTTTCCACCCGGTGGGCGCGTGGCAGCCGTCGAGCCAACACGTCCAGGAGACCCCCCACGCCTCGTTGTATAAGTCGAATACCACGTCGGGCACGGCCTTGAAGGAGGTCGCCACAGAACTCCAAAATGTCGGGGAGTGTGACTGGTCAGCCATAACCTGCTGTCCAGTTGCTAAGTTACCGCCAGGCGCGTTCCAGTGGAGGTCGAGGATCGCCACGATCCCTTCCGCATTTAGAAGTCCCACATATCGCTTGATTGCTGCTCGGTAGCGCATTCCCGAGTACCGGGGCCTAACGCCGTTGATACCCAGCCAACAATCCTCATTGAGAGGGATGCGAACCGCATTCACATCCCAGGCAGCCATTGCCTTCACGGAACCGATCCCGGACGGCCCGTAGAAGATCCCTGAGTTCAGGCACATATACTCTGTGCCTGAGCGATTCACGCCCAGCAGCCTGATCGGACTGCCCGCTTGATTGACCAGCCGGTTCTTCATCACGTGGACCGCGGTGATCGATCGAGGCGGCGGAGGACTGGCGCGCAGAAAGAGCAGGCCGCTTCCGATCACGACCAGGGCCCCGCCCACGGCAGCCGCGATTCTGAACGTCCTCACTCAGGATCCGAGGTCATGGTGCATAGAGGTCATGGTGCATATCAGCAGCCTTCTTGGTGTCGAGCTCGCCTCAAACCACCCAGCGCCCTCCACCGTACTCTATGTTGCTGGGAATTGGTCGAGTCGGCGCGCCCGGGGCTGCCGGGACAGTATGGACGAGGTCCGGTCCGGCCAACCTCGGGCATACGAGGCTCCCGATCGAAATCGGAGGTTCGGGCCTTCTCGAGCCCACGAGAATTGATTTAGCTGGTGTGGTGGGCGTTACGGTCGTCGGTGAACTAGCCCTCGTGACTGCCACATCCACGCGCGCCGCCTTACGTTCAACGGACCTAGCATGGGCCGCCGAAGTCCTTTTCGTACTCAGCTTCCGACTGGGGCCAATTCGTAATCGTTGCCGAGCCGTAAGAGAAGTAATCGTGCAGGATCACGTCGGCGGCGGGATTGTGAACTACGGCTGAAATCGTATCTATGAAGGCGGGGTCATCGGAAGTCGACAGTCCCCACTCATCGATCGAGATCGGCTTCCCATGACTGTGCGCGAAGCTGACTATCGCAGGGACATTGCCGTCGTCACCATACATGTCGTAGACGTCGATTCCAACGTTCGACACATACGCGTCTCCAGGATAGGTGTCGAATTCCGTGCGACCAGGTTCGACGGTGCCGGCCGATAGGTTCCAGACATAGGTGAATCGATTCCCAGGCACTGCCGCGAATGCCTGCTCGACCGACTGGTAGGTCGCGATGTACTGAGCGGCTGAAAGTGCCTGAGTGCCCCATGACTCCCAGTCGCCATTCATCTCCCACATGATCCTAATCATCGCGTTGGAGTATCCCTCTGACATCAGGTTGTCCCCGATAGTGGTGGCTTGCGAGGGGGTCAGGGCCCCGACACCGAGTAGGAGTTGGAACCCGGTCCCCGGCTCAAAGGTGAAAGCAGTGTATGGTCCTCCGCCAGCGTTGTAAGCGTAGACGGTCAGGACCTGGGCGTGGACGTTGAGGCTTGATGCTAGGGTGGTGGCTCCGGACGGACTCTCGCCCCTCACAAAGAAACCGATGGCGGGGCAGGAACTCGCCGGGGGGCTCGCAGTGGAAAGAGGGGCTGGGGCACTGATGGGAGGCGGAGTACGGGTAGCTACTGGAGTCGAGTTTGGCGCGACAGCCAGAGTGCGTACCCGAAGGGTCTGCCCACCCCGCTGGTTGACGTTGGTCAGGGACGTGGTGTCTGATACGCCGTTGGGGGGGGCTTCCGAGGAACCCTTCGGCATGGCCGAGGGACTGGCCGACTCAGAAGCCGTTCGGTGGTGGACGTGGTGGATCGGTGCAGACGCACGCGAAGGCCCGGTCGCCAAAACCGCTACCAAGAGTGCCGCACCGGCGCCCAACGCTAACCCGATGCGAGGGTTTCCGAGTCTCATACCGGCTACCTCCTTCTGGACGGGACGGCGCCACTAATCTGGTCCCAAGTGGGTGGTGGCTGCTGTTGAGTGGCGTGAGATCCCCGCTCGGTTCCTGGCGCCCACTGACACTCGGACGGGCTGTCCCTGTTCTCGTGATCCAGACCTTCACCGCGGCGCAGATCGATTCTGGCTGGTCCCTCCGAGTGTCGGCGGCAAAGACCGCCGCGTGCACCGCTCGTAGCCAACGTGCTGAGTAAGTCAGCCCGATAAACGTAAGCGTTGTCGTCCACTTTGCCGTCGCCGTCACTTGCTTGTGATATGCGCCACGAGGTCTTCAAGTACGCCGTGGCACAATGCGGAGGGGTCACATTGGCGTGACCGGACCCCCTTGAACTGATCCAGGTGACCTAGCCCCCGTCTTCTGCACCAGCTATATGAGAGTTAGGCAACAGTGGCGGACTCCCGATGGAGGTTCTCGCAGTCTACGGGTGATGGTGACGTAGCCCGACGGCCCGATCCGCCGAAGTTGGTGCTTTGGTCGAGGGAGGGAGCCAGTGGAGGGAATCACGAATTTGAGATGGGTCACTGCGGGGACGTGAACGTAAACGGTCACTCCCGAGGTGGTCGCCCCGACACCCGCTGGGGGTGGAACCGACCGCGTCCCTACTACCCGGGCCTAGAACCGGATCGAAAGAAAACCTACTGGGGTCGCGGACCGTTGGTCAGCGGAAGTCTCTTGCATCCCCGTACGACCTGGGCGTCGATCGTAAGCCGAAGCTAATGGATTGGGTTCTGGAGGCAGGCCTGAAGAGGCTACAGGGAGATCCGAGGGGTGCTGCTGGCGCGAGTGGGGAAACTGTGGGGTACTCGGTGAGGCGAGGTGGGTCAAGGATGAACCATCGGTGGGCTTCCGCCGAACGACGAGTCTCCGCGCAGCTCATCTCCCCGTAGCTCAATCCGCCCAGCAGCCTTACCTGGACGCGGACCGCCGTACCAGTGTCCTGCGCTGACCACCCACCATCGCTGCAATTGGATGCGAGCCGATGAGCGTTGGCGACTTTTGAGGAAGACACCTAGAGGTGAGCCTGTTGTACCGAGGAACTCCGCAACGATCGTGAATAAGTACCCGACCCTGGCCCGAGGGTCGACTGAAAGTGGTACGGGTATCGCAAACTGGTCCTTCTCTCGTTTCTGGTAGTCTTCGCACTTGCGCCGAACTCGCCACGAGGAAGCCGTCCTGAGTCCGGTGATCGATACGTGGTCCGAGTCGACGTCTGTCTAATAGGGAGTGTGAATCGCCGGTGCCTCACGCTGAACGGCAAGCCATCTTCATCGTCACGGACTACTTCCCATCAACTGGTGGCCCAAGTAGCTCTTCTCGTGCCATCGCGCAGGAGCTCATATTGCGCGGTTGGACGATCCGTGTGGGTACACGAAGACTGTCCCGAAAGTGGCTCCGCGACGAACTAATCGATGGAGTGCATGTCCACCGCTCAGGTCGCCCGGGCTACGGCAAGTTGTCCAAACTGTGCGATCTCGTGGGCACTTGGTGGTGGCTCTTCCGTATAGGGCGGAACGCCACCGTGCTGCAGGTGTTTATGGACCCCGACTATGCCTTGGCTGGAGCGGCCGCTGGGCTGGGTCGCCGAACAGTCATGAAATGGGCGACGCTCGGAGACCCTGAGCGCTACCTCGGCCCACAGCCTGTCCGTTACCTGAAAGTGCGGGCGCTGCGGCGATCGTTGAATATCTCTCTAACGCAATCGATGGCCCAGGAGCTCAAGGAGTGCGGCATAAAATCGGACGCAATTATTCCTGTGTCATTCGACACCCTGCGTTTTGCTCCCGCGTCCGTTTCAGAGAGGAGCGAGGCGAGGACCCGACTTGGGATCACGGCCGACGTCACGATTGTGTTCACCGGCCATCTCGAACCACGCAAGGGTATCGATCTGCTGCTGCAGGCATTTGGCGCTATCGTGGCCGAAGGCGCTTCTGCCCACCTCCTCGTGGTGGGAGGGAACCACGGGCACGCACCCGATCTCGGGCCTGCTTTGAAAAGCTACGTTCGATCCCACGGTCTTGACGAGCGGGTCACCTTTGCTGGCGTAGTCGATGACGTGGTGCCCTACCTCCGCGCCAGCGACATCTTCTGCCTGCCATCGACGAGGGAGGGCATGTCGAACTCAATGGTCGAAGCGATGGCCTGCGGACTGGCGTGCATAGCCCCTGCCTCTGCGGGGGGTGACGATCTGCTGAGCGATGGCGCCGGGCTGATACCCGCATCGAACTCTCCGGCCGAACTCGCAAGAGCACTAACTCAACTCTTGGGCGATAGCGAGCTCCGATCGCGGTTAGGAACGAGAGCCGCCGCGAGGGTGGAAGCGCACCGCCTTCCTAGCGTAGTTGATGCCTTTGAGCGGATGTACGCGACCCTTCCGACTAGGTGTGGCCAGCGAGGGGTTCGGCGTCGGACTCCGTGAGCTCACAGATCGATTGCGGGCGTGGCTCGCCACGTAGTCAGCCCCACTCTTTAGGCCATCAAATCACAGTAACTGAAGCTTGCGGGTGGCTGTCGAGCTGCGGGCGGCGACTGCCAACTCGCTGAGTGCCCGGCGACGCTATAGGTCCGCGGAGCAACTACACCCCAATTTTATCAGGTGAACCTGGTGCGACACCTCCCGTCCGGACGTGACATGCCCCTGCCCGGTCCACATCACCCGGATCGCCTCATGGGGGTCCGGTCACCCCCATCACATACCATCACTCAGCCATCCTCTTGTTTGCCCGTCAACGGGGCGAACATCCAACGGCCTGTTCGACTCGCGCCTTGTCGTTGGGCTGGCCGAAGCGAGCCGCCGTCACCTGACGGGCGAGGCAAGTCGCACGGAGTGCAGAATTAGCGATGGACGTGAAGCTAAGTAAACCAAGGCGGTCACCGGCTTGAAATTCAGGCGCAGCAGATGATACCTCCAGGTTTCCCCCTCGCCCAGAACCACCACTCTGTGGCTAAGCCACACCTTCGTCGTTGACTCGATGGACACCTCAAACGTTTCACGGCGACCTTCATAGTTTGTGAGACCAACCTCGGCATGTGCGGCAGTAGATCCTGCGCCGGCGGGAACCGGGAGTATCCACAGTTGCACAAAGGCTTCTTGATCCGTGGTTGTGCTGGAATACAAGGAGAGGGCAATTGCGCCCGCTAGGAGACCGGCGGCGCCAAGGCTGAGGAGTGTGGCGGATGTACGTCCCCTCGTTGGACGTAGTCCAACTTTCCACTTGACCGAGGCTGTGTCCAGATCACCTCCACGGAGCGCACTTAGTCCGCACGCGATTAGTAGAACTGCGAGCACATACACCAGCCAGATGTCGCGGGTAAGCGCTGCAATGATATTGAGTAATAGCCCTCCCGCAATCGATACCACGATACTTCCGAGCCCCGCCCAGAGAATCCTTTCTGCGCCACGGGTGTGCCTGTGGCGCGGGTCCGCTGCAAGCACGATAGCCGCTCCGGGCAGAAACAGCAAGAGCGGGAGAGACGCCACGACCTGAATCGCCGTGACAGAGGAGAGGCCGTCAAGAGCAGCGCAAGCGACACCTGACGTAGCTAGCCCGAGTACCAACCAACGACTTGCGTTCATGACTTGCTCGCCTTGGTGGTCCTGTACAGCGACCCCGCCAACGCGTAGACGGTCATCGTCCCATCCTCGAAGATTCGGCTCACCCCGGCGACCCCATTGAACTTGGTGAGGTCGCGACGAGGGATCGGGGCTCGGTAACGCCCTGCATTGGGATCGTTGGGGAAATACGAGCCGTCCGCTGGAAGCTGCTCCGACATGCGGCCATCGACCACGATAAAGTCGATGCGTTTGCGCCGGACGAGTCTACGCGTAGATGCCGCGAAGTGTGGCGTCAGGAACAGTGGGGCGACTCCCGATGGCGCGGACTCGTGTCCGAGGGAAGTCAGCAGCGTTCCGGTGACGTAGACTGACGCGACTCCATAGTTAGGGGGAAGAGACCGAGCCGCCCATGCGGCGAGATCTAAGTTGTGCTGGTCCACTGATCTCTCCCACGCCTCCGCGCGAAAGGAACCGGGAAGTCTCGCATAATACGCTGGCCACCCGCCCGCGACACTCCCAACCCCCAACAGTATGATGACGGCGGCACCCGTCCAGTGGGCCGGGCTAATTCTGAACTTCAACGGGTGAACAGGCGTCCGCCCTGCAGCGGCGGCAACGTGACCTATGAAGCCCGTGGGTAGGCGGAGCCTCCAGGTGGATGATTTCGTTGTGCCCCCCGGAGTCGTCTTCGAGCACACGGCACTCTGGGTGCGGCGTCGGCGCCAGAATGAAACGGAAGCACCGAAGTTGGGTGCGGGAAGCCGTCTACCCAGTTGCACGACGCGGTGCAGCCAACGCCGTTCCAGCCGATAACGGATGGCGGTGATAGCGAATGCGATCGCTAGGCCCGACGGGAGCAAGAAGTAAGTCGAAGCTCGACCGTATAACTCGCTCCCGTCAGGCCCTAGCACTCGGAGTCCGAGCGCTAGCAGCAAGCCGACGGTGGCCAGCGCAAATGCCGATGCCAAGCTGCTGCGTGCCTTGTGCCGTGATCGCCAAACTTTCCAGGCCCCGAGCGCCGACAGGGCGTAGAGCAGGAGGATGGACAAGTATTCAAGTGTTGTGTCAACCAGCGGCCCGGAGGGCGGCCGCGCAGCGCTCGCGGCGTGGTGGCCGCCGGCATGAAAGTAAGTCGAGAGCGCCTGTGCGATGCCTTCCATCGTAGGAGCGAAATACGTGACCGTGTGGGTTGCCACGTCGAAATCCCAGAATACAACTAGGGCCAAGGCCGTGAGGATAATGGCGAATCCTAGCAAATCGCGACGGGTGCGTGACGGCCGCAAAGCCTGCACAACGGCAAGAGCGAGAAGGAAGCCAATCATCACGTAGCTTGTCACATGGTGCGTGACCACCGTCGCCGCGGCGCACACGGTCGCGGTCAACGTCCAGCTCACGGCGACCGTCCAACTGGTAGCCTTAAACATCCTCACCGTCGCGAGTAGGCACCCCACCATGAGCGGGAGCGCGAGAGCCTCATAGATAAAGTACGAATCGAAGAATTGAAATTGCGGGCCGGTTGAGTACACCAATACAGCGAGTGCAGCCACGCGCCTTTTGTGAGTCACTTCCAAAAACAGATAGAAGATGCCGAGACAGAGTAGAAGGTGGGCGAAGCTCACAATCAGACTAGCAGCAGCGAAAATCGACAGGTGGGAAAGAGATACTAATGCACTGGTTGCGATCTCGATCCCGGGATATTGCGGACTCACGACGAGTGCCGGGTTGCTGTGAAACAGGTGGTGAGTGGCGAGAATGGACTGAGTCGTTCGCACGGTGAAGAACTCGTCGAGAAAGCGAAATTGGGTTGGGCTATAGGCCACTGTGAGTGAGTAGGTCGCAATTGGTACGAACCATGCTATTCCCAGGGCTTCACCCCTAGCGATCGATCGCCGGGTGGTCAACAGTGCGGCGGGCGCGCCGAAAATCAGCACTTCACCGACCCAGAAGAGTGGCCCGGCTGCGGGGCTATTGAGTCTACTCGCAGCAAATCCAAGAGCCACGAGCATGACCCCACAGGCCATCGCAAAACCTAACAGCGGCAGTCGGCTGGACCTGGGGCGCGTTGTCGAATGCGTGTGCTCCTTATCCACGTCGATCGCCGCACGCTCGCCTCCTGGGGACGAAGTCCGTACGTGGACTGGAGGCACGTAAGCCTTTGTCCTTGCCCGGACCGCCCGTTTCTTCCTCCTAGAAGGAGTCCGCCGAGGGCTTGGCCGGCGGGGGTTTGGCATCAGGTGGCTGCCAAGGCGATCACTACGGGCGGGCTCTAGGGGAGTGCTCGCTTCGCGATACGCGCACTAAAGCGAACCTGTCAGCGCCGAGTCCACCCCGGGCCGCCCCAGTGGTGGCACCCCAATGGCTTGGCGGCCTAGCCCATGGGCATGTCACTGGGGGGATGATACGCCGCGCCCGCGGCTCGCGACGCCGACGCCATCCGATCTGTGGAGACGCCGGCAGGCGAGACTGTAGCTCGGATGCTCTCTAGATTTCGCCTGCGTGATTTGGGTCAGGCGATCGTGCCCGGCGAAGCCGGACCTCGGCCTCCGGCGAGACCTCCACCCCGCGCGCTACTATCCCGAACTCACGTTCGATTACCGTGCGGATTAGGTTGACGCTGGTACGATCGGAAAGCAATCGTTCTCGCCATGCAATCGGCCGCGTTGAGCCACCCTCCCTCTGACTTCATGGGCTGGGACCCCACAGTCGATCTGTCCGCACATCGGAGCTCTGAAACACGTGGATCGCTTTAATTCAGCCCATCGTGAAATCTAACTACACAACTCTCCGACTGCGCCAAGCACTACCGAGGTGGTTGCGTCCGGCCACCCGCTCCGCTTCCAGATCTTGTCAGTTTCACGTCGCTTCGTAGCTCACAGCGCTGCCAGTCTCTATTCCACCACGGTCGTCACAAGTGCCTTAGGATTTGCGTTCTGGTCGTTGGCGGCACACCGATTGCCTCCGATTCAGGTCGGTGATGCGTCCGCTGTCGTCTCGGCGATGCAGCTCTTGGCGATGCTTAGCGTGTTGGGACTCAACACCCTCATTATCAGCGAAGTCAGCGCGCGACCGACTCGGGCCCCGGTCCTGATAGCCACCGCTAGTACGGTGGCATTAGCGGTCGGATTGGCGGGCGGGCTGTTCGCAGCTGTCGTGGCAAAGTCGACATCGGCCGCTTACATGCACATATTCGCCACGACATGGGCTCTACCCATCTTCGTGGTTGGCGTTGGCGTGACTACGATCACCTTGGTCGTGGACGACGCATGCGTCGCCGCGCGACGTCCGGCGCTGCAGTTGTTTAGGAATTCCGTCGCCTCAGTCCTGAAGCTCTCCCTGATCCCAGTCGGCGCGATCGTGCTCGGCGGAAGCAACGGGATGCAGCTGCTCTCAGGATGGGTTTTGGCGACGATCGTGTCGCTGTGGTTCGTACGCCGCCTGGTGGTTGGATCCGAGCCCGGACATTCTGGTGGTCTGATTGACTTGTCGCTGATTCGGAGCCGGAGCCACCTTGCCCTCCGCCACCACTGGCTAAATGTGTCCGTTCTAGCCCCGCGATACGCGGTCGTAGCCATCGCTGCTGTTGTGCTTGGACCCCGGCTTACAGCCGCCTTCTATGCCGCCCTGTTGATCGTTGGATTCGTTACCATCATCCCAAGTCTCCTGACCACAGTGCTCTTTACTATTGCTCCTGGCGATGACCTCGCCCTAACGGCGCAAGTGCGATTCACCCTTGGGGTGAGTGCCATGCTAGCCGTGGTAGCCGCCCCGGTAATTTTCTTGCTCTCGGGAATCTCGCTGTCCTTGTTCAGTCCAGCTGATCTAACTGCGCGCGCCGCCATGTGTGTGCTCGGACTGACGGTAGCGCCGCTGGCCGTCAAGACCCACTACGTAGTGATAGCGCGGGTTCGGGGTCGGATGGGCCAGGCCGCGCGTCGAACCACGGCAGGAGCCGCGCTGGAGTTGACGTTCGCCGGCCTAGGAGGGGCGATGGGCGGCTTAGACGGAATGGCCATAGGGTGGCTCATTGCGCTCGGCGTAGAGGCGGTAGTTTTCGGACCGACGGTTTACCGGGCCGCTTTCCCACCAAGGGGTCCCCATTCATGAGCCCAGAACAGGGGCCACAGCTGGGGACTCACCGGCAGGGGGCCTGTGAACTTAGCCAGGAGGCGGAGCCGGCGCCTAGTGGGACTACTGCCGGTCCTACGCCCAATCAGCTCGTCCCGGTCCTGGCTACATGCCAATCACCTATCCGGTAACCGGGTACTGGCCCAGGTCCCGGCGGAGAGCGGTGTACTTGGGGATCATGGAGCGGGCGAAACTGGGTCGCCAGCACTCTTCCAGCACCGTCCTCTGGACCCGCTCCACACAGCCGTTGCTCTGGGGTCGGCCGGCGTGGATGAAGCGGAGCTGGGCGCCGGTCTTGGCCACTGCTTGGCGGAACTCCTGGGATTGAAACTCACTGCCGTTGTCGGTGGAGACCGCCTTCAGCCGGCCAGCCGGCTTGGGAGAGCTCCATGGCCACCTGGTGCACCAGGGTCGAGGTGTAGCGGGCACTGGGGTTCATCGGCGTCACGTGGACAGTGGCCCAGGTGTAGCTGCTGTAGGCGTCAATCGCGGTGAACTGCCAGACCTTCCCCTTGGTCCCGGTCAGCCGGCCAATGTGGAAGCAGTTCAGCTGCACCAGATCACCCGGCGCGTGCACGTCCAGATACTGGCCCGGCAGCTGCGGTGGTGGCTCCGTCTCGGGTGGCGAGGCATACCCGGCCACCAGGCTCAGCCGCCTTTGTCTGGTCGCGATCCCGTTTCGCCGGAGCACCTTGAACACACCGCTGGGTGAGATCAGGTGGCCTTCCCAAATCGGCCGGCGCAGTTGCGCTGCCAGCCGTCGTGGACCCAGCCCCGGGCTCCCCAGCGCCCTGGCCAAGACCTGCTGCTCCAGCCAGGGCGCCAGTTGGTTGGGCATCCTGGCTCGGCGCCTCTCACGAGGCATCAGGATTTCCAGCCCGTGCCGCTCCACCAGCTCCCGGCAGGCCCCAGCAACCCCAATTTCGCCGGCTCTGGCGAACAACCGCACACGGTGGCGGAAGGTCATCATTGGTCACGGCGGCCCCGTCCCTTGAGCTTTGAACACCCAAAGGATGGGCCGCCTTCTCTTTTCCTGCACACCCCCTCCGGGGCACAGGTGTCTACAGACCTTGTGAGCCGTCAAGCTAACCGGCAGGGTGAGGTCTGGGCGCTCATGAGTTGTGCTTCGAGCCAGAGAAGCTGGATCGGCTGAGATTGATTCATTGGCCCAAAGAGTGAAACCTGGACCAGCGTGTACCACTTCCGCGGGCTACTCTCGCCCGAGCCGCTCAGCTATGTTCGGGAGACGAGGAACCTCTACAGTCCTTGAGGCCATAAATCTCGCTCTATCGTAGAGGTCGAATCCGCGGCGAACACGGATCGGCACCAGACCTCGGCTGACCATAGCCTGACCCGCAAGGAACCGCGGGCGGAGGCGATGGTTTCTGCGAACTCCCGGTTAGGAATCTCGAACAATTCCCTAAACATTCCGGCAGTTAGGAAGCGAGGGTTGGCCGCTTCTTCGATCCACACCCCAGCATCGAAATCCATGCCGTAGATCTTCGGTCGGTGCGCGATTGTCCAAGGTAGTAGCCGTCGGGCCACGTCGCGTAGGATGCCCTTGCTCCAGGGACTGACTCGGGTCTCGAGCGGCAAGTTCAGAGCGAGGTCGACCAGCCGGGGGTCAAGGAACGGAACGCGCGCTTCGACCGACACCTGCATCATATTCGTGTCCATGCGGTTCAACAGGTGCGAGAGCGTGAAGTCGAGGCGGCCCAACAAGTCCGTTTCCAGTCCTCGCCTCGATCCCGAGTGGTGAGAGTAGGCGTTGGCGATCTCAGCGAGCGCTTCCTGTTCACCGGCTGACTCACCACTCGTTGGACCACTCGCCCGGGGCGCGGCCAAATCCCTAGAGGAGAATTTCATGGCTAGCCACTTGACACGGCGCGCCGCGTCTAGAGCTGTCCCGAGTGGGTTTCCGAACAGGGCTGGTTCCAGAGTGCGTATGGCGCGCTGTCGCGGCGACAGAAACGCGGCTAAAGGTGCGGCTTGGGCTCCGAAATACCCGGCGAACAACTCGTCGGCACCCTCCCCAGTTAGTAGCACCTTGATACCTCGGCGGCGGGCGCGCTCTGCCATTTGCGCGATCGTTACCGAGCTTGCCGTGCCCAACGGGGCGCCGAAGTGGCGGGTAGCTTCCACGAAGCCGCTGCGCCAGCCGGCCTTGGTGACATCCAGGAGGTCGAGCTCAATACCCAAGGAGTCAGCGACGCGCTGGGCAGCGGGTCCTTCGTCGCGAGCCCGGTCGGGTTTGTACCTCGCCCCGAAGGCGACCAAGTCACTCTTGACCTCGACGGCCAAGGCGGTGATGAGGCTCGAGTCGATCCCTCCCGAACACAACGTCCCCATCGGAACATCGCCCAGCAGGGCGTCCTGCACCGCAGTCCGGAGAGTGGTTTCCAGTTCCGAGACCAGGTGTGATCGGGAGGAGCCTTGTAATTGAGCCTGGCGCTCGGGGTCGACGTGGCTGGCGGGTGAGTTCCAGCGGCGGCAGGTGATTCGGGAAGTGTCAAGGGCAATTTCCAGGTAGCTACCCGGGGGCAGCCGCCGGATGCTTGCTAGGAGCGTGGCCTCGCCGCGATAGCACGACCAATCCAGGATGCTGCGCCAGCTGTCGGCGCGAGGTGTAGGGGTTACGCCGGCGGCCAAGAGCCCAACCGGTTCGCTTGCGAACCAGAATCCGTCTTCCGTGTCGGCGATGTAGAGCGGTTTGATTCCGAAGCGGTCCCGGGCCAAGAGCAAGCGTCCACCTGTGATGTCCAGTGCGGCAAACGCGAACTGTCCGTTGAGCCTCGAAAGCACGGCTGGACCCCAACGGGCGAGCGAGTGTAGCAGGGTGTCGGTATCCCCGTCAGAGACGAACGTGTCGCTCAGAAGCTCACGCCGAATCGACTTGTGGTTGAAGATTTCCCCGTTGAAGGTGATCCACCAGTTGCCACTGGGGTGACGCATGGGTTGCCGCGCACGGGCGCTTACATCGACAATCGCAAGACGGGTATGGACAAGCCCCACGTTGTCGACGATCTCCACCCCTGATCCGTCAGGCCCGCGGTGGAAAAGCGCATCTCGCATTGCCTGGAGGCGTTCGGCAGAGGGGCTTCCGCCGATCGGGACGACGCACCCACCGATTCCGCACATGGGTTGAGAATACCGGAAGCGGTTGCCGCCGTAATACTTCGACGCGTAACGTGACCAGATCCTCCTGGTCCGGGCCGTCTCCCTTGGCCAGGGGCAGGGACGGCTCTCGCAGCGCCGCCCGCGCGACTGCAAGTGCGTCGATAAGGTCCGACTTGCCACCCTGCCGTCCAATGCGGCGCATGCCAGCCATAAGGCGGGTGAGGATCCGAAGAACCCTCTCTCCAGTCGCTAACGGATCGAGCTCAAGTCTCCGTGAAAGGTGGCGACAGTCCTCCACCGCGAAGGTCCTCACCGGCCACTGCTGAGCCCACGCGAGCATGTCAAATGCCCAGCGGATGTGGCCTCCACGGTTTCGGTCCCGAGTTCGCACCCGTTGCCGTCCACAGCCACCTCCGTGTGGGTGAACTTGTGCGCATCTACGCCCAGTGTCACATACCCTTGTCTCCTCCTGGCTTGGTGGAGTCCAAGGACCGGTCGGCGAACATCAGTGAGTCGAGCTATCCAGGGTTCTATCGAGTCACGCCGGCCGGTCCACTAGCGTCCAGAGGCAGACAGTTCCCGTTTAGGCCATTCCCGAGGCAGGCACGAAGTTAGCGAGCCTGCCCCTGGACGTGCCGAGGTTTGACACTCACACCGAGGTTCGATCCCAGGAGTCCCGCCAAGCCGTGGCCAAGACCGGCTCCCAGCTCCACTTCATCCACGTTGGCCAGCCCCAGAGCAACGGCTGCGTCGAGCGGGTTCAGCACACTCTTTTGGAAGAGTGTTGGCGACCCAGCTTCGCCCGCTCCATGACCCCCACTTACACCTCTCCGCCGCGACCTGGTCCAGTACCTCCGCTTTTACAACTTCGACCGCGCCCACATCGGCCGCCATACCGCTGGACGCACCCCCGCCCATCTGGTCTATGGTGCTAGAAAGATGGGCCCACGATGAGCCCCACGTGTCCAGTCATGCCGTGCATTGCTCAACCTAACCCACCGCTCGGCACTGCTGGTGCTAGGAGCTCCGGCTTCGGGCAGCTCGGGCAGAGGTCTCGCCGGAATACTGTCCAGTTGCATCTCAGAGCCGTCTCAAGAAGGCCCGGGAATCGCCCCAGCAGTCGCGGCAGCGAGCCAGCGTGTGCGGTTCGTTGCGACTCCGACACAGATCCGATCGCGACGTGGGTAGTTGGCGCGAGAACTCGTCCGTCCGGCGTTGGCCGATGGGCGGTCAGGAGATCGCTCGGCCGAATGAACGGGCGGCGAACCATACCGCAAACGCTGCGAGAACACCCATGATTATTACCCCCTGCAGGACGTTGGGGTTGGCCAGGTGGCCTAGGAAGACGGCGCGGTTGGCGGAAACGGCGTGGGAGAACGGATTGAGGGTGGATATCGTACGTAACCAACTGGGGGCCAAGCTCATCGGTAGCAGCACCCCGGAGAGGAGCAAGAGTGGCAGGCTGGCGGTGAATATGATCGGTGCGAAGGAGTTCTCGTCTTTCAGCGCCAGCGCTAGGGCGTAGGAGATTGAGGCGACCAATAACCCGATCAGGGCGACCAGGCCGAGCCCGATCAGGATGCCCACCGGCTTGAAGCTGAGGCCGAAGGGCAGGGCCAGGGCGACCAGGATCAGGGCTTGGACGAACAGAGTGAGCACGTCCCGGAGAGCCCGTCCCAACAGCAGCGAGAGCCGGCTCACCGGAGTGACCCGAAGCCGCTCCACTATCCCCAGCCGGAGCTCGGAGATGAGGCTAAAGCCAACCCCGGCGGCGCCGAACAGCCCGAGCTGGATCAGGAGGCCGGGCACGAAGACGTTGTAGGCGCCGCCCGCCGGAAAGCCGGGGACCCGGGCGATCGACTTCAGCAGCGGAGCGAACAGTAAGAGATACAACGCCGGCTGAAGCACCCCCACTGCGACCCAGGCGGGGTTGTGGATGAAGAGGCTGAAGTAGCGCTGGAAGACCAATCCGGTGTCGCGGGCGAGCTTCATCTTTCTCTCTCTCCTCGAATCCGGCTAGGCCGAGTCCGACTCGCGCAGCGAGCGGCCGGTGCTCCGGAGGAATACGTCGTCCAGGCTGGGCCGGCTGAGAGCCACGGTGGCGAGGCCCAGACCGGCGGTATCCAGCAGCCGCAGGATGTTGGGGGTGGCGGTCTCGCCGTGGTCGACGTAGAGGCGGAGCTCACTTCCTTCGACGGACGCCTCGCGGACAAAGGGTTGCGGCTTGAGGAGCCGCAGGGCGGCGTCCACGTCTCCGGTGACTCCGACGGTGACCAGGTCGCCTGCGACGGCTCGCTTGAGCTCGTTGGGAGTTCCCTCAGCCACGATCTTGCCGTGGTCGATGATGGCCAGCCGGTTGCAGAGGGCGTCCGCCTCCTCCAGGTAGTGCGTGGTGATGAACACCGTGGTGCCCTCGTCGCGGAGCTTGCGGACCTCATCCCACATCCGGGCCCGGCTCTGGGGGTCCAGTCCGGTGGTGGGTTCGTCGAGGAAGAGCAGCTGGGGTTTGTGGACCAGGCCCACGCCGACATCGAGCCGGCGCCGCTGGCCGCCGGAGTAGGTGGAGACTTTCCGGTCGGCGCAGGACTCCAGCTCCAAGGTCACGATCAGTTCGGCCGCCCGTGCCCGAGCCTCGGCTCGGCTGATTCCATAGAGCCGAGCCTCGAAAACGAGCTCGTGCCGGCCGGTGATCTCCAGGTCAGCGCCGCCGCGCTGGCCAACGTAGCCGATTCGCCGCCGCACCTCGCCCGGATGGCGTAGCAGGTCCTGTCCGACCACCGTCGCGTCTCCGGAGGTCGGCGGCAGAAGGGTTGCGAGCATCCTCAAGGTCGTGGTCTTGCCCGCCCCATTGGGACCGAGGAAGCCGAAGATCTCGGCAGCGTAGACCTCCAGATCAATACCGGCCACCGCCTCCACACTGGACTTGCGGGACTTGAAGACCCGCCGCAGCCCGTGAACGCTGATCACCTTCTCGCGGCCTGAGGGTTGCTCGCTCACCGGTTGCCTCCTTGGTGGACTCTCAATTCGGGGCCGCCCTCGGCGGGGACCTTGCCGCGCCGCCGCTTCGGAGCCCGGACGGCGAGCGGCGCTTCCGGCTCGGCATCCGCTGGCGCTGTATGGCCAACGTGCTCTTGCAGCCAGCCCTGGTCAACGGCCAGCTCGCCCGACCTGAGCTCCCCGATCAGCTCGGTGACCCAGGCCAGCTCGGCGCGCCAGAGGCTTCGCTCGAACTCACGTTCCAGGAGGAACAGCCGGGGCATGCCGAACTGATCGAGCAGGGACGAGAGCACGGCATCCATCGCCGCGATCCGGCCCTCCAGCTGAGCGACCCGCTGGGCGAGGGCTCCGAGAGCCTCGCGCTCCGGGAGGTAACCGATCATGCTGACCGCCGCCGAGAAGGTGGACGGCTCCTCGTGCGGGACGGCGAGCAGGTCGATCAACCAGTGCTGGAACTCCTCCCGGCCAGCGTCGGTGGCGCGGTAGACGACCCGCTCCGGGCGGTGTCCCTCGCGCACGGTCTCGGCCAGTTCGATCAGGCCCCCCGCCGCCAGGCGGTCGACGGCATGGTAGAGGGCTCTGGGTGTGCCAGCCGCGAACTCTTTGTGTCGCTGCTGGAGCTGAAGCTGGATCCCGTAGGTGTGCCGGGGTCGCTCTGCCAGCAGGCCAAGGGCGGCGAGCGTCAGCAGACCTCGGCTCGGTCTATTCCAGGTGCTGTTCGCCATAGTGCACGGCGCAGTATATCGGATAGCATTACTTCGTGCAACGACAGGAGGCGCTAGGCTCGGACTCTCCCGCTCCCTGATCCGCACGCCCCGCTTCCTCTTCCGCGCGCTCCACAGGGTCGCGCTAGCTCTCCCACCAGGCCCGGTCCCCGGAGCCAAGCCGCCCTCGTCCTTCCTCCAGCCCACGGCTCCGTCGACCAACTCGGGCAGGATATCGGCGTGCCTAGCATGCCGGTTTTTCGCGCCGATCACGTAGGCCGGGATCCTCAGCAAGGCTCACTCGCTGGAGTTGCCCCACCATGGGACGTGCCCAACGGTGTCCAGCCCCGCTGTTCCAGCGCGGCGTCGGAGTGTGCCAATAGCCTTCGGTCAAGATCCACGACTTGGCCCGCGTCTTCCCGCTGCTGGTCCACAGGTCCGCCGTCAACTCGGCGCCGTCGCCGAACCAGGGCAGCAAATCCTCGAAAGGCCGGTCGAAGGTGTTGCCCAGGTAGCCAGCCTCCATGATCGCGAGGTGCTCGGCCAGTCCCAGGAGGTTGGTTCAGGTCGGCGCCATCGGCCGTCCGACGTTGTACTCGGAGACTCCTTCCAGGTCCGGATCAGGGCTTACTTGCTTCCTGGAGGTCACGTCTAAGTCTGGTCTGGGGGCCGATCTGCCCACGCCCGATGTGTTTGGCAGCGGCGCCTGGCAGCCCAGCCCACCACGGAGTTTCCTGGGTCGCGACTGATGTCCATCTTGAGCGCCCCATTGTCCGAGATGGCTCGGCCGCGTTGCCCGAACTGTCTTCCTCAGACCAGGTAGTCGGTCTGGAAGTCAGCCGACTAGGGCGTCGGCAGTCCCCGCTAACAGCTTGAGGTCCTCGAGGGTGTGATGTTCGATGGGCCGCTTGGTGTGGCGCTCGATGTCGCGGATCTTGAGGATCTCGATGGGGGTGATCAGGGTCAGAGCGACGCCGTCGCGCCCGGCCCGGGCGGTGCGACCAACCCGGTGGACGTAGTCCTCGGGGGTGGCGGGAATGTCGTAGTTGATGACGTGGCTGATGTCGTCGATGTCGATGCCCCGGGCGGCCACATCGGTGGCGATCAGGAAGCGCACCCGGGAGCCCCGGAAGCGCTCCAGAGCCTGGTCGCGCTCGCGCTGGGAGAGGTCACCGTGGATGACGGTCACGTCGTAACCACGCGCCAGCAGGGCGCTGTGGAGGTGGTCGGCGTTGCGCTTGGTGTTGCTGAAGATCAGACCGAGGGTCACCAGGGGACTGTCCATGAGCATCCCCAGGGCCTCCTCCTTCTCCGACCAGGAGCACTCGATGCACCACTGGCGCACCGTGGGAACGAGCTCGGTCCGGCCGCTGACGGACACCGTCTCGGCGTCCCGCATGTGGCGCGAGGCGAGGCGGTGGACCCACTCCGGGACGGTGGCGGAGAACAGCATGGTCTGCCGCTCCTTGGAGGTCTGCAGGAGGATCCGCTCCACGTCCGGGGCGAACCCCATGTCCAGCATCCGGTCCGCCTCGTCGAGGACCGCGAAGCGGATCCCCTTCAGGGAGAGGGTGTGGCGCTGGAGGTGGTCGAGGACCCGTCCCGGGGTGCCCACCACCACCTGGGGATGGGCGAGGAGGCCGTCGAGTTGGCGCCGGATGGGATCCCCACCGACCACGGTCAGGATCTGTACCGAGCGGCCCTTAGCCAGCTTTTCGAACTCGACGGTGACCTGGGCGGCCAGCTCTCGGGTCGGGCAGAGGACCAAGGCCTGAACGCTCTGGGAGTTGGGGTCCAGGCGCTCCAGGATGGGGACTGCGAAGGCCGCCGTCTTACCGGAACCGGTTCGGGCCTGGCCCACGAAGTCGCGACCTGAGAGCGCCACCGGTAGGGTCAGCGCCTGGATCGGAGTGGGGTCGCTGTACCCAACCTCGACGAGGGTTCTCAGCATCGGCGCCGAGAGCCCAAGCTCGGAGAAGCTGACGGAGGGGGCGGGATCCGGCTGGGGGAGCTCATCGGGGCCCGAGTAGGCGATGCGATGGGTAGGCCGGAAGGGACGTCTAGAGCGAATTGGCAACGAATTCAATATACCCCATCCGCTCCCAGATCACCCGGCGGTCCTGGTGGCGGGCATCGGCGACAATGGCCTGACAGTGGCGAAGGTGGTAATGACCCTGTCCGTGCCCGGGCCGGCCGAGAGCCGGCTCCGAGAGCGCTGCGAGCTGGAGATCCTGGGCGAGATCCTGGCCCCTGAGCGCTACTGGGAGTCCATCAGAGGCGCCGATGCCCTGCTTCCTCAGCTCCGGGATCGGATCGACGATGCGGCACTGGACGCCGCCGGACCAGGCCTACGGGTGGTCTCCAACTACGCCGTAGGCCTGGACAACGTAGACATCCCCGCCTGCACCGCCCGGGGCATCTACGTCGGCCACACCCCTGACGTGCTCACCGACGCCACCGCCGACCTGGCCATGACGCTCCTGCTCTCAGCCGCCCGTCGCGTTGTCGAATCCGACCGTGAGATGCGCGAAGGCCGCTACCTGGGATGGCGGCCGGATTATCTCCTCGGCCAGGAGGTCACCGGTGCCACCCTGGGCCTCATCGGCTTCGGCAGGATCGGCAAGGCGGTTGCCCGCCGTGCCGCCGGCGGGTTCGCCATGCGCATCCTGGCCTACGACCCGGCCGGCGTGGTCCGTTCCGGCGAGCTGGAAGTCGAGGACTGCTCCCTGGAGCGGCTCCTGGTGGAATCCGACTTCGTCAGCTGTCACCTTCCCCTGACCGAGGAGACCCACCACCTGATCGGTGAGGTGGAGCTGACCAGCATGCGGCGAAGCGCCATCCTGATCAACACCTCAAGGGGCCCGATCATCGATGAGGCGGCTCTGGTTCACGCCCTCAGCACCGGAGTGATCGCCGGGGCCGGTCTCGATGTCTACGAGCGTGAGCCGGAGATGGCCGAAGGCCTGGCTCAGTGCTTCACCGCCGTCTTGTTGCCCCACCTGGGCAGTGCCACCTGGAAGACCAGGGCCGCAATGGGAGAGCTGGCTGCCCGCAACATCCTCAACGTCCTCGACGGGGGAACTCCGATCGCCTGGGCCAACCCCGAGGTCACCCCTCGCCGGTGACGCCCAGGCTGATCATCTCCGATCTCGACGGCACGCTTCTCGACGAGCGACTCCAGATCGACCCCAGTGATACCGCGGCTGTAGGAGCGGCGCGAGACGCAGGGATCAGGGTCGGCGTCGCCACCGGGCGCATGTATCGATCGGCGCTACCTCATGCGCTGGCCCTGGGCGTCGATCTGCCCCCGATCTGCTACCAGGGAGCCCTGATTCAGGCCCTGGCCCCGGGCATTTCCGAGGCTGAGATGGCCTCGGCCCCAGTTCTCCACCGCGCCGAGGTCCCGGCTGAGCTTGGCCTCAAGGTTCTCGAGATCTGCCGGCTCCGAGGCTATACCCTCAACGTCTACCAGGACGACCACCTCTATGTCGACGAGATCAACGGTGACGTTCGCTTCTACACCAGCATCGCCCAGGTCGAGGCCGAGGTCGCCCACGACCCCACCCTGGAGCAGCGTGTCCGCCGTGGCAGCACCAAGCTGACCGTGGTCGCCGAGGACCCCAAGCGCTTTGCGGCGGCCCTCGACGAGCTCAAGCGATTGATCGGAGGCCAGGCGGAGGTGACCCGCTCTTTGATCGGCTTCTGTGAGATAACCGCCCCCGGCGTGAACAAGGGGTTGGCGCTGTGCTGGCTGTGCCACCACCTGAGCGTCGAGCCCCAGGACGTGGTGGCTCTGGGAGATGCCCCCAACGATCTGCCGCTCCTGGCGGCGGCCGGCACCAAGGTGGCCGTGGAAACGGCAGCCCCCGAGGTCCGGGAGGCCGCCGACTGGCTGGTCCCCGGTCCTGGTCAGGGGGGCTTGCAGGCCCTGGTGGAGCGGGTCCTGAGGACTCCGGCGGGCACCCGCTGAGGCCGGCGCCGTGAGCCTTTCCGTGGGGATCGTGGGCCTGCCCAATGCGGGCAAGTCGACGCTCTTCAACGCCCTCACCAGGGCTCACGTCGCGGTCGGCGCATTTCCCTTCACCACGATCGACCCCAACACTGGGGTGGTTCCCGTCCCGGACGACCGCATCCGCCAGCTGGCCGAGGTATTCAGCCCCCCCAAGGTGATCCCCGCCACGGTCACATTCACCGACATCGCCGGTCTGGTCCGGGGCGCTCACTCAGGGGAAGGTTTGGGCAACCAGTTCCTCGGTCACATCCGCAGCTCCGACGCCATCGCCTTCGTTCTCCGCGCCTTCACCGCATCCGAGGTGAGTCATGTAGAAGGTGGGGTGGATCCCCTCCGCGATCTGGAGATCCTTGAGCTGGAGTTGACCCTCGCCGACCTGGCCACGGTCGACCGCCGCCTTGAGCGTTCCGGCAAGACCGCCCGCGCCGGGGCAGCCTCGCGAGAGGTTCAGGCTGAGGTGTCGGGCTTGGCCAAGGTGCGCCAGGCCCTCGACCAGGGCTTGCCAGCGCGCCGGGTGAGCCTCACCGCCGAAGAGGAGCTGGGGGTTCGGGAGGCGCAGCTGCTAACCGCCAAGCCGGTGATTTTCGTCGGCAACGTCGACGAGGACGAGCTCACGGGTGATCTGGCGTCAGGTCCGGTGGGGAGAATCGCCGCTCGGGCGGCTGACGAGGGAGCCGACTTCGTCCCCGTCTCAGCCAAACTGGAAGCGGAACTCTCCGAACTGGAACCGGAGGAGGCGGCCGAGTTTCTCTCTGGCCTGGGGCTGAACGAGGCGGGCCTGGGCCGGCTGAGCCGGGCTGGTTATCACGCCCTCTCCTTGCTGACCTTCTTCACCGCCGGGGAGAAGGAGGTCCGGGCCTGGACCGTGGCCCAGGGGGCGAACGCCAGAGACGCCGCTGGCGTGATTCACACCGACTTTGCCAAGGGTTTCATTCGGGCCGAGGTCTGCGCCTGGGAGGAGCTGGTTCAGGCAGGCAGTTACGCCGCCGTCCGGGAGAGGGGCCAACGCCGTCTCGAGGGCAGGGACTATCTCGTCCAAGATGGCGACGTGGTGCACTTTCTCTTCAACGTCTAAAGCGCGATCCCCTTAGCCCGGGAGAGCCGGACTGAAGTGCCCTCATCTCGGGCCAGCCAGGAAGTTGCCGACGCGCCGATTTCCATCCAAAACTGGTGCCCTAAACCCCTTGCGGTCCACAACATTCTGTGCTTCAATGCTCTGCGGGCACAAGATGTGGCCCCACACACATCGCCCACGCAGGCAGTGGGCGCTGGCACCGCTTCGTCCCCTCCTTCGCCAAGCTGACCCCACCCCGCCGGTGCTCGCTGCCTGCACTCCCCCCGGGCGATCGAGGTTTGAGCGTGGCTTGGATACACTTGCCGCACCCCAACCCGGGCTTTGGTCCAGCCCCCAAGTTCGCGGAGCCCTAATTGGCAAGACGCCCCAAGCGCCGCTCGACCTCGCGCAAGCGGCCGCCCACACCGAACGCTACCCGGCCGTCGGGTCCGGCAAGTACCGCGGCTCCCGTCGAGGCGGTCCCCCAGGACGAGGCGGAAAGCCAGCCGGTCGCAGCCCCGAGTTCTTTTCTGCCCCGGCGCTCCGGGGGGCCGGCGCCAGCCCCGGCAACGTCGACTCCGGCCCCGGCCGCCCCGGCCGTGATTGAGACCGCGGCGGCGACTGCCTCCTTTTTACCCAAGCGGGCCCGTCCCGCCGGGCGCGCCGAGCGCCAGCGCCAGCAGCAGGCCCATCTGGAGCCGCTCGACGACAGCCCGGCGGTACCGACCGACCGCACGCCCTATCTCTGGCTCGACCTCCGCCGCGTGATGCTGGTCAGCGGGGTCATGGTGGTGATGGTGGTCGTGGGCTTCTTCATCCTCCACTAGAGGACGTTTTTCGGCCGTCCCTATACTCGCTCAAATGCGGGTGATCCTCTACACCGGCAAGGGCGGTGTGGGCAAGACCACCGTTGCCGCTGCCACCGCGGTCAAGTGCGCCGAGATGGGTCTGAGGACTCTGATCATCTCCACCGATGCCGCTCACAGCCTGGGCGACTCGCTCGACCGCGAACTGGCGCCCGAACCCACCGAGGTCGCCACCAACCTGTACGCCCAAGAGGTGAACGCGCTCCATGAAATGGAGGGGCACTGGGACAAGATCCATGGCTATCTATCGGTCTTGTTCAACAGCCAGGGGGTCGATGAGATCATCGCCGAGGAGTTGGCCACGCCACCGGGAATGGAGGAGGTCTCCAGTCTCATGTGGATCCGGCGCCACGCCCAGCTGAATCAGCACGATGTCCTGATCGTGGACTGTGCGCCGACCGGTGAAACACTCCAGTTGCTGGCCTTTCCCGATGTCGCCCATTGGTACCTGGACCGGATCTTCCCGATGGAACGCAAGGTCATGCGGGTGGCTCGTCCGATTGTCCAGCCCTTCGTCAAAATTCCCTTGCCAGGCGATGAAATCTATGGCTCCATCAAGAACCTGCTCTTAGACCTGGAATCCATGAAAGAGGTTCTCAGCGACTCCAAGAGTTGCACGGTGCGGCTGGTCCTAAACCTCGAGAAGATGGTTATCAAAGAAGCCCAGCGGGCCTACACCTACCTCAATCTCTACGACTATCAGGTGGACGCGGTACTGGTCAACCGCATCCTGCCGGAGTCAGTCAGCGATGGTTATTTCGCTGACTGGCGCAAGTCGCAGCAGCGCTACGCGGAACAGGTGGAGGCAGCCTTCTCCCCCGTCCCCATCCTCAACAGTCAGCTCTTCGACCACGAGCTGGTGGGCTTGGACAATCTGCGCGAGCTGGGCGACGCCTTGTTTGGCGAGACTGACCCCAGTGCCGTCCTCTATGACACCAAACCGCAGGCTTTGCGCAAACAAGGCGATGAGTACGTGCTGACCCTGCAGCTACCCTTTGCCACCAAAGAGCAGGTGGATCTGACTCAACGCGACGATGAGCTCTACGTCAGTGTGGGCCCCTACAAGCGGGAGATCAGCCTGCCCCACGTGCTGCACGGCAAGGTGACCACCGCGGCTCACCTGGAGAGCGGCCAGTTGGCGATTCATTTTGGGAGGTCGTGATGGAGCGTGAGGAAGCGGCGCGGATGGGCGAATGGGCGATCCGGCAGATCGGCGAAGTAGTTTTCCGTGCTGCCGGTGAGATCGGGGACATCGTGCCTCCCGAATCCCGGGCTCACCTTCTCAAGGCGCAGCGGGAGATGTTCCTGGCCGCGGCCGCGGCCATCGAGCATCGGCGCCATCCCAAGGGATCCAAGGCTCGGCGCCGCGCTCGCAAGATCGTCCTGGACTGAGACCTGGTGATCGGGACCGGCATCGAGTTCTACCTCGTCCTGCTCATCTTCGCCGTTCCCGGGATCGTCATCGGCTTCACCGTCCACGAGTTCTGCCATGCCCTGACGGCGACCTCGTACGGCGACCCCACGCCGCGGGCCCAGGGCCGCCTCTCCTTCAATCCGGCGGTCCAGATCGATCCCCTCGGCCTGGCTTGCCTGGTTCTGGTCGGGATCGGCTTCGCCCGTCCAGTCCAGTTCAATCCCATCTATGTCCGTCGCGGTCGTCAGCGCGCCTGGCTCTGTGCCAGCGGTCCCCTCAGCAACCTCCTCATCGCGGCCTTGCTGGGGGTGCTTCTGCGCCTCCTGATCATGGCCGATCCCGCGGTTCAGAGCTGCTACCTGCCCAGCTTCGACCTGCCTCTGGCCGGCTACCTCTACTGGATTCTCATCGAGGCCTTCTTTGTCAATGTGATCCTCTTCGTCTTCAACCTGGTACCCATCCCCCCCTTGGACGGATACGGGGTCGCCGAGGGACTCTTCCGGAGCCATGCCCCCTACCTCTTCCAGTGGATCGACCGCAATCGGATGGGGATCCTGGTCGTCCTCCTCCTCCTCTTCTTCGTCCTGCCTGAGTTCTTCAACAGCGGCTTCTCCATCGGAGGCCCCATCCTGGCTGCCGTCGACTGGCTCTGGCGGCTGGTGGTGGGCGGGGCACCGCCGTCGCAAGAATTTTTTCCCAACATCAACATCCTCATTACGCCCGCCTCTCAGGGCCTGGCCAATGCCTTGACGACCCCGTGCCTGCTGTAGCGCCGGCCGGGCTGGTCGGGGCCCAGGCGGTGGTGGTGGACGGCCGAGGCCGGGTTCTGCTCCAGTTGCGGCCATGGCCCGCCGGCTGGGAGCCGCCCGGGGGCCACGTCGGGCTCGGGGAGGATCCGGCTGCGACGGTGGTCCGGGAGACCAGGGAGGAGACCGGGCTGGAGATTGAGGTCGAGCGGATGGTGGGCTACTACCGGTTCACCGGAATTCGCCACGACACAGATGTCGTCTTTCGGGCCCGGGCGGTGGGGGGACGGCTGCAACGCTCCCGGGAGGCGTGGCGCCTGCGCTGGGTCGAGCCGGAGCGACTGCCCAGGTCGCTCTTCCCCTGGTATCGGGAGCGGGTCTCAGACGCCCTGGCCCCTCCTGGAGGCGCCCTGGTGGAGCGCGTCCAGGCGGTCGGGGTAGGGTCGGTCTTGGGGCACGGGTTTGCCCTGACGGCCGATCTGCTTGGAGTCTTGGTTCCCGGCCGGACCGGTTCCGCTTCCCCCTGACCCGGTGCAGATAGTCCTCGCCTTCGCGGCCGGCCTGGTGCTGATGCTGGTGGCGGCCAGCCTCTTCACCAACGCCGTCGAATGGGGGGCCCGCAGCCTGGGGATGGGCCACGGCATGACGGGCAGCGTGATGGCGGCGGTGGGGACGGCCATGCCGGAAACGATCGTTCCGATCGTCGCTCTCATCGCCGGCGGTCACCAGGCCACCCAGACCGCCACTGGAGCGATCCTCGGTGCTCCCTTGATGCTGGCCACCATCGGTCTCGGCATGGTCGGAGCCGTCGGGCTCATCTGCGGCCGGACCCACCTACGAGTCAGCACCCCTGATGCCCACCGGGTGCTCTGGGCCTTCTCGTTGAGTTATGTCCTGCTCATCGCCGGTGCCTTCCTGCCCCGGCCGGTGCGGTGGGCCGACGCCGCTCTTTTGGCGGTCCTTTATGTCGCCTTCGTGCGCCGCACCAGCCGAGCCGACATCGCCCCGGAGGGCGACTACGAGCCGCTCTGGTTCTCCCGCCTGGCGGGCGGTTGGGCCCCCGACGGGCCCGGTCGCCTGGCACTGCCTGCGGTGCAGGCCGTGGTCGGACTAGCCGGCCTCGCCCTCGCCAGCGAGATCTTCCTCTTCGGACTGCACCGGGTCGCCAGTCTGGCCCACCTCTCGCCCCTGGTCCTGGCCCTTCTGCTGGTGCCGATTGCGACCGAACTCCCCGAGGTCACGGCCGGCAGCTTCTGGATTCGTCGTGACCGGGACAGCTTGGCCCTGGGCAACGTCACCGGCTCGATGGTCTTCCAGGCGACCTTCCCCGCCATCATCGGGCTCTGTTTCACGCCCTGGCGGCTCTCGGCAGCGGGCTTTCTCTCCGCCGCCATCACCGGCGTGGCGGTGCTGGTGGCGTTCTTCGCGGCCGGGCGCCGGGGGGTGAGCACGCGAATTCTGGCCCCGGTGGGAGTGGGCCTGTACGTGGTCTACGCCTTGGCCGTGACAGTGGGCAAGATCTAGCCGTGCCAATCGGGCGGGGGCGGGGAAGGTGGGCCGCACTGCCTCTGCTGGCGGTGCTGGGAATGCTGGCCGGCTGCGGTCAGAGCCTGCCCACGGGACCAGACCTGGTGAATCGCGTGGTCACCGCGATGGGGAAGCTGAACGCCTACCAGATCGACGGGAGCAGCCGGGCGCTGGACACCACCACCAGCTTCCGCGTCCTGGTCCTGCGCAACGGGGACTTCCGAGGCACCCTGGACATCGCCGTGCCCCACGCCGCCACGTTTCGCAGCGACGTCATCGCTCTCGGCAGCAAGGTCTACGTGCGCTCGCCCACCGAGCTCCAGGAGCTGGGGATCACCGCCTTGCCGGGTAACCTGAACCCGGCCACTACCTGGGTGGTCCAACCCAAGGCGGTGGCCCTCAGCTACCGCCAGAGTGTTGAGCCCTTCTCCGGGCTGGGCTTGGCGAGCACCCTGAAGAAGGCCCTGCGAGCACCGCTCACGGTGCACCGCTCTAAGCTCGGCAGTGTGGCGGTCCTAGTGGTGGAGGAGCCCGGCGGAAGCTCATCATTACGTCTGTTCGTCGCACCCGCCAGTGATCACCTGCTGGAGTTGGCCATCACCGGAGATCAGCCGATCTCACTCTCCTACAGCGCATTCGGCCGCGACGAGGCGCTCAAGGCCCCCCCTGCCGCCGAGGTCTACGTCCCTCCATCTCAGGCGGCCCCGGGCTAGGCATGCCCACGATCGGTGCGCATGTTTCCTCCCGGGGTGGGATCACGAGTGCCTTCGACCGCGCCCTCGAGATCGGCGCCGAGGCGATCCAGGTTCACCCCACCCCGCCCCAAACCTGGCGGCGCTTGCATCCGGACGAGGAGCAGGTGGCGGCCTTCAGGCAGCGCATGGCCGAGACGTCGATCGACGCCTTCTTCTTCCACGCCCCCTACCTGATCAACCTGGCAACCGCCAAGGAGGCGCTTCTGGCCCAGTCTCGAGGCTCGCTGCGTCACCACCTGGAGATCGCCAACCTGCTCGGGGTGCGGGGGGTGATCTTTCACCCGGGCTCCCACAAGGGCCAGGGCTTCGAGGTGGTTCTTCCCCAGATGGCGGAGGCGATGCGCTGGGCTCTGGCCGAGACCGAGGGCGAGAGCCTCCTGATCATCGAGAACAGCGCCGGGTCGGGTGCCAACATCGGCAGCTCCTTCGCCCAGATTAGGCAGATGATGGAAGCGGTGGACCATCCTCGGCTCCGCTTCTGTCTGGACACCG
>Ga0307373_10002849_pt1 | contig 30828 bp, 36 predicted proteins | sample OX2MG_FD_202534 | JGI IMG/M metagenome (GOLD analysis project Ga0307373, IMG submission 202534) | Soil microbial communities from Risofladan, Vaasa, Finland - OX-2 | ecosystem: Environmental > Terrestrial > Soil > Coastal area > Acid sulfate soil | place: Finland: Risofladan, Vaasa | collected...
CCTCGCGGTTCAACAGGTTGTAGTGGTTCTGCATGGTCGAGAAGCGGGTCCAGCCGTGAGCGTCCGCGACGTGCAGAGCCTTGCTGAACTGCCACGCCCACATCGACGACGCTCCCACGTAGAGCGCCTTCCCAGCGTTGACGACATCGTGCAGTGCCTCGATGGTCTCCTCTATGGGTGTGCGGCGGTCCCACCGGTGGATCTGGTACAGGTCGACGTAGTCGGTCCCGAGCCGGCGGAGGCTCTCGTCGATCTCGTGCATGATCACCTTGCGCGACAGGCCGGCGCCGTTGGGGCCCTTCCGCATCCGCCCGTGGACCTTGGTGGCGATGACCACTTCTTCACGCTTGGCGAAGTCGCGAAGGGCCCGGCCCACGATCTCTTCGCTCGACCCGAGCGAGTACACGTTGGCCGTATCGAAGAAGTTGATCCCGAGCTCCAGAGAGCGCTGGATGAAGGGGCGGCTCGACTCCTCGTCGAGGGACCAGGGATGGTTCCCCTGCGAGGGAGTCCCGTAGCTCATACACCCCAGGCAGACAGCAGATACGTCGAGTCCGGTGCTGCCGAGCTTCACATAGCGCATGGGTGGGAATCTACCGCCGGCGGACGTAGCTACCCTGCCGGGGTTTCGTTTACGTTGAGCGCCCAGCGGGAAGCAATCCGGATGCCGTTCGCTGGCTGGCGCCGGCTCTCAACCGCGAACGACTGGAGGTGTGGTGTCCGTCTGGCTGGCGCGGGTATTCGAGGTGTTGTTCTGGTGGGGCGCCTGCCTCGGCGTCTGGGTGGTATCACTCTCGGCGGTCTCCGGCCAGGAACTGATCGTCTCCGTACTGGTGTCGCTGCCATGCGGCTTGCTGGCCCTGGTAGGGAGGCTGGCGGGGACGAACAAGTGGGGGCTGAAGCCGGCGTGGTTGCGAAGCGCATGGGTGCTGCCGCTCGCGATCGTCAGTGACGCCGTACAGGTCACGGTGCAGGTGCTGCGATCTCCCGGCCGACAAGGCGAGTTCGTGCGGATACCGATATCCGAGGGCGCGGGATACACCGCATCGGCCGACGGGCGCCGAGCGGTGGCGAGCTTTCTCACGTCCGCCACACCCGCCAGCATCGTCACCGATATCGACCCCGAGACGGGTGAGGCACTGGTCCACGTGATACCGGTGCGAGGCCCTCACATGGAACGGGTGGCCGCGCGTTGAACGTCGACACCGGCTGCCTGATCGCCCTTCTCGCAGGGGGAATGTTCCCGGCTCTCGTTCTCTCCTCGCGCGGCGACCCGGGCGCCCGGCTCATCGGCCTCGACCTGCTCGCGGCCGTGCTCACCTTCTGCCTCATCCTTGTCAGCCAGGTTGGCCCCGGTCAGTCCTACGACCTCATCCTTCCGTTGGTGCTCGTGCCGCTCTCGTTCGCCGGGACCCTTGTATTCACCCGCCTGCTCGGCAAGCGGGAGGACAGCTCTTGACGGTGATGCTCCGGTGGTAGGCGACGCTCTAGTCGCTGCAGGCACAGCCGTGATAGTGGCCGCGTCCCTCGCCGCGCTCGTCGCGCGTGACTCCTATACGAGGCTCCATCTCGCTACTCCTATGACTTCTCTCGGCGGCCCGCTCATCGCGGCTGGACTGTCGATCGCAAACGGGCCCGGTCTGACAACGGCGTCGATCGCGTTGCCCACCGGCCTGCTGTTCATCGCCGGTCCGATGCTTTCCTCCGCGATAGCGCGGATGCTCGCCCAGCGGGACGGCAAGGTTCCCGCGGAGTCTCCCGAATGAGCGCCGTGGTGATCATCACCCTGACGCTGGTCGGGATCGGCGGCACGGCGGTCGTGTTCACGCACAGGCCGGCGCGTCAGGCTGTGACGTTGTCGGCGTTCGGGCTCACCATGGCTGTCCTGTTCATGTCCCTGCAGGCGCCGGACGTGGCGTTGAGCCAGATCGGGGTCGGCACGGCGATCGTCCCTCTGATGGTCATGCTGGCCGTTCGCAAGATCGGGCAGCGACGATGACCAGGACCGCCCGCTTGATCATGTTCGGCGTCGCCGGTGCCTCGGTGGCCGTGGCCGTGATTCTCGCCATCCTCATGATGCCTTCGTTTGGGGGGTCGAGCCATCCGTATCGCGACCATGCGGTAGTCGCCGGTGTTCACCACCAGACCTCCAACATCGTCTCGTCGGTCAACTTCGACCAGCGCGGCCTCGACACCCTCGGTGAGGAGACGATTCTGCTGGCGAGCGTGATAGGCGTGAGCGTCTTGCTTCGTCCGGCTGAGGACGAGACCGAGACCCAGCGACTCTCGGGGGGAAGGGTCCTCGACGTCGTGCGCCTCGGCGGCTACGTATTGCTGCCGGTTACTGCGCTCATCGGTCTCGACGTGGCGACCCACGGGCACCTGACGCCCGGCGGCGGTTTCCAGGGCGGCGTCGTTCTCGGGACCGGTCTGCACACCCTCTATCTCGCTGGCAGGTATGACGCTCTGGAGAGGGTCCGGCCCGTGATGCTGTTCGAATGGGGCGAGGCCCTGGGCGCCGGCGCGTTCGCGTGTCTCGGCATCTCTGGCCTGCTCGTCGCCGGAGCCTTCCTCGTCAACGTGATCCCGTGGGGCACGTTCGGTGACCTCATGTCGGGGGGGACGGTCCCGGTGCTCAACGGCGCCGTAGGTGTAGAGGTCGCTTCGGGGACGATGGTCCTCCTCTCGAAGTTCCTCGAGCAGGCGATCAGACTCACCGGCGGTTCGGGAAAGGCTGGGAGCCAGGAGTCGGCGAAGGGATGAGCATCTACGGCTACCTCGTCGGGGGCTGGCTCATCCTGATCGGCGCGTTCGGGATCGCAAGCAGCCGCAACCTCATCCACTCCGTGGTTTGTCTGTCCGTCGCTCAGGCGGGCACGTACGTCCTGCTGTTGACCGTCGGCTTCCAGACCGGAGCGACCCCGCCCGTCTTCGGCTCACCGCCGTCGAAGCCGAACCTGTCGGTCGTGGACCCGGTGGTGCAGGCGATGACGCTGACAGACATCGTCGTCTCGGCCACGCTGACGGCGCTCCTGCTGGCCCTGGTGATTCAGATCCACAAGCGCCACGGCACCGTGGACCCCGACGAGCTGAGAGCCCTGCGGGGGTAGCGCGGTGCTCGTCTTCGATAGCGGCGTCGCCTGGCTGCCACCCGTCGCGATAGCCACGGCAATCACCGGCGCAGCTGTCCTGCTTGTGGCGGGCAGGTTCATCCCGAGGCAGGCAACCGACATCGTCGCGACCGCTGTCGCCTTGGCGGTGACAGGATTCACGGCCGCGGTCCTGGCGGTATCAGCGCAGGGTCGGATCGTCACCTGGGCCGCTCGCTGGCAACCGAAGCAGGGTTTCAGCGTCGGCGTCGTCATGCAGAGCGACCCGGTCGGAGCGGGTATCGCCGTACTGGCGGGGGCGCTCATGACGATCGCGCTCGTCTACAGCTGGCGGTATCTCGATTCGGTCGAGGCCCATTACCAGGCTCTGATGCTGCTCTTCCTAGCGGGAATGGTGGGCTTCGCCTTGACCGGCGACCTTTTCGACATGTTCGTCTTCTTCGAGCTGATGGGGGCGTCGGCGTATGCTCTGACGGGGCTCAAGGTCGAGGATCCGACCGCCCTCCAAGGTGGGTTCAACTTCGGAGTCGTGAACAGTCTCGGCGCCTACTTGTCGCTGGCGGGCGTCGCGATGCTCTACGCGCGTACCGGCAACCTCGGTCTGCCGCAGCTCGGGCAGTCCCTGGCCAACCACGGTGCCGATGCGCTTGTTGTAACGGCATTCGTCCTCGTCCTCACCGGGTTCCTGGTCAAGGCGGCCATGGTTCCATTCCATTTCTGGCTCGCAGATGCTCACGCGGTCGCGCCGGCTCCGGTTTGCGTGCTCTTTTCGGGCGTCATGGTTCCTCTCGGCGTGTACGCCGTATTCCGCGTGTACTGGACGGTCTTCTCGCGTGCCCTCCCCGGCGACGACGTCCGGCGCGCGTTTCTGATCCTCGGTGTGGTGACCGCAGTCGTGGGGTCAGTCATGTGCCTCGGCCAGCGTCACGTGAAGCGGCTACTTGCTTACTCGACGATCGCGCACGTCGGTCTTTTCCTTACTGCACTCGGTTTGCTCACACCCGACGGGACTTCCGGTGCTCTGCTCTACGTCGCGGGCCACGCCGGCGCCAAGGCGGCGCTGTTCCTCCTGGCCGGCATCATGCTCGCCCGGTACGGCTCCGTCGACGAGCACGAGCTGTTCGGCCGGGGTCGCAACGCCCGGTACATACCGTGGCTCTGGGTTGCCGGCGGCCTCGCGCTCGCCGGGCTGCCCCCGTTCGGGACCGCCCTCGGCAAGGCACTCTCCGAAGATGCTGGGATCAAGGGAGGCGACCCGTGGCTGGTCGGTCTCTTCGTCGTCGTGTCGGCGGCGACCGCCGGCGCTGTGCTGAGGGTGACCGCGCGGGTGTACTTCGGGCTCGGCCCCGTACCGTCCGAAGGGCCAGGCGGTCAGGAGACGAAGGGCGACGAGAAGCCCGACTCCAAGATGGACAAGGTCCCGCCGACGATGTTCGCTGCGGTCCTCGTGCTCCTCGTCGGGACGCTCGCCGAAGGTGTGTTCCCCGGCACGCGCGCAGCGGCCGACCACGCTGCCGCCTATTTCACCGATCCCCTCGGGTACGCGCACGCCGCTCTGGATCACACAGGTGGTTCCGCGACCTCCGCCCGCCATCCGGGTTGGACCGGTCTCGGTGTGGGACTGGGCATCGCGTCCGCGCTTCTCGCTGTTGTGGTCGCAGGGGTCGGCTTGTACGGGGGTCGCTTGGCCGAGCGAGCCGGTTCGTTCGGAAGGGCGATGGCTCGGGGGTTCGCCGGCCTGCGAAGCGTGCACTCGGGACACATCGGCGACTACGTCGCATGGCTCATGACGGGTGTCGCCGCGTTCGCGGCGATGATCGGCCTGCCTCTCGTATGAAAGCGAGGCCGCCGTCGCGCAATCGGGCAGCCTGGGCCCTCCGGAGAAAGTGGTGTGTGATCGGAGGCGGGTGATACCGCTATCCGGACGCGCGGCGAACCTAGACTGAGCTCCGGCACGTAACTACATCAGCAGTAGCGATATGCCGATAACAAGTGCTGTCCGAAAGCAGCCTATGAACGCGTCCCAGAACCTCAGGATCAAGGAGAGCCGGCTCGCACCCGGGTTGGAGAGCGTCGTCGCAGCACGACGGATCATCGTCGCCGCCGTGGACGCCTGGAAGCTCTCGGAGCGGGTCGGGGAGGACGCGGCCCTGGTCGTTTCGGAGCTTGCGAGTAACGCGGTCCTGCACGCGCGTACGACGTTCACGGTCTCTGTCTGCCGGCTGGGACCCGGGCTCCGGGTTGAGGTGTCGGACGGCAACCCGGTGTTCCCCGAGGCCGGCGCCGGGCGGCCCGAGGAGCTGCTGGCCGTGCGTTCGATGACCGGCCGGGGTCTCCAGCTCGTCGCTGCGATATCAGATCGTTGGGGGGCCGAACGGCGAGCAGACGGGAAGGTTGTTTGGGCCGAAGTCGGCACCAGCCGGTTGCGGGTCGAGCCGTCGCCGCCTCCTGCATTCCCCCCGGCACCCGCGCCGCCGAGGGTCAGCGCGGTGGCCGTAGCGGCCGGTGTGAAAGAGGTAACCGTCGCGACGGGAGCCGGCCGTCAGGTCCACCTGATCGGTGTGCCGGTGAGCCTTCTCATCGAATCGACCCGGCAGCTCACGGACCTTCAACGCGAGATGCAGGTGATCGGACTCGATCAGAGCGGCCCGCGCGAGCTGGTCTCGCTGGCGAGCTCGACGCGCGAAATCGAAGCGTGCATCGGGTACCTGCGCGAAGCCGGTCTCGCCGATGCCAAGCAGGCGGTGGCCCGAGGGGAGAGCGTCGTCGACTACGACCTTGTCGTACCTCACGATGCGGCCGTCCATCTCGACCGCCTGGGCCAACTCCTGGCCAGAGCGCGAAGCAGGCTCGCCCGCCGGTACCTGCTGACGTTGCCGGCGAGTGAAGACGTCGTCGCCTTCCGTTTGTGGTGGAGGGACGAGGTCCTGTCCCAGCTTGGCGGGCGGCCGCCGGTGCCCTGCCCGATACAGCCCGATGCAGGCAGGGCGCGGCAGCCTCGCGAACCTCTTTAAAGCTGAAGGCTCTTCACCTGGAGGAATTCCTCCAGACCGAAGTGGCCGTACTCGCGGCCGATGCCCGACTGCTTGTAACCACCGAACGGAGCGTTCGGGTTGAAGGCACCACCGTTGACCTCGACCTGACCGGTGCGCAGCTTGCGGGCCACTTGCTCCGCGTGCTCCTGCGTCCCGGCCCAGACGCCGCCGGCAAGCCCGTACACAGTGTCGTTGGCGATCTCGACGGCCTCGTCCTCGGTGTCGTAAGGGAGGATCGACAGAACCGGGCCGAAGATCTCCTCCTGCGCGATCGTCATGTCCCTCCGCACTTCCGAGAAGACGGTCGGCTTGACGAAGAACCCAATGTCGAGGCCCTCCGGCTTCCCGGTGCCGCCCGCGATGAGCTTGGCGCCCTCGTCGATACCTTTCTGGATGTATCCCTGCACCCGGTCCCACTGGGCCTGCGACACGAGCGGGCCGAGCTTGGACTCCTCCGCGAACGGGTCGCCCGGGGTCATGGCGTTGGCGGCTTCCGCCGCGATCTGTTCCACTTCGGCCAGCCGGTCACGAGGCACGACCATGCGCGTCAGAGCCGAGCAGGTCTGACCAGAGTTGAGAAACGCCTTGAACACCCCGTCCGTCACCGCCTTCGAGAGGTCGGCGTCGTCGAGGATCACGTTGGCGCTCTTGCCGCCGAGCTCCAGGGCCACCTTGGCCACGCGCTGCATGCACAGCTCCCCGACGCGCTTGCCCGCCCTGGTGGACCCCGTAAAGGAGACCATGTCCACGTCAGGGTGCTTGGCGATCGCTTCACCGACGACTGGGCCGACACCCGTAACCATGTTGAACACCCCGCCGGGCAGACCGGTGTCGTGGATGATCTCGGCGAGGACGAACGCGTTGAGCGGGGCCACCTCCGAAGGCTTCAGCACGACCGTGCATCCGGCTGCGAGAGCAAACGCCACCTTGGCGGCGATCTGGTGGAGGGGGTAGTTCCAAGGCGTTATGCAGCCGACCACGCCGATCGGCTCACGCACGATCAACGAGTTCGCGTTGCGCTCCTCGAACGCGAACTCGTCCACGATCGACTGGATGACGTTGAACGAGTTGTAGGGGAGGCCCGCCTGGACGAGGAGGCTCAGGGGCTTCACCATGCCGACCTCTTCGCTGACGAGTGTGGCGATCTCGTCCATTCGAGCTCCGATGCCCTCCGCGATGCGGGAGCAGTACTTGGCGCGCTCCTCGACGGCCGTGGCAGCCCACCGGGGGAAAGCGGCCTTAGCCGCCGCGACCGCGCGGTTGACGTCTTCCGGGGTCCCCTCGGGGATGGTGCCCATCACTTCCTCGGTGGTCGAGTTGACCACCTGGAGACTTCCCTTGCCGGTGCTGGGCACCCATGCCCCGTCTATGTAAATCGTGTCGCGGACGATCATCCCTCTAGCTCCTTCCCGATAACGGTTCGGATGCCGGACGCCTGTCCCGTCGTGGCCGGTGTCCGTCACTACCGGCGCATGCTACGCACTGAGACTGCGCAACGTTTCCAGCGCCTTGTCGGCGTGCTTGGACATGTTGATCTCCGAGCGAATCACGTCCTTGATCAGGCCGTCGGTGCCTATGACGAAGGTGGTGCGCTTGTTGGGGATGAGCCCGGGGCCGCGGCGCACCCCGTAGGCCTTTGCCACCGACTTGTCGGTGTCGGATAGAAGGGGGAAGTCGAAGCCGTACTTTGATGAGAACTGCTGTTGCTTGTCGACCTTGTCGGCCGAGATCCCGACCCGTTGCGCGCCGGCTTGTTCGAACTCGCGGGCCAGGTCCCGGAAGTGGCAGCTCTCCGCTGTGCATCCGGGCGTCATGGCGGCCGGGTAGAAGTACAGGACGACCGGCCCCTTCTCGAGCATCTCCGACAGCCGCCTGCGGGCACCGGTCTCGTCCGGCAGGTCGAAGTCTGGTGCTTTGTCACCGATGTCCATGCTGGCGAGGGTACGCCCTGGTGGAACCTTATGTTCGATTGCTGGCCGGCCGCAGACCGGCTCGGTGGCAGCTTCAGTCGACGAGGCGTTGCATGAGCACCACGTCGAGCCACCTCCCGAACTTGCGCCCGACCTCCTTCTCGACGCCGATCACCTCGAATCCGCACGCCCGGTGGAGGTTGATCGACGCGTCGTGGCCCCCGACGATCCGGGCTATGACGGCGTGGAACCCGTGAGCCCCGGCGAGGCGTACCAGCTCCTCGAGCAGCCCCTTGCCCACCCCTTGGCCGCGGGCCTGCTGGTCCACGTATACCGAATCCTCCACCGTGGTCCGGTACGCGGGGCGGGGGCGGTACGGCGATAGGGACCCGAAGCCCCTTACGGTGCCGGAGCCGTCGACCGCCACGACCACGGGCCACGCCCCGCTGTGCTCGTCCATCCAGGCCAGCTGGTCTTCAGGGCTCCTCGGCACCAGGTCGAAGGTCACCGTGGACTCGAGGACCTCGCGGTTGTAGATGGCCCGGATCTCCTCCGAGTCTCGGGTCGTGGCGAGCCGGTAGTCCATCGGCGAGTGAGCGTACCGGCGGCCGGGGAGCGCCCGGAGGTGGCCCGGAGGAGCCTGACGGGTTGGCCGGGAGGTGATCAGCGCTGGCTGGGGGAGGGGCCGGCGGGTATCCTGGTCCGGGCTTCACGCCACCGGCGCGCGCCGGATCAGCAGTACTGCGCCCCCTTAGCTCAGTCGGCAGAGCACAGCCATGGTAAGGCTGGTGTCGTCGGTTCGATTCCGACAGGGGGCTCGGCGGCGTAGCTCAGTTGGTCAGAGCACTCGGCTCATAATCGAGTTGTCGTCGGTTCAAGTCCGACCGCCGCTACCACACGAAACCGCAGGTCAACGCAGGGAGAGGGCCCCATCCGTGGCTAAGAACGAGAAGCGTGTAAAGGTGACGCTCGCATGCGACGTGTGCAAGCGACGCAACTACATCACGATGAAGAACAAGCAGAACGACCGCGAGCGCATCGAGATGAAGAAGTACTGCCGCTGGGATCGCCAGCACACGCTCCACAAGGAGACGAGGTAATCCAGCCCGAGCACTCCACATCCGTTGAGAGAGGCGCTCGTCGGCGCGCGGGCAAGCAGCGCGCGAGGGTCGTCCCGCTGCGGGGCGACGACCTCGGGCCGCTCGTGGAGTCGGCGCGCGGCGGCGACCGCGCCGCGGTGGACGAGCTCGTACGGATCACCTATGCCGACACCTACACCCTCGCGTACCGGCTCACCGGCCACGAGGACGACGCCCGGGACGTCGTGCAGGAGGCGTACCTCCGGGCGTACCGGGGCCTGCGTCGCTTCCGGGGGGACTCGCAGTTCACGACCTGGCTGTACAGGATCACCGCCAACTGCTCCGCCAACCTGCTCGCCAAACGGGCCCGAACGCGCACCGAGGCGCTACCCGATGACGCCCCCATCATCGACGGCTGCCCCGACCGCGACCCCGAGGAGCGCTTCGCCGGCGAAACCGAGCGGGCCCGCGTAGCCGGGGCCCTCGCCCTGCTCCCGTGGAAGCTGCGCCAGGTGATCGTCCTGCGCGACATCTACGACCTGCCGCACGGGTCCATCGCTTCGGAGCTCGGCATTTCAGAAGCGGCGGCGAAGGTCCGGCTGCACCGCGCCCGCCGGCGGCTGAAGGAAGTGCTCAGCGAGGCCGGAGACGCAACCGGCTCCGGGGAACCAGGTACCGCCCGGGAGGACCTTGCCGGCGCAGATCGACGAACGCGGGAGGAGTCCAGCGATGCGATCGCTAGCTGAGATCGTCTCACTGCGAACACCTGCCTGCGACCGGGTCGCTGCCGTGCTCCCCGCGATCGCGGCGGGCGAGGAACCGGTCGGCGTGCAGCTCCCCGCCGGCATCGTCGCATCGGAGCACGTGTCCGAATGCCTCCGCTGCCAGGCCGAGCTGTCCGCGTACCGCCGACTGCTCGAACACCTGCGTGCCATGCGCCACGACGAGATCGCCCCGCATGAGGGGGCCCTCCCCGAGCTGCTGCGGGCGATGGCCGAGCAGCGGTTTGCGTCGACGTGGGCGGTCAAGGCGGCCTACGTGGGCGGCATCACCGTCGCCACTGCCGCCGCCGGCGCCGCAGGTGTGCTCGTGTGGATGAGCCGCCGGCGTCTCGCGCCGGCGAGCTAAAGAGGTTCTGCGAGCCTCTTAGGCGCCGGCCCCCTGGCGGAGGTCGATCTCCTCACCGTCGCGCATGGCGTCGCGCAGCGCGGCGGCGACCATCTGCTTGCGTGAATCGCTGAGCTGGTTCAGTTCGCACCGTCCCGCGACAGCCAGCCAGACCTGGTTGTCCAACGTCTCGCCAGCCTCGGTGAGCGCGACGCACCTCACCCTGCGATCCTCGGGGTGGGGCCGGCGCTCGACCAGCCCCCGGGCCTCGAGCCGGTCGACCAGACCGGTCAGGTTGGACGCCTCGCAGTTCATCTGGATCGCCAGCCGGCGCATCGGGCTGGGGCCGTGCCGAAGCCGTCGCAGAACGTCGAGTTGGGGGATGCTCAGCCCCTCCTCTTCTCCGACTTCCCGCACGGTCTGGCGGGTGCGGTCCATCAACTCCACGACCAGCCCGGCGAGACGCAGGTCGGTGGCCCCACCGGCCGTGCCGGGTTGGTCGCCGCTACCGGCGGTGCGGGCGGTTTCGACCGCTTCGGCAGGAGCGGGTGAGGTCATGGTTCGTACAGTACCGGAGGCCGCAAGAAAATTCATTTGACAAAATGAAGTTTCGAGGTTCTAAATGGACGGTGGGCCCGCCGGTCCCCCCGACATTTCGGCGGTGTCCCAAATGTGCCCCCAAAGCTCCTGCCCCAAGGGAGTCAATGATGCCCGCCACCCCGCTACCCGACCCGTTCCGGCGGCTTTCCTGGCTGGACCGCCGGCGATGGTCGCTCCACGCGCGCCGCGTGGTCCGGGAGTTCGAGGCCGAGACGCTCGCGGATCTTCGCTCGCTGGCCGGTTCCGGCGTACAGCTCGACTGGATGTCCGAGCGGTCGGCGAAGACGCTCGAGGGGACCGCCGGGACGGCGCCCGGGCTCGCCGGGCCGGTCGAGTTCAGCGCAGGAGGCAAGCGCGTCGTCGTCGCGGCCGTGTGGGCGCCGGCGTGGGAGTCCCTGGTCGGGGCGTGGCGCGGCGCGGCGGTGACCCTCGCCGGCGCCGGCCGCTACCACCGCTCCTGGGTGCTCCGCTTCCGGGTTGCCGTCGCGTCGGGCCCGCAGGCCGGCGCCGCCCGGGAGTTCGTGCTGCTCGGCTCACGGGTCCGCTTGCTCGACCACTGGGGCGGCCAGGCGCGCGACGGAGGGGTGTTCGGCCTCCCGCTGACGCCCGCAGCGCTCGTCTGACCTGCGGCTCGCGCCGGAGCACCCTTCGGCCTTTGGCGGCGTGACCGCGCCGGCAGCCAAACCTGGTGCTGGTGCTATCCTCGGAACCTTGTAAGGCCCCCGACCAAAGCAGACCACCACCCTGCAGAGGGCAGTAGCTCAATTTGGCAGAGCACCGGTCTCCAAAACCGGCGGTTGGGGGTTCGAGTCCCTCCTGCCCTGCAAGCCCGACTCCCGTGAGAAGGTCCCACACGTGAGCATGAACCGACAACAGAGGCGTTCCCTGCAGCGCCAGGGGCAAGTGAGCGAAGACGGCACGCCCGAGGCCAACCGTCCCGAGCCGCCCGAGCGCCGGCCCGCGCGGGTGGTCGCCGGCGCGCCCCGCCGGCGCACCTCGCCCCGCCAGTTCCTCCACGAGGTGAACGTGGAGATGCGCAAGGTCGCCTGGCCCACACGGGCGGAGACGATCAACTACTCGACGGTCGTGTTCGTCACCCTGGCTATCCTGATGGCCCTCATCTTCGGCTTGGACCTGGGCTTCTCCAAGCTGGCCGTATTCCTCTTCAAGTAGCGGGAATGACAGACAACTTCGCAACCAATGATGACGACGCGTTCGCCGCCGAGGCGAGCGACCAGACAGCGATCGCCGTGGACGACGCCGCCGACGGTGCGGGCGCGCCCGACAGCGGCGTGGCCGCGCTCGAAGCCAGCGCGGCGGAGACCGCCGGTGGGGAGGAGCAGCCGGCCGATGGCGAAGTGGAGGAGGGCGCCGAACAGGCCAAGCCGGCAGCCCCGGAGAGCGCCTACGACCGTCCCGGGCAGTGGTTCGTGATCCACAGCTACGCGGGCTACGAGAACAAGGTGAAGTCCAATCTCGAGAGCCGCATCGCCTCCATGAACATGGAGGAGCGGATCTTCGAGGTCGTCATCCCGATGGAAGACGTCATCGAGTTCAAGAACGGCAAGAAGCAGGTCGTCTCGAAGAAGGTCTTCCCCGGCTATCTGATGGTGCGCATGTACCTCGACGACGACTCGTGGTACGTGGTCCGCAACACGCCGGGGGTCACCGGGTTCGTCGGCCTCGGAGCGCGCCCGACCCCGCTCACCCGCCGCGAGGTGGAGAACATCCTCCAAGTCAAGCCGGAGGAGGGCGAGGGAGCCGGCGTCAAGAAGAGCCGCCCGCGCCTGGAGTACGAACTGGGCGAATCGGTGCGCGTGCGAGAGGGGCCGTTCGCGGACTTCAGCGGCACCATCGCCGAGATCAACGAAGACCAGCTCAAGCTCAAGGTCCTCGTCAACATCTTCGGGCGGGAGACGCCCGTCGAACTTGACTTCGCCCAGGTGGCGAAGCTCTAACAGGAGTCCAGATGGCAAAGAGGCGCGTAACCGCCATAGTCAAGATCCAGCTGCCCGCCGGGAAGGCCACCCCTGCGCCGCCCGTCGGAACCGCGCTCGGCCCGCACGGCGTGCAGACGATGGAGTTCGTCAAGCAGTACAACGCCGCGACCGAGGACAAGGTCGGTCAGGTGATCCCGGTGGAGATCACCATCTTCGAGGACCGGTCATTCACCTTCGTGCTGAAGACGCCCCCGACCGCCGTCCTGATCCGCCAGGCAGCGGGCGTCGAGAAGGGTGCCAAGACCACCGGACGTGAGACGGCAGGGACGATCACCGACGCGCAGCTGACGGAGATCGCCCAGATCAAGATGCCCGATCTCAACGCCAACGACCTCGAATCCGCCAAGGCACAGGTAGCGGGCTCGGCGCGATCGATGGGCATCAAGGTCGGATAATCCACCCGGCGAGGCGCAGGAATACCTCACCCCGCCCGCCCTGAACCAAGAGGGAGACAGACCATGTCGCAAAAAGGTAAGAAGTACGAGGACGCCGCCAAGCGCTTCGACCGCACCCGCGCTTACCCGCCCGCCGAGGCGGTGGAGCTGGTGAGGAGCCTGGCGCCGGCGAAGTTCGACGAGACCGTAGAACTGGCGCTTCGCCTGGGAATCGACCCGCGCAAGGCCGACCAGATGATCCGCGGCACCGTCGCGCTGCCATCCGGGACGGGCAAGTCGGTGCGCGTCGCGGTGTTCGCAGCCGGCCCCGCCGCCGAAGAGGCGCGCGCCGCCGGTGCCGACGTCGTCGGAGCTGATGACCTGGTTGCTCGCGTCGACGGAGGTTTCATGGACTTCGACGTCGCGATCGCGACACCCGAGCTGATGGGCCAGGTTGGACGGCTCGGCCGCAAGCTCGGCCCCCGCGGGCTCATGCCCAACCCCAAGACAGGGACCGTCACGACCGACGTCGGTAAGGCGGTGACCGACTTCAAGGGCGGCCGGGTCGAGTACCGCGCGGATACCCGTTCCCGCGGCGTCGTGCAGGTGCCGATAGGCAAGGTGAGCTTCACCCGGCCGCAGCTGCTCGCCAACCTCCGGGCAGTTGTCGATGAGGTCAACCGTGCCAAGCCGGCGGCGGCGAAGGGCCGCTACATCAAATCGGTGTCGTTGAGCTCGACAATGGGCCCGGGCGTGGACATCGACCCGGCGACCCTGCGGATCACCGACGAGGACCTGGTAGACGCCGGCGCGTCCTAGCATTCAAGCTGTGAAGCAGTGGGTGACCCCGCGGGCGCTGCTGCTGCACCTGGCGTTCCTCCTGATCGCCGCCGGCTGCCTGACGGCGGGGTGGTGGCAGGTGCAGCGGGCGATGCAGGGCAACACGCTCAGCTACCTGTACTCGGTCGAGTGGCCGGCGTTCGTGGTCGTTGCGGGCATCGGCTGGTTCCAGATGGTCCGCGACACCCCCGAGGACATAGAGAAAAGACGCCGGTTCCGCGCTCAGATGCGAGCTGCCAGTGCCGAGGTCGTCGCGCGAACCCTGCCTAGGTCGGCGTTCGCGATCGAGGTCGGGTCAACGCAGTCCGGGTCGCGCGTGCTCGGGGCGGCGGAGGAGCGGCGCGCCCTGACCGACCCGGCGCTGGACGGCGGCGGTGACACTGCGATAGCGGTACGGACCGAGGCGACGCTGGTCCCGCCCGACCCCGGTGAAGACCTGCCGGCGGACGAGATGACCGAGTACAACCGCTACCTGGCGCTGCTCGCCGTGAAAGGGAAGGCAAAGACGTGGCGCAACCCGCGCGGGCTCTGATCGGCAAGCGGCCCGAGGCCGCGCTGGCTCGCTACAGGGTGATGTCCTACGTGGTCGGCGTGATGCTGATCATCGTGTTCTGCGCCATCCCGTTCGACTCCGTCGAGAGCGTGGTCGGGCCGATACACGGGGTCTTCTACATCGTCTACCTGATCACGGTCCTCGACGTGTTCGTGAGATGGCGCCTGCGCTTGCCGACGCTCCTGGCCATGGTCGCCGGGGGGTGGGTTCCCTTCCTGGCGTTCATCGTGGAGCGCTGGGTGCACCGGCGGCTAACCAACCTTTCCGGTATTGTTGATTGATTAAGTCCGGTATAGAGTGCCGGATGTGCACATCGACTGGTGGCAGACCCTCGCCGGCGGGTTGGTGGGGATCATGGTCGGGATCACCGGGATGGGCGGCGGGGCGCTGCTCACCCCGCTCCTGATCCTCGTGTTCGGGATCAACCCGGGGACCGCAGTATCGAGTGACCTGCTGACGTCGCTGATCATGCGCCCGGTAGGTGGAGCGGTCCATGTTCGGCGTCGGACGGTGGCATGGCGGCTCGTGGGTTGGCTCTGCCTGGGCTCGGTCCCGGCGGGGTTCTCCGGCGTGCTCGTCCTGCGCGCTCTCGGCAATGGCCACGAAGTCCAGCGCGACGTGCAGCTGGCCATCGCCTGGGCGCTGGTTGCGGCGGTGGCGTCGATCGTCTTGAAGGCCGCCATCGGGTCGCGACGCTCCGGCGCGGGAGCGGTTCGGCGGCATGCCAGCGATGTGAGACCCAGGCCACTGCCCACGGTCGCGGTCGGCGTCGCCGGCGGGTTCATGGTGGGGATGACCTCGGTGGGTTCGGGTTCGCTCATGGTCGTGCTTCTGCTGGCGTTGTACCCGAGGCTCGCAGCCAAGAGTCTCGTGGGGACCGACCTGGTTCAGGCGGTCCCTCTCATTGCGGCAGCCACCCTCGGGCACGCCCTGTACGGCCACATAAGCCTCGGGTTGACGGCCTCGCTGGTGATCGGGAGCGTGCCGGGCATCTACCTCGGGGCGCGGCTTTCGTCGAGCGCCCCCGAGGGCCTGATCCGCCCGGCGCTGGTGATCGTGCTGACCGCCACAGCGCTGAAGATGCTCGGGGTGGCGACGGAAACCGTGCTGTGGGCCGCGGCCGGTTTCTGCGTGGCGGCCCTGATCGCAGCCGCGGTGCTGGCCCTTCGCCGGGCGGGAACGCGGGCCGCTATGATGGTCGAGCTTTCCAAGCCGTAGACATCCGGTGCGCCCCCGGGCGCCTAAGCGGGCGATGAGCCCGGCCTGACGAGGCGACGAGGTATCCCCCCTCCCGGGGTGTGCCCGCCCGCGCGCCAGGCAGCACACGTGAAGGAGGAGGTGACCAGTTGGAGAATCCGAGACCGGAGAAGGTGGCGGTCGTCGAGGAAGTGCGCCAGCACTTCGCCGATTCGGACGCCGCGATCCTGACCGAGTACCGCGGGCTGAAGGTCCAGGACCTGGCGGGCCTGCGGAGGACCCTTCGCACCAACGGCGGCGAGTACAAGATCTTCAAGAACACGCTCGTCCGCCTCGCTGCCAAGCAGTCTGGGCTCGAGGAGCTCGAGAGCCTGCTGGAGGGGCCGACGGGCATAACGTTCGTGAGCGGCGACGCCGCGGCCGTTGCCAAGTCGCTGCGTGAGTACGCGAGGACCAACCCGCTGCTCGTCATCAAAGGCGGCGTCCTCGGCGACAAGGTCATCGGACCGAGGGAAACCACCGCCTTGGCGGACCTGCCCTCGCGCGACGTGCTGCTCGCACACCTCGCCGGTGCGATGGCAGCGCCGTTGCAGCAGCTCGCCGGCCTGATGCAGGCGCTCCCGCGCAACATGGCGTACGGGCTCGCTGCCCTGCGTGACAAGAAGGCGGCCGAAAGCGACGGTGCAGCCGCGGCGGAGGTCGCCGAACCGGCCGCCGAGACCGCAGAACAGACCACGGACGAAACACAGACCCAGGAGTAGGAGCACCAACATGGCAACCAAAGAAGAGATCCTCGACAGCATCGCCGCACTCACCGTTCTCGAGCTTTCCGAGCTGCTGAAGGACTTCGAGGAGCGCTTCGGCGTCACCGCAGCCGCGCCCGTCGCGGTGGCCGCGGCCCCCGCAGCCGGCGGCGGCGCTGGCGAACCGGCAGCGGAGGAGGAGCAAGACGAGTTCGACGTCATCCTGGCGTCCGCCGGCGACAAGAAGATCCAGGTGATCAAGGAGGTGCGTTCGCTCACGAACCTCGGCCTGAAGGAGGCCAAGGATCTCGTCGATGCCGCGCCCAAGCCGGTGCTCGAGAAGGTGAGCAAGGAAGACGCCGAGAAGGCCAAGGCGCAGCTCGAGGGAGCCGGCGCCACCGTCGAGCTCAAGTAGCGCGACCGACGCTCTTTGAGAGGACGGGGGCCGACTTGGGCCCCCGTCCTCTTGTTTTTCGGGTTTGGGCATGCCCCCGCGCGGCAAGCACGGGGTTCCGAGTCGGCACCATTAGCCCAGAATGCACTCAAGCAGGGAATTGAACGGCGTGCCCTGAGAGGGGGCGAACGCGCCGGTCTCGCGCCTTCTCGCATGACCGCATTTTCCGAGATAGCGCGTCTCTCGACTTCGGGACGGGCCGTGTCTTTTGCGCCCAGGGGCTAGTCATACAGAGCCGGACAAAACGACCTTCTAACCATTCGCCTAGTCATTGCCCGATAGGCAGGCATGGCTATCGGAGAATTCACGGGGGCGGACCGAGGGCCCGCTGCCCTCGAATCACGCAAGGTAAGAGCTCTTGGCGCTGCGGTCGCGGCACTGCTGGCTCTCGGTGTTGGCGGCGTCACCGCGCTCGGCGTTTCAGCCCGCAGGAGCCCTGCGGTGGGCAGCACTCTGGCGCCGGCGGCGACCTCCAACCTGCAACCCGGACCGAGCCTCACCGGCGCGCGCGTTCGGGGCACGCAGGGTGCGCGCGCGGCCGGCGAGGCGATCCGCCCCGGTGGCAACGGATACTGGACGGCATACGGCAACGGCGCGGTGGTCGCCAACTCGCCGGCGCCCGTGCTCGGAGACATGGCGGGCACACGGCTCTCGAAACCCGTAGTGGAAATGTCCGAGACGCCTGACAACAACGGCTACTGGTTGGTGGCTTCGGATGGTGGCGTGTTCAACTTCGGCGACGCCGGCTATTTCGGGTCGACTGGCAACATCAAGTTGAACAGGCCGGTGGTAGGTATGGCGTCGACTCCGGATGGTCATGGCTACTGGTTGGTGGCTTCGGATGGCGGGGTGTTCAGCTTCGGTGATGCTGGCTATTTCGGGTCGACTGGCAACATCAAGTTGAACAGGCCGGTGGTAGGTATGGCGTCGACTCCCGATGGTCACGGCTACTGGTTGGTGGCTTCGGATGGTGGCGTGTTCAACTTCGGCGACGCCGGCTTCTACGGGTCCACCGGATCCGTGAAGTTGAACCAACCCGTGGTGGGCGTGGCGTCTTCGCCCGACGGGAGCGGCTACTGGCTGGTTGCCTCCGACGGCGGCATCTTCACCTTCGGCGACGCCGCTTTCCACGGCTCGGCCGCCAACAGCTACCCGCAAGCCGGCGAGCATGCCATCGGCGTCGCCTCCGCCGGCGGCGGCGGTTACTGGATCGAAAACGACGCCGGAGCCGTGACCTCCATGGACGCCCCAGTGGCCGCGTCGTCCGCACCGACCGCCCAGGGCGGGTCGCCGATGCCGGTCAACGAGGACCCTTCCCAGTCCGAGCCTCCGTCATCCGACTTCTACTCCGCCTGCTTCGGGAGTTCGTACAGTGCTTCGGCGTGTGATCAATCGGCGCTCTCCAACGTCGACAACGCACTTGCCAGCGAGGGATACGGCCCGCTGTCGCTGCCGTCCAACTACTCGAACCTGTCGATCGCGGCGCAGCTGATCGCGGTGGCCAACGCCGAGCGCACCGTCCGGGGTCTGCCGGCGATGCCGGAGAACGGCAGTCTCGACTCGAGGGCGTACCAGGGAGCGCAGGCGGGCAGCGACCCCACCGGCCCGTCGGGCTACGCGTGGGGATCCAACCTCGCCATGGGATACCCGACCGCCCTGTCAGCCGACTACGTGTGGATGTACGACGACGGGACCAACAGCCCCAACGTGGACTGCCAATCGGCCGGGGACTCGGGCTGCTGGGGGCACCGCCACAACATCCTCATACAAGGCGGCGGCCACGCCGGAGCCGCCCTCTACGACAACGGCGGATCTCCAAACCTCACCCAGCTCTTCGTCGTCAACTACTGATCCCCAAACCTCCCGCCGGTACCGCCTTGGCCCCTGGCGGTGCCGGCGGGCGCGTGTTCACCCTTCGACGGCGTCTCCGCCGGTACCCCAGTTGACCCAGGCCTCGAGCTTCTCCTCGTAGTCCTCGTCGTCGTCGCTGCCGGCCGGGACAGGCGCGTGCGCGTCCTCGTCGTGCGCGTCGCTGAGGTCGACCGCGGCCGTGGGCTCAGGCTCGGAGAGGGCTGCGTCTTTCTCCTCTGGCTCTTCGGCCTCGGCGTCCGGGATGATGCCGAGTGCTGTGGCGAGCGAGTCGCGCAGGTCGTTGAGAGTGCGGTGCGCTGCGGTCCGCTGATCCGAGAGGCGCGCCATCTCGGTGTCGAACGCCTCACGCGTCGCCTTCTGCTCGGCGGCCATGCGCGCCTCCTCTGCGCGGGTGTGGGAGATGACCTGCTCTGCCCATTGCTCGATCTGGCGGGTGCGCGCAGCAGCGCGGCTGTCGGCTTCGGCCACGATGTCGGAGGCTTCGGCCCGCGCCGCGGCCTCGATCCGGCGCGCCTGCTCCTCGGCGCGCGAGGTAGCCGAACGCACCAGCTGCTCGGCGTTCTCGGCGCGCTGCTCGGCCGCTGTGACGATCTCTGCCGCGCGCGTCTCTGCACGCATGACGGTCTCCTCGGCGGTCTCCTCGGCCTGGCGCAGCAGGATCCCGATCCGCTCGCCGACGGCCAAGCCTGAGCGAGGCTTCTCGGAGCTCAGCCGGTCCTCGAGCTCCTTGATGCGGGCGTTGAGCCGGTTGATGTGGGACTGCAGCTGGCGGGTGTGCTCCTCTGCGGAGTCCACCTGCTCCAAGGCTTCGGCCAGGGAGTCGAGGTACTCGTCGACCTCCTCCCGGTCGTATCCGCGGAGGCTCACCGTGAACGATGGGTTGTGGGTCTTGGTCTCCATGGGGACTCCCTCGTTTGGCGCGGCACTGCTCGACGACCGCCCACGGTTCCCGCCGGGAGCCTTCCCCGCCCCTCATCCTCGCTTATCAAGCATTTGCGCGCAAGCACCCGCCGGCTCGTCAGGCCCCGCGGAATGCCTCGACGCGGTCGCCGGCAGGCACGAAGAGTGTCCCGCCGTGCGCGGCGAGGGTCGGGAAGGACCCCGCGATCGTGATCGCGTGCGTGTAAGTGAGCGCACCGGTCCGCGCGTCGAACCCGTCGAGGTGCCCGCCTCGGTCTACGGCCCATACGACGCCGCCGGCAACGACGGGCGGGCCGGGCCTGAGCGACGTGGCTTTCCACAGGACGCCGATGCTTCCCGCGTCGACCCGCAGCGCGTAGAGCCCGTCGAAGCAGGAGAGGAAGACGGTGGTGCCTGCAACCGCCGTTCCCCCGAAACCGCCGGCGCAGACCTTCGTGGTGTCGATGGCGCGCAGGTCGGGACCGAGCAGGTAAGCGACGCCCTCCTTGCCGACCTGGAGCAAGTCTCCGCCGGCGGTGATCGCCGGCGACGTTGACCCGAGGTCGCCGTCGGTCTCCGAGAGCGTCTCGAAGTCCGGCGCGGTGAAGGTGCCGACGACGGTGAGGTCGGGCGCGAGGCGGATGACGCTGTTGGCGTCGCCGGGCGGGTTCACCGGCAGGCCGTTGCCGGTGGTCACCAGGAGGTCGCCGGCGCTGTCGACGACCGCGCCCGGCGGAGCCCAGATTCCCGCCCGGGCCGCCGGGGTGGTGTAGGTGACCGGTCGCGGCGCGCTGTTCTTGGTCGAGAAGCCGACGAGCTGGCCGTGATAGTCGCCGCAGTCGCCGTAAAGCCCTCCGTAGGGGATGTAGACGCGGTCGTGGGCGAGTGCGAGCGCGCCGCGCTGCTGTTCGGTGGCCGGGTTCGAGCCGGCGGGGTCTGCGGGCCGTGATGCGGCAATGCTCCCGTCTGTGAGGCGCAGCGCCCAGAGTGTGTGCTTCGCCGGCAACCCGGAAAAGGTCACCACCCAGACCAACCCCGATGCCGGGTCGATCACCGGTGTGCCCGTGATTCCCGATGGGTCGATGTCACCGCACGGCAGCGACGAGCCGCTCACGGGGCTCGAGAGGTGGCGGCGCCATTGGATGATGCCGTCTGAGGGGTTGAGGGAGTAGACGGAGTCGTCCTCAGTGGCCACGACGACGGCCTGGCTCGTGACGAGCGGCTGCGCGTAGACGGCGCCGTCGAGGGTTGGGCTGGTCCAGGACAGCCGAATCTTGCCGGCGGGTGGCGATGTCGGATCGTCGGCGCTGCGCTGAGCGTCGTGGCCGTAGGTGAACCAGCCAGACTGCGCCACCGGCCCAGGTTCTTTGTTCGCCCCCGGTGCAGCCGTCGCTCCCGGTGCAGCCGTCGCACGTGTCGTCTGCGGTGGCGCTGTGCGAACCGGGCCGCCGGGTTGGGTCGAGGAGCACCCTGCTGTGGCGGCGGCCGTGATCAGGGAGATGGCTGTTAGCTGCCGGCGCACGACTACAGGATCCCAGAGGACCCGTCGCTTGTGCGGGCTGCTCTAGTGGGAGCGGCGGGTACCACGACTAGACATACGGAAGTTCGAGACGACGAACCAGGAGGTCCAATGAGCGACGCCGCACCGAATGACGGCCTGATCGCTGGAACCGTGACCATCACGGGCGCCGGCGGTGACCCGATCGAGGCCTACCTGGCCCAGCCCACCGGTGACGACGCCCCGTACGGCGGGGTGGTGGTCATCCACCACATGCCCGGCTACGACGAGGCGACCAAGGAGATCACCCGTCGTTTCGCTCATCACCGCTACATCGCCATCTGCCCCAACCTGTACACACGGGAGGCCCCGGGGGCCGACCCGGACGACGCGGCGGCCGCGGCGCGCGCCGCCGGCGGGGTTGCGGACGAGCGGTTGCTCGGCGACGTCGGCGGTGCAGCCGACTATGTGAGATCGCTGCCGGCGTCGAACGGCAAGGTGGGGACGATCGGGTATTGCTCGGGGGGGAGGCAGTCGTTTCTGGCGGCCTGCAGCCTTGCGCTCGATGCCGCTGCGGATTGCTACGGCGCCTTCGTGGTCTCGCGACCCCCGGAGGGATTGCCCTTGAAGGTCGGCCCGGTCGCCCACCTCGCGCCTCATCTTGGCTGCCCGCTGCTCGGGCTGTTCGGGGCGGAGGACAAGTATCCGGCGTCCGAGGAGACCGAGGCGCTGGCCGCCATGTTGAAAGAAGCAGGCAAGGACTTCGAGTTCCACACGTTCGACAACGCCGGACACGGGTTCTTTTCCGTGGATCGCCCCAGCTACCGCCAGGAGGCGGCGCAGGAGGGCTGGGCGATGATCTGGGACTTCTTCGGGCGGCACCTCGCCGGCGGCAGGGCGGCCTGATCGTGTGCACTTACGAGACCGTCAACGTCGAGGCGACGGGCAGCGGCAAAGGCGCCAGCGGCTGGTTCAAGCTGGCGCGCGCGACGGTGTACTTCGATCACCCGGTCCACGCCCAAGCGGAGCACACCCTCAACATCGACCTTGCCAACCCGCAGCTGGGGCCATCAGCGCGGGTCGCCCTGGAGCTCGACCCGTCGTCGGCCCGGGCACTCGCCGGCGCGATCCTCGAGATCCTGGACTCGGCGCCGGCGGCGCCTCTCGCCGGCGGGAGTTGAAGCGCTCCCGGCCGGGTGGCCGATCGATGCGGGTGGCCGATCGATGCGGGTGGCCGATCGATGCGGGTGGCCCGATCGATGCGAGTGGGTAGCCCAAGTATCGAAATTCGATAGCTGGATTACCCAGTAGTCCCGCCGGCGCCCGTTCCGCCACGGGCGCCGGCGTCTCCGCCCGCCGAACCGGGGAACTCGGACGTGTTTACGGGAGGGTTCTAGACCGCGAGGACCCCTGCAGTTTCCAGCGCGACGCGCAGGTCGTGCGGGTTGGTGGAGGCGGCCAGCGCAGAGCGCAGCGAAATAGTGCCGCTCTTGACCAGCCCGAAGAGGCTCTGGTCGAAGGTCTGCATGCCGAGGTACTCGCCGTCCGATATCTGCTCCTCGATCGAGTCGCCGCTGGCGGCGGGCTCGATGATCTTGTCGGCGATCCGTCCGGTGACCACCATCGCCTCTATCGCCGCAGCGCGGCCTTCTCCGCTGGCCAGCGGAACCAGGCGCTGGGAGATCACGCCCTTGAGGACACCGGCGAGTGTGAGTCGCACCTGGCGCTGCTGGTAGGAGGGGAAGAAGTCGACGATGCGGTTGACCGTGTCGGTCGCGTTGGCGGTGTGGAGGGTCGACAGGACCAGGTGGCCGGTCTCGGCAGCGCTCAAGGCCGCGTTGACGGTCTCGGTGTCGCGCATCTCGCCGATGAAGATGACGTCGGGATCCTGGCGCAGCACCCGGCGCATCGCCTGCGAGTAGTCCTCGGTGTCGGTGCCGATCTCGCGCTGCCAGATGACCGAGCGCTTGTCGCTGTGGATGACCTCGATCGGGTCCTCGATCGTGACGATCTTGCACGCGCGTGTGCTGTTGATGTGGTCGATCATCGCGGCGAGGGTGGTCGTCTTGCCCGAACCGGTCGGTCCGGTCACCAGGATCATCCCCCGGTGCTCGTTGGCGAGGCGGGTGACGATCGGGGGGAGCCCCAGCTCGTCGGCAGTGACGGCGACCGGCAGCACGCGGCGCAAGACGATGGCCGCGCTACCGCGCTGCCTGCACGCGTTGCCGCGAAATCGCCCGACTCCGGTGATCGAAAGAGAGAAGTCGGCCTCACCGGTGCGCTCGTACTCGGCGTAGCGGTCGCTGGGGAGCACCTTGGCCAGCATCGCTTGAATGGTTCCGGCGCTCACCGGGGGGAATGGCGCCGGGCGCAGGTCGGAATTGACTCGCACCCGGGGCGGGCTGTTCGCGCCAAGGTGCAGGTCCGAACCTCCCTGCTCGATCAGGTGGGACAGGATTGATGCTAGGTCCACCCGCGGGTTATCGGCAGGGTGGGTGGGTGCCTGTACTGAAGAGTCAGCTGCTGCTCGACCCGGCCTGCTGGACGTCCTGGAGGAACTGCTTGAAGCTGACGACGTCCGACGACGGCGGCGCAGAGATGTTCACCGGAACCCCATAGTGGTCAACATTGAGATTCATCACCACGGACGAGCCCGATGAGACCGCCCCCATGTCGAGGTTCACCGACATCTGGCGGACCAGATGCGAGGAGTCGAGCCAGATCGTGATCGTCGGCGGTTGCATCTGCTGGATCGCGCTCTGGATCTGAGATGCCTGGCTCGAGTCGAATCCCATCTGGGACAGCTCGGTGGTGGCGGCTTTGAGCATCGATGCCTTGGTCGGAACGATCGAGAATCCGGTCGTGCTGTTCCCGTCGATCGTCTTCTGACCCAGGGGAGTGACCGACGCGCCCTGCTGTTCGAGCACCTTGAGCTGGGCGAACGGGTCGGAGCCGAAGATGTCCTGACCGGAACTCGGCACAGGCAGGCTCACCCAGTCCTTGCCGGTGAGGTCGGCGAAGCTCGAACTCCCGAAGTTGCCTCCCATGTACAGCTGACCGGAGGCGAGCAGTTCCTTGATGTTGATCGACTGGCCGGAGACTTTGGTCGAGAGGTTCAGCGACATCGCCTGCGAAACGAAGTCGGCAGCACCCGTTCCGGTGAGGGGAAGGTGCTGGCCGGCGACCGAGATCGTGCCGCTGAGCGTCAGGTCGGCTGTCTTCTGGTCGAGGGTGGTGTGGGCCGACTCGGCGACGAGGGCTGCCGGCGTGACGGTCACCGACTGCGTCGTCGCGCGCGAGCAGGCTCCCGCGAGCGCCGTAACCCCGACTGCCGCGACCGCCAGGCAGCGGACAGCACGGGACCTCGAAAACGATGCCCCCGTTCGAATCCTCATTGTCCCTCCCCGTCGAACGACGGGCCCCCCACCTTGAGCGACGCCGCCTGCGTTTTGCGCGATTCGGCATCTATGGGATGCTCAATCGAGCGAGAACGGATCCTAGGACGGTGAGACGAGTGCTGCGAGGCAAGAAGCCATGAAAGAGCTGGTCTATCACCGGTACCTGCTGCCCGCCGTGGCCCGCTTCCCGGACAAGCCGGCGGTCCTCGACGGCGAGTTCACCGCGACCTACGCCGAGCATCTCAGCAGGGTCAACCGGCTCGCCTCCGGGATGCGTAAGGAACTCGGCGTCGACAAAGGTTCGCGCTTCGCGGTCATGGCACTCAACGGCCACCAGTACCTCGAGCTGTACCACTCGTCGCTGCTGTCGGGAAGCATCCTGAACCCGCTCAATCTGCGCCTCGCGGCCAAGGAGCTCGCCTTCATATTGAAGGACTCCGGCGCGACGGTCTGCTTCGCGGACGGTTTCTTCGCCCCCCTGATCGACAAGGTGAGGGCCGAGGCGGGGTTGCAGAAGATTGTGTTGATCGGTGCCGGCGACGTCCCCCACGACTTGGACTACGAGTCGGTCGTCGGCGCGGGCGAGGACGTGCTTCCTTCCGAGCCCGAAGAGGACGACACGTCGATCCTGATGTACACGGGAGGTACCACGGGACTGCCCAAGGGCGTAGTCATCGACAACCGCGCACTGATGCTCGATCTCTACAAGGTTGCAACCCGCTGGGGGATGGACGAAAGATTCGTCTACCTGCACCAGACCCCGATGTTCCACGCAGCGTCGCTAGGAGCCATCCTCGCCATCCCCGCGGTCGGCGGCCAGACGACGTTCGTGCCGCTGTTCGACCCGCCGGCGGTGCTCGACGTGATCGAGGCACGCAAGGTGACCATGACGGTGATGGTCCCGACGATGATCTCGATGCTCTTGAACCACCCGAGTTTCAAACCCGAGCGTCTCGCCTCGCTGAGCGTCCTCACCTACGGCGCCTCGCCGATGCCGACGGCACTGGTCGAGAGGCTGCTTTCCCTCTTCCCCGACATGGCGCTGTTCCAGGGTTACGGGATGACCGAGAACTGCGGTTTGCTCACCGCTCTCGGACCCGACGAGCACCGGAGGGGCGGCGACATCCTGCGCTCGGCTGGCCGGCCGCTTCCGGGCTCGGTCGTGTGCATCCAGGACGAGGAGGGCAACCTCCTTCCACCGGGTGAGACGGGCGAGGTCTGCGCGCGTGCGGGCAACTACATGCGTGAGTACTGGAACCGCCCCGATGAGACGGCGGCGGCATTCGCCGGCGACTGGTACCACACCGGCGACGCCGGCTACATCGACGACCACGGCTACGTCTACCTCGTCGACCGGGTCAAGGACATGATCGTCACGGGCGGGGAGAACGTCTACTCGGCGGAGGTGGAGAACGCCATCTCGTCGCACCCCGGCGTGGCGCAGGTCGCGGTCATCGGCGTGCCGTCGGAGAAGTGGGGTGAGGAGGTGCTCGCGATCATCGTGCCGAAGGAGGGCGCGGACCTCGACGGGGATGCCATAACGGAGTGGGCCCGCGAGCGGATCGCCGGGTACAAGGTGCCCAAGCAGGTCGAGTTCCGCGCGGAGCCTCTACCGCTCTCCGGGGCGATGAAGGTGCTCAAGCGCGAGCTGCGCGCCCCTTACTGGGAGGGGAAGGAGCGCGCCGTCCACTAAAGAGGTGCGCGCGCTCACGGTTGCGTGTCGGTCGTGGTCGTCGGGCAGGAAAGCGAGCTGCCGACGAGCGACCCGAGTTGCTGCTGCACCGCAGCCGGGATGCCGCTGGCGGAGCCGCCGCCGGCGTCGGCGACCGCTTGCTGGTTGGCGCACACGCTGTTGATCCCGTTGCGGGCGACGTTGCCCGGGTTGAGGGGGGAGGCGGGGCTGGACGAGTTGCAGGAGCGGGCACCGATGACCGTGCAGATCAGCAGCACGAACAGCGTCACCACCTTGAGCATCAACCGCGCTCGCACCTGAGCGGAATCGGCGGCTGGAACCACCGCCTGGAGTGCAGGAGGCGAAGGCAGCGTGGTTTTCCTTAAAGGAGCCGACCGCCGGCCTGGCGAACACAACGTTCAATGGGTTTTGGGCGATTTGCACGGATCGGAGTGGCGGCGGCTCTGGTGGCGGGGCTGGCCTGGGCGGCCGAGGGCCCCGCGAAAGCCGACCTCGCCGGCCCGGGCTGCGACTCGGCGCTCACTGCCGCCGCGTACTACTCCGGCGGAACGGCCGCCCCTCCGGCCGTCGCCGCTCATCCCTGCCTGGCTCAGCGTCACGTTCGACGCGCTGGACGCCAACCCCGTCTTCTACGGGTCCGCCCTCAACGCAGCTTCGGACCCTGTCCGCACGAGCGCCCCACCGGCGGCCCGCGACGACTACATAGGAATGGACATCACACCGGCCGGAACGCCGTGGGCGAGCTTCGCGGCTTCGTGTCCAGGCCCGGTCGGCGGGTCGTCGCCCGCTTGCGCCGGGCAGTCCTCCAACCCCGAAGCCAACCAGGCGGTGGCGGGCAAGTTGGCCTTCTAGGCAGGAAAAGTCGGTCTTTATAACGAAATTCCGCTCAATGCACCCATACCTGCCTGGGGCCGGTGCGAGGAGGAGCAGCGGCGTGTTCGAGGAGCGTGGGCGGAAGATCGGCGTGAGAAAATTGCTCGCGGCGGCAGTGGCGGTCGGCCTGAGCGGATGGCTGGCGCTGCCGGCGCTGGCGTCGGTCGGCCTGCCCTCTGCCCCTTCCGGCGTCGAGCAGCTGCCGGTGGACGTGCTGCCGGGCCTGAACCTGCTGGCACCCACCGGGGCCGCGCCGGCGGGGCAGGTGTTGCAGATCGGTGTGGGGCTGTCGTTGCCGAACCTGGCCGGCGCCAAGACGTACGAACAGTCGGAGTACGACCCATCGAGCCCCAACTACCACCACTTCCTCACCCCGGCGCAGTTCGACTCCATGTTCGGGGTTCCGGCCCAGACATACGACCGTGTGGTGTCCTGGCTGCGATCGGGTGGTCTCACGATCACCCAGACGACCGGAGCAGGTGACTGGGTGGCGGCGTCGGGCACCGTCGCGCAACTCGACAAGCTGTTCTCCACGAGCATCGACTCGTACTCGGTGAAGGGCGTGTCCTTTGTCGCCAACACCACCGCGCCGACGGTTCCCGCCGGCGACTCGATCCTCACTGTCGTAGGGCTCAACACCCTCCAGCGGTTCTCGACTCCCAAGGCGCCCGCGGGCGCCGCGGTCCCGGCCGCGTCGGGGCCGTCGGTGCCTGGCTGCCTGCCGTCGTGTACCTACGGCCCGTCCGACATGTGGTCGGTCTACGACATGCCGGCGAGCGACACTGGCCAGGGGCAGAGCCTCGCCATCTTCGGCGAGGGCCGCACCGACAACGTCATCTCCGACCTGCGCGACTTCGAGAACAACTACAAGTTGCCCCAGGTTCCCGTCACCGTGAAGAACGTGGGAGCCGGCCCGTTCAGCGACAATTCGGGTCAGGTCGAGTGGGACCTCGACACGCAGTCGAGCACCGGCGTGGCGCCCGGTCTCTACAACGTCGACCTGTACTTCGCCAACTCGTTGTACGACGCGTCGGTCGAGAGCCTCTTCACCAAGTGGGTCACCGACAACATCGACAAGCAGGCCAACGCGTCCTTCGGGGAGTGCGAGACCAACCCGACCAACCCGGTCACCGGGCCGCTCGCGCAGCTGCCCTACGGATCCGAGCTCGGTGACGACCTCCAGCCTGTCGCCGAAGCGACGCTGCTGGAGGCGACCACCCAGGGCCAGACCCTCTTCGCGTCCGCCGGCGACACGGGGTCGTCCTGCCCGGCCATCGTGCTGCCGGTCGTCGGCGCCGGCAACGGCGTCGCCAACCAGGGTGTGCCGCTCGACAACTACCCCTGCGCCAGCGACTACGCGGTGTGTGTCGGAGGCACCGTCTTGTGGTCCGACGGCAACACCCCGCCGCAGCGCGCGATCGAGCGGGCGTGGGAATTCACCGGCGGGGGCGCCGCCCTGTTCCAGGCGCAGCCCGCCTTCCAGAAGGGTGTCAGCGCGATCAACGTTCCGTGCGTCGCCGACTACACCGTAAGCCCGTTCGCGCCCGGCACGATCTGCCGGGGTGCGCCGGACGTCGCCGCCATGTCGGGCGACATCAGCGACAACGGTTACAACATCTACGAGAGCGGAGCGCTGGTCCAAGGTGGGGGGGCGGGGACGAGCCTGAGCTCGCCGCTGTGGGTCGGGATGTGGAGCCGTATCCAGGCGGCTGCGCCTGGGGCCACTCAGGCTGACGGGACGATGGCGTATCCGGGTCTCGGTTTCGCCGACCCGCTCATCTACAAGACCGCCGAGAACGCCACCGACTACGCGAAGGACTTCTTCGACGTCACCCTCGGGGACAACGGCGTCTACCACGCGGCTCCCGGTTGGGACTACGTGTCGGGCTGGGGCGTACCGGACGTCACCAACCTGATGGAGACGCTCGACGGTGGCAACACCAAACCCGTCAACAACATCAGCCCGACGCCGCCACCGCCCCCGTCGACCGGGAGCTGCAACGCGCTGTGGATCAGCCAAGCCCACACCGCCACCGACCTGTTCGGCAACAGCGACCCTCAGCTCACCCTGCTCGAGGGTGACATGGCTCCCGGACCCAACGGGACGCTCGCAGTCAAGCTAACCGTCGAGAACCTGTCGCAGACGGTGCCGGCCGGGGCCACCGGCGCCGACTGGTACATGACCTGGACCTACAACGGCACCGAGTACTTCGCCCAGGCGCAGATCGGCCCGGCACCGGGGGTGGCGCCGACGTTCGACGACGGGACCGTCAACAAGGTCGGCTCGAGCAACCAGTACCAGGCCGCCAACACCGACACCGGTAGCTTCAAGCTCGGCAAGGACGGGGTGGTCGAGATCGACGTCCCGCTCAAGAACGTGGGCAACCCGCCGGCGGGCGCGACGCTCAGCCAGCCGGCCGGGGCTACTTACATCGAGGTCGGCGTGCCTCCGAACCCGACCGGGGCGGGGGTGGCGTCCTTGCAGGGAGTCGACGCCGGCGGCCCGACCAACAACTACTCGGTCGGAAGCACGACCGGCACGAGCGGGTGCACTCTTCCCGAGTAGCGCCGGCTACCTGCATCGGCTGAGGTGCTGGGGGCGACTCAGCCGATGCAGGAGTAGTCGCCGTCGTAGGGGTGGCCGGCCCACTGGGTGATCTCCACCCCGCCGGCGGTGAAGGGCGCCAGCGAGCAGTCCGACACAGCGCCGCTCTCCCCGCGCGCGCCGGGCACCCAGTCGGGGAGGCTCGCCAGGTTGCCCGCCGCGGCACCTGTCGGCGTTCCCGTGATCTGGTTCCACTGGTAGCTCGTCGAGTAGATGCCGATCTGGTGCGCCGGCGAACCAGTGGCGGCTTGGGCGGCCGCGTTCACCGCGTCGACCATGCCCTGCAGGTCTGCAATGTTCATCGCCAGGCCGTCGGGGACTGAGCTGCTCTGCCAGCTGTTGCCCGTCTCCACGTCGAGCCATACCGGGTAGTTGAAGAGGCGACCTCCGGTAACGGAGTTGAAGTCGGAGAGATCACCAACGATGTCACCGCCGCTGTAGGCGATGCCCGCGACCATGTCGAAGCCGTAGATGTACGCGCAGGCTGGGCTGTTCGCGCCCGGGCCGGAGGGGCCTGAGGCATAGCCGCAATCGCCATCGGGCGTGGACGCGCTCGCATAGGCGCCGAGCTGGGTAGGTGACGGCCAGTCGGCCACACTGTTGCCGGGGTCGGCCGTGTTCAGGTACAGCTGCGCCAGAGCCTGCTTGGTCCCACCCGCCGACTGCTGGGCGTAGGCGAACTCGGCACCGAGGCAGGAGTTGTAGTCGTTGGCCAGGCCACCGTTCACTCCCACGATCGCGAACGCCTCGCCGGACGGGAGGCTCGTCCCCGGGCATTGCGGGTAGGAGACGTCGATCCCGGCCGGTTGGGCCGAACCTCCACCGCCTCCGCCGGGCTTGCCGTGGTTGGCCGCCCAGGCAGGGGTGGCGCCTGCGAGCAGTGTCGAGGCGAATGCGACAGCTGCCAGCGGCCGGGTGAACATCCTGCTTCTCATCGTTGTGCGTCCCCTCTCCGGCTGCAGCCGCCCTGCCTCCGTCGGCGCCAGA
>Ga0307373_10002853_pt1 | contig 30790 bp, 32 predicted proteins | sample OX2MG_FD_202534 | JGI IMG/M metagenome (GOLD analysis project Ga0307373, IMG submission 202534) | Soil microbial communities from Risofladan, Vaasa, Finland - OX-2 | ecosystem: Environmental > Terrestrial > Soil > Coastal area > Acid sulfate soil | place: Finland: Risofladan, Vaasa | collected...
ACGAGGAATACTCCACTTTTATCCTCGTTCCCACGCTCCGCCGACCCGCTGCGCAGGTGCCCCGAACGGCTCTGCGTCCATACGCTTCGCGCCGCGGGCAGTAGGCTGCACTGTGGCAGGGCAGGACGCGGAGCGTCGAAAACATGCGTTCCCACGCGGAGCGTGGGAACGAGGTAACCACTCACCACTAACCCCTAACCGAGGCCGCCCATGTCATCCCGCCGCGAATTCCTCAAGACTTCATCCCTCATCGCCCTGGCGCCCAGCGTGCCGGCGTTTCTTGCCCGCACGGCACGCGCGGCCGAGGTGGCCGGCGACCGTCGGGTGCTGGTGGTCGTCCAACTCGACGGCGGCAACGACGGCATCAATACCGTCGTGCCGTTCGCCGACGAGGGCTATGCCAAGCACCGCTGGCAGTTGCGGCTGCCGGCCGACGCCCTGCTCAAGCTCGACGACGAGACGGCCCTGCACCCGGCAATGAAGGCCGCGGCCGGGCTTTGGGAGGACCGGCGGCTCGCGATCGTGCGAGGCGTGGGCTACCCCAACCCGAACCGCTCGCACGACGTGAGCATGGCTATCTGGCACACCGCCCGTTTCGACCCCGAGGAACATACCGGCTACGGCTGGTTGGGCCGCGCCCTCGACGGCGCCGCGCCGGTCGCGGGCGCGCCGGCCGCCATGCTCATCGGCAATCAGTCGCCGCCCGCCGCGCTGCGCGGCCGCCGCGCGACAAGCGCCGCGCTGGCGAGCTTGGAGGACTTGAACTTGGCCGATCGCCCGGTGGCGGAGGGCCGGCCGGAGGGCGTGGTGCCTGATAATGCGGCTCCGGTCGATGACGTGGCCGACTTCATCCGCCGCAGCACGCTCGACGCCTACGCGACCGCCGACCGCCTGCGCGAGTTGTCCGGCGGGCGGGGCGCCGCCGGCGGTTACCCGGCCACTGGCCTGGGCCGCAAGCTGGAACTGGTCGCGAGGCTGCTCAAAGCCGGGTTCGAAACGCGAGTTTTCTACGCGGCCCAAGGGGGCTACGACACCCACTCGGTTCAGCTCGCGACGCACGCCGACTTGCTACGCGAGTTTTCCGGCGCGGTGCGGGCGTTCCTCGACGATCTGGCCGCCGCGGAACTGGCCGAGCGCGTGGTGCTATTGGCGTTCAGCGAGTTCGGCCGCCGCGTCGAGGAAAACGCCTCGCTGGGCACCGACCACGGCACGGCCGGCCCCGTGTTCCTGGCTGGTCCGAAGGTCCAAGGAGGTTTCGTCGGCGAGGCCCCCAAACTGCTCGACCTGGAAGACGGGGACCTGCGCTGGTCGCTCGACTTCCGCCGCGTCTACGCCACGGTGCTCGAAAACTGGCTCGGACTCGGCGCCGAGGCGGCGCTGGGCGGACGCTTCGAGAAGCTCCCGTTGTTTCAGGGCTGACGGCGCGGTGGTTTCATCCATAAGGGCGCGGTAGAATTGAATTGAAAGAATTCTCAAGGGGATTTCCGCGAATGACCCTTCAGCTCAACTTGCCACGCGAACTTGAAGATCGACTCTGTTTGGAGGCCAACCGCCTTGGGCAGCCGGCGGAAGTGGTCGCGCTCCAACTGCTCAAACAGCACTTGCCGGCCCCGGCCGATGATCGCCGAACAGCCGCGATTGCCATGCTACAACGTTGGATGGCGGAAGATGCCCAAGCGGGCGATCCCACGGAGGCGGATGAGTTCTTCCGTGGCCTTGATGCGGCCCGTACATCGAATCGGCCGCTCTTCCCCCCGGAACTCAAGGGAGTTTCCTGGTGAAACCGGCCGTGCTCCTCGACTCAGGTCCGCTGGGACTGCTGTGTCACTCTCGCCGTTCGTCGATCACGGTCGCCGGAGAACAGTGGTTGGTGTCACTTCTGGCAGCCGGGCGGCGGGTGCGCCGGTTTAGAACACGCGTCGTTTACTCGCGTGCGCGCGCTTGGCCGCTCCCATGAAGACGCCCTGCCATGGGGCGATCAGTTGCGCCGCGGACTCCCTGGTGTCTGGGACGACCTCGAGCATCCGCGTAATGAGGTTAGTGATGCCGCGAGAACCCGAAAACGGCGCCAGCGGCTCGATTTCAACCTCGTCGGTGAACGCCGCCGCTTTCTTTTCAGGGTTTTGTCCGGTGAATAGGTGAGCCAGTACGAGCCCAAGCTGGAATACGTCACTTTTCGTAGTGATTGGCGCGTCGCCCCTCAGATAGGAAACCAGATCAGGCGTGCGATAGTAGAAGGGCATCCCCGCGCCGATGCTCTCCTTTACGATTTCCCGGTCTTGATCGTCGCTTGTCGCCACGTGCTTCATCAAGCCAAAGTCGCCGAGAACGCAGGATCGACCCTTCACGAAGATGTTCTGCGGCTTGATATCGCGGTGGACCACCGGCGGGTCCAGCGAGGCAAGATAGTCGAGCGCGGAAAGAAGCTGCAAGGCATAGCTGGTTTTTTCGAGAGTCCCGACGCCGTCGCGAATGACATCGAGCAGCGTCCGCGGGAGGTATTCAGCCACCACAAACGGATGGTCATCTCTGAAAACTCCGCTGTCGAAAATCCGCATGATGCATGGGTGCTGACGACCTCTCAAGAAATCGATTTCCTGAAGAAAGGTGTCGCGGCGTTCCGGCTTCGACAAACGACGAAAGACCTTCAACGCGAAGGGAACGCCGCGATTGGCTCCTGACGTGGCCAAGACGAGAAACGTTGCCGCGGTTCCGCCGGTACCAAGAAGCTGCAGGCTCTTGTACCAAACGCCCGAACTGGATCTTATACCCTGCCCAAAGTCGAACGAGATCCGGTCCGCCATCGCAGAACCCACAAAAATGAAACTCCCTCACTTGGAGTCATTCACGAAGAGGGAATTGGAAAGCGTGCGTTCAAGACTTCCCGTTGGCACGGTGCGGAAAATGGAACCAAGGGGAATCGGGGTTGTCGATGTCGTAGCCCCAGGAGAGCTTTCCCGTTCGAAAAAGGTCGTGCCAGCAAGTCAAGAGAATCTGTTCTTGTTCAACGATTGGGCCACCGATTTGGACCCCAAGCCGCTCGGCAATCTCGCGCAGGACAACGCCTTCTTGGGCAAATCCGGGTCCCTTCTCGTAGTATTCTCTAGCGATCTCCAGGATTTTCTCTTCGAGCTGATCATGGTCTAGTTGAAATGGACTCATGTCTCCAACCTCGGCTGAATGCAATTGGCATCTCCTTCGGAAAACCGGCGCATCGTCGGGCATCGCCCGACATTTGCTGCCATTGGCATTATACCACCGAAGCCGCGCGTTGGCAGGCACACTCTCTGATAGGCCGCCAACTACGCGAGGATCGCCTCGACGACCTTGCCATGCACGTCGGTGAGGCGGAAGTCGCGGCCGCTGTAGCGGTAGGTGAGGCGTTCGTGGTCCAGCCCCAGCAGGCGCAAGATCGTGGCGTGCAGGTCGTGAACGTGGACCTTGTTCTCGACCGCCGCGAAGCCGATCGCGTCGGTCGCGCCGTACACCAGCCCGCCTTTCACTCCGCCTCCGGCCAACCACATCGTGTAACCCAGGTTGTTGTGGTCGCGCCCTTTGGCGCCCTGCGACGAGGGCGTGCGGCCGAACTCGCCGCCCCAGAGCACCAGCGAATCGTCCAACAGGCCGCGGCCCTTGAGATCGTCGAGCAGGGCCGCGATCGCCCGATCGCTGTGGCGGGCATGGTTGGCGTGGTTGGTGATATCGCCGTGGTCGTCCCAGGGCTGGCCGTTGCCGTAGTAGACCTGCACCATCCGCACGCCCCGCTCGGCGAGGCGGCGGGCGATCAGGCAGGCGTCGGCGAATTCCCCCTCGCCATACGCCTTGCGTACCAACTGGCTTTCAAGCGCCAGGTCGAACGCCTCCTGCGCCTCGAACTGCATCCGATAGGCCATCTCCAGGGCTTCGATCCGCCCCTCGAGCCGCGCATCGTGGGCGCGCTCGGCCAGATGCGCCTGGTTCATCCGCGATAAGAGGTCGAGCTGCCGCCGCTGGTCGGACGGTGTCACCGAGGTGTTGCGCAGGTAGCGGATCGCCTGCCGCGCGTCGAGCTGCGCGTTGTTGATATGCACTCCCTGGTAGATGCCCGGCAAGAAGCTGTTGCTCCACAACTGCGGGCCGACGACCGGCTTGCCCGGGCAGAGCACGACGAAGCCAGGCAGGTTCTGGTTCTCCGAACCAAGGCCGTAGGTAAGCCAAGAACCCATGCTGGGGCGAGTAGGCTGGGTTTCGCCCGAATTCAACATCAGCAGCGACGGCTCGTGGTTTGGCAAGTTGGTGTGCATCGAACGGATCACGCACAGCTCGTCGACGCGGCGCGCGAGCTCGGGGAAGATCTCGCTGACCTCGGTGCCGCTCTGGCCGTACTTTTGGAACTTGAACGGAGACGGGAGCAGCTTCGATCGGCCGCGGCCGGGCGGAAAAAGCGATTCGGGCGGGTCCTGATCGGCGTACTTGGCCAGGGCGGGCTTGGGATCGAACGTATCGACCTGCGACGGCCCGCCGTTCATCACCAGAAAAATCACTCGCCGCGCCTTGGCCAGCGCGTGCGGCGGCTTGGGCTCCAGCGGGCTGGCGGCGCCGGCCGACGGTGGTGACACGAGCTCCTCGGCCAGGATACCGGCGAGGCCCAACAGGCCGAATCCTCCGCCCAGGCGAGAAAGCGCCTCACGGCGAGAAAACGCGACCGGCGGCTGGTTTCGTTGATGGTGGATCGTCATGTTCCTTCTTGGCCACAATCACCGCCGTCGGCAACGATTTCTGCGACTCCCGAATAATGAGTCCAGCCTACCGCTATGGAGGAGTAAATGCAATGGTCCGCCGCTCGACCGGCCTCCGGCCCGCCGGAGGCCGCAACCAGCCGCAAGAGGATCTCTTGCCGGCGCGTGAATTTCCGTTAACATGGACGCTTTGAGATCCAAGGACAGGTAGCTCAGTTGGTAGAGCAACGGACTGAAAATCCGTGTGTCGCCGGTTCGATCCCGGCCCTGTCCATTCCTCTCTTGGCAATGGCCGCGCCGCCTGTGGAAAATCACCCTTTTCCAGTCATTGAAGATTGATCGCAGCCAGTTCGACGTCCGCGGCGACCTGGACCCGAACCAACGGCCGGGAAGGATCGGCGTAAAGTCCGCGAAAACGGTCGGGTCCGACGTCCATTCCTGGCGCGGGCGGGGTCGGCCACGTCAGCGTCAGGGCGTACCGGCCGGGCGGAGCGCCGTCGCCCGTCTTGTAGGTTGTCGCCCGGAACGATCCGTTGGTTTCCACGGTGGCGTGCGGGCAAAGGCCGTACAGCCTTTGGTCGTCCATTCCGCAGAGCAGCACCCGAGCGCCCGCGGCGGGCCTTCCGCCGAAAAACACGCGACCACGTACCTGGAACGTCGGTGGCCGTTCGATCGCCGGCCGTCCGCAGCCGGCGAGCGTAACAATCGCCGTGGCGACGATCGCCCAAAGTTTGTGCCAGCTTCTCAAGATTTCAGACTCCCGATTCTCAGCGCCGAGAATTTGGCCTCACGCCTTGCCGGAGAGGTCAAAATGTCTCATTCGCGATCACTTCCTTGCCGGCGCGCGTCACCAGCCCCGCGAAGATGTCGCGATTGAGCCCCTCGCGCAGAAAATGGACCGAGCCGTCGACGAACAACGCGTTGGCCCTCACGGTGTGGAAGCTGTAGATTCCCCAGGAATTGTTGCAGTTGATCGTGCAAAAACCGCCGGGCGTCTGGCCGTCGTCGCTCCAGGTCTTGTAGATCACGCAGTTGTACGAAGCCCAGGTGCCCCACCAGTACGGGAAACGAAGCGCGGCATTCGACGATTGCACGGCGCCTTTGATCCAATGGTCGGGCCGACCGGCCAATTCGGATACCAGGAGCGTGGTCGACAAGCCGTCCCTGATTTGCGCCAGCGGCTGCGGCACGTTGTGCGTCATTGCGGCCGCCTGAACTTCGTCGGCCGCCGCCGCCTGGGCCGCCGGGGGCCACCAGTAGGCGTCGACGCTGTTGGGAGCGAAATAGTCCCCCTCGACGCCTACCGTGCCGGTGGGGTTACCCAGGACATTGACCAGGTTGACCATTCGGCCGGCGTTTGGGTTCCACGGGCACGAGTAGACCGGCAGCGGAACCGCGACGGCCGGGGCGTTGCCCGGGTCGTAGAAATTGAGATTGAAATTGTAAACGCCGGCGACGGCGGTCTGCTCCAGGTAAGGCAAAATGGTCGCACCCCAACCCCGATACGGCGCGATCACCTGGCAGCGCGGCGGGAGGCCCTTAAAGTTGCTTTCGTAATCCAGAATGGCGATACCGATCTGCCTCAGGTTGTTCTGGCACTGCGTCCGGGCGGAGCTTGCCCGCGCCGCCTGGACCGCGGGCAGCAACATGGCGCACAAAATCCCGATGATGGCGATGACCACCAGCAACTCCACCAGGGTGAATCCACCGCGTGACATCGTTTTTTGGGCTCCCTGATCGGAATGGGCGTTTCATATTCTCACGCGTTCGACCTCGAGCGGTCGCTCGGTACCGCACCGGGTCAAGGCGTCGATGAAGCGACGACTGGGACGTGTTTCGGGTATTCCCATCGACCGACGTGGTCGCGGACCCATTCATAATAGAACCGCACGCCCCGGTCGTTCGGGCCGGTCCCATAACCGCCCATTTCCGGGTGCGGCGCGGTGCCGCTGAAATTGGTGATCCCCTGAATATAGGCGGCGTGGAACAGCATCACGGCGTTGGGAGCGTCGAGGAATCGCTGGCAGTCGGCGAAAATGTAATCGAGGTTCGCGGCATTGAAAACGCCGTCGTTCTGGAACTGGTCCTGCCGCAACGTCTCGGGATTGACGACGAAACCCTCGGCGGGGATGGGCATCTCTTTCTGGATGAAACGCACCTCCATGCCGGGGTAGTAGGTGGCGGTTTCAGAATGGATGTCGGGGCAGATGCCCGCTTCGATGTCGGGCGCGACGGCCTTGAACCAGGCGGTCAATTGCGACTTTTTCTCCGCCCCGCCGGGCTCGCGCAGCAACTCTTTGTCGATGCGCTCGGGGTTGCCGAACTCATGCACGAGGTCGACGAAGACGTTTTTCAGTTTCTTCCGCACGAGGAACTTGCCCGTCTCTTCAATCGAACGCCGGATCGCCGCATCGTCGTAAAAATCCTGGTCCTTGCGGGGCGAAATGAGACCGACCATGGCGACCATTCCCCGGCGGTCGGCCTCGCGCACCAGCCGTTCGATGCGGGCGCCGACTTCGGGCTTGAGCCGGCCGTCACGCGTGAAGCCATTGAGCCCGGCGTCGGCGTTGGGCCAGCCGGCATTCGCTCCTTGGATGTAGAAGCCGATCGTGTTGATCCCGTGGGCCACCATATTGTCGAGATTGCGGACGTGGCGCTCGGTCGTCGCCTCGCTGAACAGCGCGTTTCCGCAGCGCAGGCCCCACAGATCGACCTCGTGGCGGCCGAGGAAGGCGCGATCGGCTTTGATTTCGAACTCGCGCGTCGCGGGTTGTGGGGCGGCCGGCTGTGGGCCTGCCTTCTGAGTGACGGCGAGCCCCACGGCCGAAATATCGTCGAAATACGACTGGGCGTCGGCCTTTGACCAGAGCCCGATGCGGCCAGCCTTGGGAAAGACCGTATCGGTGGCCTCCAGGTACTTCTTGCCGTCGAAAAAGCATTCGATCTTGTCGCCGCGCATCGTGATGCGGACCGTGTGCCAGCCGTCGGTGTGTTTGATGTTGGCATTCTTCAGCATCGTCCGCTTCCCCTTGACGACGGTATAGACGCGGAAGTTGTCTTCCAGCGGGTTGTAGCGGCAGATGTAGTAGTTGTCCTTGTCGATCGCCCTCCAGACGAGGCCGCCCCCTCGGTCGTCGTTGCCCGCCACCGCCTTGAGCTTGACGCTCAAGTCGAGGTCCTTGGCGGCCATGCCCTCGACGAGCACGACGTTGAACGTCGCGTCGGGGTTCTTGGCCTTCTGGAACAGGACCTTGTTGCCGTCGTCATCGGCCACTTTCCACTCGCCGACCTCCTCGTGAAAACCATCGGCCGGCTCGCCCGGGGTCTGGTCCTCGAACGTCCAAACGGTCTTCGGCTCTTTGGCGGCCGTGGCGACGGCAACCCCGCGCGAGAGAAGCACGGTCGTCAACAATAGAATTGATTTCATCGGTGCCTCGTCAGAAGATCGCGCTCAATTCGCTCTCGGCGGTTGGTCCCCGTCAATCGGCCGACGCGAACGCTTCGCGTAGGTAAGCCGCGGCTGTGTCCCACTCGCCAACCGCGGCGGCGAAATCGACCGGCATGGCCTTGACGGTTGCCGGGGTCCGCACGCGCGGCACTTCCTTCACCGCCGGATTGAGCGGAATCTGGGCACTGGGGCCGCGCGCCAGCCGCTCTTCGACCTCCGGTGAGAGCAAATGATCGACCAGTTTCCGGGCATCGTCGGGGTGCGGGCACCCCTTGATGATCGCCAGCGTGTTGGGAATGAACAGCGTTCCCAGCCCGTCGTCGCCCTGGTCGGGATAGACGATCTCGACCGGGCTTCCATTTTCGATCTCGACGATCGCGTCGTCCGTGTCGGTCAGCCCGAACGACAACTGGCCGCCGCCCACGGCGACGGCGACTTGCTTGTTGCCCGACATGACCTGGACGTCGTTTTCCTTGAGCGACTCGAAGAACGACCTGGCTTGTTCTTCGCCCCAATGCGCGAATAGGCAGGCGGCGTGCGTGGCGGTGGTGCCGAACAACGGCTTGGCGATACCGGCCTTGCCGCGCCATTTCGCCTCGCCCAGATCGCGGATCGACGTGGGCCGCTCGTCCTGGCCGACGAGCTTCGTGTTCACCAGCAAGATCCTCGCGCGGGCGGCGAAGCCGTGCCACGTGCCATTGGGCGAACGGAAGATTGCCGGGTATTCCTCCGCGGCGGGCGACCGATAGACGTCGAGCAGGCCCTTCTCTTCCAAGCGCAGCGTGTTGAGAATTTCGTTGTTCCAGAACACGTCGCAACGCGGGCGTCCGGCCTCATTCATGATGGCGGTGGTCAGGCCGATCGTCTTGGTCGATTCGGCGTCGAACTTGGGCCGAACCTCGATTCCCGCCTCCCGCGCATAGTCGTCGAGGATGGGTTGGGAAAACGGCTGATCCAGGGCGACGTAGACGACCACCTGCCCGCGCTCGGGCGAGTCCGACCAGCAGCCGAGTGAATTCAACGATAGGATTGCGAGCAGAATCGCCGAAGCAATCGCGCGCAATCTGTGAATCCGCCGTGCGGACGACATCGTGGTGGTTCCGTAATTCTCAGAATCAGGTCTCAAACATTGAAACGGTCTGCCTGGACGATGTCAACGGCTCGGCGACCAGTTTGGTTTGGCACGTACGAAACGACTTCCTGCACCGCCACCGGCATGACTTCGGTCTGGTCGTGATTGAGCATGAACAGCTTGAACGTGCCGCCCGGCTCGAACAGGACCTCGGCATGGTAATGGTCGGCCCCCATCGCGACGATGATGCCGCCGTGGCTCCCCGGATCGTGGCGGTGCGTGTCCGACTTCGAATCGCAACCGAGGGCGGCGGTCAAAAGCCAGCAACCGATCGACGTGCGAACCGCGCCGACGCGCATGGAATGGAATTCCTCAACGAAAACCGGCGATCCTGTCCCCAAATCAAAAAATCGCCCGAATTAGAAATCTCCCACCGCTTGGCCGTCGGCTCGGCGCGCCAACCTCTGGAACGTGCCCAGACCATTCGGCGCGCCCGGCAGGCTGAACTGGATTTCATTGCTGATGAAACGAACCGAGCCGTCAGCCATCACGAACATGGCGCCGCCCGGATGGTTGCTGCTGATACCGGCTGCCCCCTGCGGATCGCAGCTACTCGGGTAACTGTTCGGCGCCGCGTTCAGCGGATAGAATAACCTCGCCTGGATGCCTGTCAATCGGTTTGCCCGGGTTTGCATGCGTACGTAGGAAGCTATTGTTTCGAGCGTGGCTGCTTCGACGGGGAAGTGAACCGAGTCGGGTCGATCCGCGACAGGGCAACCCCGGCGGCTTCACGCACCCGCGCGTCGGGATCCTTCAGCGCGTCCTGCAATGCGGGGATGGCTTCTTTCGCGCTGTCACCGAAGTAGCCCAGCCCGATGGCCGCGCTCCAGCGAATGTCGGTGTCGTTTTTCTTGTCTTTGAGGGCCTCGATCATTGCCGGTACTACCTGGGCGGCGTCCTGCTTGTGCCCGGGCAACAGGCGAACCGCGATGACGCGGTCCTTCTCCTGCGGCGACTTCAAGTCCGCAATCAACTCCGGCGTCGATTTCTCGGGCTTGCCACACCCGTACGACGCCAGCAGGAGTAGCGGGACCCAGAGCAGATCAACGTATTGTATACGGCGGTGCATATTCGAGCTCCTGAAATGAAATAGCGCATTCAGTTTTGTACACTCATGGCCTCGCTGCCGGCGACGGTGGCCATGGCCTGGTAAACGTACCCGTTCACCTCGTTGTGGATAAACACCACAGACCCGTCGCAGCGCAGGAAGTTTACCCCTTGGGGGTGGAAGCTGTAAAAGACGTCCGGGTCCCAGATCGGGACGTCGACGTTCGGCAAGTGCGTGGCGTTGCAGTGGGCGAGCACCAGCGCCTCGCCGAAGTCGGCGTTATCATACGCGGCACCGGGCGGCGGCGCGTAGGGAGCAGGCGGGTTGCCGGCCATCCAGGCGGGACACCGGCCGCCCGGCACCGCCCCGGTCCAGGTGCTGGGGGAGTGGTTGCTGGATCGTTCGCCAGCCAAGATGGTAGCGCTCGTACCGTCCTTGACGTCGGTAAGTTTCGTATGGCTGTTGCGCCAGAACACTCCCCTGGCGCCGGGGCCGAAAACGCCGTTGGGGATGCCGTCGGCCCAGGGCCCCGGCAGGACGAGGCCGGTCGCCCCGTTGAAGCACTCGATCCAGCCGTCGCAGCCGACATAGTTGCCGTGCGCCACCGTGGCGATGGGCACCGAGAGGGTGCTGTCGTAGATCGGAACGGGATCCTGGTTGGGGTCAGACGGGCACTGGAAGACGGGGAGGGGTACTAGTGACACAGCGGCGTTGACCCCGAACCCCACCGGCTGGCTGAAGTTGATCTGGTTGAACACGTTGCCCTGTTCGATGTTCGGCAGTATCATGGACGCCCAGCCCCAGCCTGGCCCAAGGTCGCCGTCCGGGGTGATCGTCGGGTTGTTGTTGAGGTCGACGTAGCCGGGCGGCAAGACCCCCTTCATTTCGTGGTACGCGTGCAACCCAATCCCGATCTGTTTGAGGTTGTTGGTACACGTGGTCCGGGCCGCGGACTCACGAGCCGCTTGGACGGCGGGGAGCAGAAGTGCGACGAGCAAACCAATAATCGCGATCACGACCAGTAATTCGATCAGCGTGAACGCGCGACGTTGAATACGCATGAAAAAACCTCCTCCAATGAAAGATGAGCTAATATGTGAACTAACGGCGCCCTGGCGGCAACGGTCCGCCACGAGCGATTGGGAAATCCTCGCCAGCGCGGCACCGTTGGCGAGGCACCCGTGTCGCGAAGACGCGACGCGCATGCGCCCGCGGGGAAGGAAAAGAATCAGCCCGCCGCGGGAGGAGCGCGGGCAAGGCAATCGGAGGGAACCGAAGTGCAGAAGGAGCCGAGGGGCACGACACGTAGATCGTTGGTCAGCTCGCCCAAGGGCGGTTCGGCGACCGGCAAGCTGGGCAATGAGCTTTGCGCCACGAAGCGGCAAACGGCGCATGAGTCGTCATGGTCGCTTGGGTGGCCACAGCCGTCGTTCGTGTCGGCGTCGCGTGGCGTTTCCGGGCGGCCATGCTTGTGCCCGGCGCGCTCCACCCGCTCTGCAATGGCGCAATCGACCGCGACCGCCGGGTGGAGTTGCTCGACACGCACCGCGCGGTGCGTGTGCCAGAGATCCGAGAACGTACATGCCAACGCATACGCGACGAGCGCGAGCAAGGCGATTCGTTGGCGCCGTCGAACGTCCATGGGAAGACTCGGAGAAACCAGCCCCGCTTTGCAACTGAATTGCAAATATAGGGCGCGGCCGGAAGTTCGTCAATACCCCGATACGCGCCGATCAGCGGGCGGCCGCCGGCGCGCTGGAACGTGGCTGCTCCAGGTACGCGAGGAATTCCCTGGGCTGTGGCAGGTCGGGTTGAAGAGCGACTGCTTGCTGGAATGAATGCTTGGCTTCGGCTGTGCGCTCGTGGGCGGCGAGGATGATGCCGACGTTGGAATGGGCGGCGGCCGGGCCAAGGACTTTGGCGAACGCGTCGAAGCTTTCCTGAAAGCGTTCCTGTTACCCCAGCGTCAGGCCCAGGTTCACGTACGCCCGTTCGTGCTCGGGCGATTGGGCGATCGCGCGAAGGAAGTGTTCCTCGGCCTGTTGCCAATCGTGGCGATGGTAATAGTAGTAGCCGAGATCGTCCAATAGGTCCGCGTCCTTAGGGGTGAGCTTGAGTGCCTTGTCGAATTCAGCCAATGCCCGCGCGTCGTTGCCCTGCTGATCGTAGAGCACCGCCAGGTAACCGGGTGCGGCCATCTGTGCCGCCCCTGCCCAGATGCCGCTGAATGCGGGCATCCCCGGTTGGACTTGCAAATTAGAAAATAATTTCTATATTGCAAGCATGCCCCGCACGCTCCCCCGTCGAATCGCCCAGGTAGTCCGGCGCCGCTTGGCCCAGTACCCGGCGGTGGCCCTGGTCGGCCCGCGACAGTCGGGCAAGACGACGCTGGCCCGCCAAATCGGAGGCGAGTATTTCGATCTCGAACAGGAACCCCAACGACTGCGGCTCGATCTCGAATGGCCCGGCCTGGCCGCCGGTCGTCGGCTGGTGATCCTGGACGAAGCGCAAACCTGGCCCGAGTTGTTTGCCCGGCTGCGCGGCGAAATCGATCGTGACCGCCGCCGCAACGGACGGTTCCTGCTCTTGGGTTCGGTTTCGCCCGCGCTGGCCGCGCAGGTAGCCGAGTCGCTTGCCGGACGGCTTTCGGTCGTGGAATTGACTCCCCTGACGTGGAACGAATTGCCCACGGCCGCATCGCAAAAGCGACTTTGGTGGTGCGGTGGGTATCCCGACGGGGGTGTGCTGGTTCCGCGCCGATTCCCGCGCTGGCAGTTGGACTATCTGACGCTGATCGCGCAGCGCGACTTGCCGGCCTGGGGCATGCCGGCCAAGCCGCAAGTCACGGACCGTTTCTTTCGCATGCTCGCCGCCAACCATGGCCAGGCCTGGAATGCCTCGCAACTGGGGCAGAGCCTCGGCCTCTCGTACCACACGGTCAATACGTACCTCGATTTCTGCGCTGGTGCGTTCTTGCTCCGCCGCCTCGCCCCGTACCACACGAACCTGCCGAAACGAGTTGTCAAAAGTCCGAAAGTCTACTGGCGCGACAGCGGCCTACTGCACGCCTTGCTCAACGTGCCGGATCGAAAACAACTGCTTGCCCAGCCTTGGGTGGGGATGAGTTGGGAGGGGTTTGTCATCGAGCAAATCCTCGCGGCGCTCGCCCAGGCAGACTGTGTCTTCCAGCCCTATTTCTTGCGCACCAGCGATTCGTGCGAACTCGACTTGCTGCTTGACTTTGGCGCGGCCCGTTGGGCCGTCGAGATCAAGCTCACGGCGTCGCCAACGACCCAAGACGTCAAACAGCTCAACCGCGCGGCTGACCTGGTGAACGCCCAACGGCGTTTCCTGATTTCACAAACGCGCGAGTCTGCGGTGGCAGCCAACCTTGTCTCGTGGGATCTCGCGCGGATGCTTGAGCATATCGAGGAACAGTTCAGATAAATGCTCTCAAACGCCTTTGGACGCCGCGAACCGGATCCACGCCGCGGCGATCGCGAAGTACCGGTTGGCATGGTGGTGCTATTTTCCCAGCGATTCGAGCAGCTTCTTGACGTCGTCCATCTCCGTGGCGTGTTCCTGTTCGAAGTCCTCGTGCGCCTTTCGCATGGCGGCGTGCCTGGTGACGACAGTGGTGGTTGGCATCGCCTATGCCGTCGACAAACCCTTGTTTCCGCGAGGAACGATCCCTGAGCAGCATACGCACGTTTTCGACGTTTACTGCGCGCCGTTCCACGGCACGGGCGATGCCACGCCGGCCGAGGTGTGGAGGCAGCTCCACGAGCACCTGGCGCCGTTCGAAATGGTTGGGACGGTCATCCTTGGGGGGCTGTTCCTGACGGGTCTTGCGTTGCGTCGTTTCGATGGGCGCTGGCGGATCGAGGATTGGCTCCAGCGGCCGCCGGTTGCGGTGTCACACGCGCCGGCCTGGCACAGCCGGCCCCTGCCGGCCCCGGTGCTGGGCGGCACGGCCTTGTTGGGGCTGCTGGCCTTGAGCGGCGTCGGCTGTTTCATCTACTATCCCGAGGCCAAGGAATCGATCGAACAAATGCGTGTCATCAAGACCGAGGCGCTGACGGCGGCGCTCGGCGGCGAGGAAGAGCTCGCGGAACACTGGATCGAGGCTTGGGACGACTGGACGAGACGCCTTCAAGTAGGCGTCTATCTACGGCAGGGCGGTTTGAGCGAGTCGCAGCGGAGAGAGGCACAGCAGCTTCGCGACGACCTCGAATTGCTCGATCATTCCGTGGAAGAGGACGACCGTGAAGCGGTGCGCCGACATGCCGCAAGCGTCGAGGCGACATACCAGCGGCTGCGCGCGGCGTACCTGGCGGCAAGCTGATCATCGCGATTTGGATTTCAACAGGGGAGCCCGGGGTCGTAGAGCGGGTGCGACGGCGCGCCGATGCCCTTGGTGATCGTCCAGACCGGTTCGGCCGCCTCGACGACGCCCGCCAATGCGGCCAGCATCGCAAGGACGAGCGTCCAGCAACTAAGCACCGCTCGCGTGTAATTCATGAAAACTCCAGTCGAGCAGGTGGCGCTTACTTGCTCGACGCCTTGTCGAAGCGCGCTGCAACGGTCTCCCAGTTGACGACGCTCCACCAGGCGGCGATGTAATCGGCGCGGCGGTTCTGGTACTTCAGGTAATAAGCGTGCTCCCAGACGTCGAGCCCCAGCAGAGAGTGGAGATGGGCCGCCCGCGCGTGGCGCGCGGGCGGCCCGAATCGAAATCACCCCGATCGAACCATTACTTCTTGTGCGCCTTGTGGCACTCGGCGCAATTGGCGGCCTTCTCCAACTTGGGGACCGCCCCTTCCTTGCCGTCGACGACTTCCTGCGCCGCGGCGACGACGGCCTTGGTCTTCACGTCCCAGTCCTTCTTTTCGCCCTTGGGCGGGGAATTCTTGGGGAGCGACTGGTACAGCTCAAGCAGCTTCGCCTTGTCCTCCTTCGAGGCGGTGCCGCCGACGACCTTCTTCAACAGGCCGTCTTTGTGCGCTTCCTTCATCACTTCCTTGATCGTGTGCTTCGGCTTCTCGTCCTCGGCGGCCGGAAGCGCGCCAAGCGAGGCCGCCAACGCCAACACCGCCATTCCTCCCGCAAACAGTCTCCAACGCATCTCGATGTCTCCCGCAAGGTAAAAAGTGGTTACTTCCCGCACGTCGAACGCCGACGTGGGATCCGGTTCATTCGCCCCTTTTCTGTGGAATGGGTTGCTGTAACTCGCGATCCGCTCATTTTCCGGCCGGCGCCGGCCGGCTATAAGTCGATTCCGGTGACCGCCTCCTTGCTGGCGCGTGTGGCCAGTGCGTCATAGACCCACATGCCGATGTCACTGGAAATCATATGCACGGATCCGTCGCCGAAGACGAAGTTGACCCCGTTCACGTGGAAACTGCTGGTGGCGTCGGCGTCGGTAACATCTGGGTTGTTGGGCATGTGCGGGCCGGCATGGCTAAGCACCAGCGCAGCGGAGGCTTCCACCGCCGCCGGGTCGAGGTTCGATGGGACGGCGCCACCGGTCACCGCGCCGGTCCAGGTGGTGTACGACATGCGCGTGCAACGCTCGCCGACAAACAGCGTGGTGCTCAATCCGTCGCGGATGTCGGCGAAGCGAAAGTGGGCGTTTCGCAAGAACACGCCGTCATTGGTGCCCGCGAAATCGCTTACGCCGCCGTTGCCGTTGATGCCAACATAATTGCCGTAAGCGACGTTGACGGCGGTCTGGCTGACGATAAATGGCGATATGAGAGTATCGGACGGGCAAAGGTAAACCGGCAGCAAGGCGACACGTGGGTTGGCGTTTGCCTGCTTGCCGATGTCAAGTCCGAAATTGATCTGTGCCTGCAAGCTGGACTGTTCCAGCTCTGGGAGGAGCATCGAACCCCAGCCCCAGCCCGGCCCCAATTCGTTGCCGCTGGAGTCGATTGCGGTCAAGTAGCCCGGTGGAATGTAACCGGTGCGATCGTGGTAGCTTTGGATCGCCAGGCCGATCTGCTTGAGGTTGTTCGTGCAACTCGCACGGCGGCTGGATTCGCGGGCCGACTGCACCGCGGGAAGCAACAACGCAACCAGGATGCCGATGATCGCGATGACCACCAGCAATTCAATCAGCGTAAAACCCGATTTTTGGGTCTTCATGAGGGTTGTCTCTCCGTATTCGTTGGGAGGTTGGTGGTGCTTTTCCTACGTCGCCCGGTGCAATGTTTTTCTGCGCGAGTTACGGGCCACGTTTGCTTTCATCCACTTGTCTCCCTAAAAAAGGGCGGCCGTTTCGCCATGTCGCCACGGCTCAGGGTCGTTCGCTCGGCCACCCCAGGCTCTCGGCACGAGGCGTTCGGTGCAGGTCACATTCGTTCCCAGCCGACGTTGGTTGTCTCCTCGGCCCCCGACGATCCCGGCGCGGGATAAAATCGGTCGGCATTTCGGCGCCAAGTCAGCTACGATGCTTCAGTACGCCACGCGCCGCTCGCGCCGCGCGGCACCGGCCTGGCGCGCCCACGTCCGCACCGACGTATCGGTTTGAGGAGCGAGCCGCCAGGCGCCAACGTGAGCGCGCAAGACCTTGCCGCGAAGGCTACGGCAGCGAAGGTGCGGAAGCGGACCGAAGCGGAGGCGCCACGAAGCGACACGGCAACCGCCGCGCCCGGAAATCACCGGTGCGCGGCGCTGCCTTCGCCATGGCCGCCGCCTTGGCGCCAGCCGAGCTTACGCGCGCGGCGGTTGCAACGGGGGGGGATACGCCTGAGAAGTTGCGTTCCTGAAAGACCGGCACACACGGCCGGTTTCGGTCCATTCGAATTGCCATGCGACTCCCTCGGGAGGGGGCGACACGGCGCTCAACGAGCTCCAAGTCGGCACCAGCCCATGGCACGAGCGCCACGCCGAGGCGATCACCAGGCTCGACGATTTCGAGCCAAGCGGGATTTTGGCATGCGCTACGTGGTCCCGCCCGCCCGATGGATGGTCATCGCAACATTTCCGTTCAGCGTCCAGCGCCTTCCGCGCGGAGGCCACGACGGACGCGGGCGGCTCGACGCCGTGCGCCGCCGCCCAAACCAGCTTTTCCCGGTCCGTAAAGCAGCAACAACCTTTCCAACAATGCGCCGCGTCCATGCATCCGCAGAGACGGTGCATGCATGGGAAGGGCTTGCTCAGGTCCTTCACCGAAGCCGAAGGGAGCGGCACGCCTAGGGTCGCCGCCAAGTACGCCACCAGCGCAGCCACCACCGCCAAAAGGCGCGCGAATTGCGAGAGGCTGTGTAAGCGCCAAGAGAGAGGGTGCATGGTGGGGGGACAATGTGCGCGATAACGGGGGTGGAACGCGCGGCTCACTCCTCGGGGACGATTGTAAGCGGGTCACCTCCTTCGGTCAACCCCCCACGGGGATTTGCCCAAAAACCTCTGGTTTATGTGGGGTCTTTGTGCAACCGGCATTTCTGCCCCAAAAACCCACTCGCCGTGTGTGTTGGGTCGGTAGGTTGCTCGCCCTCCCTCGTGGTAGAATGGCGGGCATGGAAGAGAGCCCGTACAAGTCGCCAACCGGCTCGGCACCGCAAACCTGGTGGAGATGGCTTGCGGAATCGCTCTGGGAAAGAACGAAGTGTTATTGTTCGTTCTGCGGCAAACGCGATCTTGATGTTGGGCCGCTCATCGAGGGAGAGGACGGGGTCTTTATTTGCTACGACTGCGCCAAGAAATGTGTAAGCCTCATCGAGCGCCAGCGCGAGTCAGTCAACACTGCCTAATTCCCGCAAGGTGCCGCCAGCACCACCGCCGTCCCTAGTTGGCCGAAATGGCGTCGGGCCTCGGTGCCCAACAAGTCGCCGTGATCCCCAATTCGTAGGACTCCTGGATTAGACAGCAAACCGTGGCCGCGGACACTACGAAAATCGGAACAGCGCCCTGGGAAAAGCTCGATTGCGGCGACCCAAGCGGCTCGATTATACTTTACGCGGTCGCGAATGAGACATTCACGGTGGCTGGGGCAGAGCCTTAGCGATGCCCCGGTCGTTATCTAGCTCTGGCCGGGGTCGTGGCATGGCACCTTCATATCATGCGGTGGTTCAACGCGACGGCAAATGGTGGATCGGGTGGCTGGAAGAGATTCCTGGCGTGAATGGGCCATGGAGCGACTCGCGCGAAATGCCTCGATAGCTTGCGATCCGCATTGCGAGAGGCATTGGAGATAAACCGCGCCGAAGCGCGCGCCGCGGCTCATGCGCCGTTTGAGGAAGTGAGCATCGAAGTGTGAAACGACGCAAGCTGTTGGCTCACTTATCCGCGCACAGTTGCGTTCTGGTTCGCGAAGGGGCCTTCAGTTCGCCAGAAAAGTCGGCAAAATAGGCAAAAGTTTCCCATTCGATTTTGTCGAAAATGGTGTCGGTGTGTAGCATGCGTTTGACCATCATTCGACGGTCATGATCGCCCTGGCTACCTTACAGCCGTCGAGGAGCGCCGTGTGACAACCCTCGCGAACCGGCTTCCGTCGTCGACTTCGTGCGAGCGCTCGCAGGCCCGCTGGGTGGGCTTGAGCTGGGCCGTTTGGGTGACATTGGTCGTCGCCATGGCGGCCTATGCGCATGCCCGCCCTCAATCGCACACGGTGTATGACATTTACTCCGCGGCGGCACGTCGCTGGATGGCCGGCGAAGACGTCTACGTGCGTACTCGGGAGTACTTTCGCTACAGCCCGCTGTTTGCCGCGTCGTTGACTCCGCTCGCCGTGCTGCCCGACGAATGGGGCGGCGTGGTTTGGAAGCTCGCCAACTGCGGCTTCCTTGCGTTGGGAATCGGGGCATGGGTACGGCGTCTTTACCCGGGTGAGTTCAGCCCGACCCAGGTGGCGGCGGTGTTCTTGCTGGCGCTACCGATGTCGTTGCACAGCATGTACAACAGCCAGGCGAATTTGATGATGTTGGCCTCGCTGCTCTTGGGGGTGGCGGCCGCCGCCGACGGCAAGTGGAACCGCGCCGCCGCCTGGCTTGCTTGGGCCACGCTCGTCAAGGGCTATCCGATGGCCCTGGCACTCTTGCTGGCCGCCCTTTTTCCTCGGCGTTTCGCGCCGCGTTTCCTGTTCGCCTTGGGCGTGGGCCTGCTGCTGCCGTTCGCCATGCAGCGTCCCGCGTTCGTTCAAGCGGAATATGCCAGTTGGTGTACGCACTTGTTCGACAGCACCCAGATCATGCGCGAGCGGGTGCGGACCGTCGATTGGCTGGCCATGATCTACTACCGGCCGCTATCGGAGCGTGGCTTCTTCGCGCTCGAAGTCGGCGGGGGCCTCTTGGTCCTGGCGCGCTCGCTTTGGGAGCGGAAGCGAACGAGCGACCCGCGCGCGTGGTTGGCGACGACCTTCGATTGGTTCGCGTTGTGGGTGGTGCTCCTCGGGCCGGCCACGGAGGGCTGCACTTACATTGTCTTCGCCCCCACCGCCGCGATGGCGGTCGTCCGCGCCTTCGCGCTTTACGGCGGTGTCGCTCGGCTGGCAACGGTCGTCGGACTCGTCATGATGGGGCCACTGGTCACCGACTTGCCCGGCAGGGCAATCCGCAATTTTGCCGTCGATCACGGCAGCCAGCCGCTGGGGGCGCTGCTGTTGTTGGGCTACATGGTCAGCCAGACCTTGCCGCGGCGCCAACCTCCGGCCGACGGCGGGCCCCGACGCGCCGAGTCGCGAATTCGGGTCCATCGAAAAATGACTTCAGGTTCGACGTACCCATGAAGTCTCGCATGGGCGACGGCGGACGACGGGTCGCGCTTCACGCCGACGACCTGGGGATGAACCGCGTGATCAGCGAAGGCATCTTTCAAGCCTTCGAGCGGGGGCTTCTCACCAGCGCTTCCGTCTTGACGAACGCCCCCCACGCTCTTTTGGCCATCGAATCGTGGAAGGGCCGCTTCGCGGGCCGGTCGGCCGGTGAGTTACCCTGTAGCGACGCGCGCCGCCGGCTCGACGATCTCCGCCGTCCTTTCGACCTGGGCATTCATCTGAATCTGACCCAGGGACGCCCACTGACCGCCGACCGCTACCCAGCCGAATTACTCGACCGAAACGGTTGCTTTCCGGGGATCGGACCGTTGTTCCGCCGGCTGCTGTACCGTGCGACCCAGTGGGAAGCGGCGATCGAGGCCGAGTTGAGCGCCCAAATCGAGTTGCTGCTCGACCACGGATTGCGGCCCACGCACCTGAACGGGCACCAATACGTCGAGTTGCTGCCTGCGTTGGCGCGAAGCATCCCTCGACTTCTGCAAAAGTACTCGATTCCGGCGGCGCGCGTGGCCTGGGAGCCGCCCGCGTGGGGGACGAGTCTGCGGCCAGGATTTCGGCCTCTGAATTGCTTGCTTTCGTCGATCAAGCGGCGATACGCGCAGAAGTTTCGGGCGCGGCTAGCGCGGTGTGGAACCCCGTATCCCGACGTTTTCTTTGGGGCCTCGCACGCCGGACGCATCGACCTGGTTCTGCTGCGCCGCTTCCTGCGCGGATCGCGGAGTTTTACGATGGCCGAAATCGCCCTGCACCCCGCGTTGGCGGCGCTCGCTCCCGATGAGCAAACCATTCCACCAGAATGGCGCGATCCGCTGGCCGCGCGACGGCCGCGGGAGTTGGAGCTTCTGCTCTCGCCGGCATTGGCGGAGGAACTACTTTCGCATGGGATTCGGCTGGGACGGATCCTCGCTATGGATCGTCGCCAGTAGCGACCACATTCCCCACAACATCGCCAAGATAAAACAAGCCGGCAGGCTCCAAGCGAGCGTTAGGTCGCCCAACACCGGGCCAGTCAGCGCTTTGGCCGTCAAGGGTCCGCAGACGAGCAACACCGTCAGCAAGGCAACTCGTCCGCGCGATGGACGTTCGACCAGATGTCGGGCGAACAGAAAGCAGGGCAATAGCAAGGCGACAAAATGGGCCTTGCCGGTCATGGGACTCAACAACATTTGGAGACAGATGACGATTGCCGCTTCGACGCCCCAATGCAGCCGGTTCAAGCTCGCCGTGCGCGGCGCGTCGGCGGCAACGGTCGCGATGGGGCGCCACGGGCTTCCGCAAACCCATATGGAACAGGCGGTCAATGTGAGGGCGGTCGTATAGGTCAGCCATCGCATCGGCACCGCTGCGCCGGATGGTAACGCCACGCCGTGGATCTGGGCTGCTGAGACGGGCGATCCGAAGCGGAATAGATGGTCAAATATCCCCGCCAGCGACTGGTTTTGCAGGGGGTCGACCAGCCAGCAGCCGGGCGCAACGACCACGGGGCCTGGCAGGTAAGCCTTGGCCCACTCGATCAAATGAATTCCGCCGTCGGAGCGGGGATAGAACAGATCGGGAAGCAGATTGATTCCGACCGCCGCGGCCACCACGACCAGCGCCGCTTTCGGCTTGCCTCGCCAAAGTAAATAGGGTGCGAACAACAAGGGGACGCATTTCATGCCCGCCGCGAGGCCAATCAGCACGGCCCCCAACCGCTCGCGTCCTCTTTGCATGGTGTGGCAACCGGCAAGCAGCAGGGCGGCGATAACCACGTCAAATTGCTGGTGCTCCAGAGGCGCCACAAACCATCGCCCCCCCAGGAGGAACCCAATCCAGAATACATTCTGCCAGCGGGATGTCAGGCGCCAAAGCGGGGGTCCACCAGCCAACCCCCAAGCGCAGGCCACGACCCCCACCGCGGCAAACACGTTGATCAGGTACCAGACGGCCAATGAGGCGGTCGCTGACATTTGGCAAAGCGGAACGGCCAGCATCGCCATGGCCGGCGGATAAGAATAATTCGAGGGAAAAGCTTGCAACGGCTCGCCGACCTGCAATCGCCGCGCCGCGAGTATGAACACATCATACCACTCGCTCTGTTCACCCCGCAGAACGAAAAACGGGGCGAAGACCAAAAAGAACCCGGCCAATGTGACGGGAACTCGATTCCGCCAGCACCAATCGCCTAGGGTCGTAATCGGTTTCCGGACCAGCATTTGGTCGCCGGCGCAGTTCGACTCACTGGCCCGCTGCAGAAGGGACTGATTCATCGACGTTGCTAGCTCGAAGGCCGAAATGGTCCCCCGGGCAACATGTATCGACTGATTCAACTGGGAACTTGCGGCTTTTTTGACGCTTGGCACGTCATGCCGCGCGTTTCCGCGACATGGTCCGCCGGCGGGCCAACCAGCCTTCACCCAAGGTGGCCAGGGCCACGCGGTCTTCGAGGTTCGGCCGGAAAATGGTCAACAACAAAAGCGGCAGGTACCAGGCGATGTAAATGCCGCCGTCATGCGCGTTCCAAAACTGCGTTCCCAGCATCAACGCCGCCGATCCGCTCAAAAGCGTACCCAAGTTCTTCCGCACCGGCCAGATTGCGAAACTGATCGAGAGGGCCACGAACGCCGCCAGCACGGGAATGCGATAGAGATAGAAGTACTCGTTGACCATGTGGAATCTCCAAAACCCCTCGGCCCCCGGCATCTTTGGGTCGGGCCAGCCGAACATCATCTTCATTTGCGTCAGGAACAAGTCGGCGTTGGCCGAGGTCAAGGCCAGCGGCACCACCATCAGCGCCAGCATTGACGCGAAGCCGCAAATGAAACGCATCAGTCCCCGGTGCCAGTAGAAACTCAGCCACAACGGCAGTAGGAAAAATGGGTAATAGACGGCGCCGGTGGCCAGACCCAGGAGCATCCCCGACGCCAAAGGCCGCCGATACAATGCGACCGCCCACGTCATGAGCGCCGCGGGTAACACATGGTCGACTCTCCCGGTCATGACCGCCGTGTAAGGCATCAGCAAGTAAAGGGTCGCGGCAGCCAGGCCGGTGCGAATGTTGTCAAAGTGCCAGACGCCAATTACCACGACCCCCAGCACCACCGCCAGGTGTGAGAGGATGGCCATCGTCCGCGCCGTGGCCGCCTGGACGGTGTACCGGTAGCGGTCTTGCTCCGCCGTCACCGGCGGGTCCTTCAAGGACAAAGCCGTTTTGGTCGTGATGCTGGGAATCCAATGGAGCAAAGAGTAACCAGGGCCGTGTTGGGCAACGACTTTGTCATCCGGCCGCGGCTCGGCGCCGAAGAGCATCTTGTCGAGCTGCTGGGGACCCTCCAAGTCGCGCGGGTCGACCGTATTGGTGAGCACGTTGACCATCATGAACACCGCGAGCGACGCGGCGATGAACGTCATTCCCCCGGCCGAGAGGTTCGGCTCGAGCAATGGCCGCCGCACCATCCGCGCGTCGAACAGCATCCGGAGCAAGAGCACCCCGCCCGACGCGAAAAGCCAGACGTAGCCCCAGTAGGCGACGTCGCCTTCCTGGACGACCATCAGCAAACCGGGCGCCTGCGCAATCAAGACCAGGAGATCGAAGTTGCGTATGCTCCAGAGGCGGCTGAACTTGAAATAGATCGCGATCGTCAGCAATGACGACAGGTAGACCCAGGTCGTCGCGTTAAGCTGGTAACCGTAAAGAATATGTTCCATGCTGAATCGCCCACCACCAGGACGACACCTGCGCAAACATGCAAGATAAGGTATTTGAGGCGAATTGCAAGACTTCCGCGCTTCAAGAAGCGCCGGCGATGGTTTATAACCGACCGGCGGGCTTCAACTTGTGACGATCGCTTGGAGGTATTCGCGTGTCCGACGAGGTTTTTCTTCGGATCGCCAAGTGGCTTGACCATCGCGATGTCAAGTACCAGGTGCTGCGGCACGCGGCGGTTTACACCAGCGCCGAGGCCGCCGCCGTGCGCGGCACGCCGTTGGCCAGCGGCGCCAAGGCGCTCATCTGCAAGGCCAACGACCAGTTCCTGATGTTCGTTCTGCCCGCCGATCGCAAGCTGGCCAGCAAAGCGGTCCGAACCTCCCGGGGCTGGAAAAGCTTTCGTTTCGCATCGGCCGAGGAGGTGTTGGAGCTGACCAGTTTGACCGCCGGATCGATCCCGCCCTTTGGCAGCCTTTTCGGCCTCGCCACCCATTGCGACCGCCGCCTCGGTGACCACGCTTCGATCAATTTCAACGCCGGCGACCATTCGATTTCGATCTGCATGCTTTACGACGATTACCTGGCGGTCGAGCTTCCCGAGATGGGTGAGTTCGCGGAATGAGCTCGGGATAAATAAATGGTGCAAACCCGTGTTTCTGTATGCGAGGTAGTCGGGGCACAGGGCACCCAAGCGACGAAACGACTTGCCTTAGAGCGCTCAAGATGTTAGGATCGTATTAGCGCTTTGTGTGTTTTTCGTTTTTCTTGTCGCGCAGCCAAGGTTGGCGCCTGTACATGATCTGGGCGAGCCCCAGGGGTGTGGTGCATGGACCGAGCCCTCGTCTCCGGCGAATTTCTGATTCCGTCCATGCTGCACAGCGTCGATTTGGTGGGGTCCAGTTCGCTGTTGGCGCTGGGAGTGATGGAAGAGGCGAACCCGATTGGGGCCGCGATCTACGGCGGCTTCGGAATTGCCGGCCTGGCGCTGTTCAAATTGTTGGCGGTTCTGCCCGCCATGTTGATCATCGCCAGGATCATCCCGGTCAGCCGGCGCGTGCGACGCTTGATGTTCGTGGCGGCCACGATCACCGGCGCTGTGGCCACGCTCGCGCTGTTGGCGGTGGTGCGTTACTGGTTGGCGCCGCCTGGTCCATTGGACGCGTTCTGAACATCGCCATCTCAGGGCTCCGAGTTTGGGCTGTGGATAATGACCCCGTTGGGGTCGGGCGGCCCGCGGACCTGGCACTGCGGCCGGCGCCGGCCGGCGCCGGCTACGAAGTACCGTGGCCTCTTCTCCTGTCCTTGACCTGCAGCCGGACCATCGTTGATACCCCCACCGCAGATGGGTCAGCAATGACGCGATGACTTCTTCGGTATAATCGCCTGGCGGTGGCACACTTGAGTTGTGAAGGAGGGACGACATGGCCAGCGAACTCATCCGCGTCGGCATCGTCGGGCTGGGGGGCAACGCGCGGCTGCGGCACGTAGGCGGGCTGCGCGCATGCCCGGGCGTTGAAATTACCGCCGTGTGTAACCGCCGGTCCGAAACGACCGCCGCGGTGGCCCGCGAGTTCGGCATTCCCAAGACGTACGACCGTTGGCAAGATCTGGTGGTGGACCGCGAGATCGACGCCGTGGTCATCGGCACCTGGCCGTACTTGCACTGCCCGATCACGTTGGCGGCGCTCGAGGCACATAAGCACGTGCTCACCGAGGCGCGCATGGCCATGAACGCCGCCGAGGCCCGGCAGATGCTCGCCGCCAGCCAGGCGCACCCAAAGTTGGTGTGCCAGATCGTGCCAAGCCCGTTCGGGTTCAAAGCCCATCGCATGGTCAAGGAGCTGATCGCGTCGGGTAGCCTGGGCGAACTGCGAGAGGTCGTGGCTCTTGGCGCCGGCGACGCTTTGGCCGACGCCGACACGCCCTTGGGCTGGCGGCAAGTAAGTGAGCTCTCCGGATTGAACATGCTGACGCTGGGCATCTTGCACGAGACGCTCATGCGTTGGGTGCCCGATCCGGTGCGGGTATTCGCCCAGCTCCATGCTTTTGTGGCCGAGCGGCTCGATCCGGCGACCGGCCTGCGCCGCCGGGTGAGTACGCCCGACAGCGCGCAGGTGCTGGCGGTGCTGGCCGGGGGCGCGCGGGCCATGTACCACGTCAGCGGCGTCACCCGCTTTGGTCCCGGCACCCAGGTCCACTTGTATGGCAGCGAAGGGACGTTGAAGTACGAAATGTCGCCGCGCGATCGGCTGTTCTTGGGGCGACGCGGCGAAGCGGAGCTGCGCGAGGTCGAGGTGCCGCCCGAAAAGGAATATGGATGGCGAGTCGAGGCCGAGTTCATCGGTGCGATCCGCGGCCAGGAGCCGATCGAATTCACCGATTTCGCCACCGGCCTGCGCTACATGGAATTCACCGTGGCCGTCGCCCGCAGTTCCGCCGCCGGCGAGCCGGTTGAGCTGCCACTGGAACCATCGTGACGGGTCACTCCACGTGGAATGCTCGGCGATCCCAAGCATCCTAACTTCAGTCGGTAGGGGTTGTAGAGGCGCGCGGCGTGTCGGGAAGTCCGATTCGAGGAGCCCGCTGCACCCATTGCACGATGCGGCGGATATGGAGTCGCGGAGGTGGATCGGCTAGAATCGGTTCTGGTGGAACTGTCAATCTGGAGAGGGGAACCGTTGCATGAACGATTTCGAATTGAACCGACGGCAAGCGCTCGTCGCGAGCGGCTTAGGCATGTTGACGCTGGGCATGCCGGGAGTCGTGATGGGCAGCGACAAGGTCGACGCTTCGGGCAAAGCCGTTCCCTCGGACAAATCCTGCATCTTTGTCCTGCTCTGCGGGGGGCCAAGTCACGTTGACACTTGGGACATGAAACCCGACGCACCGTCGGATTATCGCGGTCCGTACCAACCCATCTCCACCAGGGTGCCGGGCATGCTCCTGAATGAGATGCACACCCGGCTGGCGACGTTGACCCACCACTTCACGCTAATCAATTCGATGTCGCATCCGGGGGCGATCAGCAATCACTTTGACGCGATGCACAACCTGCTTAGCGGCCAATCAGAGAAGCGTGTGCAGGAGGGCATGCCGGACACGCAGCCCTACCTGAGCTCATTCGTTGCCAAACACAAACCCAGCACGCGCAATTTCATTTCCAATGCCTGGCTCATCAAATGCGTGGGACCCCCCGTGTTTTGCGCGCCCAATATTGGCGTTGGTGGCTACCTGGGCTCGGCTTATGCGCCATTTTTCGTCGGCTCGGCGGACAACCATCCTGCGATGAGCAACTTCGAGCCGCCGCAGTTGTACAACCCTTTCGACGATAAGCGATTTGAGGAGCGCAAGTCGCTGCTCCGCAACCTTGAGTCCACCAGCATGGATCAGTACCAGCACGTTAAGGACTGGTCCGACCTGCGTGAGAAGACCTACGACGCCATGACGCGCGACGAAGGCCGGCAGGCGTTTGATCTGACCCGCGAACCAGTGAGCATGCGCGAGCGCTATGGAATGCATCCGCTCGGGCAGAATCTGCTGCTCGCGCGGCGGATGGTGGAATCTGGCGTCCGCATTGTCACAGTCAACGGCTGGACCGGACAGGCCGAGCATGACAAGAACGGCCCGCCGAGCAGCAGTTGGGACATGCACGGCGGAAACATGGGCATGGGGAACGCTTTCGGCAACGGCTCTTACGGAATGGGATTCTGTTTGCCTCGACTGGATCAAGCGCTTGCCGCACTGTTTTCCGACCTCGCGGAGCGTGGAATGCTGAAGAACACGCTGGTTGTCGTGACAGGCGAATTTGGCCGCACACCATTCGTTCTCAAGCAGGATCCCCCTGGCCGGCAGCACTGGCCTGGATGTTTCTCCGCGATCCTGGCCGGAGCGGGTATTGCTGGGGGAAAGGTGTACGGCAAGTCTAACAAACTCGGCGAGTATCCCACCAGCAACCCCGTTCGCCCCGAGGAACTGGCCGCGACCATCTACCACGCCCTCGACATACCCATCAACAATCCACAGGACGCCAGCGGCATCTCGCGCACCTTGACCACGGGTAAACCGATCATGGAATTGTTCGGGTAACGACGCCCTGGATCGTCGGGAGCTGACCCAAAATCCGCCGGGGGGCGCGGCGACGACGACGCCTTCCAAAGCAATGCGGGATGGAGCCTCATTGGCGAGTTGATAGGCGTTGGTCTTCTTCCGTCGTTCTTCCGCCTGGGTGTCTTCATCTGATGAACACACCGTACCGTTGACCGAATGAGGATCAGGGGCCGGTCATGGCTCAAGCGGCAATTGCTGATTCCTGGAACTCGGGGCGGCGATGCGGAACTGCGCGAGGTCGAGGTGCCGCCCGAAAAGGAATATGGATGGCGAGTCGAGGCCGAATTCATCGGTGCGATCCGCGGCCAGGAGCCGATCAAGTTCACCGAATTCGCCACCGGCGTGCGTTACATGGAATTGAACGAGGCCGTCGCCCGTAGCTCCGCCGCCGGCGAGCCGGTCGAGCTGCCGCTGGAATAGCACGGTGACCGACCAACCCCGTCAAATCGAATTCGCGCTTCCGCCCAAGCAGGCGTCGCTCGACGGCGTCCACGAGAAGTACGCTTCGTTGCGTCACGTCAAGGTATAACCATGGGCAGGTATAACCGCGAAAAAAAAGCGCATCGCGGCCGCACAAAGCGCTCGGAAACGATGCGCTCGAACAGACCTGCCATATTGGCAGGTAGGCGTGAAACCAGCGCCGGTTTCGGCGGCCACGAATCGGGGCCTGGTTGCGGAGCGCGACATCCCCACTTGCGAGTGAATCGGTCACGCGGATTAGATCGCCGCGTGCGTCATGGTTTCCGGGTCGTGCGCCGCACGGTCGTCGGGCGAAATGTCGACGTCCGGGAGTGCGAGCAGGTCGATTTGCGGGAGACTTCGGCCGATGATCCCGTTCAAGTCGCCGTACATCCCTGAAGTGCAGGCGAGCGCTCGTTCGAGTTGCTTTTCGCGCTTGGCCCAAGCGCGGTGGGTCGCGCGTTTCTCGGCTTCGAGGTCTTCGCTGAGCGTGGCGAAGGACTCGACGATCCCCTCGACGCGGTGCCGAAACTCGGCGCTCGAAAGATAATTGTATAGCAACTCCATTTTGTCGTGCTGCCCGTCGACTGCCCGCTTGGCAGTCGCGACGTCGATGACGGCTGTGCGCAGCGCGGCTGCCAGACCGACGGCACACGCGCGGCTCGTGACCCAAACACCATCGACGCACGCAAACGTTGCAATGCCTTTGGGCATTTCGGTGGTGACTAGAACGGCGAAATGCGTTTTTGCGGCGCGCTGATCGTCGCGCAGTTTGGGCAACCACCCGTCGCTCCACGCTTTGGTCCGCTTCGACTCCCAAAGGATCGTGCCGCAAGGCGCCGCAGTCGCATCGCGAATATGCTGGAGGACGTCGCCGCCGTGGGTGCCCTTGGCGACGCGTTCGACGGTGTCGAACGGGAACTGGCGTGCAAGTAGTTGCTCCAGTGCAATCTCCATGACATCGCCTTGCACCTCTTGGCTGCCTTGCTCCGCCTTCCGTTTCAGGTCGTCAATCTGTCGCGTGAGGTCCCTGATGAGCTTGTCGTTCTCGGCATCCTTGAGATCGCGTTCGTCCGCGGCTTCCTTCTTGGCCGACTCGCGTATCTTTTCGCGCTCTTCGTCCATCTTCCGCGCGACGGAAAGCTCTAGCTGGCGTTTTTGCTCTTCAACGTCGCGCTTCGCTTTCCGGAGGCCGAGCTCGGATTGCTCGGCGGCGGCCAGCTTGGTCGCGGCGCCCGCGAGCTGGTCTTGGAGATCCTTGAAATCGAGGGCCATTGCGGCCTTGGCGTGAGCAAGTGCTTTTTGCTTCAACTTCTCTTGCTCGGTGCTAACTCGCTTCGCCACCTCTTCGTCGATGCTGGTTTTCGCGGCCGCGAGAGCCGATTCGCGATCACGGAGCTCGCCATCTCGCTTCGCGAATTCGCGCTCCTTTCGGCGGGCGTCGGCTTCAAATTCCTTCCGCAGTTCGTCACGGAGCTGCGCGGAGAGCGCCGTCGATGGCTCGATCTCGTACTGACAGTTGGGGCAGATTATGGTCTGGGGCATGGGGGCTTCTACCTCGGGAATGAGGAATCGTCCAGTTTGTTTCAGGAATTGAGCAGATCGAGTGCCCGGCTTTGGTCACGATTTGGCGATCACTTACTCCACCATCTGCAATTGGCACGGCGTCGGATCCATGCTCACCTGCAAGGGCCGTGTCAGCGTGGTGAACGAGATGATCGCCTGACCGGATGCGAGGGACGGGAGCTGTCGCCAGAGGCTGTCGCTGATTCCGCCAATCGATCGCCGTAGACGGTTGACGACGTTGGCGTCGCCGATCTTATGTAGAATCCAGCCGTTGATGAGGCCGAGTACCTCGTCCGGGAGGTGTTGTGGCAACTGGGTTATGAAGGCAAGCCCGAGCCATCGCTTCCGTCCGCGGCGCGCAATCCGCGCGACTTGCTGGAACAGTACCTCCATCTTTTTGATTCGGTCGGCGGACAAAAACTCGTGGGCTTCTTCGATGAATACGATGGTCGGGTTGGGAGGCTTTCCTTGTTGGACGGCCAACTGGTAATTGACCTCCTGCTGAACCTGCACGCCGTGCAGCAGCCTCGCGATGACAAGGTTGTTGATCTGCGGCGAGTCCGTATCGCTGAGGTCGACAACCGAAACCTGGCCGGGTTTCAGCATCTCCTTGAAATTGAGTGGCTTGGCTTCGGACGAGTCGAAAATCTTGAGACGTTTGATTTTGCCCAACTTACCTTGCAAGGCGCGCCAGCTAATAACATTCTTTGGTAAGTTTGCGGCGCCTATGATCTGCCGGAGCTCCTTTCGGCGGTCACGAAACAGTTTGGTGTCCAACGATGGCTCTATCTCATCGTCGTCAATGACGGTAGCAATTTCCGCTACCACGTCATAGAGCATGCTGATCGT
>Ga0307373_10002854_pt1 | contig 30785 bp, 24 predicted proteins | sample OX2MG_FD_202534 | JGI IMG/M metagenome (GOLD analysis project Ga0307373, IMG submission 202534) | Soil microbial communities from Risofladan, Vaasa, Finland - OX-2 | ecosystem: Environmental > Terrestrial > Soil > Coastal area > Acid sulfate soil | place: Finland: Risofladan, Vaasa | collected...
CGCTGGAAACTCACCGACGACGACTGGCGAAATCGCGAGAAGCGCGGCGCCTACGAAACCGCACTCATCGACATGGTCGACTGGACCGATCACCCGCACGCCCGCTGGGAACTCATCGCGGCCGAGGACAAGCACTACGCGCGCGCCACCATCCTCGAAACGCTCATCGAACGCTGGGAAAAGGACCTCGCCCGACGCGGTTTCACGGTGCCCGAGAGCCGAGGCAACGACTATCTCCACTGACGCGGCGGTATCTGGAACACTAAAGGCATGACTACGCGCTACGGCATCACCATCCCCTTCGACGGCGTCACGCTCAGTGAACATCGAGAATGGTTCAAGCGCTTGGCCGACCTCGGCTACACCGACGTCTGGTCGGCCGAGGTCGACGGAGCCGACGGCTTCACGCCGCTGGTGCTGGCGGCGGCGTGGGAGTCGCGGCTCAACCTCGGCGTTGCGGTCACCCCCGTGTACACGCGCGGCCCCGGTCTGCTCGCGATGAGCGTGGCGGCGTTGGCCGAAGTGGCGGGGGGTCGCTTCACGATGGGACTCGGTGCGTCGAGCCAACCCGTCGTCGAGCGATGGAACGGCATCGCCTACGACCAGCCCTACCAGCGCACGCGCGACGTGCTGCGCTTCTTGAAGCGCGCCCTCGACGGCGAGAAGATCGACGAAGTCTTCGAGACCTTCGCGGTGCATGGTTTCAAGCTGTCGCGCCCGGTGATCGAGCGTCCGCCCATTCTCCTGGGCGCGTTGCGTCCGGGGATGCTGCGACTCGCGGGACGCGAGGGCGACGGCGCGATCTTGAACTGGCTCGCCGCCACGGACGTGGTCCAGTGCGCGCGCGAGGTCGGCGAAGGCAAGACCATCGCGGCGCGGCTCTTCGTCGTGCCCACCGCCGACGCCGACACGGCACGCTTCGTGGGTCGACGCATGATCTCGTCGTACCTCACCGTAAAGGGCTACGCCGAGTTTCACCGATGGCTCGGACGCGGCGAACGGCTACAACCAATGTGGGACGCGTGGGCCGAGGGCGATCGAAAGCGCGCCAACGAACTCATTCCCGACGAGCTGGTCGACGAACTCATCATCCACGGACCCTACGAAGCCTGTCGCGAGCACGTCTTGTCCTACGTGCAGGCGGGCGTCGAGATTCCGACCGTCGCCATCGTGCCCATCGGCGTCGACCTCAAAGAGGCCGTCGAGGGACTGGCGCCGCGTTAGGCGTTCTGCGCCTCTAAGAACTCCAGCATGCCCGCGAACTTCTTGCGCGCTGCTTCGCTGCGGGTGGGAATGTGCTCGCTGGGAATCTCGCTCGGCTCGTACTCTTTGAGGGCGTGGCGCGCGACGGTCTGACGGTGCACTTCGTCGGGCCCGTCGTAGATGCGTGCAGCGCGAGCCGCGCGATACATCGCCTCGAGGGGCATGTCGGCCGAGTAGCCGAGCGATCCGTAGGTCTGCAGCGAACGGTCGATCACGTTGTGCAACACGTTCGCGCCGTAGTACTTGATCATGGCGATCTCGTCGCGTGACGCCGAGGCACCGACCTGGTCCATCTTCCAGGCGGCGTGCAGGGTCATCAAACGCGCGGCGTGCATCTCGGCGCGCGAGTCGGCGATCCAGTTTTGAATGGTCTGCTTGTCGGCCAGCAGCGATCCGTGCGTGTAGCGGCTGAGGGCCCGCTCGCACATCATGTCAAAGGCGCGCTGGGACTGGCCCAACCAACGCATGCAGTGATGGATGCGTCCCGGTCCCAGGCGCGTTTGCGCGAGCAAGAAGCCCGAGCCCTCCGGACCGATCAGGTGGTCGGCCGGCACACGCACGTCTTGGTAGGTGATCTCGGCGTGGTTGCCAAAGCGTCCGAAGATGACTTCGGGGTCGTCCATCGCCCCCACGTCGCGCACAATTCTGACCCCGGGCGTACCCACGGGTACCACGAACATCGAGGAGCCCTGATACGGGTGTACGTCGGGATTGGTCACGGCCATCACGATCAAGATGTCGGCCACCGAGCCGTTGGTGGTGTACCACTTGCGACCGTTGATGATCCACTCGTCGCCGTCTTTGACCGCGGTCGACTTCAAGAGGCGCGGGTCCGAACCGGCCGTGTTGGGCTCGGTCATTGAGAAGCCCGAGCGCATGGTGCCGTGCAAGAGCGGCTCGAGCCAGCGTTCGCGAATGTCGTGACGGCCGGTCATCTCCATGCCCGCCGCGAGCAGTTCCGCGTTCCCCGAGTCGGGCGCGTTATTGCCAAAGACCACGGGTCCGTAGGGGGTCTGGCCGAGAATCTCGTGCATCAGGCCGAGGCGCACCTGTCCAAAGCCCATGCCGCCAAGATCGGCGGGCAGGTGCGCTGCCCACAGACCACGTTCGCGAACCTGCGCCTGGAGCGGTTTGATGAATTCACGCAACTGCGGATGCGAGAGCTTCAGGGTCTCGATGGGCATGATCTCTTCGCGCACGAAGTCGCGCATCCATTCGAGCTTCGCTTCGAACTCGGGCTCCGTCGAAAAATCCCAGGCCATGTTGTCTCCCTTCAGTGCTCCGGCCACTTTAGGTTCGTCGCCGAGGTCGTCACGTTTCGCGCGACTCCTACACTGGGGGCAGAAAGAGGAGATCGTGGGCAAAAAGAAGAAGGGGGGGCGCCGAGTCAGAATCGGCGTCGTCGACACGATGTTCGCGCGCTACGACATGGGTGCGGCGGCTCGAAGAGAACTCAGCGAGTGTCCCGGCTTTAACGAGGCCTTCGAGGTCGTCTCGCGAACCGTGCCGGGATTCAAGGACCTCGCGGTCGCGGCGAAGAACTTGATTGAACGAGAGCACTGCCAGATCGTCATCGCCCTGGGGATGCCCGGATCGGCCCCGATCGACAAGCAGTGCGCCCACGAGGCGTCAACAGGGCTGATGAGCGCCCAGCTGATGACCTCGACACCGATACTCGAAGTCTTCGTCCACGAAGACGAGTCCGAGATTCCAGAAGTCTTGGCCGAGGTCTTCGAGAACCGCTCGCGCAAGCACGCGCGCAACGCCTACTGGATGCTCTTTGCCCCCGAGGAACTCGCCCGGCGCGCCGGCACCGGTGAGCGCCAGGGCTTCGACAACGCCGGGCCCCTCAACGCCTAGGAGTCGCGCGCGCCAGAGTCGCGTCAGTATGCTCACCTGAGTTACCTAGGAGTAACTACGAGGAGGAACTGATGCCTGACGCCGTTATCGTCGCGACCGGACGCACCCCCATTGGGCGCGCTTTTAAGGGATCGCTCGTCGACGTGCGCCCCGATGACTTGACCGCGCACGTCGTGCGCGAAGTCCTCGACAAGGTGCCCGCCCTCGATCCTCGGTTGATTGAGGACCTGATGGTGGGCTGCGGCCAGCCGGCCGGCGAGTCAGGCTTTAACGTCGCTCGCGTCATCGCGGTGCTCGCGGGGCTCGACAACGTGCCCGGCGTCACGGTCAATCGCTACTGCTCGTCGAGCCTCCAGACGATCCGCATGGCGGCCCACGCCATTCGCGCGGGCGAAGGCGACGTCTTCATCGCCGCCGGGGTGGAGACCGTGTCGCGCTTCGCCTCGGGCGCGAGCGACTCGGGCAAGGCCATGAACCCGCTCTTCGCCGACGCGCTCGAGCGCACCAAGAGTCGTTCCGAGAAGGTCACGACTCCCTGGACGCCCCAGCCGGGCCTGCCCGATATCTACATCGCCATGGGTCAAACGGCCGAGAACGTCGCCGAGTACGAGAACGTCTCTCGCCTCGAGATGGACGAGTTCGCGGTGCGCAGCCAAGAGCTCGCCGTGGCCCACCAGGCCAACGGCTTCTTCGAGCGCGAGATCATTCCGGTCACCTTGCCCGACGGCTCGGTGATGACCAAAGACGACGGACCGCGCGCCGGCACGACCTTGGAGAAGCTCTCGGCGCTGCAGCCCGTCTTTCGCGAAGGGGGCAGCGTCACCGCCGGCAACGCCTGCCCGCTCAACGACGGCGCCGCCGCGGTCGTCGTGATGAGCGACACCAAGGCCAAGCAGCTTGGCTTGAAGCCCCTGGCTCGAATCGTCGCGAGCGGCGTCTCTGGTCTCAATCCCGAGATCATGGGACTGGGCCCGATTGAGGCCAGTCGCCAAGCGCTCAAGCGCGCCGGCATGACGATGGAGGATATCGACCTCGTCGAGATCAACGAAGCCTTCGCCGCCCAGGTACTGCCCAGCGCCAAACACCTCAATATCCCCATGGAGAAGCTCAACATCCGAGGCGGCGCGATCGCGCTCGGCCATCCCTTTGGCATGACCGGCGCTCGCATCATGACCACGCTCATCAACTCCCTCGAGGACGCCGACAAGCGTTTTGGACTCGAAACGATGTGCGTCGGTGGCGGTCAGGGCATGGCGATGATCATCGAGCGCCTGGACTGACGTGGCCACGAAGATCGACGCACTCGATCTTCCCCTGTACGCCGGGCGCGACGATCTCGAGCCCGAAGCCAACGTCGCTCAACTAGGCGCCCTCGAGGACGCCGGGTGGCTCGCGAAGTGGAGCCTCGGTTATCTCGTCACGCGCTATGACGACGTGGTCGCGCTGTTGCGCGAGCGCTCGTTGCACCAGGCCAGTCAACTCGTCGCCGCCGCGCTGGGCGGCGACACCTCGACGCTTTCGCAGTTGCGTCGCGAGAGCATTCTCTCGGCGGAGGGCGAAACGCACACGCGGCTGCGACGCTTGGTGGCCGCGCCCTTCTCGCCGCGGGCCATTGACCAGCTGCGACCCTTCATGGCGAGTTACCTCGACGAGCAACTCACGCGACTGGCCCCCGGACAGGCCCGCTTCGAACTCGAGTTCGCCTCGACCTTTTCCCAGTACCCCATCGCGGTGATCTGTCATCACCTCGGCGTCGAGCGCGGCGACTGGGACCTCTTTAGCCAGTGGGCCGAGACGACGTTCCTCGTCTTCTCCTCGTCAATCAAGGGCAACGAGCAGCGAGTGGTCGACGAGTCGCGAGCCTTCACGCGCTACTGCGTTGAACTGATCGACGAGCGCCGCGAGCACCCGGGCGAGGACCTGTTGAGCACGCTGATCGGTGTCGAAGAAGCAGGCGACCGGCTCTCGACCGACGAGCTCGTGAGCTTGGTGCAGGGAATCATCGCCGCGGGCACCGACACGACGCGCAACCAACTCAACACGATGGTGGCGCTGCTCGCGCGCGAACCCGATCGCTGGCGCGCGCTGGGCGACGAGCACGTCGAAACGGTCGTCGAGGAGTCTTTGCGCTACCTCAACCCCATTCGTTTCGTGATTCGCCAAGTCGCCGAGGAGTTCGTCTATCGCGACGTCGTCTTTCCGGTGGGCGCACTGGTCGCCTTCAACCTGGCGGGAGTGAACCGTGACGGGGCCCGCTTCGCCGACGCCGACGTCTTTGACCCGTGGCGCGAGAGCGCCCGCCAGCACCTGACCTTTTCGTCGGGAATCCACCACTGCCTCGGCGCCGCGCTCGCGCGCGCCGAGCTCCAAGAGGCCCTTCGCGCCCTGCGTCGGCACTGGAGCACCCTCGAGCTCACCGGCGAGGTCACCTGGAAGGACCAGCGACTCGCCGTGTGGGGTGCGAAGCACGTCGCGCTCGCGGTGACGCGCGTTTAGCGCGGACCGGTCAGTCGTGCGTCGGGGTCGCTCTGGTATCGCCCGAGCTCTTCGTCGCTGAGCGCCACCGCCTCGTCGGGCATCAGCACCGCGATGTTGTCCACGACCGCGTAGGCCACGCGTCGGCGTGGGTTGACGAGCACGTCAGCACTCGCCACGTAGAGCAGGGCCTCGTGATCCAGGGGATCGACCAAAAGCTCGATCAAAAAGTCGTCCAGGGCCATCAGCGGTTCTCCTCGATCATCGCGAGCACTTCATCGACACGTGCGCCCATCTCCTCGGCGCTCGCGGCCTCCAAGTTAAGACGCAACAACGGTTCGGTATTGGACGCTCGAAGATTGAACCACCACGACCCAAAATCGGCGGTCAGCCCGTCCAAACGGTCCGTCGTCACTTCGTCGTGGCGCAGCGCCGCCGCGACGCGCTCGATGGTGGCGTGGGGGTCATCGACGCGCGTGTTGATCTCGCCCGAGTCGTGGTAACGCACGAAGGGCGCGACCAGCGCCGACAGCGGTCCGTCGAAGACGCTCAAGAGCTCGAGCACCACGAGGGCCGTGATGATCCCGGAGTCGGCGCGGTAGTTGTCGCGGTAGTAGTAGTGCCCCGAGTGCTCGCCGCCGAAGACGGCCCCGGTTTCGGCCATCACCTGTTTGATGTAACTGTGCCCAACGCGCGTTCGCACCCCCACGCCGCCCGACTCAGCGATGATCTCGGGCACCGACTTCGAGCAGATCAAGTTGTAGAGGATGGTCGCGCCGGGGTGGCGTCGCAGCATCGCCTGGGCCACGATGGCGGTGGTGGTCGAGCCGCTGATCGGTTGGGCCTTCTCGTCGACCAAAAAGACGCGGTCGGCGTCGCCGTCAAAGGCCAGGCCCACGTCGGCCCCGGTCGCCAGGACGCGGCGCTGCAGGTCGACGAGGTTCTCGGGGTTCAAGGGATCGGCGGGGTGATTCGGGAACGTGCCGTCGAGCTCTGCGAACAACAGCTCCACCGCAAAGGGCAGCCCGGCGAAAATCCGCGGCGCCACGAAACCACCCATGCCGTTCGCGGTGTCGGCCACGACCTTCAAGGGGCGAAGCAGCGACAGGTCCACGAAACCGTGCACGTGGCGCACCCACTCGTCCATCAAGTCGCGCGTGGAAAAGCCCGCGAGAGGACCCTTGGGCGGATGTTCGTAGTAGGCGTTGGTCGCCGCTTCGATCTCGACGAGGCCCGACTCGACGCCGATGGGCTTCGCGCTGGCCAAGGTCAACTTGACGCCGTTGTACGCGGCGGGATTGTGCGAGGCGGTGAACATCGCGCCCGGCGCGTTCAAGTAGCCCGAGGCGAAGTAGAGAAAGTCCGTCGAGGCGAGTCCGAGGTCGATGACCTCGACGCCGCGTACGCGCGCGCCCTCGGCGAACGCGTTACAGAGACTGACGCCCGAGGGGCGCATGTCGCGCGCCACGATGATCGGTCCCGCGGGCACGAAGTCCGCGAACGCCGAGCCCAGCGCTCGAACGATGTCCTCGTTGATCTGATCGGGGTAGGTGCCACGAACGTCATAGGCCTTAAAGATGGCAGTCGTGTCCACGTAGATTCACTCTACTCAGGAGCGTCTTTTGCGCCGCCAGAGCACCCCGGTGAAGTAACTCAGTCCCGCGAAGCCCGCGACGTCGCTCAAGAGATTGCCCCACGCAAGCGCGGCGGTCGATCCGTAGGTCAGCGTGACGTTCTTCTCGTTGGGCACCACCACCATCAGATTCGGACTCACCCGGTAGGGCCCACTCGCGCCAGTGGCGTGCCAGCGCGGGAAGTAGGAGATCTTCACGAGCACCGGCACCCCCACCCGAGACACGTGAAAGGACAGCGACTGGCTCTGTTCCTTGATGGCACTCACGCGTAGCGTCGCCAACGTCGCCGAGGTGCTCATAGAAGTGATCGACGCCGCGCGCGGCCAGTTGGCGGGGCCGCTTTCGGCCCCGTAGACGTCTTGGAGAGTGGGCCTGAGCCACCACGTGACGTTCGCGTTCAACCAGGCGACGCGCGCCGAGACGTTCGCGACCACATTGGGCAGGTGACGCAGCCCTTCGACGAGGGGGCTGTGGCGAATGAGATAGACGCGCCACTGCGCGCCCGGGCTCGGCCAATTCTTGGTCGTGGCCACGAGTCGCAGCTGGGGGTCGCGGCTCGCCTGGGTGATGATCGAGGGCGAGAAGGCGAGGTAGTAGCGAACGCCCAGCTGTTGGAGGTGGCGCACGCCGGCGGCGACGTTGAGCCCGGGGTAATTGAGGCCGACCTGGGGATCACTCGGCGCGACGCTCAACTGGGACTGGTTGAGGAAGTGATAGGGCGTCGTCGCCGAGGACTCGAAGTACAGCCCCTCCATTGAGGAAACGCAGTTGTTCGTCCAGTAGGGCAAGAGCATGAGGGCCATCGGTGTGCCGAAGCGGTTTTCGCTGGCGCTGTACTCCCACATCGCGCGTCCGCACCCGTAGCGCTTCGAGACGCGGCTCATCGTGTCGATGAGGTCGTGGTATTCGGGCCACGCGGCCTTGGACTGGTAGCCCGAGTAGTTCCACTGCGACCAGCTCGTCACTTGATTGCCCGCGGTAGAAAGGTGCAGCCGGTTCGCCAAGGGCACGATCAGCCCCGGCACCGTGGAGGCCAGACCGAGCACCGCCACCGCCACACTCGCTCGCCGGCGGCGCACCGCTCGGCGCGTCGCCAGAGCCTCGTCGTCGGAGGCGAGCGACACGGCCTCACTCAGCTCATCGCCGCCCACTGCGTATTCGAGAACCTCGTCACCGAGAAACTCCTCGTCACCCTGGCGCGTCTCGTCGAGGTGGATGACATGCTCAGCCTCGCGGTAGCGCAGTGCGCGCAAGCGACGCGCGCTTGGTCGGTGTTCGATGAAGCGCCAGGCCACGTAGCCCACCAGCCAACCCGCGCTCAGGTGGATCGTGAGGAACCAAAAGGGCACGAGCCTTTCGTTCCAGATGACGCTTTGAGGATCGAGGACGAAGGCGGCGAGTGAAAAAACGGTGAGCGTGGCGAGCACCATGCCCAAGCGGTCAAACACGAAGAAGGCCGCGACGATCGCGACGCCCGCCATGACAATGACCCAGCGGTCGCCCGCCGCCGCGCCCGAGCTGGTGAACCAGCCGAGCGTGGTGAAGATGGCGTGGGGCGCCGAAACGTTGTCGTTGACGTAGCCCATCGAATTCGTGAGCGACTGTTCAGTGACGAAGGGCAGGAGCCACCACGCCGAGAGCGCGCCCGAAAGCAGGCCCGCCCCGAGGGCAAAACGAAACGGACGCGCGAAGTCACCCTTCACGACGTCTCGAGTCCTCGGATCGCCGATGCCTCGGCGCTGCAAGAGCTCGAAGATCACCAAGACGCCCGCGGCCACGATCGCGAAGAACCACGGCAAGACGTGCGAGGCGAGCGTCGCGCTGAGGGCCAGCGCCGAGAGCCAGTAGCCCCGACCGGTGCGAACGCCGCGCGCGAAAAGACCAATGGTCAGCATCGAGAGCGCCAGCGAGAGCGAGAAGGCGTACTCACCGGCCATCGTCGAATAGAGGTTCCCGCCGTCGATGGTGAAGGAGGCGTCGAAGAGAAAGGGCAGCGTCGAAAAAGCCAGCGCCAAGGGCACCGGCCGCGGTGCTCGAAAGAATCTGGCCATGACGTACGCGGCGATCGGTGTCAGGAGCGAACCGAGAATCGTCGTGAGCTTGAAGGCCACGGCGAAGCCGATGAGGTGGCTCGCCCACGCGGCCAAGAGATCGGGCAGGACGAAGTAGTAGGTGTAGGCGGGCATGCCCGCGAACCACCCGGGGTACCACGGGGTGAAGTTAAAGATCGTGTGCTGCGTGCGCAGGAAATCCGCGAGCGCGACGTGCGCGCCGGTGTCGCCTCCGGTCAGAAGCGTCGAGGAGAACACCAGGTTGGGGTGCAGGGCCCACACGACGACGTAGAGAATCGACGCGATCAACAGTGCGTCGAGCAGTCCTTCGCCGCCCCACCAGCGACGCCACCAATTCACGAATGCCCCGCTCGTTGAGCAATGAGCGCCACGAGCGCGGCGACGTTAAACGAGACGTGCGTCAAGATGCTCGGCGTCAAGCGCTTCGTGCGCACGACGAGAAGCGCCAAGACCACGCCGAGCGCGAAGAGCCCCGCGAACTGCTTGGGCTCACCGTGCGCCGCGCCAAAGAGTACGGCGCTGCCCACGACGGCGATGAACTGCGCGGTGCGCTTCGATCGCGTCTCGAGTCCCTCGCTGAGCGCGCGGAAAATCACGCCACGAAAGAACCACTCTTCGAAGAAGGGAGCCAGCAGCCCCGTCATCACGGCAATGAGTGCGAAGCTCAGGCCGTTCGAGCCGTTAAAGAGGTGATGGACCGGTCGATTGAGGTCTTTGAAGTGGAACGGCCGATACGCGAGATCGACCCCGACTTGCAGCAGCGGTCCTAGGACCACGTAGAGCACGTCGCCGCGGCGCAGGCGCCACTGTTGGGGCAACGGTTGCAACCCACCCGGTCCGTACGCGAATCCGATTGCTCCCGCGAAGCCGATCCACAGTCCGACCAGTCCGAGGGCGTTGGCCCACCACGGGGGCGCCTCGAGTTGCGTGAGCGCGTTTAAGCCTCCCGGAAAGTGCGCCACCGCGGCCCCGAGGCTCTCGAGCAGGCTCGCCACCAACTGGCCGGCTAAGAATCCCATAAAACTCGCGACGAGGATGGCGACGACGCGAGGACGAGAACGGTCCAAAGCCAACTCAGCGCTCACAGAGACTCACGCTAACAACTCGCGGGTTTTGCACAGCCCGAGACCAACGGTGACCGGTGAGCCCTAGATTAGGAGCGTGACTCCTACCCCCGAACCACCAAACGGCTTGCGACGATTTTTGCCCGGTCGTGGCCCGCTCACGCCTGAGTCGCGTCGGCGAATGCTCACGATTGCCATCGTGGCCTTCGTGCTGGGCATCTTGGTCATTCCCTCTCTGTTTTCCACGAAGAACGTCAAGACGCTCTCGTACTCCGCGCTGATGAAGGACGCCCACGCACAGATGGTGGTTTCGGCCGTCATCAACAACGCCAGCGGCGTGGTCACGGGTCAATTGAGTGACGGGACGAACTACACCGTGAACGGTCCCGCTCCCGCGGTGACCGACGAGATCAACGCCCTTAAGAACTCCAACGCGACGGTCAATTTCGCGAACTCCTCGTCGCTGGCCTCGACGCTGTTGCCCTACGTCATCTGGATCGCCATCTTCGGCGGCTTCATGATCTTCGCGGGCCGTCAGGCGCGCGGGCAGATGAACGGCATGATGTCCGTCGGTCGTTCCAAAGCCAAACAGTTCTCCGAGGACCATCCCAAGACCACGTTCGCTGACGTGGCGGGCTACTTCGGAGTCAAACAAGAGATCAGTGAAGTCGTCGAATTCTTGAAGAGCCCGCTGCGCTACCAAGCCATCGGGGCCATCATCCCCAAGGGCATCTTGCTCGTGGGCCCGCCCGGCACCGGCAAGACGATGCTCGCGCGCGCGGTGGCCGGCGAAGCGGGCGTGCCCTTCTTCTCGGTTTCGGGATCGGACTTTATGGAGATGTTCGTGGGCGTGGGCGCGAGCCGCGTGCGCGACCTCTTCGCGACGGCCCGCAAGCAGGCGCCCGCCATTGTCTTCATCGACGAGATCGACTCCATCGGGCGCAAGCGCGGTGCAGGACTTGGCGGCGGTCACGACGAGCGCGAACAGACGCTCAACCAGATGCTGAGCGAGATGGACGGCTTCGACCCGACCGAGGGCGTGGTCGTCATGGCCGCCACGAACCGCCCCGACGTGCTCGACCCGGCCCTGTTGCGCCCCGGGCGCTTCGACCGCCAGATCGTCGTCCCCCTGCCCGACCTCGAGGAACGCTTGCCAATCCTCCAGGTCCACTCAAAGACCAAACCTCTTGACGCGACGGTGGACCTCATGCTCGTCGCTCGCGGGACACCCGGCATGAGTGGCGCCGACCTCGCGAACCTCGTGAACGAAGCGGCCCTGCACGCCGTACGCCGTGAGTCGACGACCGTGTCGATGGAGGACTTCGAATCGGCTCGCGACCGCGTCATCATGGGTCAAGAACGCGACACGATGGTTCTCCAAGATGACGAGCGCGAGCGCATCGCCTTCCACGAGAGCGGTCACGCGCTGCTCGCCTACGTGCTCGACAAGACCGACCCGCTGCACAAGATCACGATTATTCCTCGTGGCATGGCACTCGGCGTGACGATGACCCTGCCCGAAGAGGACCGGCACATCATGTCGCGCCAGCACCTCGAAGACTCCTTGTGCATGCGCATGGGCGGGCGAGTGGCCGAGTTGCTCGTTTACGGCGACCTCTCGACCGGAGCGGCCGACGACCTGCAGCGAAACACCGATCTGGCGCGACGAATGGTGCGCGAATGGGGCATGAGCAAAGAGATCGGCCCGATGGCGTGGGGATCGAACAACCAGGTCTTCTTGGGCGAAGACCTCATGCACACGCGCGACTACTCCGACTCCACCTCCAAGATCATCGACGACGAGGTCGAACGCATTTTGCGCGAACAAGAGTCGCGTGCTATTGAGGTCTTGACCCTGCACCGTCGCGGCCTCGAGGCCCTGACGCGCTCGCTGCTCGAGCACGAGACGATCGACGGCGAGATGGCCGCCCAGCTCATCGACGAGGCGCACGGCGAGTCCGTCCACCCCGCCGGCACCAAGACCGTGAGCAATCTAAAGACGGGACCTCGTTCCCAGCCGCCCGCCGAAGCGGCGCCCGTGACACCCGCCGCGACGGCGCCGGTCGCCTGGCAGCCGCCGACGCTACCCGCCGTCTAAGGGCGCGACCGCCAAGATTCCCGCGGGCCTCGTGGGCAACGTCAGCCCCGCGACCAACACGGGTTTCTGGGCGCTGATTTGCACACGCACGTTCTTCCACGACGTCATCGTCGTGATCAACGACTTCAGCGACACCGTGGTTCCGCCTTCGATGGTCGTCGTGAAGTGAGGTTCGGCGACGCCAGACCCATTGTCGAGGACGTGGATACTCACCGGCGCGGGGAACGCGCTGACGTTGGTGACGCGCACCGCGTCGAGGCCCCGCCCCGAGAAGTCTTCAATCGTCAGCGTGCGTGCCGGTACCTGAGCCGAGCTCAGCTGCGTGGACGTTCCATTGCCGAGGGCGAGATTGGCGATGACGCCCTGGGTCGCGCTGAGGGCCAACGCCGCGTAGGCGTCGGGCGCGATGGCGGGGTTGGGCGTGATGGTGATCTCGCCCGTGGCGTAGGGGGCGAGCTCGAGTTTCTGGGGCGCGGGGGCCGAGAAGTTCGCGAGTGAGACCTTGACGCTGACCGTCACGGGCGTCTGATTCGGATTGGCGACGCGCAGTTGGGCCGTCGCACCGTTCACGGTCGTGACGCTCGGGAACCAGGCGTGGGTCACGGGAGCGCTTAATCCCGGCACCAGGGAGACGGTGCCCCCCGACGACTGAACGCCGGTGAGAGCGAGGGTGCCGCGCAGCACGTTCACGAACACGCCCACGTCGGTGGTGTTGACGACCTGGTCTCCCAGATTGACGACGATCTCACCGTGGGGGCGCACGGCGAGCGCCTGGAAGGGAGCGGGGGCCGAATAACCGCCGCTGCCGTAGATCGAGACGCTAAAGACCGAAGGCGTCGCCGTCGGATTTTCAATGCTCAAGAACGCCTTGGAGCCCACGACGGTGTCAAAGCCCGTCGCGTACCACTGCGTGACCCCGTGACTGAGACACGGCGTCGTGGCTCGCCCCGAGGCGGCGACGACTTCGCCGGTCACGCCCGCGCCGCCGACCTGGGCCGCGACGCCAAAGTTATGACCCTTGAGCAGCGTGCTGGGCGAGATACTTTGGCTCGTGTGCGCGGCGAGCTCGAGGGAACCCGTCCAGGAGCTGTTCGCGTCGCTCGCCACGCGAAGCGACACGGAGCGACTGGCGTCGGTGGCGTTCGTAAAGACGACCTGACCGTTGGCGACGCCGTGGAGGTCGGTGAGCCCGGTGCAGTAGAGGGCCGTTGACTCCGCCGCGAAGCTGCCCGTGCCGTAGAAGGCCGGATTAGAGGATCGAGCCAGCGACGACAAAACACCCGCGCCGGCGATCACGGCGACGAGTACTAGCAAGAGCGGCACGCGCGTTCGATTCATTCGCGCCCCCGTCGCCGCTTCGGTCGACGCCCGGTGAAGAGCCACTCGAGGCGTTGCACCAGGCCAAAGCCCAGCCACACGATGCCCCACATGCCGAGCGTGAAGAGCGCGAGGATACCGTTGAGGGGAAACTGATGCAAGACGAGCGCGGCGTTCAAAGGCGTGCTCGACACCGGCACGTGGTAGTAGGGCGTCCACGTTCCGTACGTCGTGCGGGCCACGGCTCGACCGTTGACCTCGAGGGCGAAGGCGCCCGCGGGGGCGAGGCCCGCGACCACGGTGGAGCCCGAGTCGACCGCACCGGAGTTGCGGGCCGAGGTGAAGACCGGATGCTCGGTCGTCGAGCCCGGCGCCGTTTGCGCCACGATCCCGTGAAAGAGCGAATTCGAAAAGACCTCGATTGAGGAGGTCTCAAGCTCCAGCGCGAGGTCGCTCTGGCTGGCCAACGCGTTCACCAACACGCGCGGCGCGGCGCGAGTGGGCACGCGCTGGACACCGGGCAGTTCCGGTGCGTCGGTATTCATCACGACGATCGTGGAGATCCCGGCCGGGGCCAAGAGAGAACCTAAGCGCACCGTGCGTCCCTGCATCGCGGTCTTCAGCGCTTGGACGATCACGTCCGAGGTGCCCGAATTCGGGGGCGAGAAGAGCGTGGCGCCCGAGGGCAGGCCGTTCATCGACGTCGCGGCCTCGAGGCCGGGCGCGACGCTCCAGCCCGCCAACGGCAGCACGGCGGGGTCGCCGAGCCACAGCACGCGATAGCCCCCCGGAGCGCTCGGGCCCGGTATCGCCAGAGAGGACGCGAAGCTCGCGGTGGGCAGGTTGAAGCGACCACTAGCCATGGCCGTGGCGAAGGGCAGCGAAGCCAGGAGCAGGGTTCCCACCGCCAACGAGGCGGTCAACTGTCGCCACCCGAAACCCACGTCTCGTAGATCGTTCTCTATGGCGCTCACGCCGAGGCCGATCATCAGCGCGATCATCGTGACGTAGAGCGCCATCAAGACGTCGAGGTCCGGTGAGAAGTTGCCGAGCCAGTGGTGTTCGACCAACGTCTCGAGCGCCAAGGTCAACGTCGCGATCGTGGCGACTTTGGTCGCGATTGATCGGCGAACTCCTCGACAAAGCAGTAACGACGCCACCGCCGCGACGGGCAACAGCCATCCCCACCACGAAGCGGCGAAGGGTCCGTCCACGCCGCGCGCGAGCTGAGAGAAACTCGGCACCGACCACGGGCCACGAGGCAGTCCGAAGACCGACGGGGCTCGGCGACCCGCGAAGACAACGTCAACGGTCATCGGCAGCAAGAAGATCGCGACGTTGACCCCGAGGGCGCCGATCAGGCGCCACGAACCTCGAAAGTCACTCTCGGGATCGGGTTCGAACCATCGAGCGACCGCGACGCCGGCGATCATGAGCCCCACCACCACCAACGTCGCTGGCGCGAGCGCGCTCATCAGCGCGACCAACATGAACAGCGCCATTCGCTGACCGTCCAGCGTCGTGCGCCAGCCTTGGTGGCCGAAGGGCACGGGCTCGTCGTAGGGACGAAGCCGAAAGCTCGCCACGTCCATCAACTCAAAGACCCGCCTCGTCACGAAGGGCAGGCCCGCCACGACGGCCAAGACGTCGACGCGGCCCTGCGCGATGGCGTTCAGGCCGACGGGCACCGCGGCGTACGCCACCGCGGCGATCACTCGAGCGCGGTTCGAAACGCGGCCCCGCAGGAGCCGCGCCATACCGATCGCGCCAAAGGGCACCGCGAAGATAAGCGCCGCCCGCGGCAAAATGCCCATGCGGCCAAAGACGAAGGTGCCCGCGAAGGCGAGGACGCCGTAGCCGGGCATACCCGGCGTACCCGTCCCGACGCCGTTGGGCGACCACGAAGCGAAGAAGTGGCGCCACGTCGACCACCACGAGTCGAGCGGGGCCAGGCGACCGACGAGCGGCAGACGCATCGCGACGAGGTTGCGCGCACCGATCAACCACATGACGGTAACGAGCGCGACGATCGCGGCCTGAGAGCGAAACGAGGTAAGCAGTTGCGCGGGACGACGACGCCACGCGAGCATTTCACTCGCGGGAATCTCGTCGAACTCCTCCTCCTCGGAAAAGGCGGCGGCGAAGCCGATACCGTTCATCTCGTCGTCGTCCACCTCTGGCGGGACCGGATCGGCCGGCAAGATCCCGCGCGCGCGGTCGTAGCCCTCGCGCAGCAAGGTCACGAAGAAATGCTTCAGGCGACTGGCGCCGTTGACCTGAAGCCGTCGCAAATCGGCGTCGCTCAAAACGCGCAGGGCGTGAATCTCTTGGCGACGCTCGTGGATGCGCTTTCGGTGCCGTAAGACCCATCGCCACGCGCCAAGAATCGCTCCCGCGCGGTCAAAATCACGTCCGAGCATCGACACGGCCAGTTCACCAATATCGAGAACGGCCAAGAGGGCCAACGTGGTCGCGGTGTTTCGGCGATTCCAGCCCGTCGCGACCACGAAGAGTTGATGTCGACGCTGCAGGTCTTGAAGCGACGAGCGCCGCGTCCCGATCGCCCCCACGACCCGCTCGCCCTTGGCGAGGCTCTCACGGTGAGCGACTTTCGCGAGCGGCGCGACGACGACGCGAGCACCCGCGACCTGCGCTCGCCAGCAGAGATCGAGGTCCTCTCCCAGCAGGGGAATTAAGGGATCGAAGCCGCGCAGAGCGCTGAAAAGGTCCGAGCGCACGAGCGTCGCGCCGCCGGGTGCGACGAAGACGTCACGCTCGAGGTCTTGTTGGCCGTGGTCGATCTCGCCTAGGTCGACGCGCTCACGAACGACGCCAAAACGATCGCAGGTCTGGCCCACGTGCATGAGCACCAGGGGGTCCTCGTAGGTGACGAACTTCGGGGTCACGATGCCGGCGTTGGTGCGGTAGGCCGTCTCGACCATCAGTGAGACGGCGTTGGCTTCCAAGCGAACGTCATCGTGGCAGAAGAGGAAAAAAGCCGAACCGTCGACCATGCGCACGCCCTCGTTGCAGGCGGTTCCGAATCCACGATTCTCGTCGAGGATCTTCACGAAGACCTGGGGGGCAACGGTGGCCACGCGCGCCGCGACGTTCTCGCTCTCCGCGTTGGCGACCACGAGAACACTTAATTCGCCATAGTCCTGGGCCACGAGCGAAGCCACCGTGGCCTCAAGTCCGGGACCGGGGCCGGTCGTTACGACAACGGCCACGACGGCGGGTGCGCGAGTGTCCATCAGTCCAGCAAGGCTAGTTGCATTGAGTTCCTCACCCGAGCCGGCAAAGGGCGAACCCTCGAAGCGACATTCGCTAAAAAACTACTTTAACCAGGATTTTCTAAAGATGCGACGACGTCGCGCAATGTCTGCTGGAGAGGTATTTCACCCCGCCAGCCAGTCGCCGCGTGCACTTTCTCGGCGCTGCCACGCGAGACGGGCACCTCGAGGGGCCGAACGAGGGAGGGATCGAGCACGAGGCTCGTGCCGGGGGCGATCAGCGAAACCAAGAGGTCGGCGATTTCGGCCATCGCCACGTCGCGGCCCGAAGCCACGTGGTAGATCTCGCCGGGCGCTGCGTACTCGGCCATCAGCGCGTACGCGCGCACGACGTCACGAACGTCGCTGACGTCGCGGCGCGGGGTCAGGTCGCCCACGGCGATCTCGCGACGCCCCTCGCGGCGCGCTTCGAGGAGTCGAGACGCAATGGCGGGAACGAAGAAATTCACCGACTGGCCGGGACCAACGTGGTTGAAGGGCCGCGCGACGATGACGCGCTGGCCAAAGCGCCGCCAGGCCTCGCGCGCGACGTGCTCGGCCTCGACCTTGCTCGTCGCGTAGGGGCTCTGGGGCGCGACACGAAACTCCTCGGTCAGGGGCAGGTCAGCCTCGCGCACCACGCCGTAGACGTCGGAGGTGCTCACGACGACCACGGTGCTCTGGGGCACCACGTCGCGCGCGGCGTTGAGCACGCGTTGGGTGCCCACGACGTTGACCCGGGTGTACTCGGCGGCGAAGTTCCACGAATCGCCCACGTGCGTGAGGGCGGCGAGGTGATAGATAACGTCAGGTCGAGTCTCTTCGAGCGCGGTGCGAACGCTCGCCTCGTCAGTGACGTCGCACTCACGGTCGACGCCAAAGACCTCGTCGCCGTGGGCGAGCAAGTGCCTTCGAAGGTGGCGCCCGACGAAACCGTCGGCACCGGTGACGAGCGCGCGCGTCACGAGCCAGCCGCCAAACGATACGCCTCGAGGTGGGCGCTCATGGTTCGCTCCCAGGTGAAGGGGGCCGCGTTCGCCAGGGCGCGCTCCGCGCGCGCTCGGCGCTCGTCGTTGGATTCAGCGAGCACCTCTGAGAGGGACTGGCCCAACTCTCCTTCGTCCCCCGCCGTCGTCAGTACCGCGCCGTCGCCGGCCACCTCGGCCATGACGGTGTCGCGCGTCGTCACCACGGTTGCTCCGCAGGCCATTGCTTCGAGCACCGGCAGCCCGAATCCCTCGCCGCGCGACGGATAGACCACCACGCGAGCTTGGCGCAGTAGCGCGGGCAGCAACTCCTCATCGACGAAACCTAACTGACGGATCCTCGACGCGTAGGGGTGCGTGCGGATTCCTTCGGCGATGGGACCGAGCCCCCAGCCCGATTGGCCCGCGATCCAGAGTTCTAACTCGTCATCGAGTGCCGCGAGTAGGCCAAAGGCCTTGAGCAAGACGTCGAGTCCCTTTCGTGGTTCGAGCGTGCCGAGAAAGAAGAGGTAGGGCTTCGACACGCGTAGTTGGGCGCCCGCCAAGAGGGAGCCGTCAGCGCTGTCGTCGGGATGAAAACGGTCGTGATCGACGCCGAGGGGGGCGACCACCACCTGTGCGCTGGGCGCCAACACTTCGCGCAGCTCGCGCGCCGTGAAGTCGCTCACGCACACGAGCACCTTGGCGTGACTGGCCGAGTAGCGCATCGCGCGCTGGAAGAAGTTCACCTTGGCGCGCTCGTGCCACTCGGGATGCGTAAAGAGCGTGAGGTCGTGGATCGTCACGACCATCGGCGTTTTCGAACCGCGAGGCATCGTGTAGTGCGGGGCGTGCCAGACGTCGACGCCACGCGCGACCTTCGACGAACCCAGCCGCGTCGCCTCGTAGGCCAACCTCAGTCCTCGATTGTTCGGCACGAGCGCGGCGATCGTGGCGCGCGGTGAGCGCGCCCGCCAACGAGCGACGTCGCCGCGACGCGTCACCAAGGTCGTGTCAACACCCAGGTCGGGCAGACGCTCGGCGACTTCGCCGATGTAGCGCCCCGCGCCGGCGATCTTGGCGGGTACCGCCGACACGTCGAGCGCCACTCTCACGTCCAGGCCGCCAGGTGCGCTTGGGCGCAGGACCGCCAGGTGAGATCGGCGACCGACGCTCGCCGACGTTGCTTCGCGTCACCGTCGTCTCCTTCGCTCAGCGTCTTCAAGAGACCCGCCGCGATCTCCTCTTCGGAGTAGGGATCGACGGCCACGACGCTCGCCAGGCCCTCGATGCTGGGTGTCGTCGAACTGGCGACGACGCGCGTGCCGAGTGAGAGGGCCTCCACGGCGGGCAGCCCCCAGCCCTCGCGAAGTGGAACGTAGGCGAACACACCCGCGTCGCGAACGAGGCCCTTTAACAGCGCGCGAGGCTGAGTACCCATCACGATCGACTCACCCAGCGCCTCGTCTCCCCAGCCTTGGGGACCGACGAACACCAGGGGACCCAGCTGCGCGTCGAGCGCGCGCGCCTCGCGGTGGGCACGAACGAGTCGCGCCAGATTCTTGCGAGGCTCCCGGGTGCCGGCGTAGAGCGTGTAGCAACCCTCTACGCCGTGCTCGGCCAAGAGTTGTGCGACGAGTTGGGCCGACGCGGGTTCGACGCCGTCGTCGACGCCCATTCGCACGGGGTGAATTCGCCCAGGGTCCACTCCCTCCGCGGCCAGTCGCTGCGCTAACGGCGGTGACGTCACCACGAGCTGCAGGTCGTCGCGCCCGAGCACGTAGCGCAGGCGCCGCTCGTGAAAGCGAACACCGGCGGGGGTGGACGCCTGGGGCTCGTCACGCCACAACACGTCGTGCAGCGCCACTGAATTTCGGGCGGCGCCGCGAAAGGGACCGGCGAGCGATGTCGCGTGCACGACGTCAACACCGGGCGCCACGCCCAGCGCCCAGGTCGACCACAATCGCGTCAACGCCTTCACGCCGAGGGGGCCGTGGTGCACGGGAACCTTCACGCCCTGATCGCCACCGCCGCGCGGCGCGAGCGCGACGACGCGCCACGCGTCGTCGAGCTCGCCGAGTCCGCGTAAGAGCCCGCGCACGTACGTCGCGATGCCACCGGGCTGCGGGCGCCACAGTTGATCAACGGAAATGGCGACGACCGGCATCGACCTAGCCTCCCACGCCTCGCGCACGTGCCGAGAACCTTCTCGCGCCACGACGGTGCTAGGGGGAGCTCAGCGGATGGGTGGGACCCCGACGCCAAGTCAAAGTGCCCGTGGTGACGACGAAGGAGGGCGACTCGCTCGTTACTTCCACCAGCCAACTTTCGTGACGAGCCGGTGTGTACATCGCCGACGGTGCACGAAGTTCGTAGGTGGCCGTCGACTTCGCGTCAAGGACGACCCCGTTTGGATGGCCGACGAAAGTCCAAAACCCCACCGAGTGCGAGGAGCCCACTTGCACCAAGACGTGGGGGCGAACGGCGTCATTCGTGTGGTTCATCAACGTCAAACGCATGGTCGTGAATCGCAGCCCCACACGAGTCACCGAAACGTTGTCGAGGCGAAGCCCGATCGGCGAGCCCGAGAAGCTGCTCACCATGAGCCCAAGCGCCACCAAGGTCGCGCCGATCATCGTCCAGGGCACCCAAGGACGATGGGGCGTGTGCGCATCGACTCGTCGAGTGCTGAGCGCCGCGACCAGGGCCGCCGGGACGAAATCCACGAGATAACTCGAGAGGCTCCGACTTGGCAAGAACAACACCACCGGTAGAGCGAAGAGCCAGGCGGACTTCAGCGCGCCGTACCAGCGCACATACGCCCATAACAATAGGAGCAGCACCAAAGCCGCCGCGAACTGCAGTCGCTCTGGATGCAGGGTCGTGGCGACTCCGTGGGTGACCAGGGTGACCAGCCCCTGTCCGTCAGGTATGAGCGGTTCACGAAGTGGCAAGGACGTTCCGCGCAACCAGTCACTTGGTGACCAGAGGAAGAAAGGGAGATTAAAGAGAACAAAGGGCAGCGCCACCCAGCTCAGGTACCTTCCCGCGTCACGCAGGGGCTTACGCTCCAACAACGACGACTCCATTGCGATGCCAACGACGAAGAACGGTAGCGAGAACCAAGGGGTCTGCTTGATTGAGCAGGCGACGCCGAGGGCCACGGGCGACACCCACCGAGTCCATCCCGGGGCGCGAGCGACGACGAAGTCGTCCCAGCGATACGCGGCGATGATCATGAAGGGAACAAACAACGCGTCCGTCCCCCCGTGGGCGAAGGAGAAAGTGAAGACCGTCGTCAAGAGCAGCAGCGGCGCCAACCACTTCGTCGACGCGGGCGAAAAAAAGTAGAGCAGTAGTGAAGCGGCCAGCCACGCAAAAAGGTCGAGCCAGTTCGTTCCCAGCCGCGTCACGCCCAAGACTTGAAGGGGCCACTGAAGGACAAATGCTCCCGCGGGATACGAGACTTGGTCGACGTGACCTCCGTTCAACAGGTAGGTCCAAAACGACGCCGCGTGATTGAGCGCCAAGTTCGACGCGTGAAACACTGCGCTGTACGGATTCCGACCATGGGCGAGCAACCACGTGGCGCGCTGATTGAAGGCGGCGGCGTCGGTATTAAAGAAGCGCTCCGCGAGCATCGAAGGGGCGTAGGTGACAACGACCGTCGAAATGGCGACGGCCACCGCGGCGTGTTCCAGGCGCGAATCCCAACGATGTGGTGCCACCCACACCAGGCTCACGCCGACGAGACCCACGAGCGTCACCAGTGGGGCAACGATGGCGAAGCCCGGCCACTTCGCCCAGGCCGACCACGAGTTAAGCCCGACCGAGATCACGGCGAACCAAACGAGTGTCCACAACGCGCGCTGAGCGTCCATAGCGCGTGCGGAATCCATCGTTGCCCCCAGAGTCACTACAGGTCGTCGGCAATGGTACGACCCGCGTGGCACGCACGCTCGACGCGCACGCGTCTGGCGAGTGATTCTTATCTCTCACTTACCTCGCACTGAACACCATTATCGACGCACGCGTCTATGTTTCTTGCGGCGAGCTGGTACCAACGGGTGCCCGGTGCCTCGCGAAGGAGCAGCGTTGTTGACCAGACGGACCCATCGCGTCCTCTTGGGCCTCGTGGCTCTTATGGCCACCATCATGGTGGTGCTCCCGGCGAATAGTGGCGCTTGGCCCACGCGGACGAAGGCGTCGAACGCGCGTTGTCCCTGGATTGCTCAGTCCCTGCGACCTGGCGCCTCTCCCGTGAAACTCGCCAACGAGGTACTGGCACGGATGACGCTGCGCCAAAAAGCTGGCTACGCCGTGCTCGGGTCTCAACCCCCTTTAGGCAACACGAACCTCGGCGTCGCGCGTCTCTGCCTTCCGCCTTTGACGATGAGTGACGGACCCGTGGGACTCGCCAGCGGCCTCACCGGCGTCACTCAATGGCCCGCCGAGATCGCCCTCGCGGCGACGTTCAATTCCGGGCTCGCGCGCCTCTACGGTGCGGCGCTCGGCGCCGAAACGAGAGCCAAGGGCATCGACGCGATTCAAGCGCCAGAGCTGAACGTGACACGAATCGCGCTGAGCGGTCGCACCTTCGAGACCTTTGGTGAGGATCCCTATTTGGCTGGCACACTCGGTGCGGCGGAAATTCGAGGCATTCAGTCCGAGGGAACAATGGCCAATCTGAAGCACTTCGGCGCCTACACCCAAGAGACCGCTCGCCTCCATCTCGCCCAGCGCGTCGGGCTTCGCGCCCTCAATGAGGTGTACTTAGCGCCGTTTCATCAGGCGCTTACCGCTCACCCGGCGTCAGTCATGTGCGCTTATGGTTCCATCAATGGCGTGAACACCTGCGCGGACGCTGGTTTGTTTCGTCGACTTCGCCAGTGGGGATTTCGCGGCTTCATTCGATCAGATTTTCACGCCGTGCTGAACGTCCCGGCCAGCTACCAAGCGGGGATCGACCTCGTCAAGCCCACCTCCGTGAGCGGCCTCGTCAAACTCGTGCGACGAGGCGTGCTCCCCTTACGTTCCTTGAACCGTGCCGTTCGAGACGTGCTGACGATGATGTTCCGCTTCAATCTTGTTACGAATCCTCGCCACTTTTCACCGAATAGCCCGGCGAGTACTCCCGCCCACGTGGCGCTCGCGTTGCGAATCGCTGAGAGCTCCATTGTCTTATTGAAGAACAGCGATCACCTGTTGCCGCTGACGCGCGGCGCTCACTCACTCGCCGTGATCGGGCTTGACGCCAGCACCAACCCCCTCGTTGCCGGTGGTGGCAGTTCGGCCGTGCTCGCGCCGTACGTCTCGACGCCCCTTCGATCAATCACCTCGGCGTTCCCTTCGGCCAAGGTCTCCTACGCACGTGGTTCATTGAACGCGCGGGACCTCGATAACTTGAGTGACGTCAACTTTCTGAGGGGACGTCCATTTCTGAACGGTCAGCCCGTTCCGGTAAAAACAGAGCCCGGCAAAGTCGACCTCGCGGTACTCACCAGTCCCAACATCACGCCCCAGGTCGCCACGGCCACTCGGCCGGGTAGCGGACCAGGCTGGAACCATGAGTTTCTCCACTTGCAAACGATGCGCGGTGGCCTCTATCAGATGGCCGTGCAACAGTACGGCGACACTTGGGTGTCGCTCAACGGAGTAAATATTTTGGCGTCGCGAGGACTCCACGATCGCAACGTCATTTCGACGACGATTACGCTCCTGGCGCATCGCCGTTACGGCCTGTCGGTTCGCTGGTTCAATATCCGTGACCACCAGCCACCGAAGTTCGGCGTCTTGGACGTGAGTCCACGCATCGCCCGGGCCGTCAAAGCCGCTCGGCGCGCCCGTGTCGCCATCGTCTTTGCCAGCGACTACAGCGCGGAGGGTGCCGACCGACCAAACTTGTCGCTGCCCGGCGATCAGAACGCCCTCATCGCCGCCGTGGCCAAGGCGAACCCGCGCACCATAGTGGTCCTGAACACCAGTGGTGCGGTCGCGATGCCCTGGCTGAGCCACGTCGCCGGCGTGCTCGAAGCTTGGTATCCCGGGCAAGTGAGCGGCCAAGCACTCGCCGCCGTGCTGAGCGGAGCCTTCAATCCGACTGGTCGTCTGCCTATGACCTTTCCGACCTCAATGTCCGCGATGCCCGCGTCGTCGCCAGCGTCGTATCCGGGAGTGAACGAAGTCGTGAACTTCGGCAATTCCCTGAACGTGGGATACCGCTGGTACCAGGCGGCCAAGGTGCGCCCGCTCTTTCCCTTCGGCTTTGGTCTCAGCTACACCCACTTCACGATGAACCAACTGCGAGCGCGGGTCCGTGGCCCGAACGTCGTGCTCCACGTCGCGATAACCAATGTCGGCCCGCGAGTTGGCACCAGCGTCGTTCAGGTCTACGTCCACTTTCCGACGTCTTTGGGAGAGCCGCGCGAGCAGCTCAGGGGCGTCGCGACGGTCACCCTGGCGCCCGGAGCCACCCGCGACGTCGGCGTGCGTATCCCGATCTCGTCCCTCGCCACCTTTCCTCACGGTGCGTGGACGATCGCAGCGGGCACCTATCGATTCGACGTGGGCACTTCGGCGAACAATCTGACCCTGCACGCCACGACCACCCTCACTTAAGTGTTCGCGCGAACGACCTCTCGGTACAGCGCGAGGTAGGCATTGGCCGCCTCCGCCGGGGCGAAATCGCCCGCTCGATCACGCCCGGCGGCGATCATGAGGGCACGACGAGGGCCGCGCTCCCACACTTCTTCCAGGGTCGCGAGTACCTCCTCGTCATCGTCGAAGAGCGCGGCGGCGCCACTGAGGAGTTCTCGATTGATGGAGGTCGCCCGCGCCATCGTGGGCACGCCCGCCGCCAACGCGGCAATCGCGAAGGAGGGGAAGCGAGCCCCGTCTGACATGTGCAGGACGACTCGAGCGTTTTCGAGCGCCTCGCGCGCTTCGCGCCTGGTTCGAAGCGTCACGTGAAGATCGAGGGGCCGAACGCGCTGGTGGAAACTCTCGCTCGCCACGACCACGACGTTCGCGTCGTGCGCGTGCGCGAAACGCACGAGCGAGGGCAGCATCGCGAGGGGTGGCTCGACCAGACCCGTCACGTTCAAGACCAGATCGTGGCCGACCTCCACACCGCGCACCGTGGGAACGGCTGGCGGAACGACCGCCACACGACTGGCGTCCACCCCGAGGACCTCTTGCACTTCGTGACCGGCGCGTCGCGTCGAAGCGACCAGCATCGCCCCCCTTTCCACCGCGCGGCGAAGTTGACTCACGCGAAGGTAGTGATGCCCCTCCCCGCGCAGGGGCCGCAGATCATCGACCGAGATCACGAGGGGTACGCGCTTGGTCGGTGGCGTCGCGCGCCCGGCGACGTGCACGACGTCAACGTCGGTCAACAGTGAATCGATCGCCACGCCACGACCCGTTCGCCACAGTGGCAGCCACAAAGGGCGAAGCGTCAGTCTCGCCTCGCCCGCCTGCGCCCGGCTTTCGCTTCGAAAGCGCACCAGGTCGCACGCTCCGGTCGTTTCCAGGGCCGCCGACAGATCAATCATCGAGTTCCCGAGCGACTCGAGCGATCCATCAAGGTCCAACGCAACGCGAAGTCGGTCGTCGCTCGTCACGCCAACGCGATTTCTCGCGCCCGGCTCGTCCACGCCGGCCACAACTCGACGGCCCACGGCCCAAAGGGAACCTCGCTCGTCGCGACGACCGCGATTCCTTCGTCCACGTTGGCCAGCAAGAGTGCACCGCTTTGTCCAAAGTGGCCAAAACTCGTCGACGGCCACTCGCCCATCCAGTGGCGCTTGCTTCCGCGAATCTCGGGCCCGAGACCCCAGGGACACGGCGAGAAGCGGCCAAAACCGGGCACCACGCCGCTGAGCTCGGGAAGGTAGGGCGTGATGGCCAGGTCGCGCGTTTGGACCGAGACCCCGTCACCGCACAGCCACGCCAGCGCCAGTCGACTCAAGTCCTCGGTCGAGCCCCACGCGTGCGCGCTCGGTCGCCCTCGAAGTTCGCTGCTCGACATGCCCAGCGGCTCGAAGACTCGCGACGTCAACCAAAGCGCGGGGTCGGCGTCGCCCACGATGCTCGCCACGGCGCGGTCAATGCCGACGTTCGAATAGACGCGGCGCTCACCCACCGCGCGCACGGGGTCACCCTCTTCGAGCCCCAGACCGCTCGAGTGCGACAAGAGGTTCGCGAGCGTCGCGGGACCAGGCCCGACGTTTTCTTCGTAGCGATGATGTTCCCAGTCGATCTCAACACCCACGGCGAGGGCGACGGCCATCTTGGTCACCGACGCCCACGGCCGCACCACGTGAAGGTCGCCCTCCTCGTGCACCCGTTCGCCCGCTCCCTCGCGCAGTCGAAGGACCACGCAACTGGCGCCCCCGGGCCACTGATCGAGGAGGGCCGCACGCACAGCACTCGATGATAGTGATGGCCCCTAGTGTTTCCAAGGTGATCAGCGTGCTTAGTGGCGGAGTGGGGGCCGCGCGACTCCTGCGCGCTCTTCGTGGGGTCATTGCACCAGAGGAGCTCACGGCCATCGTCAACGTTGCCGACGACCTCGAACTCCATGGCTTGACCATCTGCCCCGACCTCGACACCATCACCTACACCCTCGCGGGTGAAAACAACGACGTGCTGGGCTGGGGCCTGAAGAACGAGACCTGGCGTGTCATGGACGAACTGCAGCGCCTCGGCGGCGAAGCGTGGTTTCGCCTGGGCGACCGCGACCTCGCGACGCACCTGTATCGCACCCAGCGCCTGCGCGAGGGCGCGACCAAGACCCAAGTCACGTGCGAACTCGGCGAGAAGCTCGGCGTGGACGTGACGCTCCTGCCGGTGAGCGACGATCCCCTCGCGACCGTCTTCGAGACCGAAAGGGGAACGTTGAGCTTCCAGGAGTACTTCGTGCGCCACCATCACGACGTCGTCGTGACGGCGATACACGTTCAAGGAGCGAACGAGGCTCGCCTCAGCGCTGAGGCGCGCGACGCCCTGAGCGCCAGCGCGCGAGTCGTCATCGCCCCGTCGAATCCCTTGATCTCCATCGAGCCGATCTTGCAAGTCGGCGACGTTCGCGCCCTGCTCGCGACTCGTCGCGAAGACGTGGTGGCGGTCTCGCCCATCATCGCCGGCGCGGCCTTGAAGGGACCCGCCGATCGACTGCTCGGCGAAATGGGCTACGACGTGTCGTGCGTCGGGGTGGCCGACTACTACGGCGAACTGGTGGGGACCTGGATCATCGACGAACGAGACGCCGACTACGCCGACACCCTGCGCGCCCGTGGACATCGCGTGCTCGTCACGACGACGGTCATGGCCGAGACGGCGAGCGCGCACCGTCTGGCCCGGGCGGTCCTGTCGTGAGCGAGCTCTCCCTCCGCGCACTCGCGATGAGCGGCGAAGTGAACGAGGGTGACGACCTGGCGGCCTTCTTGCTCGAGGCGCTCGCGCGCGCCGGGCTCTCCCTCGAGCCCGGCGACGTGGTCGTCGTCACGTCCAAAGTGGTCGCGAAGTCCGAGGGCCGCGTCGTTGACTTTGATGGCAGCGAAGAGTCCAAGCAGCGCCTCATCGAAGGCGAATCCGTGCGAGTCTTGCGACGACGAGGGACGCTCCTCATCACCGAGACGAGCCACGGCTTCATCAACGCCAACGCGGGGGTCGACCTTTCGAACACCCGACCCGGCACCGCGGTGTTGTTGCCCAAGGACCCTGATCGCTCCGCGCGGCGCCTGCGCGCCGAGTTGAAACGCCGCTGTGGGGTCGAGGTCGCGATTCTCGTCACCGACACGTTCGGGCGCGCCTGGCGCAACGGCGTGACCGACGTCGCGATTGGTTCAGCGGGACTCACCGCGATTTTGGACCTGCGCGGGACGAGCGACGCCAACGGACGGCTCCTCGAGGCGACCGAGGTCGCCGTGGCCGACGAGGTCGCGGCGGCGGCGAATCTCGTGTTGCACAAGGCCGCGGGCACGCCCTTCGCGCTGATTCGTGGTCTCGACCCCTCGTTCTTTGGCGAGGGGTCGATCGTGGGCGACGTCGTTCGTGCGCCCCACGGCGATCTCTTTCGCTAGTTGCTCAGCGTCTCGATCGCGGCGCTGAGTCCCGCGTCCAGGGCTTCGCCCAGGAGTGCGCGATCGGACGCGAGGCTCCAGGCCTCGCCGGCGAGCAAATGATCGCTGATCACAAACAGCGCGGCGAGATCGACGTCGTAGGTCGCGGCAATCACGAAGAGTGCCGCGGTCTCCATGTCCACGGCCACGATTCCTTCGTCGCGGTAGCGTTCCGCCTCCTCGCGCGTTTCACGAAACAACGCGTCGATCGTCCACGCCGGCCCTTCGACGAACGAGCGCCCGTGACGGGTCAACGTCTCGCCCAGCGCTTGACGTAAGGCTGGGGAGGCGTGCGCGAATCGCTCGGGGGCGGCGTAGTGATGCGAGACGCCCTCGTCGCGTAGCGCCTTCGTGCAGAGCACGAGGTCCCCGAAGGCCACCTCGCGAGGGAGGGCCCCGGCGATGCCCAGGTTCACGAAGCGCGTCGCGCCAAAGGCGATGAGCTCTTCGAGCACGATCGCCGCCCCGGGCGCGCCGTAGCCAAAGCCCTCCACGACCCCGAGCGAGGTGTCGCCGTCACGAAGCCACAGGTAGCGCCACGGCTGGGGGTACCCGCCGTGGCGGATGAATCCGCGTTCGTTGAGCAGCGAGGTGATCATGCCCGAGTAACTGATGATGATCGCCGGGGGCCGCGCCAACGTGTCGTCATCGAGGTAGCGCGCGATCACCGCTTCGGGACGAACCAACGAGTCAAAGTGGTGCTTGTCCTCGTGTTGAGGAAAGCGCGGCGACACCGTGTTAGACGCCGCCCAGGCGAACGTCACCCGAAAGCTGCGACGCGGCGGCCACGTGTTCGTTGGCACCCACGACGCACGTCGGACCGAGTACCGAGCCGGTGCCAATCACCGCCTCGGGACCCACGATGGAAAAACGTATGACGCACTCGCTTTGCACGACCGCGCCGGGCAAGAGCACGGCGTCTTCGAGCACCACCCGGGCGCCGACGACGCAGTGGTGGTCCACCACGCTGTTGGTGATGGTCGCGCTCGGGTCGATCGTCGCGCTCGGATGGCGCCACGAACCCTCGACGACGCCCGCGAAGACGCGCTCGGGCCGTTCGCCGCGCAGCACGTCCACGTTGGCCTGAAGGTAACTGTGCGGAGTGCCCGTGTCAATCCAGTAGGCGTCATCGGCCAGGGCGTAGAGCGTGCCGCGGCGCGCCAGTTCTGGAAAGATCTCGCGCTCGAGACTCACCGGCCGAGAGGGATCGATCAGCGCCAGAGCGCTGGGCTCAAAGATGTAGGTGCCCGCGTTGATGAGATTGGTCGGGGCTTCACCGGGCGGGGGCTTCTCGATGAAGTCCAACACCCGTCCCTCGCGGTCAGTCGCCACCACTCCGAAGCGTGACGGGTCTTGCACCGGCGTGAGCGCGATGGTGACTTCGGCTCCGTGCACCCGGTGAAACGCCAGCAGCGCCGAAACGTCGAGGTCGCTCAGCACGTCGCCGTTCACCACGAGGAACGTGTCGTCAAAGCCCGCCCACTCGGCCGCGAAGCGGATCGCGCCCGCGGTGTCGAGCGGCTCTGGTTCGACGGCGTAGGTCACGTGCACGCCGGCGATGACGTCGGAGGGATACGCCGCCGTGAAGCGATCGGGCAGATAGCCGAGGGATAACACGGTGTCGGTGACCCCGTGTTCAGCCAGCGCCGCGAGGACCGACTCGATCATCGGCACGCCCACGAGGGGCAGCATCTGCTTGGGCGTTTCGTACGTCAGCGGCCGAAGCCGCGTTCCCTTACCGCCGACCAAAATGATCGACTTCAAACTCAGCCCTTGGACGTCGTGGTGGTGGTCGCGGTCGTCGTGGTGGTCGTGGGCGCACTCGTCGTCGCCACGGGCGCGGTCGTGGTGGTCGAGACTTGGGCCAGGGCTACCATCTCGTTATTGGTCGCCTGCGACGGCGGGAGCGGCGTGACACCCTGGGGCTCAAAGGCCATCGTCACGCGCAAGTACTGCGAGAACTTGATCGTGGAGGGGTCGGTCGTCAGCTTCGGCGTCTTTTGTCCGAAACTGGTCCAGTAGGCGTAGACGACGCTGCCCTTTTGGTGGGGATACTTACTCGACGCCGGGCAGGTCTGGCCGTTCACGAAGGTGGTCTTTGGATCCGCTTTACCGGTCGCGGTCGGCACCGCCAACTTGGTCGAGTTAATAAGCAAGTTGGGGTACTCTGCGGCGAACTGCGTCAGCGTGGCGTGACTTCCGGCTTCGATGGCGGTCTTCGGGCTGATCTGAATCACGTTCGACGCGTAGACCTTGTAGCCACCCGTGTAGCTCGGATTGGTCGTCAGGTACGGCAGTCGCTCGCCACAGGCCTGGATCGAAAGTCCGGCGTACCAGGTAGTACCGATCGCCGGCTGGACCTTGGGCGCGGTGGTCGCGGTGACGGGGTGTTGATACTCATAGCGCGAGTAAACCGTGAGCAAGAGTCCGAGCACCACGATCACGACGAGCGCGCCGTAATAGTTCGACGGGCGTGACTTGGCGTAGGACTTACCCCCGCCGGACGCACCGACTCGACTTACCCATTTACCAGCAGAGCTTTTAGCCACGGGGCAACGCTACTAAATATTGCCGAACGCCTTCGACGAGTAGGGGCGGAGGGACTCGAACCCTCACTGGAGGCGGTTTAAGCGCCCTGCCT
>Ga0307373_10002856_pt1 | contig 30764 bp, 26 predicted proteins | sample OX2MG_FD_202534 | JGI IMG/M metagenome (GOLD analysis project Ga0307373, IMG submission 202534) | Soil microbial communities from Risofladan, Vaasa, Finland - OX-2 | ecosystem: Environmental > Terrestrial > Soil > Coastal area > Acid sulfate soil | place: Finland: Risofladan, Vaasa | collected...
CCAGCCGCTCGCCATCACGATGTGCGGCGGCACCGCGCTGTGCATCGAGGTGGACCTGCAGCGGATCGAGCGACGCATCGCAGGCGGTTACCTGGACGAGCGGGCGGCCGACCTAGACGACGCGCTCAGGCGCCTCGACGCTGCCGTCAAGCTGGGACGGCCGCTGTCGATCGGGCTGTTGGGGAACGCCGCCGAGGTGGTGCCCGAACTGGCGCGCCGCGGCGTGCACATCGACGTCATCACGGACCAGACCTCCGCCCATGATCCGCTCAACGGCTACGTCCCGGCCGGGCTGACAATCGAGCAGGCCGACGCGCTGCGGGCCGGCGATCCGGATGCGTACCTGGAGCGTGTCGGCGAGAGCGCGGTGACGCACGTCGCGGCGATTCGCGCGCTCGCGCAGGCGGGCGCCGAGGCCTTCGACTACGGCAACGCGCTGCGCGGGCTCGCGGCCGAGTACGGCGACACGGATGCGTACTCCTATCCGGGGTTCGTGCCCGCCTACATCCGGCCGCTGTTCTGTGAGGGCAAGGGCCCGTTCCGCTGGGTGGCCCTGTCGGGCGATCCGGAGGACATCCACCGAACCGACGAGGCGATCCTCGAGCTGTTCGGCGACCAGGAGAACGTCAGCCGCTGGATCCGCCTCGCACGCGAGAAGGTTCGCTTCCAGGGGCTGCCGGCCCGAATCTGCTGGCTCGGATACGGAGAGCGCCACCGCGCCGGTCTGCGGTTCAACGAGATGGTCGCTGCGGGCGAGCTGAAGGGACCGATCGTCATCGGGCGCGACCACCTTGACGCCGGGTCGGTCGCGTCGCCAACGCGCGAGACAGAGGCGATGCTCGACGGCTCAGATGCCGTCGCCGATTGGCCGATCCTGAACGCGCTGCTGAACACCGCCTGCGGCGCCAGCTGGGTCTCGGTGCACCAAGGCGGCGGTGTCGGCATGGGCAAGTCAATCCACGCGGGCCAGGTGATCGTCGCTGACGGCAGCGAACGCGCCACCGCGGCCCTGCGCCGCGTGCTCACCGCCGACCCGGGACTCGGGGTCGTGCGGCACGCCGACGCGGGCTACCCGCGCGCGGTCGAGATCGTGCAGCAGAGCGACATCAGGATGCCGATGCTGTCGCGTCCGGCCAGCGGCTGACGCCGTCGAGCAGCGCCTCGAGCTTCCACGGACTCGGGGCCGGCTCAGGTGCGGGGGCTGGCGCCGGCGCCGTGTCGCGCCGGAACTGCTCGATCGCCGCGACCACGGCCGCGGCCTCCTCCGGCGTTGGATCTGGCGGGCGATTCGTTCCCACCCGCCCGCCCCCGGCCACCACGCCCGCCGTACTAGAGCGGAATGTTTCCATGCTTGCGCCGCGGACCCTGCTGGCGCTTGGTCTGGAGCATGCCGAGAGCCTCGATCAGTTTCGGGCGCGTCTCGCGCGGGACGATCACGTCGTCGATGTAGCCGCGCTCGGCGGCGATGTAGGGGTTGGCGAAGTGCGCCTTGTACTCCTCCATCCGCTGCGCACGCTGTGCCGCGGGGTCCTCCGCGGCGGCGATCTCGCGACGGTAGATGATGTTCACGGCGCCCTCGGCACCCATCACGGCGACCTCCGCCGTCGGCCACGCGAAGTTCATGTCAGCGCCGAGATGCTTAGAGCCCATCACGTCGTAGGCGCCGCCGTAGGACTTGCGCGTGATCACCGTCAGCTTCGGCACCGTCGCCTCCGCGTAGGCGTAGAGCAGCTTGGCGCCGTGACGGATGATCCCGTTCCACTCCTGCTCGGTGCCGGGTAGGAAACCCGGGACGTCACAGAACGTCAGGATTGGGACGTTGAACGCGTCACACGTGCGGATGAAGCGCGACGCCTTCTCGCTGGACTCGATATCCAGCACCCCGGCCATCTGCGCCGGCTGGTTGCCGACCACCCCGACCGCGTACCCGTCGAGCCGTGCGAACCCACAGATGATGTTGCGCGCGAACAGCTCGTGCACCTCGAAGAACTCGCCGTCATCGACGATGTGATGCACGACCTCACGCATGTCATAGGGCTTGTTCGGGTTGTCCGGCACGATCGTGTCAAGCTCCGCAGCCATCCTCGCGCAGTCATCGCCCGAGACCACACGCGGCGGCGTCTCGAGGTTGTTCTGCGGCAGGAACGACAGCAGATAGCGGGCGTCCTGGAGACACGCGTCCTCATCCTCTGAGGCGAAATGCGCCACCCCGGACCTGGCGTTGTGGCTGATCGCCCCGCCCAGCTCCTCGAAACCGACCGACTCGCCCGTAACCGTCTTGATCACCTCAGGTCCGGTGATGAACATGTGCGAGGTCTCCTTCACCATGAACACGAAGTCCGTGATCGCCGGCGAATACACCGCCCCACCCGCGCACGGCCCCATGATCAGACTGATCTGCGGGATCACGCCGGACGCGCGCACGTTGCGCATGAACACCTCGCCATAGCCGCCGAGCGCGACCACCCCCTCCTGGATCCGCGCCCCACCGGAGTCGTTGATCCCGATGATCGGGCAGCCGGTCTTCTCCGCCAGCTCCATCACCTTGACCATCTTCTCGCTCATCACCTCACCCAGCGACCCACCGAAGACCGTGAAGTCCTGGCTGAAAACACACACCCGCCGGCCGTCGATCGCACCGAAACCGGTCACCACCGCATCCGCATACGGCCGGTTCGACTGCATTTCGAAATCGGTCGTGCGATGCCGCACGAACACGTCCAGCTCCTGGAACGACCCCGGATCCAGCAGCTTCTCGAGCCGCTCACGCGCGGTGTACTTCCCCTTCGCGTGCTGCTTTTCGACCGCCGCCGCGCTACCCGCATGGATCGCCTCGTACTTCAGCGCCTCCAGCTGATGGAGCCGCTCAATGAACGTCTCGGGCGCGTGCTCCTGGGTCTCGGGGTGGAGGTCGACCTCGGGGTGGACGTCGGTCTCCGAATGGACGTCGGTCATACGTGCGCCACTCTACCGGCGGTGGCCCCGCTGGGCCCCCGCCGGGCCCCCGCCACCCTCTAGGCCGAGGGTTGCGGGTACTCAGCGAGAAAACGGCCGGTGGTGCGCCTGCCCGAGCGAATCGAGCACGGCGTCGCACGCCGCCGTGGAGTCGGCCGAGACGGTCACCTTCGTGCCCCATCCGGACGGTTCGAGCCGCACCGTGCCGCTTGCGCGATCGCCCTCCCAGGCGACGGTGGTCTGCGGTTCGAGCCGCGTGATCCGAATATCCCCGAATGCCTCCAGATGCTGGGCCAGCAGGTCCACATCGCTGCAGACGGCCCATAGCTCCGGCGCGGACTTCACGAGGGTCCGGACGGCTGTCACTTCGCTCATCGCTTCTGGTTTTCGCGCTTCAGGTATGCGACTCCTGCGCGTGAGAATTGACGTGCACGGACTCGAGCGTTCACGACCCGAAGTTTCCGAGCGCTAGCGCGGTCAGGAGGCTGCCAGCGCAGCCTGGCTTCGTGCTACTGAACGACCATCAGAAAGACGGTCACGACCACCAGCATCGCCATCAGCGTGTTGACCTGATCGGCGCGGCCACGGGCGGCAATGTACTCCGGGCTCCAGTTGACCTCGCCGACACCGGAGGCGTCGATGTCGCGCTGGGCGAGCTCGGCCAGCTTGCCGGATCGCCGAATGACGAACATGCCCTCCAGGCCACCGATCACGAGCACCGCGCCGATCCCCCACTGCACGTAGAACTCGTCCCACTGGTGCAGTTCCGAGGCCAGGTAGACGCCGGCGATGACCACGATCAGCAGGCCGGGGTTGACCAGGCTGCGCCCGATCAGCTGACGCAGGCGCAACATCATCGGCGCCGAGCGCGGATCAAGTCGCTCGGCGGCGATCGCGATCAGCGGATACGAGACGACGATGCCGAACGCGGTGACCACGAAGAGCACGTGCACTGCGAGCGCGATCTGCCAAAAGAAGACTGCCGGTACGAGCAACGTGCGTCCTTGTCGGAGTTGGATCAGTTGGTTGGCTGGTAACGGCCGAACACGTCGCGCATCGCGTCGCAGACCTCGCCGAGCGTGCAGCGGTCCCTGAGCGCCTGGCCCAGCACCGGCAGCATGTTGTCGGTCGAGGCCGCTGCTTGTCGGATCTGATCGAGCCGTTGGGTGACGAGCTGATCATCACGGTCGCGCCTGAAGTCGGTCAGGCGCGCAACCTGCTCGCGTTCGGCGGCGGGGTCGACGCGCATGATGTCGGGGACCTGCACGTCGTCCTCGACGAACTTGTTGACGCCGACGACGATGTCCTGCTCGAGCCGGTAGCGCTCGTGGTAGCCGAACGCCGACTCCTCGATCTCCGATTTGATGAACTCGATCGCCTGCACCGCGCCGCCGAGCTGATCGACCCGGGCGATCAGCTCGCTCGCGCGGGCCTCGATCTCATCGGTCAGCGCCTCGACGTAATAGGAGCCCGCGAACGGATCGACCGTGTCGGCCACCCCGGACTCATACGCAAGGATCTGCTGGGTGCGCATCGCGATCTTCGCCGCATGCTCCGTGGGAAGCGCGAGCGCCTCATCAAAACCGTTGGTGTGCAAGGACTGCGTACCGCCACACACCGCCGCGAAGCCCTGCAACGCGACCCGCACGATGTTGTTCTCCGGCTGCTGCGCGGTCAGCGTCACCCCGGCGGTCTGCGTGTGGAAACGCAGCTTCCACGAGCGCTCGTCCTTCGCGCCGAAGCGCTCACGCATGATCTGCGCCCACATGCGGCGCGCCGCCCGGAACTTCGCGACCTCCTGGAACACGTTGTTGTGTCCGTTGAAGAAGAACGCCAGACGCGGCGCGAAGTCATCCACCTCGAGCCCCGAGTCCAGCGCCGCCTGCACGTAGGCGATCCCGTTCGAAAGCGTGAACGCGACCTCCTGCACCGCCGAGCAGCCCTTCTCGCGGAAGTGGTAGCCACTGATCGAGATCGTGTTCCACTTCGGGATGTTCTCCCGGCAATAGGAGAACAGATCAGTCGTCAGGCGGATCGCACCCCGCGGCGGGTAGATGAAGTTACCTCGCGCGATGTACTCCTTGAGGATGTCGTTCTGGGTCGTGCCGCGCAGCTCTGCGACCGGCACGCCCTGCTCCTCGCCGACCAGCTCATATAGTAGCAGCAGCACTGATGCGGGCGCGTTGATCGTCATCGACGTCGAGACCTTGTCGAGTGGGATCCCCTCAAACGCGGTGCGCATGTCGTCGATCGAGTCGATCGCGACGCCGGTGCGCCCCACCTCACCAAGCGACCGGGGGTCATCGGAATCGAGACCGAGCTGGGTGGGTAGATCAAACGCCATCGACAGGCCTGTCGAGCCGTGCTCGAGCAGATAGTGATAGCGGGCGTTTGACTCCCTCGCGCTCGCGTAACCCGCGTATTGACGGATCGTCCAGAGATGCCTGCGGTACATCTCCGCGTGCACGCCACGCGTGTAGGGGTATTCGCCCGGCTCACCCAGCTCCTGCTCCAGGTCCGCCGGCAGGTCGGCCTCCTTGTAAGCGGGCTTGACCTCGATCCCCGAATCCGTAAAACGACGCGGATCCCCAGGACCGACGATCGGCGCGATCGACTGCTCGTCGCTCTCAGCCATGTCGGGAGCTTACGGCGCACCGAGTCGGACCGGCGCTGCAGAGCCTCGCTACTGGTTCATTGGAGAACCTTCGAGAGGAACGAACGTGTGCGCTCGTGCTTGGGCGCGCCGAGGACCTGGGCTGGTGGCCCGGATTCGACGACGACACCGCCATCCATGAACACGACCGTGTCGGCCGCCTCGCGCGCGAAGCCGATCTCATGCGTGACCACGATCATCGTCATGCCGCTATGGGCGAGGTCGCGCATCACGTCGAGCACGTCACCCACCAGTTCGGGGTCGAGCGCCGATGTCGGCTCGTCGAACAGCATCAGCTTCGGGTCCATCGCCAGCGCGCGTGCGATCGCGACCCGCTGCTGCTGGCCGCCGGAGAGCGAGAGTGGATACGCGTCGTGCTTGTCGCCGAGCCCGACGCGGTCCAGCAGCTCACGCGCGCGCTGCACGGTCTCGTCGCGGCTGCGCTTGAGTACCTGGACCGGCGCGAGCATGACGTTGTCCAGCGCCGTCATATGCGGAAACAGGTTGAACTGCTGGAAGACCATTCCGATCTCCTGGCGCTTGCGCGAGACCTCGCGCTCATGCAACTCATAGAGCTTGCCGCTGCCCTCGCGGTAACCAACGAGCTCACCGTCGACCGTAAGACGCCCGGAGTTGATCTTCTCGAGGTGGTTGATGCAGCGCAGGAACGTGGACTTGCCCGACCCCGAGGGGCCGAGCAGGCACATCACCTCGCCGCGATTGACCGTGAGCGTGATTCCCTTCAATACCTCGTTGGTGCCGAAGCGTTTGTGCACGCCCTCGGCGCGGACCATGACCTCGGTCATCGAAAAGCACCTCCGCCACCGCGGCCGAGTGCGAGCCAGCGTTCCTTCATCGTCGCCTGCTGCGCGCGCGAGAAGCCCTCTCCGAACTTGCGCTCGAGGAAGTACTGGCCGACATAGGCGACGCTCGTCAACGCCAGATACCAGATGCAGCCCACGATCAGCAACTGTGGCACGTCGAAGTTCACAGCCGCGATGTCCTCAGTCACGAAGTAGATCTCGGCGAACGCGATCGTCGAGGCCAATGAGGTGTTCTTCAGCATCGAGATGAACTCGTTGCCCGTCGGCGGCAGGATCACCCGCATCGCCTGCGGCAGCACAATCCGGCGCATGATCTGCAGGCGACTCATGCCCAGCGAGGCGGCAGCCTCGCTCTGCCCCTCCGGTACCGAGATGATTCCGGCGCGCACGATCTCCGCCATGTAGGCGCCCTCGTTGAAGCTGAGACCTAGGAGCGCCGCCACGAAGACCGAGATCAGGACGTTGGCATTCGGGTGGATCAGCGCCGGTCCGAACGGAATACCGATGTCGATCAGGTGTTGCGGCGCCGGGAAGAGCGCCGAGATGTTGTACCAGAACGCGATCTGGACCAACAGCGGTGTTCCGCGGAACAGATAGATGTAGATCCAGCTCGCCGACTTCAGGATCGGATTGGGCGAGAGCCGCATGACGGCCACGATCACGCCGATGATCACCCCGATCAGCATCGAGAGCGCCGTCAGGTAGATGACCCTGACGACGGCATCGAGCACGCGCGGGTCAAACAGGTACTGCCCGACGACATTCCACTTCATCGCCGAGTCGGCGATCACGAAGCGGATGAACGACGCGGCGCACGCCACAACGATGAACGCCGCGATCCAGCGGCCAGGGCGGCGCACCGGAACGGCCACGATGTCATCGGGCCGTTCCGGTGCCAGTGGAGTCAGCTCGGGCTGATCCGTCATGCGGTTGCCAGCTCTGCCCGCTCCGCCGTCCCTCTGGGGACCCTCTAGCGGCTAGAAGATCGCGCCGTTGATCTTCACCTTGGAAGCGGGGATCTCGACGCTCTTGAGACCCCACTTCTTGAAGATCTTGCCGTAGGTGCCGTTCTTGATCAGGTAGACGACGGCGGCCTTGACAGCCTTCGTCAGATTCGTGCTCTTCGCGATTGCCAGCCCATAAGGAGCCGGCGCATAGGCGGCTCCGACGATTTTGAACTTGCCGCCAGACTTCGTGACCTGATAGATGGCGACCGGCGTATCAGCGAAGCCGAGCTGCGCACGACCCGAGGAAACCGCCAGGTTGGCTGCAGTCTGCGTCGGATAGGGAGTGGTGTTCACAGCCTTCTTGCCGGCCTTGGTGCACTTCTTGCTCTGAGCCTTGGCGTCGGTCTCCTCGGTCGTACCGGTCTCGACAGAGACCGTCAGTCCGCAGATCGAGCTTATGCCCTTGATGTTGGTGCCACCGGACTTCAGCGTGTAGAACGACTCACCCACGTTGGCGTAGTCGACGAAGCTGACCGACTTCTCGCGCGACTTCTCATCCGTGAATGAGGAGGCGCCGATCATGTAGCGCCCGGCGACCATGCCGGTGATGATGTCGTCGAAGGTGACGTTCGTGATGCTGACCTTGAGACCCATCACCCTGCCGATGGCGTTCATCAGATCCGGGTCCATGCCGACGATCTTGGTGCCCTGAACAAACTCGTCGGGCGCATAGGTCGCGTCGGTGGCAACCGTGAGCTTCCCGGCGGATTTGATCGACGCCGGCACCAGCTTCTCGATCGAGGCCACGCCCCCGCCCGACGACGCCACCGCAGGCGCACTCGCAAAGGCGGCGACGGCTACCGATGCACCCGCCAGGGCGAGTGCCCTTCCAATCATGTTGCGACTTCCCATCAGAGCTTCCTCCCAGATAGACGGGCCCGGCAGACGGCGCGGGCCGGAGATGAGCATACGAGAGACCGAGGGGTTCAGGTCTATCCAAATGTCGATGCGTGCGGGGTTAACGCTCGAGCGCAGCGGCGACGCGCGTCGCGAGCGAGTCGCCGTCAACCGCCGGAAAGCGAAACAGCTCGGGCTGAATCTCCACGAAGAGCGCCTTGACGGCATCGGGGGTCGTCAGGCCACGCTCCAGCATGGCCTCGACATCCGCGAGGTCTCGATCCAGGCCTCGCTCGAGCTTGGCCAGAGCCTGGAGCGCAAAGTCGGTTTGAAAGACATCGATGGCGCCATAGCGGCCGAGGTAGGGGCTTCGATCGCGCCACCCCGCCGGCTCAGGCAAGAAGTCGAGCGGGCCGGCGAGCTCGACGTTGACGTCCAATCTCTCCTTTAGCTCGCTGATTCCTCGGAGCAGGTCGTCCGGCGCATCGCTCTCGAGACGCACGTCAACATCCTGCGTGTATGAGCGCCAGCCAACGGTCACGGCGGTGGCGCCACCAGCGAGGTAGACGCGGTCGCCAGCCCTTCCGTAAGCGCCGAGCGCGCGCAGGAACCGCTCGACGCTGTCAGCGTTCGAGTCGGCGCGCATTTTGTTCCCTGGCGGCGCAGTACGAGACGACCTGCCTGACGAGCGCGTTGTAGCGACCGTGCGCAGCCGGACCGAGATCACGCTCGAGCAGGTGGTGGAGCCGCCGCTCCGGATCGGCAAGTGGCTCAGGCACCTGCTCTCCCAGAGCACGCAGGCGACGCGACGCGATCGATACAAGCAGCGAGGCAACGGTGACCTGACCGGCGGCAAGTGACGCGAGGCCTTCCGCGACCAGTGCGTCACCCGGGAACCGGCTTCGCGGGGTGTCGACAACGGCCACGGCATAAGGGTACGACCCACACCGCGTACGCTCTGCGCATGCAGGTGCGGATTCGTCTGTTCGCCATGCTGCGCGAGCGTGCGGGCACTGACAGCTTAACGCTTGAGCTGCCAGACGGCGCGAACGTCGGCGACGCGCTGGACGAGCTGCGCTGGCTCACGGGAGGCCTGCGCACGGTGCTCGCCGTCAACCGCGACTACGCGTCCCCGGAGACGAGGCTGCGAGCCGATGACGAGCTTGCGTTGATCCCGCCGGTGTCCGGCGGGGCGGCCGATTCGACGCTGCACGTGCGGATCAGCTCGGAGCCGCTGTCGCAGGATGTGCTCGCGGCGACCGTGCGCGATCCGCGTGCCGGTGCGATCGTGACCTTCCTCGGCGTGACCCGAGAGGTGCCCGCTTTGGAGTACGAGGCCTACGCCGAGATGGCGGCGGCCAAGATCCGGGAAATCGCGGCGGCGGCCACTGAGCGCCATGGACTTTGCGCGGTCGCGATCGAGCACCGAATCGGGACGGTGCCGTTGTCGGAGCCCTCAGTCGTGATCGCGGTGTCTGCACCCCACCGCGCCGAGGCGTTCGCGGGCGCCCGGGAGATCATCGACAAGCTCAAGGCTGAGGTCCCCATCTGGAAGCGGGAGGAGGGGGAGTGGGTCAGCGGACGACCGATCCGCTGAACGGCCATCCGGTCGGATAGATTGCGACAATGCCTACCTCTCTAGTGACCGGCGGCGCCGGCTTCCTGGGCTCGCACCTGTGCGACGCGCTGCTGGCGAAGGGCCACCGCGTAATTTGCGTCGACAACCTGGAGACAGGGTCGCTGAACAACATCGCCCATCTTCGCGGCGACGAGTTCGTCCACGTGAACGTCGACATCATCGAGCCCTACTTCATCGACGGGCCGGTTGACTTCGTCTACCACTTCGCCTCGCCGGCCTCGCCGATCGACTATCTCCGGATCCCGCTTCAGACGCTGAAGGTCGGCTCGTACGGAACCCACAACACGCTCGGCCTCGCCAAGCGCCACCGCGCCCGCTTCCTGACCGCATCGACCAGCGAGGTCTACGGCGATCCGCAAGTTCATCCGCAACCCGAGACCTACTGGGGTCACGTGAACCCGATCGGTCCGCGCGGCGTCTACGACGAGGCCAAACGCTTCTCCGAGGCGCTCACGATGGCCTATCACCGCCAGCAGGGTGTCGACACCGCAATCGTTCGGATCTTCAACTCGATCCTCGCCGACGAGCAGGTGGTGTACGACGACGGCGCAGAGCTGCGGCGAGAGAAGGTTTCCGATCTTGCAGCGCGTCTCGCGCGCTACGCGGTGGCGGCGGGTTACGTGCCCAAGGCGGCTTCGCGTGCATCGGGCGTGGCGTTGCTGGATACCGCTGTATCCCCGTCGATCGAGTACCCGCTCGACGGCGTCAGGGTCCCAGCCTTCGGCGCTGGTGGCCGCATGACTGCGGCGGACGCCGATGCGCTGATCGCGCATCCGACCAACGAGCGCTGCTACGAGATCTCTACCAGCTATGGCAGGTCCGTCAAGGTCACCGGCCACCACTCGGTGTTTGTTGAAGGCGCCGACGGGGAGCCGCTTGCGACGCCTGCCGAGGATCTCAAGGACGGCGACCGGATCGCGATCGCCCGCCGGATCGCCTTCGAGGGCCGGGACCGCCGATGGCTGGCGATGATCGAGGCGTTGCGCTGGGCGGAGCTTGATCTGTGGGACTTCACGGTTGAGGCTCCCGGACTGGGCGAGCGCGCGTGGGAGCACCGCTATGACATCTTCGGCACGCTCGCCTCCAGGCAGCGCGATCCTGGCCCCAACTGGCGTAACTCGATCTGGACGAAGATCATCCGGATGCGTCGCTCAGACCGGATTCCATTGCCATGTCTGTGGGCAACACGCACCCCTGTGCCGGACACCGCGCGGCTCAGGGCGCGTGTCGCCGGACGCAGCGCCTCACTCCCGCTCAACGTCGAGCTTACTGACGACGTGCTCTGGGTACTCGGGCTATGGGTGGCCGAGGGATCCTCATACGAGTCTGGCAAGAACGCGTTCCTCACCCTTAGCGGCGACACCGAGCTGCTCGAACGAGCCGCCAAGGTGTTCGAGCGGCGGCTTGGGCTGCACGTGGTGCGGGCCCCGCGCAGCCAAGCACGCGCCGCATCGATATTCATCCACTCCAAGCTACTGCTGAGGTTGATCGACTTTCTCGGCTTCGCCAACAACGCCAAGCGAATCCCGGGATGGATACTGGGCCTGCCGCTCGAGCGGCTCAAGTGGTTCATCGAGGGCTACCGCCAGGGCGATGGCGTGCACTCCGGCGCGACCTTCGACGCACAGGTCAGACACCAGTTCTCGACGGTGCACGCCGATCTCAAGGACGACCTGATCGTCGCTTTCGCACGTTTCGGCCTCGTACCGTCCGTTGGCAGATACGAGACGACGTTCAGGGCCAAGACCGGTGACCGCCGCTACCCGTTTTGGATGCTGACGCTCTGCAATGTGGCGCCCTGGAGCCCGCTCGATTGGGATCTCGGCGTCACCCAGAAGCTCAACGCACGCACCACAGGGGATCTCGTGTGGGCAAAGATTCGCTCCATCGAGGAGGTCACCGCAACTGAGCTCGTCTACGACTTCTCGGTTCCAGGTTTTGAGAACTTTTGGGCGGGCTCCGGGATCGCCTGCCACAACACCTACGGCCCGCGCATGCGCGCGCGGGACGGCCGGGCGATCCCCACCTTTCTGCGTCAGGCCCTGCAGAACCAGCCGATCACCGTCTTCGGCGATGGGTCGCAAACGCGCTCCTTCTGTTACGTGGAGGATCTGGTGCGCGGGATCATCCTGCTGGCCGAGTCCGGTCACCACGACCCGGTGAACATCGGCAACCCCAACGAGTTCACGCTGTTGGAGCTGGCACAGCAGGTCATCGAGATCACCGGCTCGCAGTCACAGATCGTGTTCGAGGAGCTGCCCACAGACGACCCACAGGTGCGCCAGCCCGACATCGCCAAGGCGCGCGAGCTGCTCGGCTGGGAGCCGACCGTCGCGCTACGCGAGGGCCTTGCGCGCACGCTCGATAGCGCCGGGCGTGAGGCGCTGATCGGCACGCGTTACTGAGTCGGGGCGAACCCACACGCTAGTCTGCCGCCTCTATGCCTCCCACTGACCGCTTCGTCATCAGCTTCGCGGCTGAGCCGCCACAACAGTCCCTGCCCTACGGCCGCTGGGCCGAGGAGCTGCGCGAACAGTTCGTCGCCGCCTGCGCGGACATCGAGACCGACGATGAGGAGATAGGCGAGCCCGGTGACATCCGCTGGTTCCCGGACCGCACCTTCTCAGGACGCACGTACGTACCAGCCGTGGCGCGCACTGAGGCGGGTTTCGAGCTGTTCGGCTACGTCTCGTTTGTGGATCCCGGCGACGGCGCGGAGCCCGACCACTTCGAGGCGCGCGCCGACTTCACCGGTGACGTCGCCGAGGCGAACCCAGATTGGCAACTGGACCTGAACGAGATGGTGCTCAGCACGTGGCGCGGCGAGACCGGCCAGAGCGCTGAGATGACGCTCGTCTGGGGCATGCCCCTGATTCCAGGAGGCGCGATGGTGACTGCAGAGCTCGCGGACCACGCCGTCGACCAGTGCGCGCTGGCAGAGCAGCGGTTCACGCTTATCGCGCCAGATAATTACCGTGGCGACTACTTGGACCTGAAGCTCTGGGGCAAGCGTGGCAACCAGCTTGCGGTCGAGTCGCTGTATGCCTCCGAGGAGGAGGACGACGACGGAGATTCGGACCTGCCATCCGAGCCCGGCGACGACGCACCGGCTGCCTAGCCGTGGCGGCTACGCTGGGCGCCCGCCCTCGTAGCTCAATGGATAGAGCACGCGCCTCCTAAGCGCGGGATGCAGGTTCGATTCCTGCCGGGGGCACTTTCCGACTGACAGCGTCAGCGGCGGATCAAGCCCTTGACAACAGTCTTGACGCGGATACCACGGTATTGCCTGACGAAGCCCGAGGCTGCTCGCAGGAACATCGTCGAATAAAGGTCCGGGTGAACCACCGAGATCGGGCTGTTCCCCCACTTGTCCACCAGCGCTTGGAGCTCTGGACTCTCGGCTAGAGCATCCCGTTTGATGTACAGGATGATGTTCTGGCGGTACCAAACCTGAACATTGCGGTTCTCCCAGATCTGCGGCCGCACGCAATCGACCGCGACGTATCCGCGCTGCTCGAAGTCGCGCGCCCAATCTCCCTGCCAGCGCTCGTTGACGTGGTGTTGGCCACCTTGGTGCGGAATCGCTGCGGAGAACAGAATCACCGGGCCCAAGGAAGTGAGCAGGTCGACGAACGCGCCGCTGTCGTCCGAATCCAGATCCTCCGCCACCTCCAGCGACATCACGAGGTCGAACGCGCGGGCGGACTCGTAGGGCTGGGTCAGGTCATGAGCGACAAACTGCTCCTCCGGGAACTTGAGCATGCGGCGGTCGACCCAGTCGCCGTCGATGCCAAGCACGTCGCTGACGCCCTGTCGGTGAAACTCGGCCAGCCAGGCACCAACGCCGCAGCCGACGTCGATGACCGAGGCGGGTCGCAGCATCTCGTTGACGAGGTGAACGACCCCTTCGGCCGAGCGTGCGGAGCGCTCGCTCTGCACGGCGTAGAACAGCTTGTTGTAATGCAGCAGCGCGCGTAGCTTCTCGCGGCTGATCGTCAAACCTCGCAAGGACTCTCCTCCGGGACTGGATTCGTTACCTGTCGCCCGCCACCGGCGCAGACGGCTGGCACACGCAGACCATGGTAACCAAACCGCGCCGGCCGCGATGAGACGGTGGGATGCGGTCAAGTATCCGGAGCAGCCGCGGCACGCGTCCGCCCACACGGGCGAGCACCTCCAACGGTGATCTGGATAGACCGTTCCACCGAGAAGGGCGTCAGGTTGCTGTGTAGGTGGGTGTAGTGGCTAAGTTAACGGTGACTCCAGGCGTGTCGAGTGTGACAGTCGCAGTGTCAAGAACCCGGCCCGCCCAACCGTTCGCACGGATTTACCAAGGCAAAACCGCAGCAACCGGACAGTGAACTAGTCGCGAGCGCTCATTTTGGCGCCGTAGACCTTGACCCGGCCCGCACCCCCAGGCGACCACACGCGGATCTCGAGGTTCGCGCCCGGGAAAGGCGCAGCCGGGGTCATGCTCCAAGCGCCCCAGCCCCCAAAGACGCTTTCATTACGTGCCGTCGGGAGGGCAACCGGGAGGCGCACCGTTGTCCGCCCGTTCGTGTGCTGCAGCACCCTGCGCACGAGCAGCTTGTTCGCGGAGGCATTCCATACCTCCACGTTAACGTTCGCGCCGCCGGGAGCAACGGCGAGCGAAACGCTCGCCACATAGTTGCCCGCATGTTCGCGCCAGTAGTCGCCGCTCAGAGCGTACCCAGGCCTTGCGGTACTGGCCGTGTACCAGTTCGACTTCTTGCCCCTTTGGACGTTCTGTCCGTTGCTACCGCCTGCTGTCCACGCTGGGATCGATGTGTCAGTGGTAGCCATGGAGACCATCTTCGTGCCGGCCGGAGGGTTCCACTCGAATGCCCAGACACCGTTTTGCGCCACCGCTAGACGGGAGCCCGGGAGCTCCGCGATGCGGCTGATATCTGCGTAGGACTGTGCTGGCGGCGATGTTTCGATACCTGCGCGTGGCGTCACGATCAGCCAGACGCGATGGGCGCGGACGAACACGGGCTGGTGGTACGGCAGAACGTAGACCCACTGACGGTTCGCGAATGCGCCTACGACACCTTGGGAGGCGACCACTTCATCAGTTGGACCGATCCTGGCCTCCAGATTCCGCAACGTCGTAGCCGTGGCGGACGAAACATTTAGCCAACGCGACACCACGTTTGGGAACCAGACGACAGCCCAGAGCACGGTATTTGCTGCCAGCACCAGCGCCAACGGGACCACCACCCGCCTGTACCGCTTGCTGCCGAGCAGGGCTGCAAGTAGCGCGACGGTACCGATGGTGACCAGGGGTTCTGCCAGGATGTTGTCAGTAAACCCAGGGGCAGAGAATCCCGACTTTACTGGTATGAGTCCCGTCTCGATGGACTGGAACACACTGGCAAGAAGTGCTGGCGGCCATAAGAGCCCGAGGACTCCTGGAGCTGACACATTTGCCCAGATGTTGATGCGATTGGGCCAGAGGATGCTCAATGCGCGACCTGGGTGTTCCACCACCGCCTTCATCACATCGAATGCAGACGACTGGGCGCCGTGTAGCGAGTACCGCGTGCCCGCCACAAGGGTTTGGAATATCCCGGAGTTGTAAGTCTCCGCATGAAGGGCTGCCACCAGGACGAGCCAACCGATTCCGAACAGCGCCATGCTGAGGCCGCGTCGCAGCATGTAGCGTCCGCAGGCCGCGGCACCAATACCTAACGCGATGAGATACGTCGCGCCGACCGCGCTGCCGATCAGTAGGAGTAACGCCCATATCCAGGCCGTTCGGCGGTGACGAAACAGGTCTCGGGCCGTGGCGACCAGAGCAAGAACCATGAACGGCTCTGGGTGGAAGTCAAATGAAACCTGGAAGGCGAACCATGGATCCGCGACCAGAAGAAGCACGCCAAGTCCGACCAGTCCCACCGAAGCGGCCGTCGCGAACCGATCCCGTGTTGCGCCCACGGCCGCGATGTCACAGATCCAAGCAAGCGCGATGCCCTGGGCACCAACGATTGCCAGCACGGGCAGAATTTTGAGGGTCACTGCGTGCGGCCAAACCATCTGAACGACCGCAAGTGGCCAGAGGATCAACTCGAAGGCGCCGCGCAGGACCGATCCGTTCGAAATCGAATCGACCGGAAGCAGCGTGCCGTGCGAGATCGAATACATCGCGTTGCGGTAGGTCGCAAAGTCAGCCGTCAGGGCGAAGCGATGAGCAAGCAGTCCAACCCACCAGCAAAGGACCACAAGTTCGATCCCAAGCACCGCGAAGCCGGCCAGACGGATCCGCCGCAGCGCCAGCGGCCACGCCTCGCGTGGCGGCGCCACCAGCGGTTCGGCCTCGTTCCAGCGCCGTCCGAGGCTCTCGAGCGGACCCGCTTTGCGCTGGCGTGAGCCGACACGTGGCCGCGGTAAGCGTTCGCTATCGGAGATCGCACTCATGTCAACGTTGGGATAGCCGTGGGTCGCCGATATGGCCGGTGGCCCTACTGGCCAACGACAAAATGACTACACCCAAACTTCGACGACTGGAATCTCGACGCTCTTTGCCCGCGTCTGGCCGTCTGTTTCTCGGGCTTCGCGGATGATAGCGAGTGACCGGGTGGATTGAGTGCGGCGAATGCTGCTGCTCAACGAAGCAGACACCAGCACGCGGAGAAAGCCTTCGGACGGGGCGTGCTGACGCGCCCAGCGCGCCACGGCCACCAACTCGTCCCAGACTGGCTGCAGCGCCCTGAGGTCTCGAACGGGCCTGCCCGCCTGGGTGCCGGCTGATCGGGGTCGACCCCTCACAGGGGATCCTCGAGGCCAGGGCTCAACTACGTGGGCGAGCAGCGACTCGTCGTAACGGATGCGATCGCGTTAAAGTGTGAACTGCTCACGGGCCACCTCATCGTTAGACGTGCGTTCTGTTTCCAGGACGAAGGCCGGAGGCCGCCTATGACGCCGCGGGAACGATGCTGCGGCACGGAGCACCAATCCTATCATCCGCAGCCCCACAGACACCGCTGTGAGTCGGCTGCCAGTGACCGATGACCGCCCGACGCGCGGGAGATAGTTGACCGGCACCTCGACGAACCGCGCGCCCGAGCCGATCGTGAGCAGCATGATCTCCATGCCAGCGTGGCTGCCGCCGACCTTCATGCGGTCCGCGACGTACCTCGCGATGTCCCGTCGCAACAGCCGATACGTACAGCCAACGTCGCTGAGATGACTCGTGTTCAACAGGAGCTCCATCAACTTCGCAACGGCCCAGTTCCCCCAGCGCAAGAACCAATCCATGTTCGCGCCTTCCCACACCAGCTCCCAGGTCGTCCGCGTCCCGAAGACTGCGTCGCACTCCGTGCTGTACATGAGCAGTTTCCGGATGTCCTCCGGCACGAATGTGCCGTCCGGCTCACACAAGACGATCAGATCGCCGGTAGCCTCAAGCAGCCCGCGACGGCTTGCGTTCCCATAGCCCTGAAGGGGCTCCTTGACGATGCGCGCCGAGGTCTTACGGACTTCCTCTTCCGTTCCCTCTTGCGCGTTGTTGTCGACCACGAGCACCTCGTCGACCAGGCCCGTGGCAACGAAACCCTCGATGACAGCTCGGATCGAGTCGCGCTCGGCATACGTCATGAGCACGACCGACACTGTCTTTCCGTTCCACACGCGCTGCCATTCTAGTGTCTTCGAGAGAGCGCCGCGTCGCCATACCGTGACACGTTCGCTGGTAAGGGTGTGCGCGCCGCAGCACGCGCAGTCCGCTACCTCTCGAACCTGATGTTCATGTACCCACTCCCGCCGTAGACGTAATTGGCCTGCTTGTTCAGAAGGTGGGCTGAGAGCGTGGTGGGGACGATGTCCGGCTTCGTGCCGACGATGTAGAAGTTCGCGACGCCCTGGCGGTTGGTCATGGCAACCACTGTCTTTTGGATGTGGCCGTTGATCCTCGCGAAGGCACGTCTGAACCCGACGCTCGTCTGGCGCACCTGGGTCAGGTAGACCGGGATCCCGGCTTGCCGAACCGGGCTGTTGAAGTGGTCGAGGACCGTGACCTTGAGCAGGACCCGCCTGCCGACGGGTACGGAGTTGTCGAACGCCTGCGGCGAGGTTGCGGTGCGCCAGAGGTTGAGCAGGAAACGGTGGCTGACGCTGACCGCGGCCGGATGCTCAGTGAACGCCAGTACCGAGAAGCCGTCGCTGAGTCCCGGCTCCGCCTGATAGTTGCGCGCCACGAGCTCGACCCTCGCGGTGTGTCCGGGAGCGATCGTCCTCGGGCCGTACTGGACCTTCCAGAAGGTCGTATCGCCATGGGAGGTCTGAACCGTGTAGGCGGGGGTCTGCGGCGTGCTGGTTCCGTTGTGCACCTTGACAATCAGCGTCTTGATGCCGCCGAGGAAGCCGGTCGTCCGCTGGCCGACGATCCTGACCGTCAGCGGGGAGGTCGAGCTGAATGCGTAGATGACCGCCGCGACACCCAGGACGCCCAGTGCGGCGATAGCCCGGCGCCAGCGGCGGTCGCGCACGACTCCCGCGACGCGTCTGCCCACCGCCGGGACGCGCCGTGCAGCAGGTGGCCCGGCGGTGATCGCGCCGACCAGCGCGACGGGGATCAGCGCAATCAGATAATTGGTCTGCGACCGAGCAGCGAAGAAATACGCAAGCGACGGCAACATGAAGGTCGCCGGGCGCAGCAACGGGTAGGTGCCGAGAAACACCGCAAGAAGCAGTAGCGCGGCCAGGATCAGCACCGCCGTGTAGGCCGCAAGCGAGCCGCCGCCAAGATGTGTGAACAGGGTCAGCGAGACCAGACCCTGTCCGGTCGGCACCATGTTCCTGAAGAACGGCGCGAGCACCCCACTGAACCACGCCGAGGGCGACGCGATCATGTAGGGCAGGTTCGGGATCAGGAACACGCCGAGCACCACACCGAAGTACCGTCCGGCGCGACGGACGGCCTCGCGCGCGTCGCCGCTTGAGTCGTACTCGTCCCAGGCCAGAGCGCCGAGGACGAACACGAGCACCGGCCACGGGGTCTGTTTGATCGCCATCGCCAGACCGACGGCGACAGGAGCTATGTAGCTGCTGCGACTGGAACCGAAGCGGTCCCACCTGTACGCGGCCACGATCAGCAGCGGGATGAACAGCATGTCGGTGACGCCGCCGGCGGCGAACGCGATGTAGACGTCGATGCTCGCGAAGATGAGCGCTGCAGCCCGCATGCTGCGCGGCAGCAGCACGAACATCAGCAGCACCGACAATGCCCACGCGGCCACGTTGAGCCCGGCGGCGACCTCACTCGTCCAGCCAAGCAGAATGAACGGCACGTACACCAGGAACGAGAGCGACGGGTACGAGAGCTGCTCCACGGGCTGGCCCGTGATCGTGTACGTGTAGCCGTCGGGAGACAGGCGGAACAGCGGGCCCGCCGGCTTCATCGAGTGGACGTACGGGTTGTGGAAGCCGTGGGCCACGAGCTGCGCGGCGTACTGGTCGAAGGACAGCTCGTCTGTCGTGTATCCGGGCGCGCCATGGAACTGGACGTACGTCCAGGCGCCGATCAAGACGACCACGAGCAGTGCGTTCGACCATGCGAATGCGTTCTCCCAACGCGCGAGCGCCGGGTAGTCCTCGAGGTCGAGCCAGCTGACGATCGCGACGACGAGCCCCCAGAAGCCGGCGATCACCACCAGCACTTCGAGTGGCCAGAAGATGGACGCCGCGCCGTAGAGGCTGATCGACCAATTCAGGATCGCCACGCCGACGAGCGTCCAGAGAACCCGCTGTGCCCATGACCGGGAGGTGTGTGAAACGGCCGTGGGCGGTTCTAAGGCGAGCGCCGGCGGCGACGTGTCAGGATCGAAGCTGGTCAGGGTGAATCACCGGTTGTCGCCGTGGCGAGCAAATATAGGCGACACGCAGCCACGGATACCGCCGAGACTCAACCGCGGTCCGGCCGCTCGGGATAGACCTCGTCGACCGTCGTGAGCGCGACATACGGCGCCCGTGCTGCGTTGCGGATCGCGTCAGCGCCACCGGCGAGACGGTCGCAGATCGCCAGGACGCCCACGACCTCCAGACCCTCGGCCTGAATCACCTCGAGCGCGCGGATCGTGGAGCCGCCCGTCGTGACGACATCCTCGACCAGCATGCAGCGTTCGCCGGGGGTCAGCTGCGGCCCCTCGATGCGGCGCGAAAGACCATGCTGCTTGGCCTCCTTGCGCACAAAAAAGGCCTTCACGTCAGCGCCTCCAGCAAGCGCCGCGCACGCGATCGGGTCGGCGCCCATCGTCATCCCGCCGACCGCCGTCGCGCCCCATTCACTCGCCTGCGCCGCGACCAGCTCGGCGAGCGCCGTGAAACCCTCGCGCAGCAGGATCGCGCGCTTGGCGTCGACCAGGTACTGCGCGACGGCACCGCTGGTCAGCACGACCTCACCGATCACGAGACCCTGCTCACGCAGCGAACGCAGCAGGCGCTCGCGCGCCGCGGCATGGGTCTCGAGCACAGACATCGCGGCGTGATCCTAGATCACGCTCCGCACGGATCACGCTCCGCACGGCGGCACCATCAGGCTGCGCTTGTGGCTAGAAACTGCTCGCAGACCCGCGCAAGAGCTCCCCGATGCCCGCTTGGTCGGGGATCACATGGGTTAGGCGAGACACATCGGCGAATGCTTGGTCAGCCGAGACGAGCGCGGACGCGCCGGCGTTGATCGCGGCAGCGGCGAGGATCGCGTCAAAGGCTCGGAGGCGGTCGTGCCGGGCGTACAGATCCAGGCCGAGATCCAGGTCTCTCCGGTCGGCTGTGATCAGCGGACTGAGTAGATCGACATACTCGCGGACCCACTCCAGGGCGTTGGCGCGGCCGTAGCGACGCCCCCTGACATGGACGAATTCCTGGATCACCTCGATGGTGGTGGTGGCGTCTATGCGCTTGTCGCGGATCGCCGCCACCAACGCGCGGCACGGGTCTCGGTATGGATCCTCGGCCCCCTGCGCGTAGAGCAGGACGGTGGTGTCAAACACCAACATCGTGGCGCGCGTGCATCGCGTCAAGTTCTGCGCGAATCTCCTCGACGCTTGGCGCTTCCATCTCGGGTGCCGCCAGGATGCGCTCTGCGGCGCGCCGGCGCCGCTCGTGAGCGTCATCAACCGTGCGGTCGATGGCCTCGCGCACGACAGCCGCGACCGAGACTCCGCGCGCCTTGGCGGTCGCCATGAGCTTCTGGTGACGCTCGTCGTCGATGAGGATCTGGAGACGGTGCTCGAGCATGAGCATACATTAGCATGCTCATGCATGAGTAGGTAGCTCTCGGTGACGATCCTACGTGTAGTACGTGTCGACCCAGTCGCCGATGTGGAGCCAGTTGTAGGCGGGGATCGCGTCGACGATCGGGAGACGCATGCAGCCATGGCTCGCCGGATAGTCGGGGGCTGGGTCGTATCCGTGGATCGCGTAGCCGCTGATGAAGAAGTCCGAGTAGTACATGCCGTCCGGCAGGTAGCCGGGCTGCCGGTAATAGATTTGGAAATTGCCGAGGATCGTCGGTGTCGAGGGCTTGCCGGAGCTGATCGGGAACAGCCAGTGGACCTGAGAGCCGGTGATGAAAGCGATCACCTGGTCGGAGAGGTCGCCCTCGGCGTGCTGCCCGTGGCGGGGGTAGCGGACGTGGAAGGTTCCGACGCCGTTCAGGAGATCCGTCAGCGTCACGGGGTCGAGCGTGGTGTGGCCCTCGCCCTTGCCGAGCAGGCGGTGGTAGGTATCGAGCGCGAGCTCGGTCCCCTGGTCAAAGACCCCGGTCTGCGGAATGAAGAGATGCCGCGCGGCCAGCTGCTGCTGCACCAGCTGCACGAAGCGACCCGTCGCGCCCGGCCCGGCCTTGCCGTCGAGCACCGTGTAGGAAGTCGCTCGCATGAAGCTGAGCATCTTGGTGGTGCGCACATGCGCGAGCGCAACCCGGACATGGCCGGCGCGCGGCGCGAGCACCGTCGTCTGGAAATGGCCACGGCCGGCGCGGTGGGCGACGCCCAGCGCCCGACGCAGGAACACGTGCCCGTCAACGCTCGCGACCAGCTGCACCCGTTGACGGGGAACGAAATGCGCGACGGTTCCACTGACTACGACCGCGCGCTTGGGCACGGTGACCTTGTCGCGATGCACCGAGAACAGACCCGTCACTGTCAGCTTTACCGGGGTCGCGGCGACGGGTTTGCCCGCTGCCAGGGCGCCCGCTGGCGCACTGGCAGCGCCCAGCGCCAACAACCCGAGCGCCAGTGCCAGTCGCATGGCGAGACTCCGCTTCACGAAGCGACAGTTAACCAGCAGCCGGTTACGCGTCGGTCACACGGCGCGACAGCGGCCATGTCACCAGTGCGATCAGCGCCAGCGACCCGACGATCAGCGCGACGATGTCGCCGGCGCCCCAGCCCAAGTGCTCGTTCACCGCCAACGCGACCGAGTTGTTGAGCGAGTGCAGCGCCATGCACGGGTACAGCGAGCCGGTCTTCCAGCGCACGATGCAGAGCACGAAGCCGAGAAAGCCGAGCGGGATCAGGAACTCCGGCTGCGCCGAATCGAAGTGCGCAAGGCCGAAGAGCACGCCCACGATCGCCGCGGCGATCCACGGTCCGGCTTCGTGACCGCCGACGGTGACACGCATGCGGCGCAGGGTTCCGAATAGGAAGCCGCGAAAGAAGAACTCCTCGGCCATCGGCGCCACAGCACAAACGAATACGGCGGCCACGACGGCCCAACCTGCGTGGTGCAGACCGAGCCCACCCGGAAGCTTGTCAGTACTGTGCACGCTGAAGATCGCCGCGTAGACAAGCGTCACGACGTAGTAGGCGAAGCCGGCCGCGAGCAGTGCCGACAGGCCGGTCCGCCACGGAATCCGTCGATACCCGAAATCGGCTCGGCCCATCACGCCGCGCACGGTCGTGAAGTAGAGCGCCGAGCCGACGAAGGACAGATCCAACAGGTAGTTGTCGGCGTCGTTCATCGCCGGGGTCGGGTGCAGCGCCGAGGAACCGGACGCGTTCCCGATCAGCTGCACTATGACTTGGAAGAAGATCGCGCCGGCGAACCCGAACAGCACCGCCGCCAGCGCTACCCAATAGGGCGTCCGCTCGCGCTCGTCCTCGGCTGCGTTTGTTGCCATCGTCGGGCGAGATTACTTCTGACTCAAACGCCGAGTAGAAGTGGCAGCTCCGCGAGGCTGCGAATTACCAGGAGCTCGGGCAGCGTCGGCTCATCGACGCCGTACTCGACCTCGCCGGCGCGACCATCGCGTGACAGCAGCACCGGCCGCACACCGGCGCCGAGCGCCGCGCCGACGTCCTCGCGGAAGCTGTCGCCGACGTGCAGCGCGGCGCTCGGCGCCACGCCCGCCAACTCGAGCGCGCTCTCCAGCAGCCGCGCGTCGGGCTTGGCCGCTCCGACGGAGGCCGAGGCGACGACACCATCGACCGCCTCTAGCAGCCCCACGCCGTCCAGCACGGCATTGAGTGACACGTCCCAGTTGCTGGCGACGATCAGCCGCAGGCCGCCGGCGCGCAACCGTGCCAGCGCGTCCGCGGTCTCAGGGAAGGCACTGAAGCTCAGCGACTCGAGCAGCAGCGCCGTCATCGTTCCCGGAGCCGCGGCCGCGAGCCGCGGCTCGGGCGGCAATGCCCCGCGCAAGACCTCGGCGCAGCGCGCCCGCAGCCCGGCGACGCGCCGGAGGTCGACGCCCTCGTGCATATGCGCGCGGTAGTAGCTCACCTCCACCGCGAATGCATGCGCGGCCTGCTCCTCGGTCACGTCAATGCCCAGGCGTTCGCCCAGCAGCGCCCGCAGTCGCGGCGCGGGCGCATCGAGGGTGACGAGTGTGCCGAAGGCATCCAGCAGCACAGCCCGCACACGGCTCGCTGTCCGCGGCAGGCGGCGGCGAGCCCTCAGGCGACCCATCGCCAGGTCGCGAACTCGACCGTGAAGAGCCCGAGCAGCACCGCCAGCGCCGCCAGTGCCGGCAGCGCCAGGCGGTGCCGTGTGAGCAGCTGGGCGCCCCAGATGAACAGCGGGAAGACCACGAGCTCATAGCGCGGAAGCGAGGCGAGCGGCTGCAGGCTGACCGGATCGACCAGCGCCAGCACCAGCATCGCCAGCGTGTACAGGGAGTACGCGACGGGCAGGCGCCGCAGCCCGAGAAGCAGCCCAGCCACGCCGAGTATGAAAAACAGGAACAGATAGACGTCCTGCAACGCGGCGCCGATGGCGCTCTGGGCGTACGCGGGCACGTAGTTGGGCGGCGCCGGACCGTGAACGAGCTTGCGCAGGCCGTCCCAGGCCTGCTTGGCTGCCCGCCAGACCGTGGTCCATGGCCCCGTCGAGTGGCGGTACCAGGCCGCCTCGGCGTGGAACGGCGCGAGCGCCTGCCCGTATTTGATGCCGAGGTAGGCGAGATACGCACCGAGGCCGGCCGGGATCAGCAGTATCCAGACGGCGTCGGGGCGCAGCCGGTAGCGGGGCAGCAGCAGCCCCATGCCGGAGAGCGCCTGGCCCGCCCAGCGCGTCCGCCGGGCGGTGCCGGTGCTACGCGGTCCGTAGAGGTAGATCACCGCCACGGGCAGGATCAGCGCGACGCCGCCGTTGCGCGTCGCTGCGGCAATGCCGCCGAGTAGACCGGCGGCGAGCCAGCGTTCGCGGCGCGCGGCGTAGATCGCACCCACCGACAGCGCCAGGAACAGAGACTCCGTGTAGACGGCGGAGAAGAAGAACGCCACCGGGCAGAAGGCGATCAGCATCACGGTCGTCTCGGCCACGTCCTCGCCGAAGTCCAGCAGCACCAGCCGATGCAGCAGCACCAGCGCGACCGCGAAGGCGACCAGCGAGATCACCACGCCGGCAACCAGGTCCGAGCGCGTGAAGAAGCCGACGATATGGATCAGTCCGGGATACACCGGAAAGAACGCCATCCGCCTGAGGTTGTCCGCGTAGCCGGATTTGGCGATCGTCAGGTACCAGACCGAGTCCCAGCGGGCCAGCGGCGCGACGACGGCGTTGGCCAGGTAGCCGAACGGAGCGGTCACCTTGCCGGGGTCGTATGCGGCAACGGCGCCGTTCGCGACGCCGAGCTGGATCACACCTGCGACCCCGGAAAACAGCACGACCAGGCGGGAGGTCCAGAGCGCGCGCCATACGATCTGCTTGGTCGCTTGCGGCCGTGGCGTCACCGCGCCAGTGTTCCACGCCGGAAGGACCGTGGCCTCTGAGACCGAAACAGGTCCGGAGCTACACTCAGGCCACCCGGGCGAGCGCGCACGCCGCCCGCACTCGTCGCCTGCCTTGAAGCCCCTTAGATGACGCGACGCGAACGACAGCGGCGACGCCGCAAACACTCTCACCCCGTCCGCCGGGCGGTGTTGCTCGGTAGCGGGCTGCTGACCGCCGGCGTGCTGACGGCGATCGGGCTGTTCGCGATCTGGGTCGTGACGACGGCGAACAGCGCGCCGAACATCAGCGGGCTGCACGCCCGCGTGCCGGGCCAGACCAGTGAGGTGTTCGCAGCCGACGGCAGGTCGTTGGGGTACATGTCCTCAGACGTGCTGCGCACTTACCTGACTCAGCAGCAGCAGCCCGAGTACCTGCGCCGGGCGACGGTCGCGATCGAGGACCGGCGCTTCTTCCAGCACGGCGGCGTCGACTACCAGGCGCTGCTGCGCGCGGCGCTCAAGGACGTGTTCGTGGGCGGCGGCATCCAGGGCGGCTCGACGCTGACGATGCAGCTGGTGACGAACGTGTACCTGCCGACCGATCTCAGCACGAACCACAACCTCAAGTACAAGATCGTCCAGGTCAAGCTCGCCAACGAGCTCGAGTCCAAGCACTCCAAGGAATGGATCATCACGCAGTACCTGAACGATGTGCCCTACGGGACGACCTACGGGCAGACGGCGATCGGCGCGGGGGCGGCGTCGGAAATGTTCTTCGACAAGCCGGCGCAGAAGCTCGACCTGGCGCAGTGCGCGCTGCTGGCCGGCCTCCCGCAGGCCCCGTCCGACTACAACCCGTTCCTTGACCCGAAGCTCGCGCTCTCGCGCCGCGGGCAGGTGCTGCAGGCGATGGTGCAATCGGGCTACATCACCGAGGCGCAAGCCAAGACGGCGCAGGGGCAGTCGCTGCAGGTCAAGCGCAACGACACCTACCAGGACATCCATCAGCCCTACGTGTTCGACTACGTCAAGCAGCAACTGGTCAAGGACGTGGGCCAGCGGATCGTCGACCGCGGCGGGCTCAAGGTCTACACGACGATCAACCTCGCCGACCAGCAGGCTGCCGCCGCGGCGATCAAGGCGAACGAGGGCAACCCCGGCGACCCCGCCGCGGCGCTGGTCTCGATCAATCCGGATAACGGCCACATCCTCGCGCTACAGAACTCGACCGTGTACGGAACCGGCAAGAGCCAGACTCAGTTCGACTACGCCACCCAGGCGCAGCGTCAGACCGGCTCCGCCTTCAAGGCCTTCGTGCTGATGACGCTGATCCACGACGACGACGGCAACCCCAACGACACCTATTACAACTCGCACTACCTGGCGCCCGGCTGGTTGCCCGGCTACCCGACCTACTCGGTCCACACGGCCGAGAACAGCTATCAGGGCAACATCAGCGTGACCCGCGCGACGGCGCTGTCGGACAACACCGTCTACGCACAGCTCGGCGTCGACGTCGGCATCAACAACGTCAACGATATCGCGCACGCGATGGGCATCACCGCGCCGCTGACCGACAACCCGTCGGAGGCGATCGGCGGGCTCAAGTACGGGGTCTCGGCACTGCAGATGGCCGACGCCTACGCGACGCTGGCCAACGGCGGCGACCACATCGATCCGACGATCATTTCGAAGGTGGTCGGCGCCACCGGCAAGACGATCTATCAGAACAGCCCGGCAAAGACGGCGGTGTTCACCTCCGGTGAGGCCTACGCCGGCACGCAGACGCTCCAGACCGTGCTCCAGTACGGGACCGGCACGGGCGCCAGCTATGGCTGCCCGGCGGCCGGCAAGACGGGCACCACCAGCAACTACACGGACGCCTGGTTCGTCGGCTACACGCCCAAGCTCTCGACGGCCGTGTGGGTCGGCTACCCCAACTCCGACGTGTACATGAACGATGTGAACGGTCTTGGGCCGGGGTACGGCGGCACGCTGGCGGCACCTATCTGGCGCGCCTTCATGCAGTCCGCCTCCGACGGCTACTGCGGGCCCTTCACGCAGCCGTCGGCGTACTGGCAGGGGGTCGAATACTTCGGCCCGCACGCCGTGTCCGCGTACGTGCCGCCGCCCGTGACCACCACGACGACGACCACGTCGACGACGCCCGGCGGCAACGCGATCACCGGGCCAGGCACCACGCCGGGCACGACCTCCACGCCGGGTACAACGACCGCGCCCGCGCACTCCACGCCGGCTTCGCCACCACCGGCGAACGGTGGTGGCGGTTTCTGACATAGAATCGGCAGCCGATGCCTAAAGAAGAGAAAGTCGAGCTCGAGGGCGAAGTCGTTGAGGCGCTGCCCAACGCGATGTTCCGCGTGAAGCTCGACAACATGGACCGAGTCGTGCTCGGTCACGTCGCCGGCAAGATGCGCCGGTTCCGGATCCGCATCCTCCCGGGCGATCGCGTACGGGTCGAGCTGTCTCCGTACGACCTCGATCGCGCCCGGATCGTCTACCGCCACCGGTAGCAGTCTCCGTGAGGGAGTTCGAGCTGATCGCTGAGCTGCGGTCACTGCTCGGCGGCGGCGACCCGCGCGTGGTGCGCGCAGCCGGAGACGATGCCGCCGTCGTTCGCGGACGCGGCTACGCAGTCACGTCGGTGGACATGATGGTCGACGGGGTTCACTTCCGTCGTGGGCAGCTCTCTGAGGCTGAGATCGGGCAGCGCGCGCTCGCTGCGGCTCTGTCAGACCTGGCGGCCATGGGCGCGCCGGCGGGCGAGGCTTACCTCGCGCTCGGCCTGCCGCCCGGTACCGAGCTGGACTCAGCCCGCGCCCTGATCACCGGAGCGGCCGATCTCGCGCGGCATTTGGGCGTGACGATCGCCGGCGGCGACGTCACGGCCGCACCGGCGCTGGTGGTCTCGTGCACCGTCGTCGGCTGGGTCGACGATCCGGGCGAGCTCGTCGGGCGTGATGGCGCCCGCCCGGGAGATCTGGTCGGCGTGACAGGAGCGCTCGGGGGCGCCGCGGCCGGTTTGGCGGTGCTGGAGGGACGGTGGGACGCGCTGCCGGCCACGCTCGCCGCGCTGTTGCGCGACCGCTACGCGCGGCCGCGCCCCCGCCTGGCTGAGGGTCGCGCGCTGGCGCTGGCGGGCGCGAGCGCGATGCTCGATATCTCGGACGGACTCGCCTCCGACGCGGCACACATCGCCACCGCGAGCGGCGTCTCGATCGAACTGTCGCTCGCCGCGACCCCGCTCGCACCCGGGGTCACCGAGGTTGCCACCGCCCTGGGCGAGGATCCCGCGACGTTCGCCGCTCGCGGCGGAGAGGACTACGAGCTGTGCCTGTGCGCGAGCCCGGCGAGCCGTCCCGGGATCGAGGCGGCGCTCGCCGCCGTCGGCACCGGCGTCACGATCACCTGGGTCGGCACGGTGCTCGGCTTAGGGCCGGGCGCGGGGCCGGTGGGCGCCCGCCTGCGGGACGCGGCGGGCCACGACGTGCACCTGGCCGGATACGAGCACAGCTTCTAGACCGAAGTTCCGTCTGTAGTCAGCTGTTGTAGGGGCCGTGATCCCTGTGTTGGTGGGGATTGCGGCCTTTTCTTGGGTTCGTGATGTAGTCACTAGTAGTCGTCCGGTGGGGGTGATAGGTTTGCGTGCATGGGAAGACCATCAAGGCACTCCGGGGCGATGCACGTGGTCACGAACCGTGTGCGGCATGGGGAGAACGAGTACTCCTCGACGTTGCTGCGGCGCTCTTATCGTGAGGGAGGGAAGGTCAAGAAGGAAACGCTCGCGAACCTGTCGCACTTGCCTGCGGAGGCGATCGAGGCGATCCGGGCGGTGTTGGCCGGCAAGACGCTGATGGACGTTGATGACGCGTTCGTGATCGAGTCCTCGCTGCCGGCGGGACATGTGAACGCCGCGCTGGTCATGGCGCGGCGTTTGGATCTGGCCAGATTGTTGGATCCACGCCCGTCGCGGCAGCGGGATCTGTGCATGGCGATGATCGTCTCTCGTGTGATCTCGCCTGGGTCGAAGCTCTCGACTGTCCGCACGTTGGGGCAGTCGACGCTGGCCTCAGAGCTCGGTGCTGAGGGCGTCGATGAGGACGACCTCTATAAAGCGATGGACTGGCTTGCCGGCCGCCAGGCGCGGGTTGAGAATCGGCTCGCTGCCCGCCACCTGTCCGATGGGGAGATGGTGCTCTATGACGTGTCCTCGAGCTACTTCGAGGGGCGGGCCTGCCCGCTGGGGCGGCTTGGCTACTCGCGTGACGGTCAGAAGAACCTGCCGCAGATCATCTACGGGCTGCTGTGTGATGCCAAGGGCCGGCCGGTCAGCATCGAGGTGTTCTCTGGTGAGACCCATGACGACAAGACCCTCCCCGCGCAGGTGACAAAGATCAAGGACCGCTTCGGCCTAGCGGCAGTCACGGTGGTCGCTGACCGCGGGATGGTCACCAAGGCGAACATCGAGACCTTGGCCGGCACCGACGGGGTGTCCTGGATCACCGCTTTGAAGGCGCCGACGATCAAGAAGCTCGTCCGCGAGGGTGTCTTCCAGCCCTCGCTGTTCGATCAACAGAACCTTGGCGAGATCGAGGCCCCGGACGAGTTTCCGGGGGAGCGGCTGATCGTGTGCCGCAACCCGCTGGTCGGTGCTCAGCGCGCCCGCAAACGCCAAGAGCTGCTGGACGCAACCGAGCAGGAACTCGAGCTGATCAAAGCGCGTGTGGACAAAGGCACGCTGCTTGGCGCCGCGCAGATCGGCCTCGCGGTCGGCCCGGCGCTGAAACGCTTCCACGTCAAGAAGCACTTCGACATCCAGATCACCGACATGGACTTCACCTTTCAACGCAAACACGAGCAGATCACGCAGGAGGCCGCCCTCGACGGGTTCTACATCCTGCGCACCAACCACACCCCAGAGCAGCTGCCGGCCGGTGATGTCGTTCGCGCCTACAAGAACCTCGAGCAGGCCGAAAGAGGCTTCCGATCCCTGAAGGGCCCGGAGCTGCAGATCCGCCCGATCCACCACCACCTCGAGGACCGTGTCCGCTGCCACGTGTTCATCTGCATGCTCGCCTACTACCTCACCTGGCACCTCAAAGCGGCATGGAAACCGTTGCTATTCACCGACGAGAACCACCCCGGCAGCCAGGACCCGGTCGCCAAGGCCATCCGCTCACCACAGGCCGAGCACAAGGCCCGGACCAAGCGCACCACCGACGGCGGACCGGCGCACAGCTACCGCACGCTGCTCACCGAGTTGGCCACCCAAACCAGGAACAGCACACGCCTCACCGGCCAGACCAGCACGTTCGAAAAGCTGACCCAGCCCACACCGCTCCAAGCCCGCGCGCTCGATCTCGCCGCCAACGCACCGGTCCTCATCAAGTAGACACGACCGACACACCCCAAAACGCGCCTGACCCCAACGAACAAGCCAGATTTTGCCGCGTCACCAAAGGGAACTTCGGCTAATACGAGAAGCCGGCAGATGCGCGCGCCAACACGAAAGCACGTCTCGCCCGCCGGATCCACGAGAGACGCGCTCCTCGCCACAAGCGGGTTTCGCGACTTCTTCGACGGTGTCCGTCGAACAGGGGGCGGCCACGAGTTTTCGCTGCCGCTGTAGGCGCGATCCGGCAGCGCCGTGGTTCG
>Ga0307373_10002857_pt1 | contig 30758 bp, 27 predicted proteins | sample OX2MG_FD_202534 | JGI IMG/M metagenome (GOLD analysis project Ga0307373, IMG submission 202534) | Soil microbial communities from Risofladan, Vaasa, Finland - OX-2 | ecosystem: Environmental > Terrestrial > Soil > Coastal area > Acid sulfate soil | place: Finland: Risofladan, Vaasa | collected...
CGCCGGAGGAGTCTCTGAAGGCGACGAGGTCCTCGCCGAGGATGCGCACGCGGATCGGGGCGGAGTCCGGCTCGGCGATCTCCTCGGAGAGGCAGGCCGCCAGCCAGTAACGGCGGAAGACTTCTCCCATCGGTGTCCCGGGCCCGGTACGCACCAGGCGCTCGTTCATCTCCGGCGTGATGTGCATCTCGCCCTCCCCACCTCGGGCCTGTCGACCCGGGGAACGCTACCGCCGCGGCGCCCCCCGGCACAAGGAAGCCGCGGCCGGGGAGGACCGAGAATCCCAGCTCACAGGGCCTCCGGACGGCAAAACGGGGGCGGGCGGCTCGCACCGCCTGCCCCCGTCTCAGAGGTCTTGCAACTCCCGTGGCGTCAGCCCCAGGAGGAGAGGACGATCTCCTTGGTGAGGTCCCGCCACGGCGCGCCGCGGGGGATCAGCGCCTCGGCGGCGTGCTGGACGTTCTGCACCGCGGGGTCGGTGCCGCGCAGCGGTCGACCCGCCTCGACGTCGTCCGCGGCCTCGAGGAGCAGGCGCCGGCAGGCCTGGATGGCGTGGTCGGTCGAGCCGAGCGCCTCCTTGGAGCGGTCGACGATGTAGCCGCCACCGAGGGCGGACTGCAGCGCGAAGTCCTGGGTGTTGAGGCCGGCGATGCCCGTGAAGGTCTTCGTCCTCTGCACCTGGCGGTCGACCTTGTAGTCGTTGGACTTGTTCTGCTTCAGCCAGTACGTGCCGGGGATGTAGTCCTCTTTGCCACGGCCGAGGAAGTGGTCGCTGCGGGCGGTGCGCTCGGGGTCGATCGGGTCGTTCTCGTGCAGGTGGTAGTGGCGGTTGTAGACGAAGACGTTCTCGTCGTCGATCGGCACCCAGATGTGCCCGCCGACCTGGGGGTGCGGGTTCGGGGTGCCGTCGCTGCCGCTGATCATCCCGCCGAGGTGGCTCTGGTTCGGCATGAAGAACTGGTAGACGCGCACAAACGTCGTGTCTTCGGAGATATTGCGGATCGAGCCGTAGGTGAAGCCCCACGGCTGGTCGTCGACCTCGAGGGTCGGGTGCGTGTCGAGGTTGCGCAGCGCCTTGGTGTTCGACAGGTCGTTGTTGTGGGCGAAGCTCGAGTGCGCGGTGTCGATGCCACCCTCGATCGCCTGCAGGTAGTTGCAGTGCTCGCCGGACTTGGTGACGTGCAGGTGGTCCTCGGGGCAGTGCAGCCACTCGTAGCTCGGGGGGGCGGGCATCTCGCGCGTCGGGCCCATGTAGGTCCACACGACCTTGCCGGCCTCGTAGGTCGGGTAGGCCTTGATCGAGACGCGCAGCCGGAACTTGGAGTACGGCGGCTCGGAGGGCATGTCGACGCAGTTGCCCTGGGTGTCGAACTTCCAGCCGTGGTAGACGCAGCGCAGCCCGCACTCTTCGTTTCTCCCGTAGAAGAGGGGCGCGAGGCGGTGCGCGCAGTAGGCGGCGACGAGGCCGACCTCGCCGGAGGAGTCTCTGAAGGCGACGAGGTCCTCGCCGAGGATGCGCACGCGGATCGGCGGGCTGTCCGGCTCGGCGATCTCCTCGGAGAGGCAGGCCGGGATCCAGTAGCGACGGAAGACCTCTCCCATCGGGGTCCCCGGTCCGACGCGGACGAGCCGCTCGTTCATCTCAGGTGTGATGTGCACGACGCACTCCCTTCGACACCGGAGCGAGCAGAAAGGTCCCCCGGGCTTTAACCAGCGATTCTAGCGGCGGGGGTCGTCCGCCAGCGGACCCGGCGCACGGGCGGGCGGGGGCGCCACTCAGCTGGCGAGGTCGAAGGCCCGCCAGAGGGTGGCGTAGAAGCCGCCCATCGCCACGAGCTCGTCGTGGTTCCCCGACTCGACCACCTGGCCGGCGTCGACGACGAAGATGCGGTCGGCACGGCGCGCCGTCTGCAGGCGGTGGGCGATGATCACCGTCGTCCGCCCGCTCGCGACGACCGCCATCGCGCGGTTGACCTTCGCCTCGCTCGCGAGGTCGAGGTTCGAGGTCGCCTCGTCGAGGAGGAGGATCGCCGGGTTGACGAGGAGCGCGCGGGCGAAGCAGAGGAGCTGGCGCTGGCCGATCGAGAGCGAGCGGCCCCCCTCGCGCACCGGTGAGAGGTAGCCGCCTGCGGCGACGATGAAGTCGTGCGCACCGACGCCCCTCGCCGCCGCCTCCACCTCCGCCTCGGTGGCATCCGGCCGCCCGTAGGCGATGTTGTCGCGGATCGTCGCGCTGAACAGGAACGGCTCCTGCGGCACGTAACCGAGGCGCTGGCGGTAGCCGGCGAGCTCGAGGGTGGTGAGCGGAGCGCCGTCGATCAGGATCTCCCCCGCCGTCGGGTCGTAGAAGCGGGCGAGCAGCTTCACCACCGTCGATTTCCCCGCCCCCGTCTCGCCGACGAGAGCGACGGTCTCCCCGGCGGCGATGTGCAGGTCGACCCCGGAGAGTGCCTCGGCGGCCTGGCCGGGGTAGGCGAAGTGGACGTCCACGAAGTCGATCGCCCCCGCCATCGCCTGCGGCACGACCGCCGAGGAAGCAGAGGCGACGCTCACCGGCGTCTCGAGGAGGCCGCCGAGCCGCCGCAGCCCCGCGGAGGCCTGCTGATAGGTGTCGAAGACCTGCGAGAGCTGCTGGATCGGCGCGAACAGCTGGGTGAGGTAGAGCAGGAAGGCGACGAGCGCGCCGACGGTGAGCACCCCCGAGTGCACGAGGTGGTAGCCGAAGCCGAGGACGAGGAGGATCGCGACGTTGCCGGCGAGCTCCGCGTAGGGGAAGTAGAGCGCCTGCAGGAACTGCGAGCGGATCCCGGCGTCGCGGTACTGGCCGGTGAGGGCACGGAAGTTCTCGGTACTGCGCGCCTCACGGCGGAAGGCCTGCGTGACGCGCACCCCCGACACGCTCTCCTGGAGGTCGGCGTTGACCGCGGCGATGCGGTCCCGCTGGCGGTCGTAGGCGACGCGCGAGCGGGCCCGGTACCAGAAGGTGCCGAAGAGCAGCGGCGGGATGACGATGAAGACGATGAGCGCGAGGTGCGGGTTCATCGCGATGAGGACGAAGCCGACGCCGAGGAAGCTCGCCCCGTTTACGAGCGCGTTCACGAGGCCCGACTGCAGGAGCTGGGAGAGGGTGTCGACGTCCGAGCCCATGCGGGTGAGGACCCGCCCGCCCATCTCCCGGTCGTAGTAGTCGAGGCCGAGCCGCTGCAGGTGGGCGAAGACCTTGGCGCGCATCCCGTAGAGGAGGCGCTCACCCGTCCGCCCGGTGATGAAGATCTCGCGCCACATGAACCACCAGTCGATGGTGTTCACCGCGAGGTAGAGGCCGGCGAGCGCGAAGAGCACTCGCTCACGGTGGCCGGTGATCCCCGAGTCGATCGTGTGGCGGACGATCTGCGGGCCAACGAGGCCGCAGAGGGCGTCGAGCATCACGAAGAGCGTCCCGAAGGCGAGCTGGGGATAGAAGGGGCGCAGGTAGCGGGCGAAGTGGAAGCGTCCTGCGACCTGCTCGGTCTCGCGCGCGTTGTCGAGGTCGGGGACGTCGCGCACCGGTGGGAGCTTGCCGATCTGCTCGAGCAGCTCTGGGGTGGGCGGCCCTCCGAGGCCGCGCCGGGTGGCGCGGCTGCTCACGAGGTCGAAGCGGACCCCTTCGAAGCCGGCGAGCTCGTCGGCGGGCGGCTCCCAGGCCTCCGGGCTCGCGGGGGCGTCGGCGGCGGCGGTGCCCCCCTCGGCGCTCTCTCCGGGGCCAGAGATCAGCTCCCGGTACGAGTCGCAGCGCGCCATCAGCTCCTCGTGGCTCCCCGAGTCGAGGACCGAGCCCCCTTCGAGCACGACGATGCGGCTCGCGAGGCGCAGCGTCGAGCGGCGGTGGGCGATGAGGATCGTCGTCCGCCCGACCATGAGGCGCCGCAGGGTGTGGTGGATCTCCTCCTCGACCCGACTGTCGATCGAGGAGGTGGCGTCGTCGAGGAGGAGGATCTTCGGGTCGGTGAGGAGCGCCCGCGCGAGGGTGATGCGCTGCCGCTGGCCCCCCGAGAGGAGCAGGCCCCGCTCGCCGACGACGGTGTCGTAGCCCTGGGGGAGGTTGCTGATGAAGCGGTGCGCCTCGGCGGCGCGCGCCGCGGCCTCGATCTGCTCCTCGGTCGCATCGGGGCGGCCGAAGGCGATGTTCGAGCGGATCGAGTCGGAGAAGAGGAAGGCGTCCTCGAAGACCACGCCGATCTGGCGGCGGAGGCTGCCGAGGGTGAGGTCGCGCACGTCGACCCCCTCGATGCGCACCCGCCCCTGCTGGACGTCGTAGAAGCGCGGCAGGAGGAGGCCGATCGTCGACTTCCCCGAGCCGGAGGTGCCGACGATGGCGATCGTCTCGCCTGGGGCGACCTTCAGGTGCAGGTTGGAGAGCACCGGCTCGGAGCGGTGGTAGCCGAAGGAGACCCCCTCGAAGGCGATCGCGCCGTGCTCGACGACCAGCGTCGAGGCGCCCTCGCGCTCGGTGACGTCCGGCAGCGAGTCGAGGAGCTCGAGCACGCGCTCCGCCCCGGCGCGCGCCTGCTGCGCGGAGACGATCACGCTCGCCATCTGGCGGGCCGGGGAGGCGAGCTGCGCGAGGTAGGTCATGAAGGCGACGAGCGTCCCGACCGAGAGGTGGCCCCGGAAGGCGAGATAGGCGCCGAGGGTGAAGACCCCGACCTGTGCGAACTGCGGGATCGCCTGCAGGGTCGAACTGCGCCGGGCGCGCAGCCGCAGGTTGCGCATCCGCGAGCCGAACAGCTTGACGAGCGCGGCGAGGAGGCGGTGCAGCTCGCGGCGCTCCTGGCCGAAGCCCTTCACGACCCGCACCCCCGAGACGGCGTCGTCGACGACGCCCATCATCTCGGCCATGCGGGCCTGGGCTTCCCACTGCGAGGGGTAGACGACCTTGCGCATCCGCAGCGAGAAGTAGAAGAGGATCGGGATCTCGGGCAGCACCGCGGCGGCGAGTGGGGCGTCGAGGAAGAACATGATCACCAGCGCGAAGAGGAACTGCAGCAGGTTCGTCAGCAGGTTCGGCACCTGGTTAAGGAGCTGGCGGACGAGGTTGAGGTCGGAGTTGGTCCGCGAGGTCAGCTGACCCGTCTGCAGCTCGTCGTGGCGGGCGAAGTCGAGCGACTGCAGGTGCGAGTAGACGGCGTTGCGGAGGTCGCAGTCGACCTCCCAGCTGATCCGCCCTCCGTGGAAGCGCCGCACCCAGCCGGCGGCGAAGCGCAGCGCGAAGAGGCCGCCCATCACGATGAGGTAGGGCGCCATCGGCTGACGTTTGTAGAGCGAGTCGTCGATGATGTGCCGCTGCACGAGGGGCGTCGCCGCCTGGGCGAGGACCGCGAAGATCGAGCCGACGAGGGCGACCGCGATGACGCGCCGGTGCGAGGCGAAGATCGGCCACAGGCGGCGGACCCAACCACCTGCCGAGGCGGGCGCGGGCTGCGGGCCGGCGGGGGGCGGCGGGGGTCCCTCGGGCGTCCAGCTCGACGGTGGGGGTGCGGTCGTGGTGCGGGGCGCCCTCATCGGCTCCTCGGCGATCGGTGGGTCATCTCGTCCTCGGGCGGACCGCCGGTGGCGGGCGGCAAAACCAGTAGGTAATCGAACTGTTTAACACACCAACTAAGTGGTGACGTGTCCACCGTTCGGGGGTACCTTCCTTCTGTCAGAGATCTGACTAAAAGACCCCCTCTTACTGTCCACTAGCTGACGATAAGAGGGGGTCTTTCCGGCAGACTTGCCACACTGCGCTCATGTTGCACGACGACGAAATCGTCGAGATGAACCCGTGGTGGACAGATCCCGCTTGGACCGCGAGAGACCCGGAACTTAGACGTCTCGCGAGTCAACCGACCCGACTGCCGACTCCACAGATTGCCCGCATCGACCTTCGGGACGTCGGCACCTACGTCATCCGAGGGCCTCGCCAAGTCGGAAAGTCGACGGACTTGAAGCTCCTCGCCACCCAGGCGCTCGCAGACGGACGCAAACCCACCGATGTCGTCTATCTCGCCCTGGACACGCGGGAGGACCAATCCTCCGAGCAGGTGACTCGCAGCGTCCGCCGAGCGTTCGAACTTTCTCGGTCCGCCCCTGACGGACTCCTCCTTCTCGACGAGGTCACTTATGTAAAGCGATGGGCGAACGCCGTCAAGGCTCTCTTCGAGGGCGGGATCACCGACAGAGCGACCCTTGTATGCACCGGATCCTCCGCGACCGACCTCGCCCTCGCGGAATCCGAGGGCTTACCGGGTCGGCGCGGAACGGGCGACGACATCCTCGTACTTCCACAGGACTTCGGAGCATTCGCCCGCGCCGTCGACCCATCACTGCCGGAGCCGCCCGGCATGACAATCGGTGCCCTCCTGAGCGACGACGGTAAGGATCTCATGATGCAGACGAGACTGCATCTGCCCCGTCTCCAGCAGGCGTTCGAGCGCTACCTCGTCTTCGGCGGCCTACCGGCCGCGGTCGCCGAGGCGGTGGAGGGGGCACCGCGGCCGAGCGAGGCGACGAAGCGGGTGCTCACCGATGCGCTCATGAGGGACCTCCGTAAGAAAGGGGGGACGGTCCCGGCAATCGAGGCGCTCCTGGAACGGGTGCTGCGTTCGCTCTCATCAAGGGTCAGCTGGCAACACATGGCCTCGGAGGTGGATGTTCCGCTCGGCGGACGCGGCCCGACTCCATCGAGGACGGATCGGAGGACTCTCCAGGACTACATCGAGTTCATGGCAGCCGGATACTTCGCCCTCGTTCTCTACTTCTGGAAAACCGACCTCGGCACGTCCGACCTGTCGAAGGATAAGAAGATCTACTTCGGCGACCCCCTTCTCCACACCGTCACCATTGATCGCATCGGCTCAACTCCTGACATGCACGCGCTGGTCGAGAATGCGGTCGGAATCCATCTCTATCGGCGCTACGAGCCGAGCGCCAGGCAACCGGAGACCTTCGTCGCTCCGGATTGTCTTCACGTCTGGGGCACCAGGAGCGGCGGCGAGATCGACTTCGTCTGCGGACCGCGAGACGGCATTGACGCGGTTGAGGTGGCCGACTGGGTGAAGGTGAACCGGCAGAAGGCGACGGCTCCGATGCGAGCGCTTCCGGATCGTCTGAGTCTTGTGGCAACTCGTACGGAGCTGGAGTTCGGCTCCGGGGTGAACTTGGTGCCCGCTGCGATGCTCGCTTGGGCCGTAAGCAGCCCCGCACGCTAAGCAGGATGCCAACGGCATCCGGCTTGGGTTCGCCAACGGACACGCCGCCAACCAAGTCATGGGATCGTAAGTCCTGGTGATCGCGGTCCGGCGCGGACCGCGCCGCTGTACGCTCGGCCGATGGCGGGCGGGCAGCACGACGAGCAGCTCTTCGCCGAGCTGCGTGCCGTCGCCACGGCGACCCTCGCGGCGCAGCTCCGCCGCCACGAGCTCGATGCCGCGGTCCTCTCCGGCCTCACCCCGCTCGCCCCCGGCCAGAAGCTCGTCGGCCGGGCACGCACGCTGCGCTACCTGCCCTTCCGCGAGGACCTCGCCGCCGCCAAGGGGATGGGGGTGCAGCGCAGCCTGATCGAGTCGCTCGCGCCCGGCGACGTGCTCGTGATCGAGGCGCGCGGCGTCACCGACGCGGGGACGATCGGCGACATCTCGGCGCTGCGGGCCCGCGAACGGGGCGCCGCGGGGATCGTCACCGACGGCGCGCTGCGCGACGCGGCGGTGATCGCCTCGTTCGGCCTGCCCGTCTACTTCTCCGGGACCAACCCCGCGCAGCCGAGCCGCCGCCACGTGCCCTTCGAGTCCGACGTCGCGGTGGCGTGCGCGGGTGTCCTCGTCGAGCCGGGCGATGTGCTCGTCGGCGACGACGACGGCGTCGTCCTGCTGCCCGCTGCGGCAGCTGCGGCGATCGCCGCCGACGCCCTCGCGCAGGAGGAAGAGGAGCGCTTCGTCGCGGCGCGCGTCGCCGAGGGGGAGTCGCTCCTCGGCCTGTTCCCGATGGGTCCCGAATGGCGCGCCCGCTACGAGGCCTCCAAGGAGCGCCCGCCGGCCCGATGAGGCGCGCCAGCGGCGGCCGCGGGAGCGCGGCCGCTCAGTGCGCGGCGACGAGCGCCCGGATGCGGTCGGGGTCGATACCCCAGCGCGGCACCTCGGTGAGGTAGCGCGCGTAGTCCTCGCCGAAGCGCTCGAGGAGGTTCGCCTCGTCGCCCTTCACCCGCTCGTTGAACCACGGCACGTTGCCGAGCGCGAAGCAGAGCGCGAGCGGGGAGGAGGTGAGCACCGCCAGCCCGAAGAGGTAGAGCAGGTGGCCCGTGTACATCGGGTTGCGGGTCAGCGAGTAGATCCCGGTGGTCACGAGCTGTTCGGGGGGTGGCCCGGAGAGCCCCGAGCCACCGCCGGCGATGCCCTGCCGGTAGGGGCCGCACAGGCGGTAGAGGGCGAAGCCGGCGGCCATCGGCACGAGGCCGATGAAGCGCAGCTTGCGGCGGCGGAACGGCTGGCCGAGGAGGACGACCGCGGGGGCCACCGCGAAGTCGCGCTTCGAGGTGGAGCGGCACCAGCGCCACGCCACCTGGAAGAGCTCGTCGAGCCGCGAGGTGGTCGGCTCCTCGCTCACTTGGACCTCGGTTCGGTCGGCTGGCCGATGATGTCGATCGCGACCGCGTAGGGGCCGCCCTGGGAGGTCTTCGGTATCTCGAGCAGCACCCGGCTGCCGACGGGGAGGCCGATCAGCGGGTCGTAGTAGCTCGGCGACTGCGGGTTGCCGACCGGATCGCCCTCGGGATCACCGCTCGCCCAGGTCGAGCCGAGCACCTGGCCGCTCCAGGCCGCCGCGACGTACTGCAGCACCACGAGGCCGGCCCTCACCTTCGGCCCGTCGCCCTTGGCGACGAGGAAGGCAGCGAGCGAGGAGGGGAGAGCGGCGGTCTTCGCGATCTGGATCTTCGGGACGCCGCCGAGCGCGCCGGTGACCTGGACGCCGTGCACGGTCGAGTGCAGCCCGCTCGCGTGCGCGTCACCGCCCTCGGTCGTCGGATAGTCGGCGACGACGTCGACCACGAAGACGAGGTCGTCGGTGCCGGTGATCCCGGCCCCGGTGTTGCCCTTCGCGCCGTAGCCGTCTGCGGGCGGGATGACGAGCAGCAGCCGTGAACCCACGCGAGCGCCGGTGAGGCCGGTGTCCCACCCCTTGATCACCTGGCCACGCCCGACGGCGAAGTCGAAGAGCTCGTGGTGCTTGAACGAGCTGTCGAAGTTGGTGTCGAAGACCTTCCCTCGCCAGATCTGGCCGAGATAGTTGACGACGACGAGGTCGTGGTTCTTCACGACCGGGCCGCTGCCGCGCGAGAGCACCTTCTCCTCGAAGGCGGTGGGCGCCTTGGAGGAGGGGAAGTCGAGCTTCGGCACGCTCCCGAAGCCGTCGCTCACGTGCGGGTAGACCGGCGCGCTCGCCGCGACGGCCGCCCCCGCCGTGAGGAGCGCGAGCAGCGGCAGAAAGACGAGCAGGACAGCGAGGGCGCGGCGCACGGGCACTCCGGAGAAGAGGTGGTCGAAAGGGCGGTGCGCGCCGAGCCTACCCCGCACCCGCCGAGCGGCGGCCGGCGGTAGTGGGTCAGTTTGACGATTGAAACTGACCCACTACCCGGCCGGTGGGGGGCGTCGCGAACAGGCCACGGACGTCGGGGAGCGCGTCCAGCCCCTCGACCGCGGCGACGAGGCGGTCGAGCTCGCCCGCCGGCCGCGGTGCGACTGACGCCGCGTTGGCGGCGGTGAGCTTGTCCGCGAGCGCCTCGCCGTCGAGGCGCTCCTCGTTGCGCGGCGCGAGCGGCTCCCGGTGGGCCGCACCCGCGGCGGTGACGACCTCGACAGCGGGCTCGCCGTCGAAGGTGTGGGCGGTCGCCGCGAGGAGCGCCGCGACCTCGGCTCCGCCGAGCGGCCCCGCCCCGGCGCGCAGGTCCGCGATCCGCAGCGCTCCGTGGGCGAGGGCGCAGGCGACCCCGAAGGCGATGCTGTTCGCCGCCGCCGAGGCGTTCTGTGGTTGGCGGCGGGCCGCTGCGGGCTCGAGCCAGTCCCGCTCGGCGGGCGCCGCGGTGATCCGCACCGCCGAGAGCTCGCTGGCGGAGAGAGCGGCACGCCCAGCTAGACGGAGCGCGGCGTCGACGTAGGGCTGCACGACGCCGCTCGCCGGCCACCGCTTGAGGGCCGCGCTTCCCGCCGACCACTCCTCCCCGAAGCCGTCGAGGGCCCCCGCGAGGGCCTCCTCCCCGAGCTCGAAGAAGACGGGCATCAGCCCCGCGTCGCCCTCGAGGGCGCTCATCCGCGCGTCGACCCCGCCGGCGGCGAGGGTCGCCGCGAGCACCCCGCCGAGGCAGGCGAAGGCACCGTAGAGGCCCTTCGCGGGTGCGTCCCCCTCGATCATCACCTGCTTGGTCCCCGCCGTCTGCATCAGCGCGAGGCCGAGCGCCGAGAGCGTCGCCTCGGGGTCGAGGCAAAGGACGCGGGCCGCACCGCAGGCGGCCGCCAGGTAGCCGATCACCTGGCCGAGGAGCCACCCGCCGTCGCGCCGGCCGTGGATCTCGCCGCCCCCCGAGCGCGCCGCCCTCGCGAGGCGCTCGGCCACCTCGCCGGCGAGGAGCGAGGCCGTGAGCAGCTCGGCACCGCTCACGGCGATGCTCCGGCTCTCGGCCGCGGCGAGGACGGGGGCGAGCGCGACGAGGCCGACGTGGCCACCCGAGGCGCCGTTGGCGTCGAAGTTCAGCGCGTGCACGTGGCCGCCGTTCACGAATGCGGCGTGCGCCGGGGCGGTCCGCTGCCCGCTCGCCAGCAGGGTCGCGGCTCCGGCGCCGGCGAGCGCCGGGGCGGAGGCCGCCTCGGCGAGGGTGCCGACGTCGACCTCGCTGCCGGCGAGGGCACAGGCAAAGGCGTCGAGGATCACCCGCCGCCCGGCGGCGCGCGTCTCCTCGGAGAGGGCGTCCGCAGGCAGCGTCGCGACGCTGCGCGCCAACCCCACGCTGAACCGCCCGAAGCCCTCGGCCATCGTCTCCTCCCCGCCCATGATCGCCGACGACGGGCGCCGCCGCCCGCGTGCGGGGCGGCCCCGCCGCGAGCGGCGGTAGCTTCGGGCTCGCCGACGAGCAAGGGAGCCCGATGCCAGAGCTAACGATCCGCCAGGCCGTGGACAGCGTCCTCGCCCAGGCGCACGCCGACACTCCGATGGGACAGGCCATCGCGAGCAGCCAGGTGCGGGTCACCGACGACATCGACGGGCACACCGAGATCCTCCGCCACCTCCTCTCGATGGGCGAGGCGACCGAGGCGCTGCTGCGCATCCTCGCCCTCGAGCTCGACGACCTGAAGGCCGCGCGCTGAACGACGCGCGGCGGCGCCTCGTCCTCGCCTCGGCCTCCCCCGCCCGCCTCCGGCTGCTGCGCGCCGCGGGGCTGGACCCGGAAGTGATCGTGAGCGCGGCCGACGAGCAGTGGGAGGGGCGGCGCCCGACCGCTGCGGTCGTGCAGCTCCTCGCCCGACGCAAGGCGGAGGCCGTCGCCGTGGCGGCCGGGGACGCGCTCGTCATCGCCGCAGACTCCCTCCTCGACCTCGGCGGCGAGGCGCTCGGCAAGCCCGGCAGCGCCGAGGTCGCCCGCGAGCGCTGGATCCGCCTCAGCGGCGCGCGGGGAACGCTCTGCACCGGCCAGTACCTCCTCGACGCGGCGACCGGCCGCGCCGCCGTCCACCTCAGTGAGACGGCGGTGCACTTCGCCTCGCCGAGCGACGAGGAGATCGCCGCCTACGTGGGGAGCGGCGAGCCGATCGAGGTCGCCGGCGCCTTCACCATCGACGGCCTCGGCTCCGCCTTCGTCACCCGCGTCGAGGGGGACGCGAGCGCCGTCGTCGGCCTCTCGATCGCCGGCCTGCGCCTGCAGCTCGCCGAGCTCGGCGTCGGCCTCACCGAGCTCTGGCGGGGCGCCCGCCGGGGCTGACGGCGGCGCCGAGCAGCGTCAGTTCTGCTGCACCGCCACGACGACGAGCGCCGCCCTGCCCCCCTCGACCGCCGCCAGCCCTCGCCGCAGCGCACCGTCGAGCTCGCGGTGGTGCTCGACCCGCTCGCCGTGCGCGTGGCAGGCGGCGGCCAGCGCGACGAAATCGGGGGTCCCCTCGAAGCGGGTCCCGACCGCGTCGGCCGCGAGCGCCGAGGCGCCCTCGGGGAAGAGCTCGTAGACCGGGAGGCGGCTCGCCCGGTAGCCGCCGTTGTCGAGCACGACGGCGAGGAAGGGGGCGCCGAGGGCGGCGGCCATCATCCACGCCGAGGTGGGCACGCCGAACAGCAGGCTCCCGTCGCCGCAGACGGCGACGACCCGCCGATCCGGGCGGGCGAGCTTCACGCCGACGGCACCACCGAGCGCCCAGCCGAGGCCGGGAGCGAAGGGGCCGGCGACTGTCCCCGGCTCGCTGCGCACGAGGTGCTCGTAGAGCAGGCCAGAGTTCGTCACCGCCTCCTCGATCACCACGTCCTCGGGGCGCAGGACGGCGTTCATCGCCGCGAAGACGTCGCGCGGGACGAGGTGCTCGGGGTCGGCGGGGGCCGCCTCCGGCGGCGGGTCGGGGACCGCCGCGGCGGCGCGCGCCGCCCACCTCTCGGCGAGGTCGGGATCGTCGGCGGCGCGGCGCGCCAGCGCCTCGACGAGCTGGGTGACGGCCGTCGGGCCGTCGGCGCGCACCGAGTGGTCGACCGGGAAGGCCCACAGCGGCATGGTCTCGTGCAGCGGCTCGGGGTCGACGTACACGACGGTCGCGGCCGCGGCGGGCTGCACGAAGCGGGGGATCCAGGGGACGTCGCACTCGACGACGAGCACGACGTCGGCGGTACGCAGGGCGGCCGCCTTGGCTGCAGGTGAGCGGCGGTGCAGCGGGTGCAGGGTGGCGATCGACAGCGGCCCGGTGTCGGCGCCGCGCACCACCTCCATGCCGAGCAGCTCGACGAGGCGGGTCGCCGCCGCGAAGCCCTCGGCGCTGCGTCCGAGGCGGGAGGTGACGAGGAGCGGGCGCTCGGCCCCGGCGAGCAGCCCGCTCAAATGAGCGAGCGTCGCGGCGTCGACTGCCGCGGGGCTCGGCACGGCGTAGCCGGCGCTGCGCGGCGCGGGCGCCGGGGCGTCCATCAACACGTCGCGCGAGACCGTCACGTACACCGGCCCCGCCGGGTAGCTCGTCGCGAGCTGCACCGCACGGCCGATGGCGCGGCCGAGCATCTCCGGGCGGGTGATCTCGAGACAGGCCTTGGTGTAGGGGCGGACGATCGAAGCCTGGTCGGGCACGTCCTGCAGCCACTGGATGTAACCGCTCCGCCCGCCGGGGGCCGTGGCGTCCTCCCCGTAGGGGGTGCGGCCGGCGAGGATCACCACGCCGGCGCGGTCACGGAAGGCGTCGTGCATCATCGCCCCGAGGTTCTGGGTGCCGGCGTCGACGTGGACGAAGAGGCACTGCGGCCGTCCGGTCGCCTGGTAGTAGGCGTGCGCCGCGGCGAGCGAGACTGCCTCGAAGGTCGAGGGGTGGACGGCGGGGATCGCCACTCCCCGCTCGGGGAGGGTGCGCATCGCCTCCTGCAGCGGTGCCGAGTCGGTGCCCGGGTTGAGGAAGAAGTGCTCGACGCCGTGCTCGGCGAGGAGCGCGAGCAGCTGCTCGGCGACCGTGGCGTAGGCGGCGCCCAAGGGGGCCTCCCTCAGCGGCCGATGAGGTCGGCGGTGGCCGCGAGCCAGTCGGCGCCCTCGGGGAGGATGACGCCCCCCGAGCGCACCCGGTAGACCTCGGGTTCGTCGACCCCGGGCGGAGCGACGCCCTCCTCGGCGAGCGCGCGCGCCGCCACGGCGAGGCGCTTCCTTAGGAGGATGACCATCACGTCCGAGCTCGCGAGGTGCTCGCGCTCGCGGTGCAGGAGCGGCCCCATCGACTCGGTGATCGCCTTGTCCTGCATGTGGATGCCGGGGATCCCCGTGTAGGAGTCGCGGCGCTGGGCGGCGCGGTCCATGCGGTAGTCGTTCCCGAAGACGGCGAGCGGCCGGAAACGGTCGAACCAGCCGCTGCCGTTCGGCTGCAGCTCGGCGTCGGAGACGACCGGCACGGTGCCCCCCTTCTCCCCCATCGAGAAGAACAGCACGTGCTCGTCGTCCATCGGCACCCAGGCGCGGGTGAGCACCTGCTCACCGAGGACGCCGGTCGGGATGTGCGAGAAGACGGGGAAGAGGAACTGCGCGATCCGCCAGTAGGTCTCCCCGCTCCCGGCCGGGCGGTAGGCCCCGTACATCGCCCCGTAGGGGGTGTCGAGCGCCGCATAGCGGGGGGCGCGGTCGCGGACCGTGTAGTAGTTGAAGGAGCCCTCCTCGAAGTCCTCCGGCTGCTGGGCGCCCATGTGCAAAAAGCCGAGGTGGCTCGTGTCGAGCTCGCCCTCGATCGCCTGCAGCCAGTTGCACTCGCGCGAGACGGCGTAGACCTGGCGCTCCGCCTCGCCGAGCTCTGCAGCCTCGAGGGCGGGCGGCGCGGGCGGGACCTCGCGTGGGCCGAGATAGGCCCAGATCACGCCGCCCCGCTCGGTGACGGGGTAGGCGCGCGCCGCAACGTGCTGCTTGAAGCGCGAGTTCGGCGGCTCGTTCGGCATGTCGACGCAGCGACCGCGGGCGTCGAACTTCCAGCCGTGGTAGACGCAGCGGAGGCCGTCGTGCTCGTTGCGGCCGAAGTAGAGGCTCGCGCCCCGGTGCGGGCAGCCGTGGTCGAGAAGGCCGACCTCGCCCGCCGAGTCCCGGAAGGCGACGAGCGCCTCGCCCAAGAGCATCACCCGCACGGGGTCACAGTCCGGCGCGGGCAGCTCGCTCGACAGGAGTGCGGGCAGCCAGTACTGGCGCATGAGCTCGCCCATCGGCGTGCCCGGCCCCGTCTCGGTGAGGAAGCGGTTCTCCTCGACGTCAAGCACCGGGATCCATCCTTTCCTCGCGCGCGCGGCCGGCGGCCACCTCGCTCGTTGCTGCGCCGGAGGTCGCGGCGCTCACCACAGCGCCTCGCTCGCCAGCCGGGCCCCGGCGGCGAGCGCCTCGAGCTTGGCCCAGGTGATCTCGGGGTGGCCGACGCGCGCCGCGAGGCCGCAGTCGGTGCCGGCGATGACGTTCTCCCGCCCGAGCAGGCCGGCGAAGCGCAGCAGCCGCTGGCAAACGAGCTCGGGGTGCTCGATGAGGTCGCTCGCGTGGCCGACAGCGCCCGGCATGAGGATCCGCCCCTCGGGGAGCTTCACCTCCTCCCAGAGCCGCCACTCGTGCTCGTGCGTCGGGTTCGCCGCCTCGACCGAGAGGCACTGCGCAGGGACGCGCAGCACGATGTCGATAATGTCGCGCAGCGCGATGTCGTCCCGGTGGGGGCCATGCTGGCTCCCCCAGCAGACGTGCAGCCGGACCTTCTCCTCGGGGATGCCGCGCAGCGCGTGCAGGAGGGCCTCGACGCGCAGCGTCGCGTAGTCCCGGTACTCGGCAACGGTCATCTCCGGGTACATCTGCCAGCCGTCGGGGAGGTCGGGGTCGTCGAGCTGCAGGATGAGGCCGGCATCGGTGATCGCCAGGTACTCCTCGCGCATCGCCTCGGCGATCGCGAAGAGCAGCGCCTCGTCGTCGGGGTAGTGCTCGTTGAAGAGCCAGTGCTCGACCGTCCCCGGGGTGATCGCGGGGAGGTAGGCCTCGACGTCGAGGCCGGCCGTCGCCTGCTGCAGGCGGGCGATGTCGGCCTGCACCGCCTCGGCGCCGATGTAGGCGAGGGGGGCGGTGCAGAAGTAAGGATCGTTGTTGGTGCTCGCCCGGTTGGCGTTCACCCCCCGCCCGACGCCGCCGAGGCCCGCCGCGTAGAAACCGGGGAAGTCGCGCTGGTCCCGCAGGTTGGGGCTGCGCGTCCGCAGCCCGTCGGGGAGCGGCCGCTGCTCGATGCCGGAGAGGCGCTCGCGGACGTAGCCGGAGAAGCCGCCGCGCTTCGCGACCTCGCCGTCGTTCACGACGTCGATCCCGATGTCGGCCTGGTGGCGCACGACCTCGGCGACCGCGCTCTCGAGGCGGGCGTCGAAGGCGGCGCGCGATCCCTCACCGGCGAGGAGCAGCTGCTGCAGGTCGTCGGGGCGAGGCAGCACACCGGCGTGTGAGACGCGGATCCGCCCTTCGCTGCGCTGCATCGGCCCCCCTCGCTCGGCTCGCGGCAGTGTAGGCCGAGGCGCGGGCCGCGCCACAGTGGCAGGGTAAGGAGCGCGCCACAGTGGCAGGGTAAGGAGAAGGAGGCGACGATGGCGGAGCAGAACGAGCGCAACCGGTTGCTCGCCGAGGAGTACCGGCGCAACGGCGGGTGGGTGGCGGAGGAGAAGTTCAAGGACGCTCCCCTGCTGCTGCTCACGACCGAGGGGCGCCGCAGCGGGCGCCGCTACGTCAACCCCCTCATGTACCTCCCCGACGGGGAGCGCTACGTGATCTTCGCCTCCCACCAGGGGGCGCCCGAGGACCCCGACTGGTACAAGAACCTCGTCGCCGCCGGTGAGGCGACGATCGAGGTCGGTCGCGAGGAGATCCCCGTCGCCGTCGTCGTCACCTCCGGGGAGGAGCGCGACGAGCTCTACCGCCGCCACGCCGGTCTCCATCCGCGCTTCGCGGCCTACGAGGACAACACCTCGCGCCTCATCCCCGTCGTCGCCCTCGCCCCGCGGCGCTGAACCGCCTGCCGCGGGCCGGCCCCGCCGTCAGGGCGCCGAGCCCCCCCCGAGAGCGGTCAGACGCTTCCTCGCGGCGAGATGGCCGGCGCCCCGCCGCTGAAATGGCCGGAGGTCGGCGCGACGTCGGCGTAGCCGCGACCGACGGCGACCGTCAGGTAGCCGTCGCGGGTCGGACGGCCGTGCCTGGGGTTGAGCGCGAGCACCTCGCCGCCCCCCGCGAGCACCTCCACCCAGGCGTGCGAGCCGCCTTGGCCGATCAGGTGGCCCGAGACGTAGCGGGCGCCGATCCCCGCGGCGCGACAGAGGGCGCGTAGCCCTGACAGACGCCGCGCCCACCGGCGAGCTCCGCGGCGGCGAGGCGGGCGTCGGCAGCGGTGAGCGGCGCCGGGCGGGCGAGGAGCCGGCGCGCCGGGCGGGCGAGGAGCCGGCGCGCCGGGCGGGCGAGGAGCCGGCGCGCCGGGCGGGCGAGGAGCCGGCGCGCCGGTCCGGCGGGCGCCGCGGGGCGGCCTCCCGCGCCACCGGCGACGCGCCCTTCCACGACAGCCCACGCGGCGAACGTGATCCCGCTCGTCACCTCGGCCGCCTCGACGTCGAGGACGTCGTTGCCGAAGCGTCGGTCGCCCAGCGCGAGCGCACCTCGGCACCGGAGATCTCGACGCCGAAGGCGGTGCGGCGGCGGCGGCCGTGGCGGGCGCGGGGGACGACGATCAGCCGGTGGCGCAGCCCGCGGATCGGGGGTTCGTTCTAGTAGCGGTACTCCTGCTCGAGGAGCAGCGCCTCGCCTTCGAGGAGCGGCGCCTCAGTGCGCACCGGCGACCTCGTCGGCCCACACCGTCATCCGCACCAGCTCTGCCGCACCCCAGGTCGTGACCATCGCCGCGTCCGACGCGTCGCGGCCGTAGGCGACGACCACGCGACCGGCGCGCGGCTCGTTGTTGCGCGGGTCGAAGGTCCACCAGCGATCGCCCAGCCAGACCTCGAGCCAGGAGCAGAAGTCCATCGGCAGGGGCGCCTCGACACCGATGTCGGGCAGGTAGCCGGCGACGTAGCGGGCCGGCAGGTTGAGCGCGCGACAGAGCGTCACGCCGAGGTGGGTGAAGTCGCGGCAGACCCCCGAGCGCGACCGCCACACGTCGACGGCTGTCGTCCACGGATCGCTCGCGCCGATCTCGTAGCGGAGCTGGTCGTGCACCCAGTCACAGATCGCCACCACCTGCAGATAGCCGGGAGCGACCTCGCCGAAGAGCTCCCACGCCTCGTCGTGGAGCGCGTCCGGCCAGCAGAAGCGGCTCGCCAGCAGGTAGAGGAGGGCCTCGTCGGGGAGCGCCTCGAGCGGCCCCTGCTCCGCCGTCGGGTCGCTTTCGTCGGCGCCGTCGGCCACCTCCACGAGGGCGTCGTAGCGGAGCCGCGAGGGCCCCTCTGGAAGGACGAGGCGGTCGCAGTAGTTGCCGTAGGAGTCGAGGTAGGCCGCCGCCGGGGCCGGTGGCTCCCAGCGCTCGTACACGATGCGGTGGGCTCCGTCGAGGCGCGGCCGCACCTGCCAGAGGGCGGGCACCCGCCCGGCGCAGAGGTAGTCGAACTCGCAACCGAGGCGTACCAGCACGGGGTGATCTTGGCCGCGAACGGCGCGTGGGGCGGGACTTGTCCGTGACGGGCGGGTGAACACGCCCGCCGCTACAGCGTCGCGTCGCCGATCTCGAGCGCCGTGCTCACCCTCGTGAGCAGGTCCTCGATGGCCGCCTCGTCCTCGCCGAGGGCCTCACGGACCATCGCCGTGGCGATGCGCATCGCGTACGCGAGGTAGGCCTGCAGGTAGGCCGGGCCGGTGACCCCGGTGGCGTCGGGGGCGATCTCGATCCCCGCGAAGGTCTCGATCACGACCTCGTTGGCGAGGGTGATGAAGGAGAGAACGTCGTGCACCGCGGCGGCACGCACGAGCTCGCGGGCGTGCGCGCCGATGCGCAGGCGCAGCTCCCGGTCCTCGGGGGGGAAGGGCCGCTCCTCGCTCACCGCTGCCTCCCCTCGGGCGTCGCCGGAGCGTACCAATGACGGTCCCGTGCGAGGCCGGAGCGACGCCCCTCGGCGCACCGGTTTGACAGCGCGGCGGGCGACAAAGACATTGAGGTGGTGACCGGCGACCGCACGCGCGCCGCCCTCGTCACCCCTGCCTTCCTCACCGTCGTCCTCGTCGGCCTCGTCTACTGGGTCGGTTTCAACATGGTGATCCCCGAGCTGCCCCCCTTCGTCACCCGCGAGCTCGGCGGCTCGAGCCTCGCCGTCGGCCTCATCGTCGGCGCGCCCGCCCTCACCGCAGTCTTCACCCGCCCCGTCGCCGGCCGCCTCGGCAACCGCTTCGGCCGCAAGGTGCTGATGATCGGCGGCGCCGCGACCGCCGGCGGCGCGATCGCCGCCTACGGCCTCACCTCCTCGGAGGTCGCGCTCGCCGCACTACGCCTCGCGACGGGCGTCGGACAGGGGCTCTTCTTCACCGGCGCGGCGACGCTCGTGAGCGACATCGCCCCTCCGGCGCGCCGCGGCGAGGCGATGAGCTACTTCTCGATCGCCGCCTACATGGGTACCGGGCTCGGTCCCCTCACCGGCCAGCTCCTCGCCGAGCAGATCGGCCTGCACGCCGTCTTCGGAGTCGCGGGGCTGTTCTGCGTGGCCGGCGCGCTGCTCAGCCTGCGCGCCCCCAACGTGCGCATCGTCGCCGGCGCGGGGCTGTCGCGGCCGGGCCTGTTCAACAGGAAGGGGGTCGGCCCGGGCCTCGTGATGATGTTCGGCCTGATGGGCTACACCGCCTTCCAGGCCTACGCCCCCCTCTACACCGTGCGCCAGCTCCACCTTTCGGGGCCGGCGGTGGCCTTCTTGCTCTACGCCGGGATCATCCTCGTCTGCCGGCTTGCCTTCGCCCGCCTCTTCGACCGCGTCGGCGCCCGCCGCTGCGCCTCGACCGCGACGCTCACGATCGCCGCGGGCCTCGTGGTGATCGCCGCATGGCCGACCGTCACCGGCCTCTACGTGGGCGTCGCCGTCTTCAGCCTCGGCATGGCGGTGCAGTACCCGGCGCTGTTCACGATGGCGGTGAACCGCGCCAACGAGCGGGATCGGGCGCCGGTGATCGGCACCTTCACCGCCTTCCTCGACCTCGCCACCGGCCTCGGCGGCGTCACGCTCGGCGCCGTCGCCGCCCTCGCCGGCTACCGGGCGAGCTTCGTCGGGGGGGCGGTCGCGGCGCTGCTCGGCTTCGCCGTCCTGCAGCGCCTCTTCGCCTCTCCCGCCACCAGCTGAGAGGAGCTCAGCCGAGCGCCTCCAGCACGGCCGCGAGCGAGCGCACGTGGCAGACCTGGGGGAGGATCAGCTCGAGCAGCGCCTCGCGCTCGGCCGGCTCGGCATGGCAGCCCTCGGCGACGGCGACGATCTGGTAGTCGAGGTCGCGCGCCGCGTAGATCGTGGAGGCGACCCCGATGTGGAACGAGCCGCCGACGATGAGCAGCGTGTCGACCCCGAGGCGCCGCAGCGAGAGGTCGAGCGGGGTGGCGAAGAAGGCCGACCAGCGGTGCTTGGGGATGTCGTAGTCCTCCGGCCCCACCTCGAGCTCGGCGAGGTAGGCCGTGCCCGCGGAGCCAGAGACGTAGCCGCCCGTGCCGTTCTCGGCACGCGCCGCGTAGGGGCGGTGCTCGCGGTCCATGTCGGGAACGGTGAGGGCGCGGTCGCGCCCGTCGGGGCGGTGGTCGCCGCGGCTGAAGAAGCGCGGCAACCCGGCCTCCCTGCAGGCGCGGGCGAGGGTGATGATCGGCTGCAGCGCACCGTGCGCCTCGATCGCCGCCCGGAACTGTTCGACGGCGTCGAAGACGATGAGCGCGCTGCGGCTGCGGTCGAGCTCGATGCTCGTTGGGATGCTCACCGAGCTCAGGCGAGGAACTCGGTGATCGTCTCCACGAGCCGTGCCGGCGCCTCGTAGGGGACGTTGTGGCCGATGCCCTCGTAGACGACGAGCTTCGCGTCGGGGATCAGCTGGGCGGTCTGCTCACCGAGCTCGAGGGCGTTGACCTTGTCCTCTGAGCCCCAGACGACGAGGGTCGGCGAGCTGATGTGCGGAAGGCGGCGCAACGTGTTGTAGCGGGTGCGCGTCTCGGGATTCGTCATGTGATCCATCAGGCGGCGGAAGGCGGCCGTCGTCTGCTCGTCGTGGAGCATCGCGAGGCGCTCCTCGAGCAGGACGTCGGAGGAGATGTTCGAGCCGGCGTAGCGCTCGACAGCGGCGCGCACGTCCTCCTCGGGGGGAGGCTGCCAGGCGACCATCGTGGTGAGGTTGCGCGTCGCCGCGCCGCCGCCCGCGATGTCGACGAAGCGGCGGACGCGGTTCGGACTCTCGTAGGCGAGGAGGACGCCGAGCCAGCCGCCCATCGAGTGGCCGACGAGGTGGCTCGACTCGAGGCCCATGACGTCCTGGAACTCGCGCAGGTGGTCGACGAGGTAGGCGAAGGAGAACTCCTGCTCGAGGTGGTCCCCCGGCCCGAAGTTCAGGCAGTCGAGGGCGTAGACGTGGAAGCGCTCGCCGAGGCCGGGAAGCACCGGCAGCCAGCCGTCGCCACCCGAAAGGAAGCCGGCGCCGTGCACGAGCAGCACCGGCTCGCCCTCGCCCGCCTCGAAGTACCGCGTCCTACCGTGGCTCATCTCGACGAAGTCCCGCTTCACCTCGACCATGGCACCCCTCCTCGCCCTGGCGCCGCGGCGCCCCCGGATCGGCCCCGACCTTAGAGGCTGTCCGCTGCGGCGACACTTCCCCGGGAGCGGCTCAGCGGCGTTCGAGGCGGGGGAAGAGCACCTCTTCGAGGATGAGGTGCAGGGTCGCCGCAGCGGGGATCGCGATCAGCGCCCCGAGCAGGCCGAGGAGGGCGCCACCGGCGAGGGTGGCGACGATCGTCACTCCCGGCGGGAGGCTGACGGTGTGGCGCATCACCCGCGGCGTGAGGAAGTAGTCCTCGAGCAGGCGGTAGACGACGTAGAAGATGAGGGTCGCGATGCCGAGGAAGACCCCGTGGCTGAGCGCGATCATCGAGACGACGAGGCCGGCGACGGTCGAGCCGACGATCGGGATGAGGTCGAAGAGCGCGACGAACATCCCGAGCAGCACCGGGTAGGGGCCGCCCACGGCGAGCAGCCAGACGAAGGTCCCCGCACCGGCGATCGCCGAGGTGACGAGGTTGCCGAGGACGAAGCCGCCGACACGGTCGAAGACCTCGTCGGTGAGGACGGCGACCCGCTCGCGCCGTGAGCGGGGTGCGAGGCGCAGCCAGAGCGTGCGGACGCTCGGCAGCGCGATGAGGAAGTAGACGGTGAGGACCAGGACGCTCAGCGCCGCCGCGGTCGTCGTCACGACGACCTTGCCAGCCCCGAAGAGCCCGTGGCTGAGACGGGTCTTCAAGACGTCGAGGAGGCGCGGGCCGACGACGCCGGTGAGGTGCGTCACCTTCAGAGCGTGGCCGAGCGGGCCGCTGCCGGTCGTCACGTCGTGGCGGATCGTCGGCCACTTGTGCACGAGGGCGCGGACCTCGTGCACGCTCGGCGGCACCGCCGCCACCGCGAAGGCGGCGAGCACGGCCAACAGCGCGGCGACCACGATGAGGGCGCTCGTGGCGCGGGAGAGGCCGCGCTGGGTGAGGCTCCCGATCATCGGGTTGAGGCCGATGGCGAGGAAGAGCGACAGGCCGACGATGACGAGCACCGTGCCGGCACCGGCGAGCGCGCGCACGATGAGGTAGGCGGTGGCGACGCCGAGCGCGCCGGTGAAGCCGATGTAGAAGGGGGCCCGCCGGTCCACCGGGGGGCCGCGCCTCGCGAGGCCCCGCTCGGGGGCGTCCACGTTCGGGGGCAGCAGGAGGGTGACCTCGGGGGGCGGCGGCTGGCCCCCCGCCTCCGGGTCCGGTACGGGCTCAGGCCCATCTGCCGCCGGCTCGCTCATCATCTGCGGGGCACCGGAGCGAGCCGGCGGGGATTACTCGGGCTCGACAGCGGGTGGGCCGTCGGCGACGGGCACCGCGTTGGTTCGGGTCGCGGTGGGGCCGGCCGTCGTCGGGGCGTCGGTCATCGCGTTCGGCCCGGTGACATCGGCGACGGGGACGATCGCCGGCTCCTCGGCGGCCGCCAGCATCTGCACCGGGACGGTGCGTGGGTTGCCCTGCAGCGCCGCGAACTCGCAGGCGAGGCCCCCCATGATCCCGAGGAACAGCCCGGGACCGAGGGCGTAGGCGATCTCCCGCTCGAAGGTGCCATAGGCACCGACGCTGATGAAGTAGCGATGCCCCTCGAGCACCGGCCAGGCGACCGGCCCGATCGCGAACCAACACCCGGCGGCGACCGCGAGAAGCCCTGCGACCATCACGCCCATGCGGCCGAAGCCGAGGCCGGCGATGCGCCCGAGCTGCAAGAGGGCGAGCCCGGCCAGCAGCGCGCCGCCCGCCGGGACTGCGGCGAGGAGGCCCCGGGAGAGGTCCCAGTGCCAGGTCGCAAGACCGTCCGGCGAGAAGCCGAAGACCGAGCCGATGAAGGGCATCAAGCCGCCCCACAGCGCCATCAGCACGAGCAGGCCGCCCGTCATCCCGAGACTCGTCCGGTAGCTCCAGCGGACCTCGCCGCTGCGCACCGTGTCCGGCGCGTCGGTTGCTCCCCTCATGCGCAACGGATGCGTGGCCATAACGCCCCCTCGTGAGCTGAGACCTTGGGCGTCCCCAAGCTGGGCCGCCCACGGCCCTATACCCAGCACCAGAAGCCAGTAACGCGGGCTGCGCGACACCCGTTGCGACTCAGGAGACGGTGAGCAGCCCCTCGTCGATGAGGAGGTCAACGAAGCCCTCCCGCCCTAAGCCGCCGAGGGCCTCGGGGGAGAACCACCCGAGCTCGGAGACCTCCTCTCCGTCGGCCCGCTCGCGGCCGCCGACGACGACGGCGCGGTAGACGATCGCGACGTAGACGAGCACGTCGCCGTTCGGGTACACGGTCCGGCAGCGGTCGCCGCCGAGCGCGGCGTGCAGCCCGGTGACGGCGACCTCGAGGCCGGTCTCCTCGAGCGCCTCCCGTCGGGCCGCCTCCTCGGGGCGTTCACCGGGCTCGACTGCGCCCCCCGGCACCGACCACAGGTCGGAGTCGGCCTTGCGGACGAGCAGCAGGCGCCCCTCGGTGTCATGCACCACGACGCAGGCCGTCGGCATGTGCAGGGGCGTCGTCCCGACGAGCGCCCGCAGGCGGGCGACGTAGTCGGACATCGGCACGGGAAGATCTTCGCCGAACCGAGCCCGGACGCGGCGATTCCCCGGCACGAGGCCGGGGAATCGCCGAAGAATCGGTGTGACTACGCGCTCACCATCGGTACCAGCTGCGCTCCGCGCCGTGGGCGAGGAAGCCCACGACCCACAGGACCAGGAGGATGACGGCGAGGATCCACAAGAAGTGGACAGCGAAGCCGAAGCCTCCGAACAAAAGCACGATGAGTAGCAGCAAAAGCGCAAGACCCATTGTGGGCGACCTCCTTGGGTGACGCTCAGGAGCTACCCGCACGCCGGTAGCAGTAAACCGCGCGGGTCAGCCGGGCCCGTAGACCTCGGGGTTGGCACAGTGCGGGAGGGGCTCCCCGCGCAGCCCCGCCAGGAGGTTGTCGACCGCGAGGTCCGCCATCGCGGCGCGCGACTTTTCGGTCGCAGAGCCCAGGTGCGGGATGGCGACACAGTTCGGTAGGCCGAGGAGGGGTTCATCGAGGGGCACCGGCTCGACCTCGAAGACGTCGAGGCCGGCACCGCCGAGATGGCCCGAGGCGAGCGCCTCGAAGAGCGCCCGCTGGTCGACGACCGGGCCGCGGGCGGTGTTCACGAGCAGCGCACCGCGGCGCATCCGGGAGAGCTCGGCAGCGCCGATGAGGTGGTGCGTCTCCTCACTGAGGGCCACGTGCAGGCTGACGACGTCAGACGAGCAGAGGAGCTCGTCGAGGTCGACGAAGGAGACACCTTCCGCCTCTCGGTGTGTCCGCGAGCACGCGAGGACGTGCATGCCGAAGCCGCGGGCGCGCCGGGCCACTGCCTCGCCGATGCGCCCGAGGCCGACGATGCCGAGGGTCGCACCAGAGAGCTCGAGGCCGAGGAAGCCCGACGGGCGCCACGTCGTCCATTCCCCCGCGAGGAGGGCGTCGCGCGCTTCGACCACGCGGCGGGCGACCGCGAGCAGGAGTGCGAAGGCGACATCGGCGGTCGCCTCGGTGAGGACGCCGGGAGTGTGACCGGCCGGGATGCCCCGGCCGGTCAGCGCAGCGAGGTCGAGGTTGTCCACGCCGACCGCCATGTTCGAGACCACCCGGAGCCGTGGGGCGAGCGCCAGCAGCGGCTCGTCGATGCGGTCGGTGAGCATCGTGAGCACCCCGTCGGCACCCGCAAGGCCCTCGACGAGCTCTTCTCGCGTCGGCGGGCGGTCCTCGGAGAAGAGGCGCACCTGCGCAAAGGACGCCAGCCGCGCGAGGCCCGCGCCCGGAAGCGCCCGCGTCACGAACGCCGTGAAGGCCACCTCTCCTCCCCTCGCGCCGCTACCGGGAGGGCCGAGGCGCTCACCCGAGGCTACTGATGGCCCACCTTTGCGCCCTCCGCGGCGGGCGGCCCGGGATCGGGGACCTCGGCGTCGGCCATCTTCGTCGGCTCGCCGGCGGCCGTGAAGCCGAGGACGATCTGCTGCTCGGGGCGGCGCTGCAGCGCGAGCACCTGCAGCCGCATGGCGCGCTCGTCGGCGTCGGTGAGCGGCGGCTGTACGAGCGCCCGCGGCCAGAGATGGTGATGCAGGACCGTGCTCACCTCGGCGGCGTAGAGCGTGGCGCGTGCCCCGAGGTAGAGCCAGGCGATGAGGCCGAGGACGACCCCGAACAAGCCGTAGGTGGCGCTCGCCCCCTTCAGGTCATGACCGACGACGTAGCCGCCAACCGCCTGCAGGATCGTGAAGAAGACGCCACCGACGATGGCGCCCGGCAACAACGTCCGGATCGCCACCTGTTTGGGTGTCAGCACGCGGAAGGTGCCGATATAAAAGGCCACATTCGCGAGGCCGGCGAACAGCTCGGCGAGTACACCGAGGGCGATGTTGTGCCGGCCGAAGGTGCCGAACCCCGACAGAACTGTCGTGACGACCAGCTCGAGAGCCAGGACGACGAGAAAGAGCAGGCTCCGCGCCAGCCCGGCGAGGAAGTTCGGCTGTTTGACGAAAGGGACGTTCCATACCTGCGACATCGCCGAGAGCCCGGTCTGCGCGAGGCTCGTGCTGCCATATATCAGACCCACGATCCCGATAATGAGGCCGATGAGCGAGCCGCGCTTCAACGCGTGGATGTTGCCGGCGAGCTGGTGGCCGACGATCGGGAACTCGCCGAATGCGGACGCGGTGATCCGCGCCCGTGCCGACGGGTCGCCTGCGAGCACGAGCCCGAGGATCGTGATGAGAAGGAGCAGCAAAGGAAAGATGGTCACGAACATCGTGTAGGTGAGCTGTGCGACAAGCGCACCCGCGTTGTCGTCCCCGTACTTCTTCTGCACCGCGTAGACGAACCCCGCGGCCCGGTGTCGCTGCTGAAAGGTGTCGACGGCACCGAGCGCCTGTTTGATCGCCTTCATCGGGCACTCTCCGAACCGCCACGGCCCTCGCCGCCGAAGTGCCCGCGGGCGGTCGGCGAACAGGCCTCGCGGACGGCACGAGAGCCGGTCCCCCCGCAGGGGGAACCGGCTCTCGTGCAGGCGTCCGTGCGCGGACGCGGTGACAACCCCGTAGCTACTTCGTGCCCCGCCCGATCCCGGCGCGTCGGAGCACCTCCGCGGGGACACCGACCTCGCGCCAGCTCTCGTAGCTGATCCCCTTGCGATTGCCGTACTCCGAGGCACCCTTCACGAAGGCATCCTCGAGGACCGAGATGTCCACGGACTGCCCGGAGGAATTGAGGCGCGCCTGAAGGTCCTTGCGCTCCTGGATGAGATGCAGGCGACGGAGCGGGTCCGCGCTCGCGAGCTTGGTATCGATCTCGGTGAGCTGCTTCTCTGTCGCCTCGACACTCGGACGACGGCCACGACGAGGCTTGTTCTCCTCGAGCGCCTGCAGGTACCGACGGACCGCAAGACCTTGGGTTCTCCCGACCGCCAGTGCCGCCTTGTGGTCGGCGGTCATCGGGGCTGATTTTCTTGGTGACATCGCGGAGCGACTCTCCTTCGTTCCTATGAATACGTGACCGATCCATGTGATCGCCGACGAAAGCGTAATACGTATTTCTCGCGCTCACGACACACTCAGCTCCTCGAACCATTTCCCTCAAGCATTGAGGGCTACCGGTGCATATCCCGGGGGCCGACGCAGGACCCCTGGCCGCCATATCACACACCGGGTGCCCAGCGCGACCCCGCCCGAACCGCGGAATTTCTCGCGGCTCCGTCTCGGATTGCCGCTGCCGGAAGCGATCCGGCGGTCGCGTTGCCGAGATACCCCGACGAGCGACGCGGCGGGCGACCGCGACCCGCGTTCGCTCCATTTCTCTCGGTGGGTCCCTCGTGAGCCTCCCAGCCATCGCCGAAGCGTGCCCGGCCGGGCGCGCGGGGGCCGAAGATCGGACAGGGTCGCCGCTCATCTCGCGCCGGCATCAGGGCGTAAGAGGCGCCGGGCACCTTCCTCACGAGCTCCCGAGACCGACACTCCACGAGAGGCCTTGAGAACGCAACAAGCGGTTGCTCGGCCGATCCATTTGCCAAGACTCCCCCCGCTCGGAGCGAATAGCCGCAGGACGCGGCGCTGCAACACGGCGTCGCCCACAAGCAACGGTTGCGGCGACCTGAGCAGTGACGACCAGTTCAATGCACTAACGTTTGTTACAAATAGGAGAACGACAGCATGCGTAGAACGCCCTGCTCAGTGTCATTCAGGTTGTCCGTCGTGGCGAGCGCTGCTGCACTCGTCCTCGGGCTCGCGGCGATCACCGCCGCTTCGGCGACGTCCACGCCGCAGACCCACATCGCGCCGTCGGTCAGTTGGCCCGGCGCCGCGTGGATCGCGCGCACGGTGACCGGCCGCAGCGCCGGTTACGTCACCCAGAGCTCGCCGACTACCGCGGTGTGGGGCAAAAAGACCATCGTCGCGGTCGGCGCCGAGAACGGCTTCGTCTACGTCATGGACGCGGCCACCGGTAACGAGCTCCCCGGCTGGCCACACCACCTCGCGGTCACGCCCGGCCAGTCGGCCGCCATCGAGTCGAGCCCGACGATCGCCTTTCTTGACGGCCGGCGGCACGCGCCCTCGATCATCGTCGGCGCCGCTTCCACCTGGGTGCACTCGAGCGCCGCCGAGGTGGAGGCATGGCGGCTCTCCGGCGCGGAGCGCTTCGTCTTCCATGTCGGCCAGGCCACCGGGACCGCCACCGGCGTGATCTCCACGCCTGCCGTCGGTGACGTGCTCGGCAACGGCCAGGAACAGATCGTCTTCGGTTCCTGGGACCACCGGATCTACGTGCTCGACGGCGCGGGCAACCAGCTCGGCTTCGCCTACGACAACGCCGACACGATCTGGTCGTCTCCCGCCCTGTACAGGCTGCCCGGGCAGAGGGCCGACGACATCTTCCTCGGGAGCGACGCATCGGGGCGCCCCTTCGGCAACCATCAGCGCTGCGTCGGCGGCTTCATCGCTGACTACCGCTTCTCGAGCGCGGCCCTCGACCCCGACACCTTGAAGACCGGGCCGGGCCTCGTGCGCGAGTGGTTCCACTGCCTCAACCAATCGATCTGGTCGAGCCCCGTGGTCGGCCTCATCGGCACCTCGCATCAGCCCGTCGTGATCGTCGGGACGAGCTTCTTCGAGCAGCCCTTTCCCTCGGACACGAGCAAGCTCTTCGCCTTCGACGCGGCGAGCGGCGCACCGGTGCCCGGCTGGCCGGTGTCGACCGCGGGCCCGACCCTTGGCTCGGCGGCGATCGGCGTCATCGACTCCTCGGGCAACCCCGCGGTCGTGGCCACCTCCTGGGACTGCACCGGGCCACGCCCCTCGAACTGCTTCACCGACCTCTCCAAGGTGTACGCCTGGAACGGGAGTGGGCGCCTCATCTGGTCGGCGTCGCTACCGGGGCCGGAGAGCTTCGCGTCCCCGGTCCTCGTGCCGCTGCAGGCGAGCTCCGCGCAGCCGAGCTCCACCACCGCGGGCGTGCTGAACGACGTCCTCATCGGCTCGCCGAACGGCCTCTACCCGCTCGACGGCGCGACGGGCGCCTTCCTCTTCGGCACCAACGGGTCGAACCAGTTCGCGGCGATCAACCCTGGCTGCCGGGTCTACAACTCGGTGGCCGTGATCGACGTGCAGTCCGACAACGCGCGCGCGGGATGGCACGCGGTCGAGGCTTGCGGCGGGCCACCCACCTTCCGGACGCCGGGGACGATCCTCAGCTACCGCCTCCCGGTCCAGGACTTCGCATCGGCGGCCTGGCCGATGTTCCGGGGAAGTCCGGAGCACAGTGGCGTCGCCTTCTCGAGCCTCGCCACCGTCCCCGCCTCGATCCCCGGGCTGCCGGTCGTCACGACGACCTCGCTCGCGCCCGTCGGCGCGGGCGGGCTGGGCTGACGCTCGCTGGCGATTGATTTCGGTGGGCGCGGGTAGAGGCGGAGTATCCGTCGCACCCGAGGAGCGCTCGATGAGTCACCTGCCCGCCATTGCCGAACTGGTCGCCTTCACCGCGGCGGTGAGCGCCTTTGCTGAGTTCCTGCGGCGCGTCGCGCACCACGAGCACCCGCTCGCACTGCACAGCCATCTCCACGAGGAGAGGGACTTCCGCGCGGTCGCCGAGCTGCCCGTCCCCCGTCGGCTCACGATCACCGCGATGACCGCCCGCGAGAGCGTCGCGCACCGCCGCGCCAGCTGAGCGCCGAGTCTCAGGTGAATCAGTACCGGATTCACAGAGCTTCCTCAACGAGTTCTCAGGCACAGCCGGTTAACTAGAGGCCAGTTGCGGTGGCAGGGGCCACTGCTGGCGACATCTAGGAGCCAGGAAAGATGGAAGGTTTCCCCGCTGAGGACCACCCGGCCACCGAGTGGTCGTTCGCTGAGCCCCTCGGCACTCCACTCCCCCGCCCCACGCGGCGGCGGAGAACCCTTTCGGGAATGTTGGCGGCCAGCCTCCTCGCGACGACCGGCGCCGGTGTCGCGATCGGACACCTCGCGTGGGGCGCCTCCGGCCCGGCGACGACGACCACGAGCGCTGGCGGCGCACTCACCCCGAAGGTCGGCAACGGCAACGGCAACAACTGCGTCGGGACCAACGTCTCCTACTTCTGCAACTACTTCAACGGGAACGGCAATGGCGCGGGCTCGGGCAACAGCGGCTCAGGTGGGACGGGGCCGGCGAACGCCTCGTCGATCGCGAGCGGCGTCGACCCCGGCCTCGTCGACATCAACACCACGATCTCGGGTGGCGCGGCCGCAGGCACCGGCATGGTCCTCACTTCCAACGGCGAGGTGCTGACGAACAACCACGTGATCGCCGAAGCCTCGAAGATGTCGGTCTACGACGTCGGCAACGGCAAGACCTACAACGCGCACGTCGTCGGATACGACAAGCGGGATGACGTCGCCGTCATCCAGCTGGAGAACGCCTCGGGCCTCTCCACCGTGCAGACCGCGGACTCCTCGGCAGTGAAGCAGGGGGACGAGGTCGTGGCGGTCGGGAACGCCGGCGGACGGGGCGGGACCCCCAGCTACGCCGGCGGCACCATCACCGCCAAGGACCGGTCGATCACCGCGAGCGACGGCACCTCGATCTCCCAGAGCGAGCAGCTGACCGGGTTGTTCGCGACGAACGCTGGCATCGAGCCCGGCGACTCGGGTGGCCCGCTCGTGAACAGCTCGGGCCAGGTGATCGGCATGGACACCGCCGGGTCGACGAACTCGAACTTCGGCGGCTTCGGCTCGACGATGATCACCCAGGGCTTCGCGATCCCGATCAACACCGCCGTCGCGCTCGCCGACAAGATCGTCGCCGGCAA
>Ga0307373_10002859_pt1 | contig 30750 bp, 24 predicted proteins | sample OX2MG_FD_202534 | JGI IMG/M metagenome (GOLD analysis project Ga0307373, IMG submission 202534) | Soil microbial communities from Risofladan, Vaasa, Finland - OX-2 | ecosystem: Environmental > Terrestrial > Soil > Coastal area > Acid sulfate soil | place: Finland: Risofladan, Vaasa | collected...
CGGAAAGCCAAGCAGGCCCACCGCGGTCCGGAACTTCGTATCGATGAGATACTCATAGACGCGGCCGCAGCCGTGCGGCCGTGTGATCTCGAACTCGGGATCGCACTCCTCGTTATAGAAATGCCGCTGCCGTCCCGACCGGCCTAAGGCGTCGTCCGCATCGAACTGCGCCGTGGTAGGGTGAATCATAGTCCGAGCTGGTTCATCTCGCGCGACCAGGAAGTCTTAAGCGATGGCAGGGCATCGTGCCAGCGCCTTGGAACCGCCAGGAAGTTGGTGGTGTCGGTGAGATCCTCCACGAGCCGGTCCGCGTCTCCAATCCAATATCCCAACGCGGAAAGAAATCCGCAGATTTCGCTCCCGCCATGAAAGCATTCTACAACGATAATTGGCTGGCAGGTGCGAATCAGATCGCATGCACCGCGGATCACCGCTTCCTCATGTCCTTCGACGTCGATCTTTATCAGATCAGGTGGATTCGCGATATCCCGCTCGGCGTCCAAGGTTACGCTGGTGACTGCGATCTTGCTGCCGCTCAGGCCCCACTGGCGTTCTGAATAGGTCGTCCCGGGTTCCTCGACTCCGCCGGTTGATCCCGATACCGCGTCTCTTATAAATGTCTTGAATCCGCCGCAATCGCTGACCGCGACCTCCCGAAGCGTAACGCCTAAAAGCCCTGCGCGGAGCATCGTCGCTCTGAGCAGCTCGACATTCTCTGGTTCCGGCTCGAACATGCGCACTGCGAGCTCAGGCACGGTACTCTTTAGGAGCCAACCGTAGTATCCGATATTGGCCCCTACGTCCCAAAACTCCGTTAGATCCATCTGTCCAGAGAGCGCGCGAAATAATGCGTAGATTCCCGGCTCAACGCCACCCGCGAGAATGAAAGCGCTAGCGTGACGCACGAGACGTACACGGACTTTCCACTCGACCCCCGGAAGTTTTTTCCATACTGCGACGTCGATCGAGTTGAGCAACGCACGACCCGCCGCGTGCTGACGCAATCTGTTCAAGGGATGAAGTCGCGTGCGAAGCCGGTACCACTGACTATTCATTTGATTGAGCGAAATGAGGTTTCAGAAGATGCATCCGTGCGGTCCGCCGACGGGGTCTCAGCCGTTCGGGGTTGGTATCGCAGGAGCGGCGAGGTCGCAGTTGACCGGAGTTCCATCAGTTTGAGGCTGACCTGGTACTCATAGAACGTCTGCAGGAGGCAGTAGCGCAAGCCGGCTCGTCCGTCGAGAAACCCGGCCCGTGCAAAATACATCCACAAGAATTTTACCAGCGGCCGACACGGAACGTAGCGATACGCTAACTGCTTCAGAACGCGGCGGCGCTCCGGGCCACGCCGCCAAAAGCTCGGCTGAAGAGTTTCAGCCCCAGAACCATTCAGGAACCGAAATACCTCGATGGCCTCCATGCTGGAATAGACGTTATGACGGTCGAAGTAACGTGCTAGGTCTTTGTAGTCGTTGTGGAGAATCTCGCTGTGAAGGTATCCAACCTTTCCTCTAAGATGAATGTGCTCGTGCACAAGACGTTCTTCATACCGGCCAATCTGATGCTTGAAGAGCCGCAGGCTCCAGTTTGGGCAGATGCCGCCGTGACGGAGCCACTGATTCATGAAGCAAATTTGCATGGAAACGAAATACCCATCAAACGACTCCGGGCGGTCGTTCAGGACCCGAAGTACTTCCTGCCGTAATGCCGGCGTCGGTCTCATGTCCGCATCCAGGAAAAATACCCATTCAGTGCGAAATGGTAGATTATCGAGCGCCCAGTTCTTTTGTGCGGCGAAGTTCTGGAATTCGTGCTGCACGACGATCGCGCCGTGTTCACGCGCTATTTCGCAGGTCCTGTCATCGCTGAAGGAATCGAAGACAAACACCTCGTCAGCCCAGCCCTCGATCGCTCTCAGTGTTTCAGGCAGGTTGCGCTCCTCATTGCGCGTCGGAATCACTATGGTCATCGGCGCTCTGCCTGATTGGTCCGCCGGATTACTGTGTGAAGTTATTCGCCGCATTGATTTCTCCAGCCGCTCGATGCCATTCAAAATGTGCATCGAGCGGCTCATGCTGCGGGGATTACCGCCGCGTTCCACCATCCAAAGGGACAGCGACTACCTGATCGCGCCGTGCCGTCGCGCGCCTGCCCGATGCTTTCGTCGATATCACGCCAGCGTACAAGTCCATCAACCGAGCTCCGGCCGATTTCCAACTGAAGTGCTCACGGGCCAGGCCTCTGCCGTTCCTCCCCATTTCATCCGCACGCTCTGGCGCCATCAGCAGCGTGCCGATCGCGTCGGCAACCTCACCTGCGTCGGTATTCACAACCAGCCCCGCGCGCACTGCGGCGATCTCTCTCCAGATATTCACGCGGTTGGAGATGATAACCGGCAGACCCGCTGCCATCGCCTCGACCACCGCGATTCCAAAATTCTCTGTGTAGGAGGGCAGCACGAACATCATTGATTCAGCGAGCACCGCAGCCTTCGCTTCGCCCTCGACCATCCCGGTGAACGTCGTCCTGTCCAGCACGCCCTGTTCCCTGAGCCAGAGCTGGACTTTAGCGGCGTATCCGTCGCTGTCGGGTCCGGCGATCAGCAGATGCACGTCAGACCATTCGCAGGCTATCTGACCGAAGGCCTGCGCGAGCAAATTGAGCCCTTTCTTGAAATTGAGCCTGCCCAAGTAAAGCAACACTCTCTTGCCGATGGTTTCTGGCCAGCGCTCGCCAAGCGCTCCGCGCACGAAGGAGCGCGGAGAGTCGTCGAGGTCAATCCCGAGCGGTGCCACCGCCGGCCGAAGGCGCAGTCCGTGCGTGGCGGCCAGGATACTCTCCTCTTCAGACGTGAATTGGACCGCGGCGGCGTGACGGAGAGTTCTCCGTTCAAAAGCCACTTCGTAAAGCCATTTGCGCGCGCGGTGCCGCCGGAAAAGAAATGGGTCGAGCGTACCGTGTGGCCGCACTATGTATGGCACACCGTAGCGGCGACAATAGTAGGCGGCCACGGTAGAGGGAAACTGGTAAAGCGAATGAATATGCACCACATCATAGCGCGGAATAGCAACTTTCAATGCCGCGGCGAGCGGCCGCGATATTTTGTAATAATTGCTCAGATCAACCGGAAAGTACGTCACCCGAACACCCCCGAGCGTGACCGGCTTGCCAGGCGGCACGTCAAGCACACCGCGGCCATCCACGTTGGTGGTATAAATCTCGGCTTCCGCGCCGCGTCGGACGATTTCCCGGCACATCTCGACGGCCACTTTCGCGGGGCCACCGTCGCGGGCGGCGAGGCTCGGAATTACGTGCAGGATGCGCATTGTCCAGGGGTGTGTTGGCTGCCGTCAGATATTCTCTTTCCGAATTGACACGACCAGCAGCCAGCCAAGCGTCCTCTTCAGGAGATGGTCCACGAATGGCGGTACAATCGGCACCATCCGCTTGGCCATCTGGGGTTACCGTGGCATTGTAAAATATTTCTCACGATTCAACTTCCGGTCAGCGCCGCGCTATTGGGCCGCACTGTGATGCCGAACTGCCCGGCGAGAAACAGCGCCCATCGGCGGAGGGACTTTCCGTTCGGCACGCCGGGCTCACCGCCGAGCCATTCGCGCATCGGGGTCGCGAACCCGGTTTTGGCGCGGTCGCGCGCCACGTCCGGCAGCGGCTTTCGTGGCGTTTCGGCCATCTCGCGCTTGCCGTGCAAATGCGCAGCGAGAGGAGCCACGGCGCGTAGCAGGTCGAGGTCCACTAGCGGCACGCGAATCTCGACCGAGTGCGCCATCCCAGCCCAATCGGAGTCGCGCAGTAGCTGATTGCGCATATACTAGCCCATCTCGAGTGCGGAGACCCGCAGCCGGGCGCTATGAATTCCGCCGATTCTGCCCTCCAGCGCAAGCATCGCTTCGAACTCGCGCCATCCGGCGCGCGCCACGTCGGGCCCGAAAAGCGCGGGCAACTCCCACGGCATGAACAGTCCGCGACGCAGGAGGTAGGCTCCTCCGTAACATTTCGCCGTTGAAGACGATGCGGAGCGCGCCGTCAGCGTAGCCATCGGCTAGGCGCCCGCCTCGCTAGCATCGATGATCGACGGCCTGTGATGGGCGAGTCCGACCCGTCGGCGATTGCTCGCCACAATGGATCCAATAACCAGCGCTGTGAACCATTACCTCAGCAAGCGGCTTCAGGGACCAACGAATGTTTCTGACGCTCCTCTTCCGGCAACTCTTCCGCGACGATCGCGAACTTGCGCAGATGCTATTGAAGGATCCAAGATGACCTGCGCTCTATCGCCGGTCGAAACATTATACGGGTATTCGCATCCGCCTACGTGATTGTCCTGAAAGATCGTCCCGATAATTCCCGGGACCGCGGTGTCCGAAGATGTCTCGCTTGTACCACCATGGACGTAGCGCACCCAACTCCACAGGCCATTGGCCAGCACTCCGTCACCCGGTTCGTTCGCATTGCAGACAACCATGTTATGCCTAACCTCGACATCATATACGCCGGTTCCGTATAGTGTGCCGGATTCCACCTGACTCAGCTCTGTCGTGAGAAATGCCGGGGTGTTCCCCTTAGCGGCGACGATGTCATTGTCAGCGACCACTGCTCCGATTAGCAGGTTGAATCTGTCCAACTTCATACGCTGATCGGCCCGAAGCCAAATTCCCGATGAGTCGTGCAGTGCGTTGTTGACGATCGCGACGTCGGCACCACCGCAATACATCCAGACGCCTTTGGGATTGTCTGCGAGAATATTGCTTTTTATTAACAGCGTCTGCGCACTCCACTGGGTAATTACGTATTTGCTACCGGTCGGTGGAATCAGCAGCCACGGACGATCCACCGTCAGACTGGTTGAAGTATTGCTTAATATATTTCGCCATTGCCCTGCACCAAGCCCTGTCACCACTGCTACTGCATAGCCCGCGAGAGATTGCCAATGCTTGGATAGGTCTTCGATCTGGGTAGCAGATGCGCTTTCCACAGATCCGAGGTCCTGGTGGGGAGCATTGCATCCTTGGCTATTTATAGTTTCTCCGTCGTTAGCCGATGATATCGTACCTGCTGTGTCGAAAGCATTATTAAGTACTGTCAGATCGCGTACCGAATCGATTTCCAGCCCCCCCGAATCGCCAGGCTGTATCAAAGGCATGGTGAAATCGCGAGTTGAGTGATTTCCTTCGATCAGACCATGCCGGCTGCTGTCGACATCCATCCGCTTGCGCAGATACCTGAAGGAATTGCCACGAACAATGTACCAGGATGATTGCTGAATGGTATAAGGCATCGACGCACGCGGGCCGAACGTAAAATCGGAGTCTGCCAGCAGAAGTTCATCCGCGGTCTTCCAGGCGACTCCGATACCTTCTGTGTTCAAATCAGCGCTAATATTGTGCACGAACAGCTCATGACCGGAAGTGCCGAGATTACGAATGTTGCACATCCAGTGTCCGTCGCCGTTCGAATTATGAAAAGATATGCCTTCAATCCCGCTCACTGCCGTCTTGTCGACCCAGGCCACACCGCATGCGCCGAGCGGCGACGGTTCGTCGCCGTACTTGATGATGGTGCGATCCTTGCCCGCTCCTTCAAGAACAACGCGTGATTCCAGAGTAAGACCTTGTTCACTGCCGTAAGCGGCAGATGTCTGTGCATTTGACTGGCCAGCGGCGGTCGCAAGCGTAAGCTCATATCTGCCAGGCGGCAAATAGACTACTCCGCCGCCATCGGTGTGCGCTTGCTCAATCGCTTTCTGGATCGCTGGCCGATCGTTTGTTATGCCATCACCCACTGCATGTTGCGCCAGACGAGGATCGGTTTTGACGTTGTACACATTCCCGAAGAAGTCGAAGTCGGCGGCCCACGGTACTCCTAGGTGCCAGTGGTCTGGGCCGGACTGGCGAACGGGTATGGCAACAGAATCAATGGAAGCACCCCACTGCCCGCCGTAACCGTTTGATACACGCATCCGGTACGTCACCCCAGGAACCAAGTTGGGTGGCGCAACGACCGTTAAAATATACTGATCGCCACCAACGACGGCTCCAGGCAGAGATTGGCCGTTTCTAGGATCGGTAAACCAAACGTGGCTCCGGCTACCTCTGAATGCAAGGTTGCGTCCCCAGAGTCTGAACGTGCCTGCGGGGACAATCTGCGGGAACTCATAGCCGCTAAGGCGAGCGCGGTTAATCCAAACTAAATTAGACTCCCTTCCAAGGTTCTTGATCCATACTGCGTAAAGCCCGATCGCAAGGTTTGAGGGAATGCGAGCCGCAACAAATATATTCGAGTTGGTTAAAACCTTCAGCCGTGTGGTCGACGCGACTGCATGCTCGTTACCCCTCACGCGGGTAAGCCAGACTTGAGAAGCGCTTCCGAAACCGGAACCTTGCAGCCCCATCGCATCGTTAGGCTGTGCGGTCTCGGTCCAGTTGAAAATGACTGGGCGATCGGAACTAGAATAAGCTGTGGTGCTATACGCGAGTAACCAGACCATAACGGCCGCATATTGCAATGGTCGTGAAGTCACGAGCCAGGAACGGCCTGATGATCCCGTTAGCATCCCGCTTCCATTCATCGGTGAGCGTTTGAATATTGACGATGCTGGATACAAATCAATTTTCGTCCCGAATCTCAGCCAGCCGAACGTTTTCATAGCCCTTGCGTTTAGCGACGATTCGATAATCGAAGCTGCAAGTCCTCGAACCCCGCAGCTCCTTTACCGTGAATGCGTTAGGCTGCTTGCGCTCGATATAAAGACTGCAAGGGCCGTTTGCCGTCAGAAACACGTGATAGGCGTGACCGGTGGTAATGGTCTCACCGAACACCAGGTCAATTGGAATGACCGCTCGACCGCGAACTAACCTGGCATCGCCAAAGTCCTCGAACCATTCGCCCGGGCTTTCGACAGCATATACTTCGCGTTTTCCGTAGGATGCAGTTTGAACCAGTGCCGCCTTGGATCCTGCCACCATTAAGTTGCCTCCAACCACAAAACTCCCGTCCGTGCGTAAGGTGTTGGCCGCATTACGGTAAAGGTCCGTGTCTGCAGGCGCCGTCCCGGAGCCCCAGTTTATCTCGCCGTCAGCGAACAGGGTGAAACGCGGTTGCCTATCGCTGCTTTCGGGATATGAATTGAGCAGCATCGCTCCAGTTCCGACGCTCTCAAACTCCATGAGAGGTTCCCCGTAATCCCATTCGCCGCCAAATTTCAGCACTCCATAATTACCGAAAGCGTTCGCGTCATACTGCGGGTTGAGGGCAAAATTCAGGCGAGGGACGCCGCCCGCCCTCCAGGCAAAGCTAGCGGTTTGGTTCTGACGCTGCATTATTAGCATATTGTCCGCAGCGCTGCTTCCGGTTCGGTCCAGAATGATTACTGCCCCAGACGTCCCAGTACCGCCCATCAGTGTGACCCCTCCCGACCCTGGCGCGAACATCGCGTTGCCGATACCGAGAAGTGTAACTGAACCATCATACTTCGCCGTAAAACCGAATGGGCGTCGTTGAACAGTCGAGCTCGCGGGACTGATATCGATATTCAGTTCCGTGCTTCCATTCCAATACGACTCCAGTCCCAACGAGGTCATTGGTTGAGTTATGTCGTCACGATTGAAAGCCGTAGCATTATTCCAGGAGCGATTGGACGAGAAACCAATAGAGTAATCAGTGAACAATCCGTCAGGACTGGCTTGTTGCGCATGTACTACGCGAGCCGATGTGTCTGTGGAAGAGTTGAGGATCGCCAGAGAACCCACGACTGCGTTACAAGAAGAACTATCCGGGCACGTCTGGGCGTAAAGCAGGCCCGGTGCGATACATAGGCTGACGCTCAGTAGAAGAAAGAAGGTACTTTGTTTCGCCCTCGGCATGTAAGTTGCCTCCTGACTGTAAAGTGTCGCCCTATAAGGATTCGTCAAACTGCAATTGGTCATTGTGTTCCGTCCGAAAAATGAAGAGACCTTCGGGTGAGAGCATGCGAGAGATGTCCGACGCGATGGACTGAGGTTCGGCCGGGTGCTCCACGACCGAGCCGCCGAAGAGCAAGACTGTACGCCACGATCCGCACTATCTGTGCCGGCGTCGCGAACATACTACGATCCGCAACTCAGCCATCGGCAAGCGAAACCAGCCCGAGCATGCCCGGAAAATGGCTGACACTGTAAACGGTCCGGCGGCGTGCTCGACGGATCGGAATCACTGTGAAAATCCACACCTTCAGGCCGAATCCGAGGTTGAGCGCGAGGGAGTTCTTGGCTGACGCCGTTCTCTAAGCTCGAAGTTGAACTCCCCGGTCAGGCGCATCGCCCATCCCCGAAGCCCCCGGCCGATTGGCTCGCCGTCCATCGCCGAAATCCATTCCCGCACCGGCGCTGCGAAACCGGTCTTGCTCCGTTCCAGGATTGCCTGCGGTAACGGCTTTGAGGGCAGCTCGGCCAAGTCGCGCTTGCGCGGACGGCTTCTTGCGGAGATCGCGGCAACCGCGCGCAACACCTCGATATCGGCCAGCGGAGTACGAATCTCCAACGAAGACGCCATGCCGGCCCAGTCAGAATCCCGCAAGAGTTGGTTGCGCATGTACCAGACGATTTCCAGCGCCGACACCTTGAGCCAGGGTGACTGGATCGCCCTCGCAGTCTCTTCAAGACTCTGCTCGATCTGGAGCCGTTCCAATCCCTCACGCGCGGCTTGCCGGTCGAGAACCCCATCTATCTCCCACGGCATAAACAGTGCCCGGCGCAATAGGTAGGCGCCGGCGTAGGTTCCGCCGTATTCGAAGAGGCCCGCATACTTGGGCGACATGAAACGTTTGAGTGCCGGCGCCGATGCGACGCGCAGCGCTCTGCCAAGCCAGCGAGGCGTCATGTAGCCCAATGTTCTGGGGATCCGCTGCACTTGCTTGAAGCTCGGATAGCCGCCGAATAGTTCGTCGCCGCCAATCCCCGACAACGCCGCCTTGAGTCCGGATTCGTGCGCCGCCTTGGCCACGAAATAGGTGTTCACCCCATCGATCGACGGTTGATCCATTGCGGCGATCACACGGTCGAGGTCCTGCATGAACTCGTTTTGAGTGATCCATCGGGTCTGATGTTCAGTGGCGTAGTGTCGTGCCGCTATGGCGGCCAGGACGGTTTCGTCATTTTGGGTACCGCGATACTCGTCGAAACCCAACGTAATCGTGTGCAGACGCGCCTGCGGGGATTCAGACGCAAGCGCGGTGACGACGGAGGAGTCGACACCCGCCGAAAGGAAAATGCCGACCGGCACGTCTGCGATCAAATGACGGTTGACGCTATCGGACACCACGCCGCGGAGGCGTTCGCGCATCTCACCGGGCGGCAATACCTTGCCGTTATTGGACGCCGCCGCGGCAAGTTCCTCTTCTATCCGGCAGAATTGATGAATCAGAGGCGGTCGATCAGCGGCGGCGACCAGATAGGACCCCGCCGGCAGGTTGCGTATCGCCCGATAGGTCGTGAACGGCTCTGGTACGTAGCCGAACAGTAAAAATCCCACCTGGCCGGCTGGGTCGCGCTTGGCGCTAACTGCTTCACCAGCCAACAGGGCCTTGACCTGGGAAGCGATCCTCAGGGTCTTGCCATCGTCAGCGTAGTATAGGGGCTTTATTCCTAAGGGATCGCGCGCCGCGAAGACCCGTTTGTTAGGTTCGTCCCAGATGACGAAGGCATACATTCCGCGTAGCGCATGCACCATCTGGAGGCCTTTGTCTGCATAGAGATTGAGCAGGACCTCAGTATCCGTTCCCGAACGGAAGCGAAATCCCTTTGCCTCGAGCAATCTGCGCAGTTCGCGGTAGTTGTAGATTTCGCCGTTGAAGACGATCTGCAGAGAGCCGTCTTCGTTGGCCATCGGTTGGGCACCCGCCTCGCTCACGTCCAGCAGCGAGAGACGCCGATGCGCAAGGCCAACTCGTCCGTCAGGCGACGTCCACAGGCCCGCACCGTCGGGTCCGCGCGCCGCCATCGCTTCACGAATCGCAAGCAATTCGTCCCGATCGATGAGCGGTGCGTCGGCGGTATAGCCGACTATCGTAACCAGGCCGCACATTTCAGACCCAAAGCTGCCCGGAGTCCTTGCACGTCCTCCTCGAACCTCCAGCGGTCGATGATTTCCAGGCTCCGGCGACCCATTTCCGTGCATCGTTGCGGGTCGGCCAAGATGTCGCGCAACGCGCGCGCCAGATCAGCGACATCGCCGGCCTTGAAGATAACCCGTTGACGCCGTCGCAAACGAGATCAGGCCTGCAACCAACTTGATCGCTGCCGATCACCGGTTTGCCCGCATTGAGAACTTCGTTGACCACGAAGCCCCATGGCTCAAACACTGTGGGCATGACGAACGCATCGCAGAGGTCGTAGTAGGCCGGTAGTTCGCTCTGATTTAGGAAGCCGAGGAACCTGATCGACTTCCAGCCGGTGGTGGCCGCCTTCCCCTCCAACTCACGCCTCATCTCGCCATCGCCGGCGTAAAGGAAATATAAACGCGGTTCGGACTGGCTGTCGGGCGACACGCAAACGTATGCGTCCAGTAAGTCGGATGGCCGCTTCCGCATGTTCATCTTGCCAGCATACAAATTACCGGTCGCTCTGGTTCAAGGCCGAGCTCAGCACGCAAGTGTCCACGCTGGTCGGCGCACTCCAAGGTCCGCACCTGAAAGAAGGCGTTGTCGACCGTATACAACATCATGAAAATATATGTTTCCGGCACACCAAGCTCGCGGTAGTACTCGGCGTTGAGCGACCCGATCGCCATGAATTCATCCGCGATTTGCTGCAACCAAAGGAAGAACGCCCGCTTGAGCTTCCCTTTCAGTGTTCCGCGCAGACTGCTTGTCGCAGTCGCTTCGTCACGTACCAGCACCTTCATCCCGAGCCGCCTAGCGGTCGCCATCGCGGTCCAGTGCTGCCAGCGCATATAGCCATGAACCCAGAGCGCGTCGAACCGTCCAGCGTTGAGTCTTGACGCGAGGCCGTAGTTCATCGGGACGCCAAAACGACAATTGGTCCTTAGGCGGCAACGGACGATGTTGATGATCATGGAGCCTGGCGATCGGGTGCCCCGTGAACATCCGCTGCGGCGGGTCAAGGAACTCGCCGACGCGGCACTCGCGCAGCTTTCGCCGTTGTTCGATGAGATGTACAGCGCGATCGGGCGGCCGTCGATCCCGCCCGAGCGGCTGCTGAAGGCCTCGTTGCTGATGGCGCTCTACACCGTGCGCAGCGAACGGCTGTTCTGCGAGCAACTCGACTACAATCTGTTGTTCCGCTGGTTCCTCGATATGGATGTGGCCGAGCCGAGCTTCGACCACTCGACCTTTTCGCGCAACCGAGCGCGGCTGCTGGAGCACGACGTGGCGCGCGAGTTTTTCACCCACGTGGTGGCGCAGGCCCGCGCCATGCAGTTGCTTTCGGACGAACACTTCACCGTGGATGGTAAGCTGGTCGAGGCTTGGGCCTCGCTCAAGAGCTTCAAGCGCCAGGACCGGGAACCGAGCCAGCCGCCCGACGACCCCGGCAACCCGACGGTTAACTTCCACGGCGAGCGCCGCGGCAACACGACTCATCAGTCGACCACCGACCCCGAAGCGAAACTGGCGAAGAAGGGAGCGGGCAAGGAAGCGAAGTTGTGTTACTCGGCCAACGCGCTGATGGAGAACCGCAACGGTCTCCTGATCGAGTTCGCGGTCGAACCGGCCGACGGTTACGCCGAGCGCAAAAGCGCCCGCGCCATGCTGGAGACCGCGTTGCCGGGCAGCCGGCGGATTACACTCGGCGCCGACAAGGGCTACGACACTGCAGAGTTCGTCGCGTCCTGCCGCGCGCTCAAGGTCACCCCGCACATCGCGCGCAATGAGAATCGCGCTGGCGGCTCCGCACTCGACCGCCGCACCGCCCGTCATGTCGGCTACGCGGTGAGCCAAAGGATACGCAAGCGGGTCGAAGAGATCTTCGGCTGGATGAAGACCGTGGGCGGCCTGCGCAAAACTCGCTATCGCGGCCTCGACCGCACCCAATTGCACGCCTACTGGGTGGCCGCCGCCTACAACCTGCTCCGCATCGCCAAACTCAGCCCGGCTCCCGCATGAAGTACGACTCCACCATACCACCGCGCTTGCCTCGACCAGCGAAAGCCGTCGTATCGGGCGGCTGAATCCAGCGCTTCTATCACTGCCATGGCGATCACACTGACTAATCAAACCCTTCCTCAACAGCCTGCTAGGGCCAACAGCGGACAGGAATTCATATTCGTATCCGTAAAGCAACGGCGTGTCCCATCGAATTGACCGTTTGAACCCGGGGTCGATGAAGCTTCGTAAGGACACATCGCTCGCGAAAAAGAAACCTTGAGATGAATATCCGGATCGGCGCCTTCTCCGCAACAGCGGCGCTTGGTACTGGATCGGATGCGTGGCTAGGTACGCTGGGCGGATGGCTTTCGTCGTCAAAGTAGTAGCGTAGAACGACCGTTGTTTTAAACTTAAAAGACTGCCGAGGCATCATTCAATACTGCCGACACTGCGCCGTACATTTCGTTAACGCTTACAGAAGTGATGCATCTCTTCTGAAATTTAACGCACTGCTCTAGCCCGCAACCCTCGCAGGGTACGTGATGGTAAATGACGCGATGGTTATTACCCTGAGGGAACCATATTTGCGGAAGGTTACGCGCACTAAAGACGGCAACACATCGAATTCCTACCGCCGCCGCCAAGTGCATCGGTCCGCTGTCGTGTCCGACGAAGAGCTTAGCCTGCTCCAGCACTGCCGCTGTCTCGCGCGGCGTCGTCACGCCGGATAGGTTAAATACTGGACCGCGCCATTCAGCGCTTGCCTCACTGCTCACCGCCGCTTCCTCGGCCGAGCCGACCATCACAAGGCCGAGGCTGGGGTAGCGCTTCCCCAGCCTTGCCAGCAAGCTTCGCCAGTTATCGACACCCCAATCCTTTACTTCAACCTTAGTTCCCACGCAGCAAGCGACAAAGCTGTTTTTACCGGTCCACTCACGCAAGAGCTCCTGCGCCCGTTCACGCTCGGCGCCGGCAAGATGTAGATCCCAGCTCGCCGGCTCACGGAGCCGCGCGTCACCGAGATCGCTCACGCAGCCTGCTAATCTGGCCGCCTCGGGCTCGTAAAATCCGCCGGCTGCGATCCAGCGGTGCCGACGATGTCTCCGTCGCCAAGGAAGCCCAATTATCCTTTTCACCCCGCTGACGCGAAAAAAACAGGCGTCGCGAAGTGAGGCAACAAGTCCGCGCGGCTCCGCAAGGTACACCAAGACGTCGGGGTTCCACTCGCGAATCAGCCCCGACAACCGATGAAAAATTCCGAGTTTCCGTGCTCCAACTGGATAAGACATGTACGAATGAACGAGGCCGCTCTCTCCAAGCACCAAAGCCAGCGTTGGAGCCTTGGCATTCACGGGGATATTTGTGAGCATGCGCCGCTCGGCGTTTGGAAAGGTCCGCGCGACCAAATGAAGGCATGGCAACGCAACTACTGTATCGCCCAAGCTGCCCAAGCGATAAATGAGCACCCGCTTCACCTGGTCACTTACCGAAGCCATACGTACTCAGGCCTGGCGGACTTTTCTCGCCACTACACAAAGTGTGTCTTCCTCACCGCTGACCAGTGTCTTGCCCGCAATGAATTTCATCACTGCAGTTGGTAGAGCCGCCAGTTTCGCGCCCGCCCCCTTCTTCAATCTGTAGCCCGAGGCTACCAACAACTTCCAACCCAGTTTTTCTATGGGTGCGCTGCTGAAAAATTCTTCGACCTCGAATCCATGGAGAGTCAACTGCCGGCGCAAGCATCGTTCGGACATAATAAATCGGTGATACTCCGGGATGCCGAACCCGTGCCATCCATCTCGATAAATGCTGCGCCACTTGCTGTTCTTGTTTGGCGTCGTAACGATCAGCAGGCCGTTATCCTCCAGATAACAGTCCACGCATTTAAAGAAATCATCCACTACATCAAAGTGTTCGATAACATCGAATGCGGTTACGCATTCAAACTTTCGCGCCGACAGGTCCAGAGGCGACCAGAAGCTGCCGTAACCAGCCTCCTTGGCGAGCGCGATGGCATGCTCGTTGACATCCGTCCCCTCGCACCGGGCTCCATTGCGCGTCGCAACCTCAACGAAAGAGCCATCGTTGCACCCGAAATCCAGACAGACGCAAGAATCGATATATCGACGGAAAAGTCGCCAAAGCATTTCCGCGCGTTCGCGTGCTTCCGGCGAGCGCGCGTTGATTCCGAAGTAGTAATAATCCTTGTCGTAAGCCGCGGCTGGTCTTCGACTCATCAGAACGTCGCATGCTAAGCACTCAGTGTACGAGGGCTCAATAACGCGGGTGCAGCCTGAACAAAATATACATGGCTCTAGATGCGAAGGGGGCTTCAAACTCTTCTCTATCACTTATTTAAGAGCGACGGCAAGCAGGTTCTGACTGAAGATGGCGTCGCGCCCGGTTTCACCGGTCTCGATCGCCAACCACAGGCGCAGCCCGGCGCGGATACCCTGCCACAAAATCCCACGAATTGCGCTTTTGATACCGTGCCGAACCGGCGCGTCCTCGTAGCATTTCACCTGTGTAAAGCCAGAAGAGAGCAATAGTTGAGTAAGTGATTCTCGCGTAAATGCATTCTCGTGCGTAAAATCCCAATAGCGCATCCTGCCTCCAAATGGAGATTCGCCGTTCGGCGCATGAATAATCCATCTGCCACCGCTTCGCAGGACGCGCCACACTTCATCAACGAATGGCAACAGTTCATTCTTCTTAAAGTGCTCCAGCACGTCGAACGTGATCACTGCATCGCGCGAAGCGTCAGGCATTGAGGAAACTGCTTCCCTCAGATCGCCTTCGGTTACGCCGTCGATTCCGACGCGCCTCGCCGCAGCGACTTGCTCGGGAGATCGGTCGATGCCTTCAAGGTTGCGATAGCCAGCTTCCCGCGCATAATGCAGAAGCGCCCCATGACCACAACCGAGATCGAGGATCGTGGCGCTGCGATCTAACGGGAAATGGTCGCGAATGAGCTTTCGGAGATAGGCCGCCCGCGGCCGCAGGCCATCGAGGGTCGTCGGAGCCAGGGCCTCAGGCCGGGCGTTGACGTATTGCCCGTAAATCCGGCCACGATACCCTTCCGCATCTTGGTGCCGTGCATTGCTGGCCGGCGCCTCTCTTATCATGGTCCCGCGATCACCTCGTTTTCCGTAGGCAACTGAGGCGACGTCACGCCCGCGAGTATCGAACGATAGAGGTCGCAGAGCCGACCGGCGTATATATCCCAACCCAATTCAGTCTGCGCCTTGGTCAGTGCTGCCGTGGCCATCTCATTGCGAAGCTCGGTGTTGCGATAGAGCAATTCCAGATGCTCAGTGATGGCTTCTGGCGACCGCGCAGGAACGACGAATCCGTCTTTCCCATGCTCTATGATTTCGGACGATCCGGCACTCGCAGTAATAACAACTGGAACGCCGCACGCCATCGCCTCTGTGGATACGCAACCGAAACCGTCCTCCAGTGAAGGAAGCACAAATACCGACGAACGCCCGTAATACTGGAACAATTGTTGATTCGGCACGAACGGGATGTGTCGAAAAATGCCGTCATAGCGACGAAGCACCGAAGCCATTTCGTGTGAAAGCGAGCCAATCAAGAGCAGCTCGGCATTGGGCAAATCAAGCTTTTTCCATGCCTCCAGCAAATACACCTGACCCTTGCGCGGTGTTATCTGAGCGACGCAAATGACCCTGAACCGTTTGTCTGAGCTTGCCTGTCCGGCAATCGGATGAAAACGGGTCAAATCCACAGCGTAAGGAAGCACGCTCGTTCTATGCTGATCATATCCCCGCATCACGAAGGAATCGCGCACGACGCGCGAGGGCGCCAGCAGAAAGTCGGAAAGCGCCGCTTCCTCGATCTGGCGCTCCTGGATTCTGTACAGCGCACGGCGCGTCTTCAGACCGAGTCGCTCAGTTTCATCGCCCAGTATTTCATTCATTCCCTGCGGATGCTGGTTGACTGGCTCTACGACGACAACGCTGCCTTCACGCTTGGCCCGCCTTGCAACGGCGACTCCGGTTCCGTGCAGCATCAGATGGAGAATGTCACACGGTTTCCAACGTCTGAGCACGCCGGCCTGCCATAGATTGGCGTACCAGGCATACATTTCCGGCACCAGACGCCCTCGCGTCAGCCAACCGTGTATTCCGAGAAGATACTCCTTGGGCCATAAATTCACTGCCTGTTCCTTACCGATCCCGAGCGCCGCAGAATCCGTGCTGAGCCTATGTGAGTAGTAAAATCTGTTCAAGATACCCAGCGTGGCTAGATACCTGACGTAGTCGTGGTAGTGAAATTTACCGCAGACCGCGACATTGACTTTCATGCTGATGACTGATCCCTTCACAGCGCGTCAGATGAGAATAAGTATTCGCAAGGTGACGAGATCCCTTCGCTTCGTTCACGCGCTTCAAGTGGCAAAGCCAAAGATAACGCCATTTGTCATCTCTCGCCTTCTGCATACTGCAACGACCACCCTGTGCCGGGTGCGCCAGGCATTGCGCCGTAGGCGCCGTTGGCGCCAGGAGTCTCTGGACCTGAGTCCGTCAGGCGACCGGCATTCGCAGCCATGCAGAACCCCGCGAACAACCAGGCGTAGCAATTGATGGTGCCCTGCCCCGTGATCTGCCCGTAAAGCATGGTGATTCCGATAAAGCTAATTAGAAGCACCGGCAACGGATCGTCGTACAAGCGACTGGTTCTCGCCGCGCCCCAAACCAGCCACGCAACGAATGCGATCCGAAAAATGATGTAAAGCAGGCCGAGCACCGGTCCCAGATCGACGATGTTCCGTGACCAGTCATCTTCCGCCTCTGGCAAGTTGCCTTGAAGCTTTTCCATGTTCGCTGCGTTACCGCCCAAACCCAAGCCGTTCCCAAGCACGTCCACCTGGCTCATGAAGGTCGCGAAATGAGTGAAATCCGACAGCGCGCGATTCAGCAACCCGAAGCTGTACCAGGAATCCTCCTGTGCGACATCGCGAGAGCGCTCAAGCAGGGCACTACTCTGTCGCGCGAACATAAGGCCACCGAGGACGGTTAGGCCGACGAGCACGATTCCCGCCGTCCACAGCGACAGCGCACGCCTGACCTTGTGCTTCATTATGAGCAGCGCCGTCGCTCCCACCAGCAGCACAAGCACTAGAACGAAAGCCCCCCGACTTCCGCAGGTAATCAGTATTGTCACAGCCGCCAGAGTCGCGAACGCCAGCTTGCCGTCAATGCGACGCCGCGTCCCGCGTGCCATCAGAACCCAGAGACTCAGCGCAAACAAACTGCCGACATACTCGTTCAAACCAGCGGTGCTAGAAAACGTACCGCTGGCCCGGATGATGTGTCCTGCAACTCCAAGAGTCAGAAACATATCGTCAGGTGTGTTCCCGAAGCCCGCATTTATTGGAGAGGTGACCGATGAAACGGACTGGATGACACACAGGAGAGCCATCGGCGCCGCTATAAGAAAAGTGAACTTGACCATCCTGGACCATTCGCGGGAGGTAAACTGTTCGCCGATGATAAACGCCAGCGGAACGTAGGCGAAATAGTTCCGCCAGCCGTATGCCATGATTACCAGAGGGACCGATCCGGCATGCACTACTATCGAACCAAGCGCCAGCATGCTGAGCGCCAGGCCGCACCAGAACAGAAAAGTTAGCCGAGGCCAGAAGACCTTGCTCAAGGCGATCACGTAAACCCAGATTACGAACGGGTCCCGGATAAAAAACAGTGGCCTCTGGTACGATGGCGCAATCCATTTTCGTAGTGCGCCTTCGAGAATAAGTAAGTAGTAGATGATAATGACGAGGTTGCACAGGCGTTGCCGAGTCCTCTCGCGTTCCAGCTGTTCTATCCAGAGCGGGCCTGCATAAATCTCGAAAGCGTCTTCCTTACCGGCGCCGGAGGCATCCTGCACGGGCCGCAGGCCCGAATGTTCTGTGATCAAGTTCATTACTTGCCCCTTCGACAACAGCGGCACGCCACTTGCTCGCGCCAGTAAAAGGTTCACAATTCCGGCTTCTCACCGCGCTCGCTCAGTACCCGGCTGAAGACTTCCAGATAGCGCTCTGCGACCGCCTGCGGGGAATGCTTGCGCAGGTGGTCATTCGCCCGAGCCTGGTATGACGCCATGAGTTCCGGGCGGCCGAGCAAGAGTGCCAGATCGTCCGCCAGAACCGCGTGATCGTTCTTGGGGAAAATCTTCCCACATGGCCCGACGGCCTCCGGCAATCCTCCGCTGCGCGCCGCAACAACCATGCAGCCACAGGCGATCCCTTCCAATGCAACGATCCCGAAAGGCTCTTCCCATGAGGAGGGGACGACCATGATCTTGTGTCGGTTAAGCAGCTCAGCAAGCGCGGCACCGGTCTTGGTCCCGACGAACGTTACATTCCCGCTCAGGCCCAATCTTGCGGTCATCGCTTCCAGTTCGGCCCTGCTTGGCCCATCGCCGGCAATCGCGGTAACCGGTCGCTTCCCCTGGCTGGCCAATATCGCCAAGGCGCGAAGCAGCACATCAACTCCTTTGTCCGACACCAGCCTGCCTACGAACATCACGTCGCGATCTCGTTGAACGGAGGACAGCACCCTGAAGGCACAATCGTCGTAAGGGTTGCCTACCACAGTTGACGGAACGGAGAGGTTTCTGGCAACCGCGCAGCTTATCGATATGTTCTCTGCATGACTCAGCAAAAGTCGTTTAAGCGTCCCTTTCGGTTCGCGGACACCGCCCTTAGGTATCCAAGTCTGGTGGACGATTACCCACGGCCTCGACACGAATAGCAGAGGCCACGCGGCGTACCCGCTTATGTTGTTGTGCACGAAGATTTCGGACCATCTCAACAGCCGGAGAAACTCGCTTCGACCGGGCCTTTCCACCACGCGGTAGAGCTTGTGCCTGTTCGCTTCCCGCGCGCCTGCGGTGCGTGTCGTAACTGTCACGCTGTGATCCAGTGCGCACAGTCCGCAGGCGATCAAATCCGCGGCCGCCTCTAATCCTCCGATGTCCGGTAGGAATCGCCCCGTGTGCAAAAGGATATTCAACGCTTCTCTTCGTCACGGCACAGCGCGTCTAATAAGCCGGATGCCACTTGTCCCCGTCCGGGCGGCGGCCTAACACTGCAATTGCAGCACCATGCACAGCACGTCACCGCTAACCACTTCGGGCACAAAACGTCTCAGTATCTGCGCACCTATTCGCAGTCCGTACGACACCGTCGTCGGACTTGCGCCATCTTCGGGGAACGGCCACGCGTCAACTACTCCGAGATGGTAGCGGGGCAGAAGCCGTGACAATGCTGTAACAAGAACCGGGTAGATGTGGGTTTGATCGCCCTTATCGTCGAATTGCTTCAACCGTCCGTTAAGCAGGAACCGCAGGCGGCACACCACCGAATGAATATTTGGAGTGGTCAAAAGCAGTCGTCCATTTGGTGCAAGGAGCCTCGAAACGAGATGGAAAAAATTACCGGGGTTAGCTAGATGTTCGATGACTTCGATCGCGCTGATGAGAGCAAATTGTCTGACACCAAAACAAGGCAGTGCCGCTTCGTTCAAGTCGAGAGGCTGGTAGGATGCGCCGCGAAACCTTACACCTGAGAGGTCCTGGTCAACGCCGTAGAGGTTCTGGAAGCCCAGATCTGCCAACCGCGCCAGCCACGCCCCAGTGCCGCATCCCATATCCAAAATGGGTAGACCTCCCTGTAGCTCAAGGGACCGGACTCGGGGAATCAGCGCCTGATGTAGTCCGCCTATAGTTCGCTCTTTAAGCATCATCCTGAGCCCCCGTCGCAGCGGACCGTACGCTTGTTAGCTGCCATCGCAGGTACGCGCCAATATCGTTTACCTCGGTCAGCCCGATCAACGAGCCAAGCATCCAGATCGTAGCGACAGCTGCGACCGCGGAAGCGAATAGCCCTACCACCGAAACATATTGCCCGTCACCAGCCGAGATGTTGCAAAGTGAATATGTAGCCGCCGAGACAACGCCGGCTAATCCGGAAAATGCGATTGTCTTTAAGATATAGAACCCCATCTCATTCCAAACGGCCAGTCGATGAACGACAGCGACATATGCGACGAGCCATAGGCAAACCACCCAACCGCTCGTGCCTATCACCGCGACCACGCCGATCGGGCCAAATCTGCTGGCAAGTATTGGCACGAGGGCGAATGCCACTCCCGCTGTCAAGACCGTCCCTATTGCAGCGCCTCGCGTGTCGTAAAGTGCGGAGCATACCTGGGACAAGACGGCTGCTAGCGCCGTTGCCGGCGCACCGATCAGAAAAATCCCAAAATATGTGGCCGTTCGGCGAAGTGAGGCATCGCTCATCAGGCGAGATCTAAAGAGCGTCGCGATCAGCGGCTGACGTAGCGCAAAAGCGGCGCAGGTGAATGGAAGAACGAGAATCAACGCGAAGCGCAGGGAGCGCCGCGCAAGACTTTCAAACGCGCCGGCATCGCGGAATCTCGCCTGAGACAGTTGGGGCAAAACCACGGACGCGAACACGCTGGTAGTCAGCGTCACGAGCAGCAGTGGCTTGCCCGCATAGCCGCACTCCGCCAAGGTTCCTCGCGGCCCCAGGCTTAGCGCCCGCAGGAAGATCGTCGTGGCAGCCAATGAAGGCGCCATGGCCGCGAGAGGCGAGACCATCATTGAAAGGCCCCTGCGAAGAAGCCGCCAGCAGTATGCCCAATCGCTCGCTGCCCCGGTAGCTGGCAGGCCCAACACTCGGATTGCGTGCAGCGCAAACATCGCGGATACGCCGATAACATTTCCGTACACGAGAGATAAACTTGCGTTTCGGGTAACCAGCAGGAAGGCGACTACGGCTACATTGTTGAAGGATTGCGAGATCGCGGTGACCCAAAAAATCTCTTTTGCCTGCAGATAAGCTGCCAAAACCCCAGCCCAGAGCATTGGCACCAGCGTGATCGCGAAGCCGCGCAGTTGAAATCGGCTGTCATCTAGCGCGTATCCTTTTAACCCCGGTGCCAGGATCCCGACCAGGGTGTCGGGCCTCGCCAATGCGGCATATAACAGGGGAACCTCCAGTACGGAGAGGGCCATACCGAATAGCAATGTCAGCCGCCAGGCAGCGCGGAGGTCTCCATGTGCGTTGCACTCGCTGATCAGAGGGACGAGTATCCCAAGCGTCAGTGAGCCAAAAAATAATTGACTTCCAACATTCAGGACCGTGGAGGTGGCACGGTAACTATCGACCGCCGCGGATACCCCAGCGCAGTGAGCCAAGCCGATCTCGACTAGGAACCCGAGCAACGGGCTAAGCATCGAGAGCAGGCCGAACGCGGCCATTGCTTTCGCAACTCGATAACCCCGCGCTTCTGGCGCCGAACCTATTGCTAATGCCACCGACAGATCGCTTTACGCGCCGGTGCCTTTGAGCACCATCAGCACGGTTCTGGCCAGAATCTTGAAATCGAGCCACAGCGACCAGTTATCGATGTTCTTGATGCCGTAAACACGTCTTGCAGTCTTGTCATTCATCAATGCCAAGGCCTCTACCAGCCGTCGCCGCGCACCACCTTCGTCACCGTGCCGGCTATAATCTTAGAGTCCAGCAGGAACGACCAGTTGTCGATATACTGGCAATCAAGCTTCACCACGTCCTCGAAATCGTTCACCTTGCCATTACCACTGAGCTGCCACAGTCCAGTCAGCCCCGGCTTCATGCTGAGCCGGCGATGATGATGATGGTAGTAGGCAGCGACCTCGTCCTCTGTTGGTGGCCGCGTCCCGACCAGGCTCATCTCGCCCCTGAGCACATTCCAGAATTGCGGCAGCTCGTCCAGGTGCCGGCTGCGCAACTTGCGCCCGGTGGGTGTCACTCTTGGGTCATCCTTGAGCTTGAACATCGGGCCGTTCATATGGTTGCCATTTCTGAGGGCAGGTAAACGGCACTCCGCGTCGTGATACATCGTGCGGAACTTGTAGAGCGTAAAAGGCCGCCCGTTTCTTCCCACTCGCTGCTGGGAAAAGAGCACGGAGGCGCCGGTCTCGTCACGCAGACGAGAGCCGTACCAGAGAAGCACGATCCCGCAGAGCACCATCCCGGCCAGTGCGCCGATCACATCGATCAAACGCTTGATCACAAGTTCCAAAGGCCGCTCCGGAACCGTCGCAAGCGACAGGATGAAGACGCCGTCATCTATTTGCCCAGCCGTCCAAATGCCGATCGGTGGAGTGGGTACTTCTACAAACATTCGCAAGGTGGTGCCTCGCGTGGTGCACCAGTCGCTCAACGAGTTGAGCGTGCTGGTATCAAGACGCGAAACCGCCACCATTTCGTCCACCACCAGGCTACTGTCGCGGCCGTTCAGAAAGTCTGCCACGGTACCGAGCAATCGCGTGGAATCGTTGACCGAACCGGGGCATGCCGCCGGCGTAATCATCCCCACCACCTCGGTCAGCATCGAAGCGTGATCCCTAATCGTTTTCAGGTAGGGTGCCTCATCCCCAGCCGAACCCACCAGCACAACCTTGCGACGGGCAGTTCCAGCGAAGCTCGCGAGGTGATTGAGGTAGTACTTGATATAGAGCTTTTGCGCCGCCAGCGCCGCGAAGCTGAAAACCAGGAAGACATCCACCAACAGCCGGCTTATCCCCTCGGACTTGGTCATGAACAGCATGCTGAGCAGTACCATCCCGGCCATGGCCTGGACCTCGATCAGCCGGCTAAGCAAACTGCTGAACGTGCGATAGGAAGCCGACCGATAGAGGCCGCTGATTGAGAGACCGGCAATCCAAATCGGAATGATTGCGCCCAAGAGCCAGATATATGCGGAAAATGCGATGAAGCGCCTAGCGAAGGCCCAATCCACGATGAGATAGGCTGCGCCGAACGACGCGGTCAGGGTGATCGCGTCGAACCATGCCACCGCCTGTTTGAGAAACGTGCGTTGGGCGTTCAGCACAGATTGAGTCCCGCGCTCTTCACAGCTGCTGATGGCTGCGTCAGTCGGTCGGTCGGAGCAGCAATCCGCAAGACGGTATCGTCACGAGCCGTAAGCAAATGGGTGATCGTACGCAGCAAACAAGGAAATCAAAATGGATAAGGTCCTAAGCCTATATCTCAGCTTGGTCGGGCGCTGCGCCTACCGTGGCAGACCCCGCCACGCGAGAGGCTCCATTGGCAATTCCGAGGAGCCCGGCTTCAAGCTCCGGCAGCACGGTCTCCCGCTTCCAGTGCATAGCGGCATAGGCGCGACCAGCGGCACTCATGGCCGCCAATCGTGCTGGCGATTGCCACAATTCGATGATTGCCGCAGCCAGTTGACGGGGGTCCTCGGCAGGCACGACCCTCCCAGCTCCCGCCTCGACTACTACCCGGGCAACTTCGCTGGCCGCGCTGACCGAGGCAATCACAGGCCGTCCAGCGGCAAGCAGGGTCAGGACTTTTGAAGGGAATACAATATCGGCTACATTCGTTTGCTGCGTCACGAGACAAAGGCCGGAACTCGCCAGCAATTCCAAGAAACGATCCCGCGGTTGCAAGGGGAGGATCTCCAGATTGCTCAGCCCCATCGATGCCGCCTTTGCCTCCAACGCAGGCCGGGCGGCGCCGTCCCCTACCAGCACGTAGCGAATCTGGCGGTTGTCGGCAGTGATACGCGCCGCATCCAGAACTACCTCCAGCCCTTGCTTGACGCCCATATTGCCGAAGTGGGCAACGACCAGTTCACGAGGCTCGGGGGAGGCGGCCACCGGCGATATCAGGAACAACTCGGGCTCAACCCAAAGGGGGAACAAAGTCACTTTTTCGGGCGGAATCCCTTTGGCGATTATCCGCTGGCGCATGGTCTCGGTCAGCGTCGAAACCAGCGCGGCGTTCCGGTAGGCGGCCCTCTCGAGCCGATACAGGGTCTTGACCATGCGCCCCGGTTGCAACATCCCCAGATCGAAGGCTGCGTCAGGCTGCAAGTCTGCCACATCAAACACGTAGGGCACGCGCCAAATACGGCTCAAGGCGACCGCGCTCGCCGCGAGCCCGAGCGGCGGCGAGGTCACGAACAACAGGTCGGGGCGTTTACGCAAGCAGGCGTTTGCGAAGGACGACGCAATGAAAGAGGCCTCATGCGCGATGCGCCGGGCGGCGCTTAACCGGCGCGGCACATACAGCCACGACCGGAGAATCGTCACACCATTGCGCTCTTCGCGGCTCCGCAGACGCCGACGATAGGGCTTCGGCACCCGCCACTGCGGATAGTATGGAGGCGCAGTACAGGCGATTACCTCGTGGCCGCATGCCGCTAGGTATTCGCAACGACCAGTTGCAAAGGGAGCTATCCCGGTCTCATCCGGCCAGTAGTTGATTCCCAAATATACGATTCGCATCAGACGGCAACTACGGCGACGGCGAAGAAAGAGCGCCCTCTACCGACGAGAAAGAGAAACACTGCGCATTCGAGATTTACTTGCTCAAACTTGACGGGTGGCGCGATCGCCCGGACTGAGGAACAGGAAACGCTAGCCAATCCAGCTTAGTGACTACTCGCTTCGGCAACTTTCCGTTTGAACTCGACATAGCGCGCGCGGTAACCAGCATTGTTGGCGTCGAGCGCCAGCGCCTGCGTATAGGCGCGGTCGGCGGCAAAGAACTGGTAGTTGGTTTCCTCAGCTTGCGCCAGATCGAAAAAGGCCGCCGCCGATTGCGGATTCAGGCGGGTCGCCTTACGGAGCCAAACCGTCGCCCGGTTGAGTTGGTTGTCGTTCATGTAGACCTGGCCCAGCATGCGCGCCAGGTCGAAATTGGAAGGCGCAAGCGCATCGGCTTTCTCCAACGCAGCTTCCGCCGCCGCGAGATTATGCTGAGAGATCTCGGCGTCCGCCAGCGCCTCATACATAGGCACTCCGGGAGCACCCGCCACGATTCCCTGGCGGATCACGCGCTGCGCATCCGGCAACCTGCCACTATTCGCGTATACTCCAAGCGCAAGGGCCCGATAGGCATAGGCGTCGTGTGGGTCGGCGGCGATCGCCTGCTTCAGTACCTGTTCGGCGCGAGAGAGGTCCTTCGCGTTCACAAAGGCTGTACCCGCGCGATAAAGCAGCGCCGACCTAAGGGTCGGATCCTTTACCGTGGACGCGGCGTTCACCAAAAACTCGCCATCTTCTCGGTAGCGGCCAAAGTTATCATAGAAATCCGCCAGAGTGTCGGTCGCCGGCCAGTAACCGGCATTCACCGCGCGCTTGAGCCCCGCGATAATGGCCCCTTGCTCATCGGGCATGAGCCACTGAATAATGCGGCCATTCAAATAGTAATGATCGGCGAAAGCCGGGGCGTAAAACAGCGAGCGTTCGATCTCGTTCAGTGCCTGGGTTCGCCTGCCGGACAGTACCAGTGCGGCGGCATACAAATCGCGCGCACCCGGATTGGTTGGCTCAAGCTTCAAGGCCGCATCGAGTTCCGCCTCTCTGAGCCCGGCCTGACTCGGCATATTCAGCAGTTGGGCAAGGTCCAGGTGCAGGCCCGCGCTGGTTGGATAGCGCAGGATCTCCGTGATCGCTTCATCGACCGTGCGCGGGCGCCGCAGATCGTAGGGGAACGGCCGACGCTGTTGCTCAAGAATCGCTGTGATCGCCAGAACACACAGGCCCAGAATCCCAGCCGCGGCTGACCTTTGCCGCCAGCCCGCCGGTGAACTCGGCTCGATGCGCGGCGTAACCTTCGCGCACATCTGCACCAGCATCGCGAGGCAAATCGTTGCCAGCAGCGCATTGGCCGGGATACGCAGGGGAAAATCGAACAGCGAGTGAATCGCGATCGCCGCCAGCGCGGCGGCGCAGGCGACGCCGAGGGGAAACAACTCCGGCCCAAGCGTCATGATTCCCGTTCCGATTCGCAGCCCCGCAAGCGCGATAAATCCTGCGCCAAGCACAACCCCCAGCAGACCCACCTCGGCAAAGAACTGCACGTACTCATTGTGGGCGGCGTTCCAGAACACGCCGTCCCACGGCGGCGGGGCGTATTTGGGATAAATATCGGGCCAGGCGCCAAGCCCGACGCCGAACAGCGGGAACTGGCCAATCATCGGCAGCGAATTTCTGGCCACTTGGCTGCGCTCCCACATGGAATCCTGATGCAGCGCAAGGTTAAGCCTGGTGTCCGCTTCGGATCGGCTTGCAGTGCTGGCAAATAGCGAAGCTAGAAAGATCGCCACGATCAACGCGCCGCCGAGCGCCACCAGGCGCCGCGCGCGGGTGCCACGCTGAAAAATCGCCGGCTGAGAATGCACCGGCAGGCGCGCGGCCAAGGCGAGCACGACTCCGCTAGCGACGGCCGCCGCCACCCATCCTCCCCGCGAGCCGGTAGCCAGCAGCGCCGCAAGTACGACCAGTCCGACCGTCCCGCACAGGATTGGCACCGCAATCCGGTCGCGTACCTTGCCGAGCAGATTCGGAAAGAGCATTCCGGAGAGCGCAAACGGCCATACCATCGCGAGATAATCGGCAAAATGATCCGGATTGGCGAACGGGCCGAAACAGCGCGCGCCCCATGGGCTCCCGCCTGCCCAGTCATAAGGAGAAAAAACCCACAGCGGCTTGCCGTTCGGAAACAACTGCTCGGCCAGGCCCACCAGGCTAATCGCCAGCCCGGTCGCAAGCACCGCGCGGGCCACCCCAGTGTAGAGTCGCACCTTCTGCTGCTGGGTTAAGGGAAACAGCAGCAACCAAAGCCCCAGCGCGCAATACATCAGCAGCTTCAGCAAACCAACCCGAGTCATCGCCGGGGCGACCGAAAGCGGTATCCAAGCGCCCGCCCTCAGGTAAGGCGCTGCCGCACCGCGCGAAGCCGCCCTGACGGGATGCGCGAACGGGACCTCCGTCCCCGCCTTCACCTCGTCCGGCGTTGGCAACATGTGGCGCTGGCTGCCGGACTGCTGTGGCAGTGTCGCGTCCCATCCGTAGGCTGGCTCCGACGGCCACCCCGGCAGCCCATCGCCGTCAAGCGCGTAAGTCTCCGGCGAAATCGCCCGTAGCACTCGCGGCGGAAGAGGCAAAAGCTGAAGCGCGACCAATGAAGCAAGACCAAGCGCCAACCCGGCCAGAGCGGCGAAACCGTTGCGCTCCGCGGCCAGGGCCACCCGCCCGGCCATCGCCTTAACCATCCAAATTGCGACCTGCGCAAAGCTGATCAATTCCGCGAAACCAAAGGCCCACGGATGAACTCCTCCGAGCGCGAGCGCCGAGAAAGGAATCAGAAGAATAATCGGCCAGAACATTATCGCTCGGAAAAGCGATCGCAACCAATCCGCTGGTATCTATCTCTGAACGGAGCCGGCAATCTCAGCGCCGCTAAAGCGTGACCGTTAGGCTGCCGGTGCGCTTGAAAACCAACCCAGGCTCAGGCGCGCAGGACTCTCGAATCAGGCGCATTTGTGCGCGGGCTGCGCCTCAAAACCGCCAAACCTACTTCGGCGAGACGGGATCGCCATCGGACTTGCCGTTCCCAGGATGACGATCCTTGCTCGGCTTGTACGAGTAGTAATAGCTGTAGTGCCCGTATAGGTACGATGAATTGTTCATGACATCCACACGGTTCAGAATCACCCCCACAATCCTCGCACCTACATGACCCAGGCGCAGACAGGTCTCGCGCACCAGCCGGCGCGAGGTGTCGTTGCCCGCCACCACCAACACCGCCTCCACCATCGTCGAGAGCCCAACGGAGTCGCTCACCGGCATTACGGGAGCCGAGTCCATCACCACGTAGTTGTAGGCCTCAGCCAATTGCTGAATCAGCGTTCGCATCTCCGGCGATGCGAGCAGCTCGCTCGGGTTGGGTGGCAATGCGCCGGAACAGACGAAGGAGAGTCCCGGTACCTTGGTTTGCACGACCGCGTCTCCCAGTTCGCATTGACGGACCAGAATCTCGGACAGCCCCAGTATTGGATCTATCTCCAGTATGTCGTGGCAGCGCGACCGACGAAAATCCGTGTCCAACAGGATGGTTCGCGCGCCGGTCTGCGCGAAAGCGGTCGCCATGTTCACCGCGGTGATCGTCTTCCCCTCGCCGGAGGTGGAACTGGTGATCAAAATGCTCTTGGGGGCTCCGCCGGCGCGCGAAAACATTACCGCGGCGCGAATCGCCCGGTACACCTCGGCCGCGGTCGAGAACGAACCGTGCGAAACCACCAATTCCCTTTTCTCGCCGCCAACCTCCACAGCCGGAACCGGTGGATCCTTTCGGCGCAGGCGCGACGGAAGGTAAGCGTACGCCTGCTTGCCCCGGCCATTGAGCTTCTCGAAATCAGGGATTACCCCAAGACTGGGCAGCCCCAGGTAGCGCGGCACCTCGTCGCCGGTCTTAAAGGTGTCGTCCAGCGACTCGAGGAAGAACGCCAGCGCAATCCCCACAAACCCCGAAGCGGCGACGCTGAAAGCGAGCAGCAGCAACAAGCGCGGGCCGGTCGGAGTGAGCGGTGGCTTGGCCCGGTCAACCACCGAAACGTTGGACGTCGGCACTTCCGCGGCCACGCTGATTTCGTTCATCCGTTCGAGCACGCTCCGATACAACTGGCGATTGGCGTCAACCTCCCGCGTGAGCACCGCCTCCTGCAGCGAGGCGTCGTTGAGCGCGAGTGTCTGCGCCTTGACCGCGTTGATCTCCTGCCCGACCTTCGCTTCGTTCGCCACCGCCGCCCGATAGTCGGCGTCCACGCTCTCGGCCACTTTTTTCGATTCGTAATTGAGCGCCCGGCGCGAGGCATCGAGCCGCGCCCCGAGGTCGTCGAGCGGGTGATAGCCGGGATTGAAGCGGTTGCTCATCGCCGCATACTGCATTGAAAGTTGCGCCACCTGCTCCTTGAGGTTCTGGATAACCTGGTTCGATATCGCCTCTGGCAACGAATCGTACTCGCCGCTCTCGATCATCTGATGCTGCGTCTCCAGGGTGATGCGCTTGCTGGCGGCCTCGGTCAACTGAGTGTTGAGTTGCGTCAACCGCTGCATCAAGGGGCTGTCGGCGCTGGCGCCGAGCTTCTCGTCGCTGCCCTCAAGGATCACGATTCCGCGACTGCGCTGATACGAATTCAGGGCCGCTTCCGATTTCTCAACTTTGTCTCGGAGCTCGCCAAGCTTCTTCTGAAGGAACTCCTCGACGTTCTTGCCAGTCTGCGCGTGCAGTTCGAGCCCCTGCCGAATGTAGGTCTGAACGTGGGCGTTAGCAATCCGCGCCGAGAGTCCGCGATCGGGCGTGGTGAATCCGACCAGCACCAGACGGGTGCCTTGAACCGGTTCCACCGTAAGCCTCTCAAGGTAGGCTTTGATCACTGCCGGGGCGACGGTCTCGGTTTCGCCCGCCTCCTCTTCTGAAGACGGGGCGTTCCGCGACCCTGACAGGCTTGCGAGTTCATCCTGGACGTAGCCGATCACTGAGGCAAAAAATCCCCTGCGCTGCGCCGCTGGATTAAACATCGGATTCGTCTGCAGCCCGGAGTCCTCGATCACTTGCGCCGCCAGGCTGTCGCTCTTCAGCAGATTGAACTGGGTTCGGTAATAATCATAATCGCTGCTATAGTTGGATTGGTTTTCATTAAAATTCTTAGCTCCCGTCATCACTTCCGGGGTCTGCGGCTGGATCAGGATGGTCGAGGTCGCCTCATATTGCGGCGTGCGGGCGAACCGCCAGGCGAGCGCGATGACCACGGCCGCAAAGACCAACGACAGGATCATCAGCCGGTGCTTGCGGACGACCCCAAAGTATTCCTTGAAGTTTACCTCGCCGGGAAAAAGATTCCGCTCATCCCGAACGTACGTATGCGGGAGTGGTGGCCCCGAGGGTGAGATTTGGTAGGGAGAAAGTTCTATGCTCATATCAACTGCACCGCAGGCGAATACACATTCCGGATATCGAACCAGCAGCAACGCCGCGCCGCAAGCGGCGTTTGCTCCGGTTGGCCACCCGAGACCCGCAGCGCGCGGCCGTCCCATGATCGGTCGCTGTGCCGGTTACGTTCACCGACATACTTTCCACCGGATCGCTCCAGCAGTCGCTGATGCAGTTCCTCGCGGCCAAATGAAAGACCACGCCGCTACGGCGAAATCGCCCCGCCAGCTTTCCGTCACCGAGGTCAGACTCATAAAATCTCACCCCAGCAGGAGTATCCGTTCGCGCAAACCGTAGTGCGAAAGTTGTTTTGGTACATTTGATACAGGCGACGGATGCCTGCGGCGGGTGAGGTCCGCATTCGCTCCTCGGATGATCATTGAGCGCGTTCGAATAACTAGACGTTATACGGGTTCGAGACGGGCGGTGCGGCTAAGGGATTGGCAAAAACATCCCGCTACCAAACTTGCTCGCCAAGAAATAGAGGGAGTATGGCACGGCTCCTACCACCGAACGTTCGACGATCACAACGTCACCGGATTGCACCTGGACATCCGCCGCTTTGCCTTTTTCGACGGCCGACAAATCAACCGGCAGCTTGATCTTCTCGCCACCAGGCCCGGCGCGCAGCACCTCGGCGGAAGAGCTGTACTGTTCCCCGCCGGCCGCCGTAACGGCGCCCAGCGCCGTCATGCCTGGGGTGATTGGATAGGCGCCTGGGTTCGGCACCCATCCCTGCACCAGCACCTGGCCGCGGGCCGGGACCATGATTACGTCGCCCGGCCGCACCGGAACCGCCAGATCG
>Ga0307373_10002860_pt1 | contig 30743 bp, 22 predicted proteins | sample OX2MG_FD_202534 | JGI IMG/M metagenome (GOLD analysis project Ga0307373, IMG submission 202534) | Soil microbial communities from Risofladan, Vaasa, Finland - OX-2 | ecosystem: Environmental > Terrestrial > Soil > Coastal area > Acid sulfate soil | place: Finland: Risofladan, Vaasa | collected...
AGGAGCTTAAAAAGGATCGAGACGATGAGGTCCCCGAGCTCGTTCTTGCGCAGCGTGTACTCGATGCCCGCCCAAGTCACCTCGATGGCCGCCAGGCCATAAAAGAGATGGCGGGCGAAGTCTTGCGCGGTCGTAATCCACGCGGTGGCTCGACTGCTCATCAGGTTCGCCAAATTGTCCATCACGCCGTTGGAGGGAATGGTCGGCATGATTTGAGCGAACGCCACGGGGGCGATGAGGGTGCTCGCCAGGGCGAGAAGCCAGAGGCCTACCCGTCGCGCTCGGAATCGCCGCTGCCGGGAGCCCGTGGTCAAGGACATGAGGTGACGCCCGCCGTCAGAAGTGAGGGGTGTACGGCTGCATGCTCCGTTCCATCCAGTCGTGATAGCGCTGCTTGGCATCGAGATCTTCGCTCGCCTGCGCCCCCAAATAATTCATCAGCGTCTGGCTGACGGCCTGTACGTCGGATTGCAGGCTGATGATCTGATTCAGGGTCATCTTGGCGATCTCGTTGCCGGCGCGCAGCAGCTGCATTTGTCCCGCCGCATTCTGTTCCATGCCTTCAATCCGCTCGAGCGCCTGCTGGGTGGTCTGAAAGTCGCTTTCGTGTAACTGGTACTGCTGCAGGGTTTTGGTGATCTGGTCGCGCAGATTCGTATTCCACTGCTGGAGCGAGGCTTGGGGGCTCGCGAGCGCGACGCCGATTCGACCGTATTGCTGAGTTGCCGCCGCAGTCGTGTTTTGCACCGCGAAGTTCAATCCTTGGGCGGTCCCCACGAGGCTCACCAGCCGTTGGAGTTCGGACATCAGGTTCGGCCAGAGCTGCACGGGGAGGTTCTGCAGGTTTCTCACCTGCATGCTGACCATCTGGATCTGTTGCTCGGTCTGCGTGATGCTTTGCTCGAGGTGCTGAATCGCGGTCGCCTCCTCGAGGAGTTGCTCGATGATCGTCGAGCAGTTGACGCAAACGACGGCACCGCCGGCTCGGGCCACCGGGCTGTAGGTGACGGAAAGGCCAATGAGAGTCCATACGGCGCTTACCGCACAGACCGTCAGGCGAGGAATGCATCGTGGGTTCATCGATTGCTCCCGTAGGACTCCCAGCGGTGTGCGGCATCGACACACCCCCGTTCGCGCAGCCACTCGGCAGGCCAACGCTCGCCGAGCTCCTGGCGTAGCAGGCGGATGCGCGCAAGGTCCTCCTTGCCGCTCGAGCCCACGAACGCGAGTTCAGGATCCGATAGCCCGAGCTCAAACAACCGGCGGCCGTCGGGATGGATCATGTAGTACTGGCGCTTCGGCGTTGCCATCGACAGGATCTCGATCTGCCGGCGATTGAGTCCAATGGCTTCGTACAACGCCCGACTGCCCTCGGTCTGCGCCTCGGCGTTCGGCAGCAGGATCTTGGTGGGGCAGGACTCGAAGACGACGTCCGCAATCCCGGAGCGTGCGAGATCGCTGAGCGATTGCGTCGCGAACACCACGGCGACATTTGCTTTGCGCAGCACTTTGAGCCATTCGCGGATTTTTGCCTTGAACACGGGATGCGCCAGCATCACCCAAGCCTCATCGAGGATCAGGAGCGTCGGCTCACCTTTGAAGCGCTGCTCGATGCGGTGGAAGAGGTAGGTCAAGACCGGGAGCACGAGCTTGTCGCCCTTGTGGAGCAGGTGCTCCATTTCGAACACCTGGAAGGGATCGCTGCGCAGGCTATCTTCCTCGGCATCCAGCAGCTGTCCCGCCATGCCGCGCAGCGTGTACGCCTTGAGCGCATCGCGGAGCGCCTGATCCTGCAGCAGCACGAGGAAATTCGTCAACGTGCGCTCGCGCATGACCGTGGTCGAGGCGCCGAGCTGCACGATCGCGCGGAAGATCTCCTGCCGGTGCTGCGGGGTGATCGATGCGCCCTGCAGCGCGCACAGTTCCTCGATCCACTCGGCGGCCCAGGTCTGCTCCGCCGCCTCGTGCACAGATCCCAGCGGACAGAAGGCGAGTTCCACCCCGTCCGAGTCCCCGGCGATGTCATAGTGCTCGCCGCCCGAGGCCCAGCAAAGCGGCAGGAGCGAATAGCCCTTGTCGAAGGCGAACACCTGCGCGCGCGGATAGCGGAAGTGCTGCGCGGCGATGGTGGCGAGTAGCGTCGATTTTCCCGAGCCCGTCGGTCCCAGAATCACCGTGTGCCCGAGATCCCCCGCATGCAGCGATAAACGGAACGGCGTCGAGCCGTCGGTGCGGGCATAGAGGAGCGGCGGACTGTCTTTTGGATAGAACGGACAGGAATTGCGGTCGGGACCCGCCCAGACGGCGGTGAAGGGAAGAAGATGCGCGAGGTTCAGGGTGTGGATCAGCGGCCGGCGCACGTTCGCGGACGAATTCCCTGGCAAGGAGCCCAAGTACGCCTCCACCGCGTTGACATCTTCGATGCGCGTCCCGAAACCGCGATGCTCGATGAGCTTCGCGACCTCACGCGCAGTACCGTCAAGAATTTGGGTGTCGGTGTGGGCGAGGATCAGGACGCTCGTATAGTAGCCATACTGCACCATGCCGCTCGAGGCTTCGGCGAGCGCCTGCACGGCATCGACGGCCATGCGATCGGCGTCGGCATTGATGTGGGTCGCCTGGCCGCCGGCGTTCTCGCGTAGCAGGTTCATCAGACTCTTGCGCTTCTGCGCCCAGCGGCTGCGGTACTGATTGAGGAGCTTCTCGGCGCGGCCCGGATCCAAATAGATGAAGCGGTTGCTCCAGCGATACGCGACCGGCAATCGAGAGAGAAAATCAAGAATCCCCGGGGCGCTGTGTGCAGGCAGGCCCACGAGTGCCACACAGGCCAAATGTTGTCGTCCGACGCGCGGCACGAATCCGGTGAGAAAATCATGGCACCCGAGGATTGCATCCAAGTACATGGGCACCTCGGGCATCCGCACGGGGCGGGCTGATGGCATGAGCGTCACGCAGTGTTCGAGGTGAGAGAGCAGGGGACTCGAAACCACGCCCGTGTGTTCATCACGTTCGTCGCGCAGCCGGCGGATTTTCACCAGGCTCGACAAGCGTCCTTCGATTTCCCGCAACTGATCGCGAAAGCGCGCGAGCTGGCGGGTCGCGGTGCCTTGGGCGCGTCCTTCGACGAAAAGGTCCGCCGCCCGGGCGGCGGTATCCGGCATCGGGTGCCACGTTACCGTAAGAACATAGCGGCTCGAGAAACCGGCCGAAGTCCCTTCGTGCATCTGGCGCCGCAGATCGTCGATGAGTCGGGTGGTTCGGTCCGGGAATGCGCCGGCGGGCGCATAGCCCGGGGCGGCAGCGCGAATCGCATCGCCGTGGATTGTCCAGCCATCGCCGAGTTTGAGCGCGGCATTCAGCCGCGCGGCCATCGCCTGCAGTTCCACCGGGGTTGCCGAATCAAGATCCGGTCCCCGGTATTCCCAGGCGGCAAGAAAGCCGCCGCTCTTGGTGAGGACGATGCCATCGTCGATGAGCGCCGCCCACGGCAGCAGGTCGGGCAGGCCGTAGGCGGTAGATCGAAATTCCCGCAGCGAGCGCATTAGCGGACGTCCCGCAAACGCCCAAAGGGCGTGGCCTGCGCCGAATAAAAGCGCCGATATCGCAGCGATCGCGGTCCGGTCTTGGAGAGCTGCGAGTCGTAGGCGGCGGCGCGTGACAATGTCCACTGGCCTACGGTCCAGATGATCAGCCCGGCGATGGCGGCCCAGAGCTTGGCGAGTGAGAGAATGAAGACTCCGGCAACCACGGCAAGCATCAGCACTAGATTGCGCTCGCCGCCCATGAGCAGGATCGGGCGATTGAGGGACTCGTGGATCGGTGTCTTGATCTCGTCCGGGGTCATGGCGGTGTTTCGTCGGCGCGACGCATCAGTTCGAGCCCACCGGCAACGTGGTGCAGGGCGACCGCGATCGCGGCGAGCGGCCAGCCGCGCTCGATCCAGAACTGCACGAGTTGGGCGAGATAATCCTCCAGGCACGAGTGAGTGCCCGCAACCTTTTGGTCATCGCGGTTCATGGTATTCAACCGGGTGTGATGCATCGAGCGTTCGCGATGGCCAAATCAGATGAGCGCGCCAGTGAGCCCCAAGACCGACAGAAACTGGTTGCCGAGAACGATGAACGCGACGCCCAGCACGACGTACAGCCCCTTCTTCGCAATGCCGCCCAGTTCTTCCCCGAAAACCAGTGCGCCACCCGCGGCGAGGAACGCGATGACCGAGATCGCCGTTGCCACGGGCCCCGTCAGATCGTTCTGCAGGGTTTGGATTGCGCTGTCCCACGGCAGGCCGCCGGTGGTGGAGGCGAGAGCGCTGCGACTGATGCCGACCGTGAAGGCGGCAAAGATTAGCGTCGGCAGAGACGCGCGGCGGCGAGCGAGGAGTCGAAGCGTGTCGAGTTGGCGCATAGAGGGCGTCTCCGTGAATGTCGCTGGGCATGGCAACGCAAAGCCGCCGCCGTATCAGCGACTAATCCCCGGTGTGGAAACGATGGAGATTCGCGGTCTCTGGTGAAGGCGGACGGGGCACGTCCATGCATTCGAGCACCGAATTTATGGTGCTGCGCCGCGCGGCTCAACTTCGATCAATCCCGGTCGCATCCTGCTGCGATGAGATTGCGAATCAGGAGAATTCGTTCGTTCGACGCGGTGACGGTGGACGGGTTAAGTAACTGCCTTGTTCCACGACGCGTCGCGCTTGCGCAGTGTCAAAAACCGGTACGGGCATCTCGACTGCCTACAACAGTGTCAACGTCGTAACGTTATACTCATGCCTGATAGCACATTTGATAATGACAGTTATCGCTGCTCTATTAAGATGTATGTTAGAGTAAAAATGTGAAATCGACCAACCGGCCGGCCGAATCTGTTGTGGTGACGACGCCGGCGCAACCGGCGCCAACGCCGCTCGCACGGCTGCGGGAATGGCAGGGGATGGCCGAGGGCGCATATTCGGCCAACACCCTGCGGGCGCAGAAGGCGGACGGGGCGATATTCCAAGGGTTCTGCGAGGCGCGGGGTGAGCCATTTCTGCCGGCCGACCCGAAGACCATCCGCGCGTTTATCGAGCACGAAGTAACGGCCGGAAAGAAACCGGCGACGGTGCGGCGATACATTGCGACGATCGGGAGAGCTCACCTGGGTGCGGGGTTGCTGAATCCATGTTCCAGCGAGGCGGTTCGACTGGCACTCAAAAAGATGGGCCGGGAGACCTCCGCGCGGCAGACGCAGGCTCGTGCCTTGGGGTGGACGGAGATCAAGCAATTTATCGAAAGCGCCGGCGAGGGGCTCCGAGCGGACCGCGAGCGCGCTCTACTATGCGTCGCCTATGAAACCCTCGCCCGTCGCGGTGAACTCGTGGCGCTCGAGTTGCGAGACATTGAGTTCTGGCCGAATGGCACCGGCCAGGCACTGATCCGCCGGGGTAAGACCGATGCGGAAGGGCAGGGGAGGGTTGCCTATCTCTCTCGCGAGACGGTGAAGTGGTTAAAGATTTGGCTCGATCATGCGAAGATCGAGGAGGGGCCGATTTTTAGGCGTCTGATTGGGCGGAATGAAATTGGTGGTGCGTTAAATCCCGGAAGTATCGCGCCGATCTTCAAGCGAGTGGCACAGTGGATCGGCATGCCGGCTCGGTTTGTGGCCGAGGTGAGTGGGCACTCCACGCGGGTGGGCGCGGCGCAGGATCTCGCGGAGCTGGATATCGACTTAGCGGCTATTACCCAAGCCGGTGGTTGGAAGTCGACGCGGATGCCGTTGCAGTATGCGGAAAAGATCAATGCGGGGAGGTCGGGGATGGCGCGGGCGGCGGCGGTCACCGGCCGCGACGAAGCGGTCTCGGAATAGGGGACGCCCACTGAAGAAGCAAGCGCGTAGGTAATTACTGCTCGACGGAATCACTGTATGATCCGTGAGGACCCTAGTTATGCCATCGGTGAATTGCATGGGGTGCAAGGGGCCGCAAGTTCGAATCTTGTCGCCCCGACTTATTAAATCAAATAATTAGCACTTGAGGTACCGTGTTTAGTTTGACGCGAGGTACCGCTAAAGGTACCGCCTGGAGGGTGCTAGAAAGTGCTCTGCGCAATTGGATTTAGAGGGCCATCGGTAAACCGTGGACCTCGGCTCGCAGCGGCATAAATCGGTACTGATAAGGTGGAGGCGATGTCCAACCAACCTGATACCTCAGGCAGATCCGCGGAAGGTGAATCGGCCCTTATTCAATACTTCGCAAATTTCCTGGAAACGGCTCCCTCTTTTGCAACGAAAGAGGTTCGAGCAAATATCACCTATGAAGTTGATCGGATGAGATACATATACACACATCCGGCAATATCTCTTTATTGCTCGAATGATGCGTGTGAGCGGGATTGCTATTTTGATCCCTTGATTGGTGCCGGAGTGTTAAGCGACAAAAAACGCGACGCCGTCATATTGGAATTCGTGGAATACCGATGCCGGCACTGTCGCTCCGAGATTAAGACCTTCGCGTTACGCATCATATTCAAATGTTCGAATCTCGAGACGATTACAGCTATGAAGTTTGGTGAGGACCCGCCCGCAATAGGACCGACTCCAAGGGCGCTAATGAAATTGCTTGGCGACCAGCGGGACATGTATATCAAGGGTCGAAAGGCTGAACTGGCTGGTCTTGGAGTTGGGGCATTTGTTTATTACCGGCGAGTGATCGAGCATATTTGGCACACTGTTCTAGATCGTATGATTGAAGTAGCGAAAATTGAACGCGCCGAGGATCGGCTACGAATTCTTGCGACCGCAAAAGAGGAGTCGACGTTTACGCGTTCTATCGACGCCGCAAAATCCGCGGTTCCCGTGAGTTTGTTTATCGATGGGCATAATCCGTTCCAGGCGCTATACGATGCGTGTGGAGATGGCGTGCATGACCTCACGGACGAGCAATGCGTTCGTCGAGCCGCGGTTATTCGTTTAGTACTTACACGTTTTGCGGAGCGCGCGCGAGCCGCATTGGCGGAGGACCAGGAGTTTAGAACGGCTCTTGGTGCCTTAGCCGGCAATTCAGCTACGAAGTAAGTCAGCAAACTGACGACTAATCGCGACAAGGCGAGACTTACGGTATTTTGCGATTCCGCTCATGCGTGTCATTGGGGTAACCTCAATAAAAGGATTTCTACGTACGGCAAGAACAACAAGCACCTGATTTCTCTACTGTCGCGGGCGGCGCAATTTCTGCTTAGGATGTCTGTGTCCCTCCGGTAAGGATGCTTGACGCGGCCGGGACGCGCGGGTTAACGGTCTAGGCGGGTGGGTCCGGGCCGGAGTTTTGGGCGGCGAGGGTCGCCTGATATGTCCACGGCATCCAGGCCGCGGGATTCTCGGCCAGGGCGACGGCATTGCGCTGGAGAGCGACCAGATATTCGAACGGAGCGACGTCGTTCAGTTCGGCGGTGTGGATGAGGCTCATGAACACGTCGCCGACGTGGGCGCCGGCGAGGGTTCGATAGAACAAACTGTTTCGTCGATGCAAGATCGCCTTCTTCAACGCCCTTTCGGCTGTGTTGTTGTGTGTGCCTTGTCGAAGGTGCACAAGTTCAGTGGGTGTAATCCCCACCCGGCCACTCTCGCTCCGGCCGGAAGCACTTGGAGCGGGCCAGGAGGCGACGAATGGCCTGAAGCACTTCAAGAAAACCCCTCTGTTAGGAGGGAAGCGCAGCGTGCGGGCCGTAACGGAAGTGAACATCGTGCAGGCCCCGAAAATGTCGATGCGGAAGCCGACTCGCCATAATAACGAGGAAGGCCGCTGCGGTTGGGGAAGCGAGCGAGATTCGCACCCGACCGTTCCGCCGGGGTAGTGGTGACAGCACGCACGCGAGAGAACATGTGCGCAACAAGGGAAGTCTGTGCTGGATGTGATTGTGGCGGCAACCACGATTACAACGTCTCACCCGCGAGGGACGGGGACGGTCTGCACAGATGGCGGATGGGCTTGTAATACCTGCGAAGCCGGGTAACGCCGGTGGAGGGAAGAGGCCCTGACGCATGAGCGATGAATAAAGCGGCAACAGCCGGGAGATTGACGATGAGTCTAGCAACTCCGCGTAGTTTGGTTGAGAAGCTGCAGAGTTCATTACAGGCGAAAGCCAAGTCCGAACCGAGCTATCGGTTCTACAGCCTGTGGGATAAAATTTGTCGAGAAGACGTTTTGCACGAAGCGTACCGACGTAGTCGCGCCAATGCGGGTTCGCCGGGCGTGGATGGCATCGACTTCGAGGCGATCGAGACCCAAGGTAAGGAGCAGTGGCTCAGTGCGCTGCGGGAAGAGCTGCGGAGCAAGACTTACGCACCGCAGCCGCTTCTGCGCGTCTGGATCCCAAAAAGCAATGGTGGACAGCGACCGCTCAGCATTCCGTCGGTGAAGGACCGTGTGGTCCAAACCGCTGCGGTGCTGGTGCTCGGTCCGATTTTTGACGTGGACCTGCAACCTCAACAGTACGGGTTTCGTCCGAAGTTGGACGCGAAGATGGCGGTGCGCCGAGCCTACTTTCACATCACGCAGAACGGCCGCCGGGAAGTCGTGGACGCTGATCTCAGCGACTATTTCACCACGATTCCACACGGCCCTCTGATGCGTTGCGTCAGCCGCCGAATCGCCGACGGGCAAGTCCTGTCGGTGATCAAGCAATGGCTGAGGGCGCCGGTGTGCGAGCGCACGGACCGCAATACCTTTCTTCGAACCACAGAGGCACGTGATCGGAAGCGGGGGACTCCCCAGGGAGGATCGGCATCGCCGCTCCTCGCCAATCTGTACTTCCGGCGCTTTCTGCTGGCGTGGTATGAGCACGGCCACTCTGCGCGACTCGATGCGCACGTCGTCAATTATGCTGACGATCTCGTGATTTGCTGTCCTCCCGGTAACGGGGCGGTGGCACTTGCGACGATGCGTCGACTGATGGACAAGCTGGGCCTGACGGTCAACGACCGCAAGACCCGGATTGCGTGCTTGCCCGAAGAGTCCTTCGACTTTCTCGGGTATTGCGTCGGGCGGTTCTACGGAAAGGACGGTCGGGCCTTCATTGGTACCGAGCCGTCGCGTAAATCGCTCAAACGCATCATCGAGAAGATCCATGACGAAACGACACCACGATGGAACCTGGAGTCGGCCGAGAAGCGAGTGGCTGAACTGAACGCGCTGCTGCGCGGCTGGTCTGGCTACTTCAATCAAGGTCGAGTAATCCGAGCATATCGGATCATCCAGCGTTACACCGATGCGCGTCTGCGGCGATGGCTGATACGCCGGCGAGGGAAGCGAGGCACCGGATACCGCCAATATCCGAACGAGTATCTCTACGAGACGCTCGGCCTCTACCGCCTTCCCCAAAGTCGTGCGGCCGTGATGCAAGCGAAGGCCTGAGACTCTTGCGTGAGAGCCGGATGCGGTAGCTCTGCATGTCCGGTTCGACGAGCAGCGACTGGAAACGGGATCCGCGGCGCGGATTGAGGCACCGGCTTCGCCGGACAACAGCTACTCCCCGCAATGTGTGATTACCGCGCCAGTCGCTGACTCTACCGAGAGGCGCCCCTTCGACACGCAGGAACAGGGTCAGCTCCGACCAGCGTTTTTGCATGTAGAGGATGGCGGCGCCGAGTGCGGAGTTCGGCTCAACGATTCGCTCCGTAAATTGTCCTCGCATCCACTGTTCGAGCGCCGCCATGCGCGGCTGGCTTTCGTCTTGGTGCAGCCGCAGTCGTTGCGCGGGATTCAAGCCCCGATCACGGGCACGGGCATCGGTGATATAGACCTCGCGCAGGATCTCGAGGACGAAGCGGACTTCGGCCGGGAACGTCTCGGTCAGTTCCACGTATTTGCGTCTGGCATGGGCCAGGCATTGACTGAGGATCGTATCGAACTCGCTCGGGATATTGCGCGAGAGCCCATCGCACATCTGGATCGGCGCGGGTAGATCCGTGTTGCGGCGGGCGAGCACCGCGGCCAGATTCTCCCCGGCGTGACGCACGCCGGTGAAGAACAGCGCGATCTGCTGCCCAGCGTGGGTCGCGACGATGCCGGAGGTGAAGATGCCGGTGCGCTCAGCCTGAGCATCGTCGGCCAACGCCGCGGCGCGCTGCTTGCGGGTCAACTGCAGCACCTTCATGGTGGTATCGTCGTTGTACAGGACGGTGGCCTGAGCCGCCTGATTGAGCAGCTCCTCGTGGGCGGGGGCCAGTGCTTTGGCCGCCGCCTGCACCAGATCCCATTGCGTCGCGGCGGGGAGCGGGATGCCCATGCCAGCCTGCAGTTTCTCGATCCGGTTGAACGGCAGGCCGGCGCCGTATTTCAGGAGCCCCACCATGCTGGTCGCAGTCGCATCGTATTTTTCCGTGCCAACCCCCTCGGGCGCCGGAGCGGTGAACACCTCACCGCACAGGTTGCAGCGCAGCCGGTCGCAGGAGTAAACGCTCGCCGTGAGCGGCGCCATGCCGGTGATGCGGACCAACTTCGCCGGCTCGCTCTGGGGATAGAGCTTTCCCGACTCGCAGCCGGGACAGGCCTCGCCGCCGTGCAGAGTGGGATGAGCCACCGTGACCTGCTCAGCGCCGGTGTATGCGGCGGCGGCATTGCGCCCATGACCCGGCGGCTTTGGTCGGGGGGCGGCCGGCTCCCCTGGGTCTGTCGAACCCGCAGTCGCCGGTTCGCCGCGTTTCTCGCCGAGGACGTTGCGCGTGGACTCGGTGGCGGCGCCGAAGATCATTCGGCGCAAGCGCTCGAGCGAGGCGTCCTTGCACCGCAGCTCGGCCTGCATCAACGCCACAGTATCGACGATGCCGGTCAAGGTCGCGTGTTCTTCGTCATCCAGGACCGCGCGGGTACGCTCAAGGATAGCGGCAATCCTCTTTTGCTCGACCTCCATGGTCTTCAGTAACGGGGGCGGTCGGCGTTTCTGCTTATGGCTACTCATGACGCGCGCAACAGGCGTTCGCGAAAGTCCCGACACAGCGGCAAGCCGAGGATGTCCTTGAGAGTCCGATTCGCCCTATGGGTCAGATCGTCCTTGCCGCGGCCCTGGGTAACCCCAAGGTACTGCCAGTTCGCCGCCCGGTAGCAGGTCCCGCGATAGCGACTGCGGTCGATGAAGGTCTCGACAAAATAAACCGGGTGACCGTACATCTGTTGCCACTGCGCCGATAGCAGGCGAGTCATGCGCCCGAGCAGATGCGAGGCCAGGTGCTCGACCGCAACCCAGGGCAAGATCAAGAAGCGGGTGTTGTAGGCGATGCCGGCGATGTTCCGACGCCGCGCCTCGGGCGACCAGCCGAGGAACCGATCGCGGGGCCCGAGATGCCGCGGCGCCGAACTCCACGCGAACAACGCGATCGGCCGGGATCCGGCGTAGACCATGAACTTCAGATGCTCGCCCACTGGTTGGGCGTAGCCGAGGTAATGATGCGCCTGCATCAGGCTGTTGAAGAGCGACTCCGCGGGCGTTCGGCGCACCTGCACGAACGCGAGCGGCCCCAACTCGCGCAAGTGTCCGCGCAGCGCCGTGGTGTCCACCCGCACCGGCGCCGGTCGCGCCCGTACGCGCAAGGGATTCGGGGGTCGGCGGCGCACCGCCGGCAGTTCGATATGCCCGGCACGCCACAGCGCCAGCATCAAGCCGCGGCACACCATGGACCGCGCCGTCCCGTTCGCCTGGCGCCAGTCCCAGGCGCTACACAGCGTCTCCGAGAGCGCCCGCCGGCTCTGCTCGGGGTGGGCCGCGACCAGTTCGCGGATCTGATCGACGTCCTCCCGCGTCACGGTACGACCGCGATAACGCAGTAGCGTGTCCATGGGGGAGTAAATTAGCACCCTCGCTGATGGAACGCAAGCCGCGGGTCCCGATCAGGCCACCCGCGGTAATGGCCGCCATGCCGACACGCCGCGGGCTTGGCTAGGATCCGCCCCCATCAGCAGCACCTGGAGCTGATGGGCCTGTAGCTCCTGGAGCGGTCCGTCCGTCGGCCAATACGGGAACTTCCCGTTCGATAATCGCTTATGGCAGACCCAAAAGCCCTGGCCGTCATACGTCAAAATTTTTACCGCCGTGCGCCGCCGATTGCAGAACACGAAGAGCCAGCCACAAAATGGATCGACTGCAAGCTGCGCCCGGCAGATCCGTGCCAACCCATCGATGCCGGCCCGAAAGTCGATGCTCGCGACCGCCACCAGGATCCGCATCTGCGCCGTGAGCTGGATCACGGGTGTGCCGTCCAGCCCGACCCGCACAGCTGCAACACCATCTCCGTTGCCGCGCTCGACGCCATTTCCAGTTGTAGCCGCTCGCCCTGCGGGCCTCGCAGCGACACTCGGCATCCGCCCGGACTCGCCGGCAATACGCCGGTCACCTCGACGAACTTCATCGGCTTCGGTTCAGGCCGCCGTCTCGCCTCACCGCGACCTTGAACGATAACCCCGCTACTCGCCCGTTTGAGTTTGTTGTATTCCAGGCCCAGCGTGCGTGCCGTCAGGTGCACCCCGCGTCGCCGTGCCACTCGCCCCGCCGCCAACCACAGCGCCTCGGGAAACGCCACCCCGCGCGCATGGCTCCCACGCCATTCATCCAGTCGCTGCTGCAGCCGCCCCAAGTCGTGCGCTCGCCCCGCCGTGCCACTCGCTCCCCTCGCCATCTCTTCCTCCCATCACCGTCAATCGGTGTGGGCCCCACACTATCAACCCCGCCACGCCTCAGTCATGCACGCTCACCGGAAGGACACGGATGTCTCGAGTGAGCGAGGTTTCTACCGCCTTATTTCTTTGATGGTGCAGTGCCGCTAACGTACGTAATGATCCGAATCTTGAACGGACCCCAACCATGAGCGACGCTAAGTGATAGCATGCAACAGTATGAGACGAGTGTTACGTCGTGCAACCTAATGAGCAGCCGGTGCCGATTGTTATCGAGAGAGTCGAGTACTTCACCGCGGCAGATATCCAGAGGGATCTCGGTGTCGCCCGCCAGACGCTGTGGCGCTGGCGAAAGGGCGGGAAGATTCCGCAGGGTCGCAGGTATCGGGACCGTCAGGTTGTATTCACTCGACAAGAAGTCGAAGCCATCCGCGAATATTCGAATCGGCTGGAGCCCGCTGACTCAATCGAAAGCGATCAACTCAAGCTATTCAAGTCGAATTCGCCCAAAGGGATTGCGTGATGCGCGCGGTAGCTCCAAGCGGGATGACAACTGAGGAAGGGAGATCCAATGACAACCAAGAACGCTGAGCGGTCTAAAACGTCAGACTGTTCGATCATCGCGCTGGATAAGTTCATCCAGGCGACGCGCGACTCTGGATACAAGGGCACAGCAAGCGCGATCTCGGAACTTGTGGACAACTCGATCCAAGCCGGCGCTTCGCGCATCGCGATCTCCGTAACCGCCGTTGCGTCTGCCGAGGAGGAAAAAGCGCTGGAGGTTTCCGTACTCGACAACGGGTGTGGAATGGATCTTTTCACGCTTCGCCAGGCACTGCGATTTGGAGGTAGCTCAAGGTTTGGTGACCGAAGCGGCCTGGGTCGCTTCGGAATGGGCCTACCAAATGCCTCGCTGAGTCAGGCCCGGCGTGTGATGGTCTACACGTGGCAATCCTCAGGAGCGCGACCAAGTACCGGGAATAGCAGGCCTCGCTCGGAGAGCGAACCTTCCCATGTTTACCTCTCCTATCTCGATGTTGACGAGATTGTCAGCCGTGAATTGCAGGAAGTCCCACGTCCCGAGTTCGTTAAGAACCCGCCGAGTGCCTGCAAGGGCAAATCAGGCACTCTAGTACGTTGGACACAATGCGACCGACTAGATAATCGCCGCATCTCGACAGTTGTTCACAAACTCGAGACCGAACTTGGCCGCCGCTTTCGCCATTTCATCTGGAAGGGGCTACGGATCACCATCAACGGAGACGCTGTAGCCGCGTTCGATCCCCTCTATTTGCATGCCGATTCGGATGTGTCCGGAGCTCATTTGTTCGGAGAGGAACTCCGGTATGAGGTCCGCGCAAACGCTACCGACCCGAAGGTCACCGGATGGGTGCGAATTCGGTTCTCGGAACTTCCGGTTCACGAATGGCACAGGCTCTCAAACGAAGAAAAGCGCCGCATTGGCATCTCGAAGGGGTCTGGAGTATCAATCGTGCGCGGTGGCCGAGAGGTCGACTATGGTTGGTTCTTTATGGGAGGTAAGCACCGTGAAAACTATGATGATTGGTGGCGCTGCGAGATTCAGTTCGACCCAGTTCTCGATGAAGCGTTCGGAATCACGCACACTAAGCAGCAAGCTCGACCGCAAGCTCACCTCATTGAAGCGATAACACCGGATCTGGAAGCGACAGCACGGGCGTTGAACGGCCGAGTCCGAAAGGCGCATCTGGCGGTCAAAGCGGGCGAGCGCTTTTCCGAAGCCGAAAGAGTCGCCAATGAGCGCGATCATTTGCTCAAGCCGCTGCCTGCCAAAGCCGATGTCAAGTCAAAAGCGCTGGCGAAAGAATTGGAAAAGCGTCATCCCGCGCTGCGCCGTGCTGACGATAAGAAATCGCACTACAGCATCGTCGAAGGATCAGTAAAGGATGCCTGCTTTTTCACATACGCCTACGATGGCGAGCGGTTGGTTCTCGTGCTCAACCCTGATCATCCTTTCTATCGGGAGATCTACAAGCCGTTAGCAGACGGGGACACACCCCGCGATCAGCAACTTCGAGTCAAACTCGAACTCCTTTTGCTCTCTGCGGTGCGCAGCGAAGCCAGTGCGAAAGGCAAAGATTCCACACTCACACGGCATCGGCTCGATTGGAGCAACACCCTAGCGGCTTTCTTAAACGGCAAATGACCCGGGCTGACATATCTTGGACCGTTCTTAAGCCTCGCCTGAAGACTCGAGCGTCGCAGGATGCGTTGATCGCTTATGCGCGCGTTCTATCACGGTTATCAAAGGAGGATGACGTAGAGCAGGCGCTCGACGACGTGCGCTCCACTTTCGGTTCGAAGGTTCGAGCGTCCAAGCGCTCCGATCGCCAAGCGCTGCTAGCTTCTGGATTGGTCATGTCTGACCTAGCCGCCCAATGCTGGCTGATTCGTGTCCGTGGCAACCGCGTGGAAGTCGCGCCCCCAACTCCCCTGAGCGGCGATCACAGAGCGGAGAAGGTGCGCATCCGTCGACAGGAACTTGTAAAAAGAGATGCGCAACTCAAAGAGGCATCGGTACAAGTTTTCTTACGCTCCGTGGAGCGCAGGCGCATCTTCGACGGCAGGTTTGTTTCGATCTTCTCGTTGATGCGTGATGGCCGTGAACTGGCTGCGGACCTGAAAAAGGCGCGCGAGCATATGAACAACGGCTGGGCCGATGCGCTCGCGAAGTTGTGCGATCCGTATATTCAATTCGTCGCCTCTGACGGGGCGACCTGTTCGTTTACTGGTTTACGCTTAATGGATATTTGGCGGTACTTCCGCCACACCTGGACGAACCAATACACGAGCGTTCCCGGTCGCACGATGATGTTTCTCGTGCGTGACCGAGCAGCAGCGTTTCATCCGGTCGTTGGCATCGGCGCACTCAGCAGCCCCGTCATGCAGATTCGAGAACGTGACATGTGGATCGGATGGCACCCCGACGCCTTCCTCGCGCGCCTAAAAGCGCATCCGACCAACAGACTCGCACGCTGGCTTGTAGAGACTGTGGCCGTGGCGATCACTGAGGTATACGTCGCGGACTTTCTTGAAGACGGGACCCTGTCTACAGCTAACTTGGCGAACCCGGACGACGCAACCATCGCAAGGCTATTAGCGGACGGCAACAAACATCGGGCACTGCATCATCGGTACGCGCAGTCTCGTGACCACAAGCGAAAGCGATCAAATGATACCGAGGGAGGACACTGGGCCGAGCGTGCTCGGACACATCTTTTTCGAAGCAAACGAGCACTGGCTCTTTCATCGTACCTCCACGCAAGGAGGGTATTGCGAGACACGCTGGGTAGCAATCCGACCGCGACGAAGCTCACGACTCTGGCTTCCAACGGGCAGGGTGCAGAAGCAATTCGGAAAATTCTCAAGAAAGCGAAAGCGGATCGAGTCGGGATCGCGGTTGCCGATATAACTGTCTGTGGAGCCGTACAGCCCTACAATGCGATTCTCGGCGGCAAATTGGTCGCGATGCTCGCAACGAGCCCAGAGGTGGTGCTGGAGTATCGACGCCGATATGCAGGAGCGGAAAGCGAAATTGCGTCTTCCATGGCAGGAAGACCAATCGCGAGATCACCGACGTTGGTTCTTCTCGGAACCACATCCTTGTACGGCATAGGTTCCAGTCAGTACAACCGCATAAAAATTCCGTGCGACCGTTTGGGGGGCAACGCTTCAGATATTCTACGGTACGAGGAACTGGGTCGCTCCGAGTCGTTTGGAACTTCGCAATATTCTGAGCAGACGCTTGAAGCTCTGACTGATTTCGTGCAGCAATCCGCAGATGGCCAGCGGGTCAATAGCATCTTTGGTGAAGGGGTGAGCCCAAAGTTGCGCAAAGTTCGCCACGCCCTGGACACACTTGGCCTCTCCTCAGAATTGCTTCTTCGACACCACCGACCCCGGATCGTCTACGGCGTTGGATTAGTTCACAATCTCGGCGAGTTTCTCCTTGGGCTCGACTCAAAACCGAAGTACCTCGCTCCGCTCGCTAACAGCGGAGCGGCTAGTAACCATATCGCAGGTTGGTGGCGCGAGCGCTGGTTACGAAAGCGAATTCGTTCAGATGACGTGCTTGATGAGGTGTCTAAGCATACGCTCGTACATCCCATCTGCCATGGCGCTCGCGTAAGCACCCCACGTTCGTTCGAACAGCCAACTCTATTCTCTGACCCCTCTTAAGGAAGCCTGCGCTCGCATCTCATACAGGAAGTCGGTGATGCCCACGGATCTTGCTCAATGGAATGAACGCCTCTCCCAGCACTTTGCGGAACTCCGAAGGGTGCGCCGTCGGTCGGAGGACTTGCCGCTCTTCGCGCTCGAGCACGGGCTAAATCAAACAGAGATTCAGGATCTCTCCGAAGCAATCCGCAAGCACATCCAGAATTTGGGTCCAATACGCGCGCATACCTTACCGTGGATAGTGTACGCGGCCGAAATCGGTTATCGGTATTCCGGGGACGAGTATTGGCAGACGTTCGAGACGGCTACTCCCGGTTGGGTATTGCGCGGAGATCGATCTTGGGTGCGCGCTCGCTTTCGAGCATTTCACACCGAATTCGGGGGCGCGGAACCGACAGGCGCCTGGGCCGAGCACTTCTCCATCATATGCTGGCCCATAACACACGCCATCCTCCCGAGAGACCTGCAACAGCAACTCGCGCGGATCTTATACGAACTCCGTCACTCGTTTTCCAAGGACCTTCTGGAATCTCCCCTGTCGCTCGGAGAGGCGATTGCGGCGCGTAGCTGGAACGCCACGGCACGATTTCAAAAGTTCTCGCAAGAAACTGCGCTCGTCGGTCAGATTGCTGCAGCACTCTTGGTCCAACCGGATGCGGGTGCAGATACCATGATTCATCGCGCGACCCTGCAAAGAATAGGTCAGGACTTAGAGCGGGAGCGGCTGGGACGTGAATGGCTTAAGGATGCGCGTCGCTTCGCACAAGAGCGTGCTCGCGTCCGTGGTCTTGCGGTCGGATACCCGCGGGATGCTGTCACTCAGCGAAGGCCGGAGGAAGCTCGCGCGCAGGCAGTGGCGCTCGGCATCGAGCCACGGATGTTACTTCGGCCGACCGATGCTGCTCGAGGTTCGTGGGAAGTATCGCTCGAGGTTCCTGATCTATCGCACCTACTGTACAAGTTTCCGGCCACCGGCAGTATCTTGTCGAACTCAAGATGCGTCGTCGCTGGGGCGGCGGGACGACCATTGGCGAGGGGCCGGTGCCTTCATGGTCCGCAACGGGTTGCACTATCGCGTTGGCCACGCTCGAATGAGGTGCTACTTCAATTTGAACCTTCGCAGCCCCTGCTGGAATTCTTGTTGCGGACTGACTGCCTTATGAGACCAGCGCCGTTTTGGCTCTTCAAAATAGCCACCGATGGCCTTGCGTACGAGATGCGAAGCCGGCGCGTTCGAGCCGGTGAGTCTTACGTACTCGTCGCACTCGGCAATACGCCGATCACTGGCATGCATGTACGACCGATCGAAATGAACTGCCAAGGCGTAATCGGTGCCTTGCTTGAGTTGCCGGACGCACTTTCGCCCGAATGGGAGGCGGAGTTACGGCGACTAGGGATCACTCAGGCGAAGTCCATTGAGGTGTGGCCGGCAGGTTTGGCCGCCACGGTATGGGACGGGGAGGGCTATGTGGAGTGGCTCGCCTCCGAACAACCCTGCCTCGCGATTAGATGCGATCACACCGTGGACAAATTATCAGTATCGTCGACGAAGGATGACGTACTTCAGATCTCTGACGTTCGAGCAGGTGAGCCCATCTTTGTCGAACTGCCCAAACTCGCTGTCGGCCTGCACAAAATATCCTTCGCGGCGCGAAGGCCGGAGGGCGTGGCCGCCGAAGCCATTGGCGATCTCGAGGTCCTCATGCGAGTGCGGGAGACTCGGCCTTGGTCTCCGGGAATCAGCCCCCACGGGCCCCTGTCCGTAGAGGTAGACCCGCCTGCGCCAACCCTCGAGCAATTTTGGGAAGGCCAGATGGAGATCTCTGTACGTGGACCGACGGGGACACCCGTCAAGTGTCGAGTGTCAATGTTGACGAGTGGGTCGGACTCTCTCAGTTTCACGCGCGTGCTTCCACCATTGAACCTTCCGGTCACTAGTGAGCAGTGGCAGCGGCACTTTGGCAAGCACCTGCGGGAGTCGAAAGATTGTCAACGGGTTTATGATGATGCGAGACGTTGCGATCTTGAATTTTCGGCAGAGGAGTTTGGCGCGTTCACTTTGGCGTGTGAGCGAGAGTTCAAGCCTCTGCGTTGGGCAATCCGACGCGGCGCCGACGGCCAGGTCGCGAAGCTTTACGAAGACCTAGGCACAGAGGACAAGCCCGTTGTCAGGCGTATTTCCTTTGAAAGACCTTGCGAAATCGAGCCACTTGAGGCAAAAACGGAATACTCGGTCCCGACCACAGGGAGCCTATATCTAGCGCGACTCCACGAATTCTCCGCGGCGATCATTCTGGGGCCGATCGTCCACACATTCGAAGATTTGGAGTTTACGCCCACATTCGCGAACACGGATCGTTCAGTGCAGACCATTCTTCGAATTCTTGAATGCTCATCGATCTGGGCCGCTGCGCGGCTACCCGGCGATATATTCTCGGCACAAAAGCGTCGTAAGGTGTTACGGGCGCTCGCGTCGCATCTGTCTTATGTCATAGCCGAAGGTGGCTGGGCTGATGCTGAAGCAGCGGCCTCAACGGGATCTTCTGAAGGACTGATCAGACTCCGTCGCGCCATTTCTAACAACCGCGATGCCGCGGAGATCGGTTCCGCGCTGTCCGTCGAAATGGCGACACTCTCCAGGATGACAAAGGATGTTCGCGTGGATAAGTTTGCAGCCCTTGCCAAACTATTTCTGCAACTGCCGTTTGCCGACCATCGTTGGGTATCAGAAATGGCACTGCGCCTTGCAAGCCATCCAACGGGAGTTGAGGTCTGGGCCGGAGATCGCCTCAAAGAGGGCATCACGAAACTGCTGGAGCGCCCCACTCTTATCAGAGCAGCAAGATATTTGGTGCTTTCGACGGATCGTCAGTTGGATTCCTCGCTCAGCGGAGATGAGATCTACGCGAGTTGGAGTTGGAAGTGAAGCGACTAACCGCAGTCGAAGTGCATGCGCGCAAGATGGTTGACCTCGGACTCGACCCGACCGCTCTTGACCTCACGTCTCCAGAGGGCATAGCCGGCGCTCTTCGGAGGGCAGCCGGCTTTCTCTGTCCATGTTCCGCGAGCACGTTGGTTCGAAGCGTAATCAGGCCTTTGCGCGGCTTAGTACCCGATATGGAAGGCGCGAAAGACTTGGTCGAGCAAGTGCTGGAAGCTATAGTTGCCCACGGAGATATTGTCGAACAGCACGATCTCGCGGATGACCAAGGTGCTAGTTCGCACCTTCTTCTCTATGCCTCTCCACTCAGCTTTGTGGCTAGACAGAGTGGTGTGGTAATTCTTCTCGGCGTGCCAGCCGATCAACTGTCACCACTACCCGAAGAACTTGCCGCGCGCATCGAATTTGCCAGTCACGTGAGACGCATCAAGTCGAATGCCAACGAAGACCTGCGGTCCGAATTGAAGGAATTGGGACTAACAGAGTTCTCCTACGAGGCTTGGCTGAAGGCGCCTGCGGCCGAGTCTGCTGCGAATCAGATGGCAACCATGGATCGCGCGCTCGACAGCGCACAGCCGTCTCTTGAGATTGCTGGCTTAGAGATCTTGGATTCGGAGTTGCCGGTACGGTACTACCGCGGACGCTGGGCTAAGCCGAAAAAGCATTCTGGGCGCTTCGTCGGCCGACGAAGTCAAGCATACGGCGCCGATCTCTGGTGCTACGTCCAACTGCGCGGAGGCAATCCCGAACGCATGATTGATCTCCCTCATAGTGGGTACCGCTGGCGCGGCTGTGATGCCGCGTGGAGACTGCAAATGGCGATCGACGCGGTGCGCGGATTTCCGCAGCGCTTTCGCGTCCGAAGCGGTCCGCACGATGGTGCGCTGCTCGAATTGTTTTCGCCGGTACCCGCGTGGGTACGGCGACGCTGGGACGCGGTTGGGGAGCCGGTGCCTAGTTCGGGGTGCTTGTTCGCCTATTTCGTTCCACGCTCAGAACTTGATGAAGAACTGCGCTTCGCGCGTGATGTTTTGTGGATGGACGAGCTGAAATGAACGTTGACTCAAGAATAAGGGGAAAGAGCACATGGCTCTGACAATCGGAGAGACTAGCGAGCAACTTCATCGCGCTTTGAGCGACTACATTGAAGCGACCTACCATGTCAGTCATCCGATGCTAATTGGGCAAAGAGCCGGATTGCTCGGAGAGGCGGGTGTCATCCACCAGCGACCCTATCTCGAGAGTACTCCACGGTACCGCACGGGCAAGCGATTCGCAGATCTCGGACTCGATGACGCAGCGTTAGAGATCTTCTCCTCGGTCTCTAAATCTGTCGGGGACTTGGGCCTGCTGATTCATGATCCGCCGTACCAACACCAGGCGTTGTCAACACAGCTCTCGCTGGTAGACGGGCGCAGTTTGATGGTCATGACCGGGACGGGTTCTGGAAAAACAGAGTGCTTCTTGTTGCCCATACTCGGCAAACTGGCCAGGGAGGCAAAGGCCGCCGGCGAGAGATTCGGACAGAGGACTGCTGTGCGAGCGATGGTTCTCTACCCGATGAATGCCTTGGTAAACGACCAACTCGGGCGGCTTCGATTGCTTTTTGGTGACCCCCGAATTGTAAAAAGCTTCACAAAATGGTCGGGCCGACCAGCACGGTTTGCGCGGTACACGAGTCGAACCCTCTATCCGGGTGTACGCACAAAAGAGAAGGATCAGGACCGCCTTAGGCCAATAGGTAAGTACTACGTCCGCAATTTAGAGTTGGCCGCTGGTCCCGCCTCGCCGCAACAGCAAGCTGCTGCTCACTTAGTGGGCGAGTTGAAGAAACGGGGTAAATGGCCTGCGAAACCCGATCTGATTGCCTGGTACGGCAAGGGACGATGGCATGATAAGGATGGCAACTTCAAGCGTTGCGTGATGCGACCGGGCGATCCTGAACTCATAACACGCCATGAAGTGCACGCTGCTCCACCAGACATTCTCGTTACTAACTATTCCATGCTCGAATACATGTTGATGAGGCCGCTTGAGCGCCCAATTTTCGACAACACCCGCGACTGGCTTGCCGAGAATCCAGGTGAACGATTCTTGCTCGTCATTGACGAAGCCCACCTTTACCGCGGCGCAGCCGGCGCCGAAGTCGCACTTTTGATCCGTAGGTTGCGCACGCGCCTCGGCATTGCGCCAGATCGGCTGCAAGTGATCTGCACGAGTGCGAGCTTTAGCGATCCTGACTACGCGGTTCAATTTGGCGCGCAGCTAACTGGGAAAGACCCTCCTAGCTTTCGCAAAGTGCAAGGCGATCTGTTGTTTCGAACCGGCGATGCAATAGGCGCCACCTCCGATATGAACGCGTTAAACGCAATCGATGTCAGCGCGTTTTATGAAGCGGACAATGAGGACGGGCGGCTTCAACAAGTGGCAGGCTTTCTCAAGTATCGCGAGGTACCGCAGCCTTGGACGCTTCAGAGTTCCCTATACAAGGCTCTTGAGTCGTTTGGTCCCATGGCGACTTTGATCAACGACACTATGAAGGAGGCTCGACCTGTTGATGCCCTAGGAGGAGATCTCTTCAGTACCGAGGTCCCACCTAATGCAGCGGCACAAGCCGTAACAGCACTCATCGCTTTAGGCAGCGTAGCGCGCCGCGATCCCACAGAGCCGGGGCTTCTACCTTGCCGGGTCCATTCTTTCTATCGGGGTCTCGCGGGATTGTGGGTCTGCATGGATCCCCACTGTCCTAGTTTGCCGTCCGCCGATCGTGGCGGCCCTGCAGGAAAGCTCTTCAGTCAGCCGCGAGACGCGTGTGACTGCGGTGCTCGAGTGATGGAATTGTATACGTGCCGGAACTGCGGCACTGCGTACGCGCGGGCTTACACTGACAGTGTCGAGGATCCCAATTTCCTTTGGTCAGAAGCGGGCGGGGCATTTAGGACGCTGTCCGGCCAGTTCAATGAACTCTCTCCAATCGATCTTTTGCTGGAGCCTCCTACATTTCATGACCTTGCTGAGCCCGCAGAGTACGACCTCGTTACCGGCCGACTTAATCCTTCCAAGCTCGGGGATCGTAATCGGCAGGTGTATCTGCGAAGTGCCCGGGCGGTGCCGGCGGGAGATGAGGAAGAGGTCAAAAATGCGAATCCCGGCGAATTTCGTCCGTGCGCAGTTTGCCGGGAAAGCGCGGCCTTCGGACGCTCATCTGTTCAAGACCATCAAACGAAGGGTGACCAACCGTTTCAGGCCTTGATTGCTAGGCAGCTTAAAGTGCAGCCGCCGAGCCCTGTGCCCGCCACATCTTTAGCGCCACTTCGTGGCCGTAAGGTCCTCATTTTCTCGGACTCGCGCCAAACTGCCGCGCGACTTGCACCCAATCTACAGACGTACTCCACGCAAGACGCATTAAGGCCCCTCATTGTCGCCGGATTTGCGCGCCTTGCCCAATGCCCAGCGCTTCAAGATCTTCTCTCATTAGAGGATCTCTACCTCGGCGTGCTAATCGCCGCCAAGGATCTCGGAGTGAGGCTGAGGCCAGAACTAAGGCTCGGGGAGAGTTTTCAAGACGAGCACACTGTAGCGGAGGCTGTCCAAGCTGGTGTCCTGAATCGAGATACGGACCTTTTGCAATTATTGGTCGGCCTCCGTGGATCGCGACCGCCCGAGTCGCTACTTCGTTCAATTACGAAAACTCTCACGGACCGATATTATGGATTGGAATCGCTGGCACTTGCCTCTGTTATTGAACGCCCTAAGCATGCTGCAGCAATCAAGGCATTGCCCGATATTCCGGGCGTAGCTCACTCACCGGAGCAGAAGATTGCTTTGGCGCGAACATGGCTCCGCTGCTGGGGACGGGCGGGCTTTTGGCTCAACGTCACACCGCCCGCTTGGTGGCTCAACGAAGTCCAAGCAAAATCCGGAAAATTCGACGACATGAGCCGCTTCTTGCGAGAAAAGGCGGAACGAGCCGTATTCGAGAAGCAATGGGTGCCACAACTTCTCCGTCTCTTTGCGGAACCGATGGCTCCGGGCAAGTATCGCCTTAAAGGCGGAGAATTGCTGCTTAACGTAGATGGCGGTTGGGCTTACTGCCGATCGTGCAAGACGGCGCAGCGGCCGTTTCCAGGAAGCCTGGTCTGCGTCAATTGCGGCCAAGCCACCGCAAGTCCGGTTGATCCGGATAAGGATCCGGTCTTTGTGGCCCGTAAGGGTTACTACCGAAACAGCACAATTGAAGCGCGCCGTACACCCGCAATCTCGCCGATGGCGCTGATCGCCGCGGAGCACACAGCGCAACTCAATACAGCGCAGGCGGAGGAAGTATTCTCGAAAGCGGAAGAGCACGAACTGCTATTCCAAGACGTAGACCTTGGCGAGGATGATATAGGGCGCGAGCGCCCCGCCATCGATGTGCTGTCTTGCACTACGACGATGGAAGTCGGAATCGACATAGGCACCCTTTCTGGCGTCTCGCTCCGAAACATGCCGCCAGCACGCGCGAACTACCAACAGCGCGCTGGTCGTGCGGGTCGCCGAGGCAACGCAGTCGCCACTGTTACGGCCTTCGGGAGTTCTGACAGTCACGACGAACACTATTTTACCAATCCCGATCAGATGATTCGTGGGGCGGTACAGGATCCTCATCTCACGCTCGATAACCGCGAAATTGTTCGACGTCACGTCACCGCGTATCTATTGCAGTGTTACCACCAAGCGCGGTTGCCCGAAATTGAGCCGGAGGAGCAACCACACCTATTTGCCGTGCTCGGAACGGTATCCGAGTTTAAGGAGCCGAGTAACGTCCTGAATCGGGTGGATTTCGAGCGTTGGTTGCGGACCGATCCAGTAAAACTCCGCGCGAATGTGGATGCTTGGCTACCAACCCAACTGAACGTTGCGGATCGAACTCGGTTACTCGACGAGTTGATTGAAGCAACATTGGAGCCAATCGACGAAGCCATCGAATATGAGTCTCCCGCGACCGGAGCCAGCGCGGCGGCTTCGTCAAAAGTAGCGGCGCCAATCGAGGAGACCGCACTTGAAGAACAGGACGAGGAAGGCGAGGAGCGTCCTGGGCGAGATCCTGCATCGGAGAACTTGCTCGATAGACTGCTTTATAAAGGGGTATTGCCACGCTATGCATTCCCAACGGACGTTGCTTCGTTTTACGTCTTTGACCTAGAGCGGTCGACGCGTTTTCGACCGGCATTTCGCTATACCCCTTCGCAGGGACTTCCGGTCGCACTGTCGCAATACGCGCCAGGTAAGGAGGTTTGGATCGGCAGCAAATTGTGGACTTCGGGCGCCGTATACTCTCCGATGCAAGGTGATCGTTATCGCGCTTGGCAAGAGCGACGGCTGTATTACGAATGCAGCTATTGTCACTACGCCCTGACAACGACTCTTGAAGAGGGAGTCCGAGGTGAGCGAAAGGACTGCGAGGCCTGCGGAAATGCTGGCACCTTCGGCCCCGCTACGCAGTGGCTCAGACCCCCCGGGTTCGCGCACCCCGTCACCAAGGAAGAAGGGACATCGCCCGACGATCAGCCAGCAAGGAGTTACGCCACCCGTGCCAAGCTAACGGCCCCGACCCCCGCAGACGAATCCAAGTGGACGCGGCTTAATGAACATTTGCGTGTTCACCACACTCGTCAGCACCTTCTCGTCACTAATCGGGGTCCGCGCGAAGAGGGGTACACGTACTGCACCAAGTGTGGGCTGATCGAGCCCACCGCGATCCCGGCCGGCATCGTTAGCGCAGCCCACCGCAAACCGTATCCCGATCTGAAGGATCCTAATTGTCCCGGCGGAGGCGCCACCAAGGGACTAGTGCTCGGCACCGACTTCATCACAGATGTTCTTGTGGTATCAATCCGGGTTGACGCACCTATTGCGCTCACGCCTGGGATGCTCGCGACCGATGTGGCCCTGAGGACACTTTGCGAAGCTCTGTCAAAAGCGGCGTGTGCTCGATTGGAACTGGAAGCAAAAGAGCTCCAGGCCGAGTACAGGCCAGCGCTGACGGAGGCAGGCCGAGACGGTCGAGAGGCAGAGATTTATCTGTACGACACGCTTCCAGGCGGGGCTGGGTTCGCAAAGCGGGTTGGCGGCCTCGGGCTCGGAGTGTTCGAGGACGCTCTAAAGGTACTTGAAGAATGCCCCGCCAATTGCGATCGCTCCTGCTACAGGTGTCTACGCAGTTACAAGAATAAGTTTGAGCACGACCTGCTGGATCGCCACGTTGGAGCCAGCCTCCTGCGCTTCGCTCTCACGAGCGCTCCCCCGAAGCTAAACCCGGAGAGACTCTCTCGCTCCACAGATTTGCTTTATGAAGATCTGGAACGCCAAGGATTGGACGGAGTTCAACTCGAGCGCCGCAAGGATATCGTGGCACCTGGTTTGGGGAATGTGCAAGCGCCAATTCTTGCAACGAATAAACTCGGCGCTCAGTTCGTTATCGGTCTCCATGGCCCTTTGACGCCAGATGATCCTCCTGATGACTCTCTGTCGCAGTTGAAAGAGTACTCCACCGCAATGACAGTCATCTTGGTCGATGAATTGGTTGTACGCAGAAATCTTCCCCGCGCAACATCCGATCTCATTCGTCAGATAGAGCCGGGCGCCTGAATATGGTTGCGCCAGAGACATATCGGCCCACCGTCGCGAGAGTCCCAACAAGCTGGCCGACGCCGCCCGAAAACATGACGGTCACGGCTTATGAGGAGATTAATACCTGCCCGAGACGGTGGGCGCTCAGCAAAGCAACCTATTCGGATCTATGGCAGGGGCAAGGCTATCCACCAAAATTGCAGGTACATGCTGTCAAGGGAAGCGCAGTTCACTTGGCGGTGGAGACAATCACGAAGAGACTAATCCTGGCAGGGTGTCCCTCGGTGCAAGACCCGATGGCCACCAGCGTGCTGAAGGAACTGGGCGGATACACGAAGATCGTAACGGATTGCGTCCAACGAGTCCTCAAGCGCTTTTCAGACAATCCCCGTAGCGTTCGGGTGATGGATAGCGCGGAGCGCACGCTGCGCGGGCAGACTCCAGACTTGCGCATGCGCGTTCAATCGATTCTTGCGAGACTAAGGCTTCCGCCACTTCCCGAACTCCCTCGGCGCAGCGATGTAGCCCCCGCAAAGTCTAGACGTCCTTTGACGGTTGGAGCTTATCCGGAAGTCGAACTGCACGCGCCACGCATTCGATGGAAGGGCAAAGCTGATCTTCTCGTGATCACGGACGCGGCCTGCGACATAATCGACTTCAAGACGGGCGCCGCGGACGAGACCCATCGATTTCAAGTGCAAATCTACGCTCTGCTTTGGTCGTTGGACGGTGAACTCAACCCCGCGCACCGACCGGCCGATCGTCTCGTTCTCGCATATTCGACTGGTGACGTCGAGGTACCCGCCCTAAGTGAAGATCAGCTTCGCATATTTGAGAAGGACCTCTTGGAGGGGCGAGAGAGCGCTGACGCCGCTCTGGCCATGCAGCCTCCCGAGGCGCGACCGACACCTGAGAGTTGTCGCTACTGTGCGGTGCGACACCTCTGTGGTGAGTATTGGTCGCGAGACAACAGACCGAATCGCCCTGGCCTCGAAGCTCCATTTAGCGATGCGCAGTTGCGGATCCTGCGTCGTCATGGCGCCACGAGCTTTGACGCGGTATTGGAGTCCGCCACGGACAACACAACAGGCAGGCTGGCGCTGGTGCGCACTCAGGAGTCGTGGCAGCTAGAACCCGGTAGAAGCTTCCGAGTGCTTGACGCCGGCATTGCCTTTGATTCCGATGATGCCACGCAGCCTGTGATTGTCACGTTAGCGATGTTTAGTGAGATCTATGAAATGGCGTGAATCTTTATACGAAAACAAGGGGTCGAATCGCATGTTGAGTGCGACGGTACCCGCGCGAAGCGCCACCCGGCCCGCTTATGATTTAGCGGAAAGGCGCAAGAACAATATCCGCGGGAAGTCAGCGAAATGCCCAAAGAACCATGATGAAGACAATTGGAATAGCAAATGGATCACTTCAAACACATACCGGCCAATGATGCATTCGAGGCATTTATTACGGGCTGCCACATAACCCGTGAGAGGCCCGATTCCTCGTTTATTCCTCTGTCCCCATTGGGAGATCTGACATTTGGTGGGACCGCTTTACCGCAAGTGTTTCTGGTATACCCAGAGGCCGGAATCAAAGTTGATTCGGTGCTGAAGAAAATAGCGGACTTCTATGTCAGACAGAACTGCCCGACTTCCCACCATCTTTCGGTCGCGACTCTCGCGCTCGTCGCGGCAACGCGAGACGCGGCCAGTGGCGCCGTGACTCACTCGAACCGGTGCTTTTCTAGCACGGCATCGGGCCGCCTTCTTCAGTACATTATCTTTCCCGGGAGGCCGAGACATGACTACGCGGCTCGCGTTGGCCGCTACATGATTAAACCGTTTGACGCGGAGAAGCTTCTTTATTGGGCGGCCAAGTGCAAGTCCACCTTCCCCGTTGATCTTCGAGAGTTTTCTGGCTGGGCGACGTTGGAGAGAACGTATGAAGAGGTGTCCATTGTCGACTGGACAGGCGAAGGACGCGGGAAATCTCTCTTGGTGAATGTTGGCCAGCAGATCGCTTCTTATCTCATTGACAACTACTTCTCTGAGATGGCGCACGCGTATGCAATGAGCGCGAAAGTTGACTTAAAGAAAGATGCGCTCCTGCTTGAGAGTTCGGGATGGTCTTGGATCGGTATAGAAGAACTGCTTAGCACCTTGCTTCTGAAGCAAGTGAGCTATTTCACGTGGGAAATTCAATCTACCAATGCGGGGTGGGCAACATTTAGCGACCAGAGGGGGCTCCATTTTAACTTTATGCCGCCGCGGGTGTTCGAGGATTGTAGGGAGTGGATGAAGGATAAACTTGGCTTTGTCGAATCACTGAGCCCTAGTCCTTTTGATCAGAGTATCCAAACATATTGTACCTTCTTGCAACGCGCTCACGGGCACCGTCTTCAAGGACGGCAGGATGAGGCATTTCTTCACTTTGCGATCGCTCTCGATCTTTTACTTGGGAGCGAGGGCCGCTCACAGGAATCTGTGACGGAACGCAGCGCTCTCCTTGTTCATCGGCAATTTCTGTTATCCGTCGACCAACAGGCTCAAGCTATGAAACGCTTGTATAACACTCGAAGCAAATATGTGCATGAAGGGACATCCGTGATTGATAAAGATGCGTTAGAAATCGAGAGCGTGTGTACGCAGGTCCTCTGGACCTTGCTCGCGTGTGCTTCAATAGGGGCCGTTCGCGACGTCGATGACTGGCTTGCAAAAATTGACTATTTGAATGCTGCGCGACATGCAGGAAAGGCCCTAGCAGAAGACGAACTGAAAGCGGTTGGAGTGCCGCCTGATGGCGACCGCCGTCAGACCCCAAGAGTATTGGATGTTGCAAATTCGGACGAGGATGATTTCAGTCCCCGGAGATCGTACTCGTAGTACGAAGCACGAGCCTAGTGGAGGGTTGAACGCTGTTGTCGCCAAATGCCAATTATTTTCGCGAACCGAAGTATTGTCTTGGATAAGGCAGATATTGAACCAGCCAATTGCCAGAGTCTAACCTGGAGACGGTATAGCGTGTGCGACGGGGATATGCCTTCTGCTTTTATGGACTATTGAAGTTGCTAAGAATTTCTCTCAGCACTCGGAACTTTCCTCCGCAAGCTGGAGTGGCAAACGCGGATGGAGAGTTGGAACTCACCTGGGCGGAACTCGTTTGGGCCGCTGTTTCTGTCGGACGGGGAACACTTAGCCATTTGCACCAGCACGGGATATTCTCAATGTTCGAGATCGTGTACCGAATTGCCATGATTTACGCGAACCTGCTCGAATCCGCAAGCGGGCGCGTTGTCCGTTCGTCCGCCTATGAGGGATTGGACCCATCAGAGAAAAGCGCCATTTCGTATTTTCTTGGTCTAGCATTAACGAAAGCATTTGTGGCGAAACGCCTGGATGTCCCGTGGCTCATGCATGTTGACGTCTATCGCCAACAGTTCGGTCTTCAGATGATCCCATACGGTGGGCGCCCTGATCTGTTTGGGCGTTCGGTATCTGGGGATTGGATTGTCGCCGAATCGAAGGGCCGAACAAATTGGCACGACTCGGGTGCCCTTGAACGGGCGAAAACTCAAGCTCAACAGGTAACATCAATTGCTGGCGTCGCCCCTGCATTGAGGATGGGCTTGGTTACCAGCTTTACAAATGGTTGGCTGTCGCTGTTCGTTGACGATCCACCGACAAGTAGAACGCGGAAGCCTCTAAATTACAAAATTAGCGATGTCGAACTTAAGGCGGCATACTACGCACCATTTCGCGCGCTACTCGAAGCTAATTCAAGAAGGCGAGAGGATATTCGAGGCCGCCGAATCGATATTGTGCGATTGGATTCTTCTGATCTCGAAGTCGGAATAGTTGAGGAATTAGGCGCGGATAAAAATCCCGAATTACCACTAGTCGGGAGTCCCCAATTCGCTGGGGATAGCGAGTTTCTGGGAATTGATGGTATTTTTGTGCGCCTTGGGTCCTCGTGGGGCGAAGACCGAATGATTTTAGAGCCGCAAACGAGAAAATAATTGTGGCTGAGCTATTGGGGGGGAAAGCGTACAGCAGCTTCGCCCTGACAAATCTATTTAGATCGAACCATGAGGGCGGATAGACGAATTTCGTCGATCACGCACGATAAGGCTTCGCTTATCGGTGCGGTGGATCAATCGCAAAGTCGCCGTCCCAATGCAGATATAGATAGACCATCTCGATTGGACATAATGCTTATTATGCGCCAGCATTCGCCCTGCGCGGAAATCGGAGCAAGTTACGACCCAAAATCCGTCTGCGCAGTGAACGCCAGGCCGCGAGTTCAATCCAGTCGATGCCAATACGCGTTCACGAC
>Ga0307373_10002862_pt1 | contig 30734 bp, 30 predicted proteins | sample OX2MG_FD_202534 | JGI IMG/M metagenome (GOLD analysis project Ga0307373, IMG submission 202534) | Soil microbial communities from Risofladan, Vaasa, Finland - OX-2 | ecosystem: Environmental > Terrestrial > Soil > Coastal area > Acid sulfate soil | place: Finland: Risofladan, Vaasa | collected...
AGGCCGGTCTCATCACCGTCCCGCCCGGCGACCTGACGGCCCGGATGCTGCTCCCCGCCACCAGCGAAGCCGGCCTGGCCGTGGCGGCGGCGGCCGAGCCCGAGGAGGAGCGGCGCCGCGTCGGCGCTCTCATCATGCGGCTGCTGGAGGGCATTCGGTAGCAGCGGCGCTCGACGGCCGCCTATGTTGGGGGCGATGGCCAGCCCGGGCGGGCGACGGGGACGTGCATGGCGGCGGTTCCGACGGCGGCCGGTGGCCGTGCAGGGAACGTCGGCGTTGGTCGTAGTCGTGGTCGTGCTCGGCATCGTGATCGCCGTGACCATGTCCGGCGGCTCCCCCCGGCCCCGACAACCGGGTGCCGGCCGGACGCCGGCCGGGTTCACCGCCCCCGACAAGGCCAGCACCAGCAGCGCCGGAGTGAGCGCTCACGGCATCAACGTGGTCTTCCCCGTGTCCAACCTGCAGGCGTTGTCATCGAACCTGGGATTCGCCACCGACGTCGAGTACACCGAGCAGGCCAAGGCCATACGGCTCTTCGTCAAGGAGATCAACGACAACGGTGGGATCCACGGGCGGAAGATCAACGCCAGGATCGTGACGTTCGATCCCACCAGCGAGACGGCGATGCGGGCCCTGTGCAAAGACTGGACCGAAGGAGGTGGGTCGGTCTTCGCCGTGCTCGACGGTGTGGGCACCTGGACGGGGGACAACCAGCTCTGCATCACCCAGGAGGGCCACACCCCGCTGCTCAGTCAGTGGACGACGGTGACCGACTGGACCACGAAGGGATCGCCCTATCTGTGGTGGACCGGTCCCGACGACGCCGCCGTGCTCGAAGCCACTGTCGACTGGGGCACCGAGGCCGGCCTGATCGGACACGGCCAGAAGGTGGGGGTGATCGCCGGCGACCGGGCCAGTGACCAGACGGCGCTCAGCCAGTACCTGCTGCCCGACTTGCGACGAGCCGGCATCAGACCGGTGGTCGAGACCATCGCCGCCGATCCCTCCAACTCCTCCTCCACCAACAGCCAGGCGCCTCTCGTGATCCAACAGCTCCGGGCCGACGGTGTGACATCGGTCATCCCCCTCATGCCGTTCAACGTCTTCTACCCCGTCCTGCAGGCCGAGACCCAGCAGCAGTACTTCCCCAAACTGCTGCTTTCGGACTACGAGGAATCCATCGAATCGGCGCTGGGCCTGCTGCCCATCCCCTACGAGAAGGCGCTCGACGGACAGCAGGGTCTGACCACGGAGACATTGGGCGGCATCGATGACACCCGTCCCGAGTCCGAGGGCGGCTACGACCCCGGTGTGCGGAGCTGCTTCGCCACCTGGCACAAGGCCTACCCCGAGATCCCCAAGGGGAATCTGAACGACTTCATCGAGGAGCAGGGCCCGGTCCAGGGCTGGTGCCAGGAGATCCGCGTGTTCGCCGAGGCCGCCAGGCAGGCCGGGCCGGACCTGAATCGACGGACCTTCGTGGAGGCGATGGCCAGGATCAGCGACTTTCCCGGCGGCTACTCCCCCAGGCTGAGCTACGGATCCGACCGCTTCTCCGGTCCGACCACCTACCGGGTCGTCCGGCTGCACACCAACGTGCCCCCGTCGAGCCAGTGCAAATTCCCGTTGAACCACATACCGCAGGGGGTGTGCTGGGTGGTGGTGAAGAACTGGCGCCCGCTGCCCGGGAGATGACGGACCCGGCCGTGCCGTGGTGGCAGACGGCGGTGCTCTACCAGGTCTACCCGCGGTCCTTCTGCGACTCCGACGGCGACGGGCAGGGCGATCTCCAGGGCGTGATCGACCGGCTCGACCATCTGGACTGGTTGGGGATCGACGGCATCTGGCTCAGTCCGGTCACCGTCTCGCCCAACGCTGACTGGGGATACGACGTGGCCGACTACTGCGCCGTGGACCCGGACTTCGGAAGCATGGAGACCTTCGACCGACTGGTGGCCGGAGCAGCCCGGCGCGACATTCGCGTCCTGATGGACCTGGTGCCCAATCACACGAGCGCCGAGCACCCGTGGTTCGTCGACTCCCGCTCCTCGCGAACCGCGTCGAAACGTGACTGGTACGTCTGGGCCGATCCCGGGCCCGGGGGGACGGTACCCAACAACTGGGTGAGCAGTTTCGGGGGGTCAGCCTGGACCCTCGATACGGCCACCGGTCAGTACTACCTCCACAACCACCTGCCCGAGCAACCGGACCTGAACTGGTGGAACGACGAGGTCCGTTGCGCTTTCGAGGAGGTCTTGCGGTTCTGGTCGGACCGGGGGGTGGCTGGCTTCAGGATCGACGTCTGCAACATCATCGTGAAGGACCGCGAGCTCCGGGACAATCCGCCCGCCACCGAAGACGACGACTTCGAGGCGCAGCTCTTCGGTCAACGGCCCGTCTACAACGGCAACCGACCGGAGGTGCACGACGTCCTGAAGAGCTGGCGGCGGTTGACCGAGGGCTACGAGCCGCCACGGGTCCTGATCGGGGAGACCCCCGTGAAAGTCGACGCGCTGGCCGCGTACTACGGGGGAGGCTCTGACGAGCTGCATATGGCCTTCAACTTCCCGTTCATCACGTCCGCCTTCGAAGCCCCGACGCTGCGGTCGGTGGTGGAGGAGGCCGAGAGGCTCTTTCCTCCGGGGGCCTGGCCGGCGTGGACGGGGTCGAACCACGACATGTCGCGGCTGGCGTCGCGCTGGGGCGAGGGGGATCCCCGCAAGATCCGGACGGCCCTGGTGATGCTGCTCGGCCTGCGGGGAACGCCGGTGCTGTACCAGGGCGACGAGATCGGTCTGGGCGACCGTGCCGTGGCCCACGAGGACATGCGGGACCCCCTCGGTGTGCTCTACTTCCCCGCCTACGCCGGACGCGACGCCATGCGGACACCGATGCCCTGGAACGACGGGCCCGGGGGTGGTTTCACCGGCGCCGGCGTCCGACCCTGGCTGCCCATGGGGAGGACCTCGGGTATCAATGTCGAGGACCAGCGGGCCGACCCCGATTCCATTCTCCACCTGACCCGTGACCTGATCGCCCTGCGGCGTGAGCGAGCCGGATGGCAGACAGGTGCCTATGTGCCGGTGACGACTCCACCCGGGGCCTGGGCCTGGCGTCGCGGTGACCGGATCATGGTGGCGCTCAATCTGAGCGGCGTCGCTGTCATCCTGGACGACGTCCGGGGCACCATCGTGATCGGCAGCGATCGGCGGCGGGACGGCGAGGAGCTGTCGGGTCCACTGCAGCTTGATCCGTGGGAATCCGTGGTGCTCGAATGGCTCGAGGAGCCTCCGGCGCAGGACCGGTCAGGATTCGGCCGAAGCCGGCCGTGACAGTCGATGACCACGAGGTCTGCGACCGGTCCGCGGCCCGCTGCAACTGGACCTCGGACATCTCGATCGACCCGTGATGCCACGGCGTCGAGCTTCCTGATAGAGCCGGTCGCGCGTTCTGCCTCCCGGTCCGCGGTGCGACCAAAGACCGCCGCGCCGGCCTGACCACAGATCTTTGATCGACGTCTGACTCGGTTGGTCGGCCTCTGCGGTGCGCGCCCGCTCTCTGTTGACCGTCCGAGCGGCTATCTCCTCGGCCAGGTGCTTCGAGTCCCCCGGTTCGAGCAGTTCTTCCTTGATGGGGTCGTATTGGCGCTCCCGGTTGGCCCAGCACGCTTTCTGAGGCATCCGCCCCCTCCTTTTCGTTCGACCAGTCGGCTACCCGTCATCCCTACTCGCCCCCCCCGGCGTCGAACAGACGAGAATCGTTTACCTCGTCCGCCTCGTCCGCCTGGGTCTGCGCTCACCCTGTTGCCCTCAACCACTGGCATTGGGTAGAACCGGTAGGTGAACCCCATCGAAAAGACGATCCGCCGGTTCGACGGGTTCCAACAACGACACGGGGTGCCGTCGTTCGTGATCGGAGTGATGAAGAAGTTTGGCGACGATTCCGCCGGCTCGCTGGCCGCATTGATCGCCTACTACGGCTTTCTCTCTCTCTTTCCGTTACTGCTCATCCTGACCACTCTTCTCGGGCTCGTCTTCGCCAATGACGCAGGCTTGCACGATCGGATCATCCACTCGACGTTGGGGCAGTTCCCGATTGTCGGCCAACAGTTGGCCAGCAAGAGTGGGATCCACTCGCTGAAGTCCGGAAGCGTGGTCGGCCTGGTCGTCGGACTGCTCGTCCTGGTGTGGGGATCGTCCGGAGTGAGTCAGGCGGCCCAGCGGGCCATGGCCGAGGTCTGGAACATCCCCGGCGTGATCCGGCCGGGTTTCGGCCCACGGCTCGGCCGCAGCCTGGTATTCCTCGGCCTCTTGGGTCTCGACGTGGTGGCGACGACGTTCCTGGCCGGTTTTGTCACCATCGGTCAGGGAAGGGCCTGGGTGCAGATGCTCGCCGGATTGCTCGGGCTGGTCATCAACATGGTGCTGTATGTGACCGGCTTCCGGATTCTCACCCCGAAGTCCATCGCCACCCGTCAGCTGATTCCCGGAGGCGTTTTGGCCGGCACCGGCTGGACAGTTCTTCAGTACGCCGGGACCTTGCTTGTAGGCCACACGTTGCGGCACGCCAATCAGACCTACGGCTATTACGGCAGCGTCCTGGGCTTGATCTCGTTTCTCTATCTGGCCTCTCAACTGACCATCTACGCGGCCGAGGTGAACGTGGTCCTGGCCCGGCGGCTCTACCCCAGAAGTATCGCCCCACCGCCTCTCACCCCGGCCGACGAAGCCGTGTTGCGATCGCTGGCCGAACAGAGAGAACGCCGGCCCGAGCAACGGGTCCAGGTCGTGTTCTCCCCCGGCCAGGAAACCGGGGAGAGACCGGGCGATCCGATGTGATGCGGTCACCCCGGTCACCGTCGCCCTTCGATCAGGACGGCCTGGATCAGAACGGCCTGGATCAGGACCCAGAACCGAAGACTGCCCCGATCGCCCGGCGTCGGGCGCCGACGGGAAGTCGCTCTTCTGAGAGTGTTGGCTCCATTGATAGGTGTCTTCGCGCCGGACGACATTGCCATTGGAATCGTCGATGATCGTCCGGTGGCGACGTACCCCGGCGCCGCTCCAACCGAAGAACGCCAACGACGCGATTGCGCCCACGACACCGGCGATCATGAGAATGACGCCAACGGCGTTGAGGTTGAAGCCGTGCTGGTCCGGGTTGGCCGTGATGGCGGAATCAAGAATGGCCCCGACGGCAACGATGAGAAGGCTGACGACAAGTCCACCGGCCACGAGATCCCTCCCTGGATGGGCATTCCACCCCGCGGTCGGGCAGCAACGCAATACCCCGCACCGGCCTCAGCCAGATGCAGGTGTCGCGTCTGCTCGTCCACGGCCTGGCCACGCTGCGGGAGCGCTGCGGCGACAACGAAGAGGGGATCTGACCCATGTCGCCTAGGCCTCGGAAGCCCGCAGGTTCGGCGAGCGACAAGCTGGCCACCTACCGGAAGAAGCGAGATCCATCCATCACGCCGGAGCCGATACCTGCCCCCGACTCCTCGCCGCGTCGACGGGACGGCGGGCGGAAATCGGACGCGCCGAAGCGATTCGTGATTCAGGAGCACCACGCCCGAGCATTGCACTGGGACTTCCGACTCGAGCGTGAGGGCGTTCTCGTGAGTTGGGCTGTCCCCAAGGGTCTCCCTCTCGACAAGAAGACGAATCGGCTCGCCGTCCAAACGGAAGACCACCCCTTGGAGTACGCCACCTTCGCCGGAGAGATCCCGTCGGGTGAATACGGAGGAGGCGAAGTCATCCTGTGGGACTCGGGCACATACGAGGAGATAAAGTGGTCCGAACGAGAAGTGATGGTTGTACTCCACGGTCGGCGGATAGAGGGGCAATATGTGCTGTTCGCCACGGAAAGCCGGAGCGGCAAGGGCAGAGGCGGCGCTCGGCGCTCCTGGATGATGCATCGGATGGACGAGGCCCCGGTCGGCTACCACTCTCCTCCCGTCGAGCTCGCACCCATGTTGGCGGCTCTCGGCGTACTGCCAAAAGACGACTCGGCATGGGCCTTCGAGTTCAAATGGGACGGTATCCGCGCCGTCGTTCATGTCGACGGCGGTCGTATTCGCATTGTCTCGCGCAATGGAAACGACTTGAGCACCTCATTCCCCGAGCTTCGGGCGATCGGTGAGCGGCTGGCTGCACATCAAGCTGTGCTCGACGGCGAGATCGTGGCCTTCGACAAAGACGGTCGACCACGATTCCAGAAGCTCCAGCCCCGCATCCACGCCACCAACCCCGCCAAGGCCAAACAGCTTGCGCTGGATCAACCGGCTGTCTATGTGATATTCGATCTCCTCTATCTCGACGGGGAACTGCTGCTCACCCGTCCCTACGCCGAACGTCGGCATCGGCTCGAGAGTCTCGGGCTCGAGAGGGAGGGGGCCTCATGGGCGGTGAGCCCCCGTTTTGAAGGCCCCGGTGCCGATGTTCTGCAGGCCAGCCGAGATCAAGGGCTCGAGGGCATCGTGGCCAAGCGGCTCGACTCCCCTTACTTGCCCGGCAAGAGAACGTCGAGCTGGACGAAAGTGAAGAACATCCGTACACAGGAAGTTGTCGTCGGTGGATGGACACCAGGCCAGGGGTCTCGTCGAGGTCGGTTCGGTTCGCTGCTCCTCGGCATTCCGTCTGCGTCCGGCCTCGTCTACGTCGGTCAGGTCGGTACGGGATTCTCTGATGCGATCCTCGACGATCTGGGATCCAGGCTCGGATCACTTCGGTCGATGACCAAACCGTTCGCCAACGACGTGCCCACCCGATACGCGAAGGTGGCCGTCTGGACGGAGCCCGTCCTGGTGGGTGAGGTGACTTTCAGCGAATGGACGAGCGACGGCAGGCTGCGCCATCCGTCGTGGAGAGGCCTGCGGGATGACAAGGGCCCTGGCGAGGTCCGCCGTGAGTCCTGATCCTGCGCGTGTCACCGTCACCGTGGGAGAGAGAGAACTCCAGCTCTCGAACCTCGAGAAGCCTCTCTTTCCAACGGGCTTCACCAAGGGGGACATGCTCGATTACTACGCCCGGATCGCTCCGGCCATGCTCCCCCATCTGTTGGATCGGCCGGTCACCGTGAAGCGATTTCCCAATGGCATCGACCACCAGGGCTTCATCGAGAAGAACGTCCCCAAGCACGCCCCAGACTGGATCCGAACACTGACCGTGGACCGTAAGGGTGTGGACCGTTGGGGACGCAAGAGCGAGGAGGGGAACGGTCGAGAGACGACCGAATTCGTTGTGGTTGACGAGCTGGCGACCTTGATGTGGCTGGTCAACTTGGCCGCGGTGGAGTTCCACACGCCGATGTGGCGGGCCGAAGAGTCGAATGAACCGGGGGTGCCGGATCTCCTCGTCTTCGACCTCGATCCGGGGCCACCGGCCACGATCTCCGAATGTTGTCAGGTCGCACTTCAGCTCCGGCAACGAGCTGGCCGGGACCACATCGACCTCGTGGCCAAAACGAGCGGCTCGAAGGGCCTCCAGCTGTATGCCCCTATCGCCGACAAACAGTGGCCGGCTGACGGAACCGGCACGTTTGCCCACGAGTTGGCCCGGACCCTCGAGAAGGAGGATCCCGGGCTCGTTGTCTCCCGGATGGCCAAGGATCTCCGGCGAGGACGGGTCCTCATCGACTGGAGCCAGAACAACTCGTCCAAGACCACGGTTTCGCCTTACTCGTTGCGTGCCATCGACGGACCATCGGTGTCCACGCCGGTCTCGTGGGACGAGGTGTCTGCCGGGGCCGGGGGCGATGGTGACCGGCTACTGCGGTTCACGCCTTCCGATGTGCTCGCCCGGGTCGCCGATATGGGTGATCTGTTCCGCGTGCTCAATCCGTGAGAGAGAGCGCCCGGACGGCGCGGCCCCAAGAAGACAAAGCTGCATTCCTGCGAGGCTGCCTGGTGTTCCTCCTCGGCACCCCGGCTCGACGGAACGAAGCCCCCGAGAGCGTGAGAGCCGGATCTGCCTCGGATTGTGGGCGGCGCAGGGTTTGGCCCCGTTGTCGATGGACAGGACCGTCATGCAACCCGGTTCCGCACAATGACGGCCCGGGCTGAAGGTCCGCAGAGTGCGCCCTGTGCATGCTGACGGGATCAGCGGCGACCGACTCCGAGAGCTCGGGGCGGTGTCGTTGCAGCACGACGACGGGCCTCCTTGGCCGGGGCCGTCCCCGTGACGGTGATGGGTCTGCTGGTCGGGGTGGCAAGCCATCCATCGGCGTCGCCGTGCCGATCGAGACCTCGGTGCGCCAAAGTGGGGGCCGGACGACGCGGAGTGAGCCGGCCGAACGGGTCGAGACGGAGGTGAGGACAATCGATTTTCTCGGGCATTCCCTTCGCTGGCCCGTGCTCGGAGCTCCGATGGCCGGCGGCCCCTCCACACCCGCCCTCGTCGCGGCCGTGGCCGGCGGCGGCGGTTTCGGGTTCCTGGCCGCCGGCTATCTGTCGGTTGAGGTCCTGAGGATGCAGATTTCGGAGCTCCAACGGCTCACCCGTGCGGCGTTCGGAGTGAATGTCTTCGTCCCCCAGAGCCCGGATGTCGACCAGCATGCCGTGAACGCCTACGTAAAGAGCCTCCAACCGGTGGCGGCGGCCCTCGGAGTGGAGGCCGTCGCCCAATGGGACGACGATGGCTGGCCGGAAAAGATCGAGCTCCTGACGACCGATCCCGTGCCGGTCGTGAGCTTCACCTTCGGATGTCCCTCCTCCGAGGTGATCCGCCGGCTGCAGCGGGTCGGTTCGAGGGTGGTGGTCACGGTGACGACCCCCGCCGAGGCCGTCGCGGCCGAAGCGGCCGGCGCTGACGCCCTCGCCGCCCAGGGCATCGAGGCCGGAGGTCACCAGGGCACGTTCGACGACGACCGAGATCCCGACACCGGTTGGGGTCTTCTGGCCCTTCTCAGCGCGCTCCGCCACCAGGTGTCGGTCCCGGTCATCGCCTCCGGTGGCCTGATGAGCGGGACCGATGTCGCCGCCGTGGTGAGCGCCGGAGCCGTGGCGGCGCAGGTCGGGACGGCATTCCTGCGATGTCCGGAGAGCGGTGCCCCGGGCGTGCACAAGTCGGCACTGGTAGATCCGAGCTTCACCGGTACAGCCATCACACGTGCCTTCAGCGGACGTCGGGCCCGGGGGCTCGTGAACGGCTTCATGAGGGCCCACGGGAACGCGCCGTCGGGCTATCCCCATATCAACAACGCCACTCGGGCCCTGCGACGCGCAGCCGTGGCCCGGGGCGACCCCCACGGCACCAATCTGTGGGCGGGTCAGGGATACCGGCTGGCCCAGGATCGGCCGGCCGCCGACGTCGTCACCGCCATCGGGACCGAATTCGATACCCGGAATTCGGAATTCTGCCGGTAACCGACCCGTCCGGCGCCAACCAACCCGGGCCCCCGATCGTGGGAACTGGTAGACCCCACAGACGTGGGCTGAGGAAGGGCGACGCCGTGAGTCAGGCGGTGGGGGGATTCGAGGACGCTTTCCCGGCGCTCTACGGCCTCGCCTATCGGGTGTCGTTCCGGGTCCTGGGCGATCGGGGAGACGCCGAGGACGTGGCCCAGGAGACCATGGCCCGCGCGCATCTGCGATGGTCACGACTTCACGAGCGGCCCCAGGGGTGGGTGGTGACCGTCGCCACCAACTTGGCTATCGATCGCCATCGACGTCGTCGGCGCTCGACCAGCTTGGGTGCCGAACCGCTCTCACTCGTCGACATCCACCAGGCGGAGCGAATCGATCTCGCCCGTGCCCTTCGCCGCTTACCCCGCCGCCAACGCGAAGTAGTCGTGTTGCGGTATCTGGCCGACTGGTCGGAATCCCACGTGGCCGAGGCCTTGGGTGTGTCGGCCGGTTCGGTCAAGTCCCACGCCTCACGCGGGCTGACCGCCCTTCGTCTCCATCTTGACGTCGGGATCCCAAAAGGAGCAGAAGATGTTCGAGCATCTGGATGATCCGTCTCCTCCCGGGGCCACCACCGGAACGTTCCGGTCTGTCCTCGCCCGGGCTAACCGTCTGCGGCGACGGCGCAGCAATTCGGCCGTCACCGTCGTCGGTGTTGTGACCCTCGGTCTTGGCCTCGTTATCGGCGTGGCCGTGCCGCGGTCCCAGCCGGCGACGCAGGCCTTCACTGCCTTCGACTCCCGCGTCGGGCCCGTGGCCGTCGGGACGCTGGTACCCCTGGTCAATTTGGCAGACGTCGTCTTCGTCACCGGCCAGCTCGGTTTCGCCCTCGCCTTCCACGGCCAGGATACGGTCCTGGCGGCCACCGGCAATGGCGGCGAATCATGGCGGGTCGTTGACGGCACCCCCCCGGCCGGCCTGCCGGCGCAGCTCGAATTCGTCGACTCCGTGCACGGTTACCTGTGGGGAGGCACCCCGTCGGCGCAGGGTGCCGTGCCTCTGTGGACCACCTCCGACGGCGGCCACACCTGGGTCGAGGCGCGCGTGGGTCCGGTCGTCTCGGATGTGAGCGCCATCGGGTCGAATGTCTGGGCCGTGGTCGGGAGCTGTCCGGTGGACTCCTCGTCCCTGGCCGGCGCCTGTCCCGCCACCGTGGAGGTCTCGCTCGACAACGGGGCCACGTGGCAGGTCACGGAGGTGGCGCCTCCGGTTTCGGAGGAACCGACGTTGTCCGTTGCCGACCAGGATCTCGAATTGGCCCGCATCACGACGCGCCGGGCCTATGTGCTCTCTATTGCTCCGCCGCGTACAGCGGGAGGGTCGTCTCCGGTACAACTGGCCTATACGGCCGACGGCGGGCACACCTGGACAGCACGACCAGACCCCTGCCCGACCTACTTCGACTTCGGCCAGGAGATCGCCGCATCGGGGACTAGCGATCTCTGGATGGTGTGCGGTTCCCAGCCCAGCACCGGCTCACAGGCAAAAGCCCTCTACCGATCGAATGACGGGGGTCAGCATTGGACACTCACCGCCGCCGCCAACGCGCCGGTATTGAGCGGAAACATCTCGCTGCCTGCCGCCGGCGGACTTCCGTCCGGCGGATACGTCTCTCCGTTGTCACTCGGCCACGAGAACCTGGCTGTTCTCACTCCGGAGAACGCCTGGATCTTTCCCGATCGGTCTGGGGTATTTCGGACGAGGGACGGTGGACGCACCTGGACTCCCGTGTCCGGTCTGGCCCGGGCCGGACTGATCGCCGGGGGGACGGGCAATGTGGTCTTTGTCGACGCCGACCACGGATGGGTGTGCGAAGTGGGTGCTGGTCTGTGGCGGACGACCGACGGCACCCACTGGCAACACCTCGTTTCATGAGATCTTCGCTGCGAACGGCGCCATGTGAGGCTCTTCGGTCTGGCGACCCTGCTCGGCGCCCAACCGGGGACTGAGACGACGCTTCCCACCGGCTGTTCATGCAACGCCATCGCCGAGAGGACTCGCCAACCGATCACCACTGTACACGTCGATTTTACCCGCCGGCCTCGGGTACCTCCGGGTCGACATCCTGTGCGCCGGGTGGTCAAATCCACTGACGACCTGTAGCGTTTCCTCGCGTGAACACAACGGAACCGATTCTCCCGTCCCCCGTCCGCGCACTTCTCGATGCTGCTCTCGTCGGCGAGCTCACCGTGATTGACCAAACGGGCCGACCTGTGACCTACCCTCTCATCCCGTTGTCAGACGGAAACCTGATCTATCTGACATCGTCGGTGCTCTTCTCACGGAAGTTGCGACACATCAAGGCGAATCCGAAAGTGTGCTTCTCCCTTACCGACCCGGTAGCGGTGCCAGTGGAGCCATTCAGCCGGGCCACGATCTTGGGAGACGCACGAGTGGTGGAAGAGGACCTCCACGAAGGGTGGGAGGATCTCCTTCCGAAGTGGCGGGCGAAAGAGCCGGCCATCGACTTCTTCCTGAAGAAACGATTCGGTATCCCGCTGTTCTTTGAGAGATCCGTCATCGAGATCACCCCGCGACGCGTCTTGTGGTGGGAAGACGGTCGGGCCAGTCAGCCGGCCCGGGTCTTCGAATTCGCCGGAGTGTCCTGAAGTGGCCAAGCTCGAGCTCACCGACGCCCTAACCAGGGCACAGACGTATCCACACGCGGTCCTGGCCTACGTCGGGCCCGACGGCTACCCGGTCAATGTTGCCGTCGACTTCACAACGTCGTCGGACGGCCTGGTTGAGGTGGGCCCCCTCGGCCACGACTACCGGCCCACGGCAGATCAAGAAGTGGAGCTGACATTCAGTCACATCCGACCGCAACCGGGAGTCGGATACGACGAACGGCGGTACATCAATCTCTGGGGTCGGGCCACGCCGGTCGGTGCCGGTCTCCGGATCGCCGTACGGACGGCCGCCGGTTGGGACGAGGCCGACACCCCGTTTTTCGAGTACGCCGAACGCGGTGTCCCCGAGGGCCGTACCTACCTCGATGATGTGGGCGCCCGTCCCCGGCTGTCGCCGTGGTGGACATTCTTTCTCGCCACCAGGCTGCCCTTTCTTACGGCAACCCTCATCCCCGTTGGTCTGGGCGGCGTTATCGCCGGGCGCGACAACAGCTTCCATGCGTTGTGGTTCGTCCTCGCCCTTCTGGCCGCGGTCGCCGTCCACTTGGGCCTGAACATGGCCAATGACCTGTTCGACGACGCCAGCGGGGCGGATGCCGCCAATCTGACCCCGACACCCTTCAGCGGTGGCTCACGGGTCCTGCAATACGGACTCGTCCACCGGCGCAGCATGGTGCTGGGCTGCGCCTCGTTCTATGCCGCCGCCATAGCTATCGGTCTGTACCTGGCGGCCGAGCGAGGGTGGGCCCTCCTGGCCATCGGAGCGGTGGGCGTCGGGTTGAGCTTCGCCTACTCCGCTCCCCCACTCCGACTCGTCCACCGAGGTCTGGGCGAGCCCGTGACCGCCCTCGGTTTCGGACCGGTCATGACCGTCGGGACCTACTTCGCCTGTACCGGGCGGTGGAGTTGGCAGCCCTTCCTCGCCTCACTGCCCGTCGCCCTTCTCATCGCCCTTGTTCTCTACGTGAACCAGGTACCAGATCGGGCCGGCGACGCCGCAGTCGGGAAGTGCACGCTCATCGTCCGCTGGACGCCGGCGCACGTGCGGATGGGGTACGCCGTGACCGCTGGGGCCGCATTCGTCTGCATCGCCGCCGAAGTCGGTGCCGGGGTCATGCCGGCGTGGACGCTGCTGGCCCTCGGCACCGCTCCTCTGGTGTGGCGGGTCTGGCGCGGACTTCGGGACCACTACGGCGACACTTACGCACTGATCCCCACCATGCAGACGAACATCGCCCTGCACCTGATCACGGGGTTGTTGCTCATCGTGGGTTACACCATTTCCATCTTCGCCTGATCTGCGGAGATGTGCGCACGACGAGCCAGCGACGCCGAGGTCGAATGTTGGCGCGACCACGGCTGGGTTCTCATCGATGGATTGGTGGGAACGGACGAAATCGACGCCGTTCGTGACGACGTCCACCAGGCGTTCCCCACGGCCGAGCAGTATCATGCCGACCCCGAAGGTGAGACAGCGCGCCGTCTCGGCCATCCGCCTCCTCACCACGGTTTCGTGTGGCCGAACGAAGGTCCGGGATTTCGTGACGACCAACATCGCTGGCAGGCCTCATTCCCGTTCGCCGGCAGCGGTGGCCTCAACCGGTTGGTCGTTCACCCCAACCTGATCGATTTCATCGAGCGTGCCCTGGCCACGACCGATCTCCGGATCTATCAGACAGGGATTTCGGCCAAGTACACCGGCATCACCAACTACGAGCAACCCATGCATACCGACCGGAACCATTCCTGGTTACCTGCCGTGGCGGAAGCGCCGTGGTGGCATGTCGAAGGATTTCTCTACCTGTCAGATGTCAACGCCACAGGCAATCCGACACATCTCGCATCGGTACAGGATTCCATCGGTCGACCGACCACGACTCCACTCATCATGCCCGACCGCGACCCCGAGATTTACGCGCACGAGCTCGGAGCGGTAGGAGTCCGGGGCTCGTTCCTTGCCTATCGATCCGACGTGTTCCACCGCGCTGTGGATCTCACCGAGCCCGGTGGATCCCGCTTCCTGCTCAATGTGAGCTTCCGGACGGCCGGTCAGGACTGGATCGGCTACCACAATGCGCAATCGCGCTCGACGTCACCAGACTGGGTCCGATTCGTCGAAGGGTCACGTCCCCGGGAGCTCGAACTGTTCGGCTTCCCTCCTCCCGGCCATCCGATCTGGACCACAGGTCTCATCGAGGCCACCGGAACGCTCTATCCGAAGCTCGATCTCTCCCCTTGGCTCTCAGCCCTGAACGACTGACCCAGCCGCTCGGCACACCGTCCTGCGACGAGTCCGGCGTTGTCTTCGGTATTCCCGACGCCAGTTGACTGAGTCGTTCCAGCGTTCGCTCCATGTCCCGGCGGTCCTCCGCCAGTAGATGTCACCGAGCTTGAGCAGCGCGCCCTGGTGATCCGGGATGATGGCCCAGCTCTCCCACACGAGAGTCCGCCCTCGACCGGCTCGAGCTCGTAGCGCCAAATGCGACCGGCGATGAAGCGCTCCACGGTTCCCCTCGGGCCCGTCGGCCACGCGATCGGTCGGTTCTGCTCGAACTCGACGACCCGGTTGACAGTCGAATACGGCATCCGGGGCATCTTCGTCGACAGTCCGAACGTGGCTCCCAAGCTGAGCCACTGCGGCTCTTCGGACGTCTTGCCTGGGAGCATGCTCGGACCGTCGATGGCGCTGTGCTGGGTGGTGTCGGTCAGAACGGCAAAGGTCTCCTCCGGAGTCGCCGGGATGGTGCGCTCAACCGAAAGGACCCAACCCGGCAACTCGCACTCCTCGTCGCCTGGGCGGTTACCGAGACCGGTGCCGGCCGCTTCTCCGTTACGACGGACGACCTGTGACACTCACATCCTCCCGGCCCATACTCACGGTAGTGCTCGCTCGTCACGTTTCGGTCAGGGTGAACGAACCCGAAGACAGCGGACCAGGAAGGACGTTCGGTGGGTGGCTCCTGGTGAGGTTGCGAGAGGTCACGGTCGATGAGTCAATCGGTGCTCCGTCCACCGTTATTGACGAGTACGTGACCGGCCCGAACACCGGTAGCGTCTTTGAGATCGCCGTCGCACCGAACTGGACAACCGTCGGGGTTGTCGCCGTGGTGCCGAGGGAGTTAGCCGAGTCGCTGACCGTGGTGGTCATGTCCTGCGCCGTGACGATCGTGGCGGCGGCGGACTCCGATACCGTCACCGAGATGACGTCTCCGGCGAAGACTGGGAACCGGAACGACAGAGTGCCGGCGGCGCCCGATAGAAACATGATCGGCGATCCGTGTACGCATTGGACGTTGAATCCCGCGTTGGCCGCGTACTGACCCCTGGTAAGGGCCACCCACATATCAATGGTGGCCGCCTTCGGCGAAGAGCAGCTGATGGTGTTCGCCGCCGGCACCGTAATAGTGGCCGAGGCCGCTGCCACTACCGGAGCCGAGTAGCCGCCAAAGTTGTGAATTCCCTTGCTAGCCCAAGCCGATGGACTAACCACCGCTCCAACGGCCGTAAGCGCCAAGGCAGCGACAACGGCCCAGCCAAGAATTCGTCTATTCATTCTGCGCCCCTTCTCCGGTATTCCCCGCTTTCCATCTTGCCACGTCGGAATCCTCCAAAGACACCGACCAGTGATCAATCTCGCGTCAACTTGGTCCGGATGTTGGTTTACCGACGGGTAGAGGCTGCCCGCGCGCCGCTGTGTCTGGATGGCCCGCCCCCATCCCGCCCGCTTTGTCCGTCTCGCACGGGGTGCGGTTCAGGCCGAAGATTCGCGCCATTTCGGCACCGACACACCGACCCGAAACCGGCGCTTCCGAGGATTGCCGCGGCCTTGGAAACGTGGTCCTGGCCGGCGCCCAGCGCCGACCATTGCCGGAACGATCGTGGGCGACCGGCTGAACAACACCGGCGCCGTCCAATCCGGATCCTCGGCGCAAGGTTCGGTCATGACCGACCGTCCGTATACATCGAAACGAGTTGAGAGACAAGCGTTCCGTTATGTCGGTGCCTCTGACCACGGCGGACGGGACCGGGACACGAGCTCGGAGATCACGGCGATCGCGACCAGGACGGATAAGCCCACGATGACGGCGGCGACGCGACTGACCTTCAGGACGAGCAGGGCACCGACGAGTGCTCCGACGAACATCGACGAGGCGGAGACGAGGCGCCGTCCCGCCTTCGAGCCGCTACCTCCCGCCCATCGGCTGTCAGCCGAGATGCCGGTGATGGTGAGAGTCAACACCGTGGTCGTGAGATCAGCGATGGCCAGCTTCCGCGCCGCTGCGTTCTGGGCACCCATGGATACGCTAAGGACCACGATAAGGACGTAGCGCGTCGCACCGGCTCCGGGCTCACGGGCGGCGGCCACGAACACCACGGACACCGACACCAAGGACGCTTCCAGGGCGCCGACGACGAGCAGACGGCCACGATGGTGACCGAGTCGGGCCGCCAGCCGGCCGCCCAGGAAAGCCCCGGCCGAAAAGGCACCCAGTTGTCGACGCCAACGGCGATCTGCCCACACTCCAGCGGTCCGGGGATCCACATTGTCAGATGGTGTCGACGGGGCTCGGAGTTCGAGTCGACGGCATTCCCGACATCCGGCGCCAGGCCGACCGGCTGGCCCGGCACGTGTCCCTGCGCCCTCCGACCACCGTCATAACCCGGATTTCGCCCTCACGTGATCCTCGACGAGGCTGGCCCGCATCTCAGGTCTCGCCGCCACAGGTAGCGTGCGTTCATGGTAAGCGTCCGATTGGCCCGTACCGTGGATCGGGGGCGGGTGATCGCCTCTGTGGCCGCCGCCTTCGCCCACGATCCGGCCTGGTCCTTTCTCTGTGGTGACGACTACGATCGGCTCGCTCCCCAATTCGCCGGCGCCCTCTTCGACACCAGGGTGGGTTCCGGCCATGTATGGGTTACCGATGACCTGGCCTCGGTGGCTATGTGGGATCCGCCGGGAAAAGTCCCCTCCTCTCAATCCGAACGCCTCTGGAAGGCGTACCGAGCCGTGGCGGGTGAGGCCGCCTGGCAGCGGCTGAGCGAGTACGAGAGCGCCATCGACAAGGTTCGGCCCGCCACGACTTATTGGTACCTGGGGGTGCTGGCCACCCATCCCGACCGTCACGGTCAGGGACTGGCCTCGGCGGTGATCGCCCCCATTCTCGGACGGGCGGACAGCGACGGTCTGACCTGCTGCCTGGAGACCTCGACGGAACGCAATCGTCAGTTCTATGGACGCCGGGGTTTCTCCGAGGTCACCGACATCCACGTCGCCTCGGGACCACCGACCTGGTGGCTGTGTCGGGCACCGCAGCACAATCCCTAGTGGTTGCGACCGCGGCTCGTCGCATCGTCACCCGCAACCTGGGTCTCGAGCCCGTCACCGCGGATGTCGCCCGAGCCGTCATGGCCGGCGATCTTTCGTCTCTCCTAGCCGCCACGGGCTGGCCTCATGACGACACCTTCGGCGCCATGCGCATGATGACAGAGGCCGGCGCCGGCGCCGGCTAGTTCATCACCATCGCGGGCTTTGTGATCAGCGACTGCGGCGCCTTCGTGTGGCTTGACGCGTCCGGGCGCGTGGAGATCGGTTACGGCCTCGGAGCACCAGCCGGGATCGGGGCTACGCCACGGAGGCGGTTACGGCCTCGGAGCACCAGCCGGGATCGGGGCTACGCCACGGAGGCAGTCCGTGCGTTGTGCTCGAGGCTCTTTACCGATGCCGGTGCCACCGTCATCACCGCCGACACCGATCTCGACGACAAGATGGCCTCGCGCCGCGTCCTCGAAAGATCGGCTTCACCGTGCCGGCGAGGACGACGGAAGGGCGTCGTATGCCCTCTCCCTCGGCTCCATCATGCCAGAAATGTGAAGAGGAACAGCTGGGTGGCGTAGGCCACCAGGCGAGGTGCCCGCCGACCATCGTCACCGCAATCCCACAGCGCCATATCGGCCGACGCATAGCCGTCGCCAGCGTAGCGGGCCCGATTCTCGGCCAATACCCATGACGACCGGCAGTCATCGAGGAGATGCACGGTGAGATCGACACTCGGAGCGAACCATGGTCGATCGCTGCGACCCACCTTCTCACCTACAGCTCCCGGCATAGTGTCGGCGAGGACGATCAAGGCCAACGGGTCGAGTCGACCGTCATCGAGCAGAGGTGGTTCTTGGAAGGCGTACCACATGACCCGTCGGGCATCTTCCGGTTCGTACTCGTCCCAGGGCGCATGGCCGAGAACCGACCGACCTTCGACCAACTCATTCCAGAACGGCATGGTTTCGAAGGCGTCGACACCTTCCGGCGGCGGCTCACGGAAGGAGCGGCATACAGCCGGGTCGGGAATCTCGGCCGGAGGACGAACGTCGGTGAACGAAAATCCACCCCGAGTGGCACCGAAGATGCACGTCGTCAGGTGACCTCGCCCGGCGCCGACGTTGCGGACTTCGGCGCGGACCTGGGACATCGACCGCCCGGCCCGGAGGACCTCGACGTCGATCTCGAGTGGTCCGTGCGCCACCTGAGCGGCGAAGGTGGTATGAAGGGTGCGCGGCGTCTGCTCGTCATGAGCGAGCTCCTCTTGCATCGCCCGCACGGCGATGGCGGTGACGATCCCGCCTTGCGGCAGGGGTCTGAGGTTCCAGCGTTCGTCGAGGTCGGCCTCATAGCGGCCACCCCCCGTCGGTCGCACGCCGGATGTGTCGAAGAACACGTTCCCCACCCGGGCACGCTGCCGCAAGGACGCCCGCCCGTCAAACCGGGTGGCTGTCGACACGATCCCTTTGGTCGATATGGTCGCGGCTGCGTCTTCAACACAGTCGCTAGACGGAAGGCGCCGCCGTCAGGTCGTAGAGGACCGTGCCGTCCACCGTCTTCGAGGAATAGTGGCTCTCCACCCATTGGGTGACCTGGCTGGACGTGTTGGTCGTGCCTGTGCCCGTCCCAGGCCCGCCACCGAGCCCACCGCTGCCGGCGATGAAGTAATGGATGTCCCCGTCGCGGACGTACGTCTCGAACTGGGTCAGGCTGGGAGCGGGATCGGTCCCGTTGAACCCGCCGATGGCCATCACGGCGCCGCCCGACGACAGTTGGAAGCCAGCCGCCGAATTGGAGTTCACGGTCGCCGCCACCCAGCGGTACATCCCGGCATTCTTCTGGAGCAGCCTGACCACGGCCTTACCCGCCGTGCTGCTGTTCAGGAATCCGCCGCCCACACCACCGGGGACACCTGTTCCTCCGACTCTTCCGCGGCCAGCAAAGGGGTTGCCGATTCGCACGCCAGCGCCTCCGCTCGGCGGGAATCCTCCGGCGGGAAAGGTGGGACGGCCGGCGGCGGCGCCCGGGACAGCGAATCCGTTGGCGGGCACGCCCAGGCCCCGGCGGCCGAATGGGCCACCGGCGAGTCCGCCACGACCCGGGAATCCGCCAGGCCTTCCGATACCGCCACCCTGGACGGCGGGTCCCGCCGAGGGGATGGCACCGGAGTGCGGGGTGGCCACTGTGTCGATGGCGTAGGCGGCCGGGCCGGCCAGAGCGGCACCGAGGCCGGCGATCCCGAGCAGCAAAGCCAAATGCATACGGACCCGCGGCGCCACCGCGATGACGACGGCGGCTGCGATCCCGACCATGAGGACAGCCGGTCGAAGCCACGGCAGCCAGGTCGGTGACCGCGACAGCAGCACGAAGGACCAGACGACGGTGACAGCCAGGGCCACCCCGAGCAGGGTCCGACTGAATCGGCGCCGCTCATGGTGCCACAACGTCACTGTACCGATCCCGACCAGAGCGCCGACGGCCGGCGCCAGGGCCACGTTGTAGTAGGGGTGGATGATCCCCTGGGCATAGCTGAAGACCAGCCCGGACACGAGCAACCAACCACCCCAGAGCACGACCGCGGCCCGGGTGCGATCGGTGCGCGCCGCCCGCCAGGTGAAGGCCACGAGGACGGCCAGGAAGATCAGCGCGGCTGGGATGAGCCACGAGATCTGTCCACCCATATCGCTGCGGAACAGCCGGATGAGTCCGGTCGGGCCCCACCGGGATCCAGCCGCCCCCGCTCTCCCGACGCTGCCCGATTCATTGCCCGACAGCCGACCGAGTCCGTTGTAGCCGAAGATCAGGTTGAGCAGGTTGTTGTCCTGCGATCCACCGATGTAGGGCCGGTCAGCCGCCGGCGTGAGCTGTACGGCGGCCACCCACCAACCGGCCGACACAGCCAGGGCGACCCCGGCCAGCAGCAGCTGCTTGATCCGGCGCCCGATGGGGGTGGGAGCGGCTAGCAGGTAGGCGGCGCCGACGGCGGGGACGACGAGAAAGGCCTGAAGCATCTTGGTCGTGAAACCGAGGCCGACGGCCGAGCCGGCGAGAACGAGCCACGCCGTACTGGCCCGTTCGAGGGACCGCACGGTGGCGTATGCCGCCAGGGTGAGCAACAGGACGAGGAGGGCGTCGGGATTGTTGTAGCGGAACATGAGCACGGCGACGGGAGTCGAAGCCATGACGGCGCCGGCGAGAAGCGCGGCGCTCGGTCGGAACCACCGGCGGATGGTGGCGTAGAGAAGGGCGACGCTGGCCACGCCTTCGAGCGCCTGAGGCACAAGAATGCTCCAGGCGTTCAGCCCGAACAGCCGGGCGGAGATCTCCATCACCCACAACGAGGCCGGCGGTTTGTCGACAGTGATGAAGTTCGAGGCGTCGGAGGATCCGAAGAAGAACGCCTTCCAGCTCTTCGTCCCGGCCTGGACGGCTGCCGAGTAGAAGGAGTTCGCCCATCCGGAGTCACCCAATGCCCACACGTAGGCCGCGGCGGTCGCCGTCAAGAGAGCGATCAGCGAGGGTCGCACCCAAGCCGGGTCGTCGGGACGCCCCCGCACGAGTCGTCCGAAGGCGCCCCGCGGGGGCCGTTCGACGTGATCGATGTCCGCTACCGCGGCGGGTCGATCCACGAGCAAGGTCATCCGGTCTGCCTTTCGGTGAGGACGATGGGCCACGGCGCCGGGACCGGGACCGCATCGGACGACGCACGTCTCGCGTCGATGGCGCCGGTGACCGGCCCCAAGGGGACGGCGGCGCCAGCCGTGGTCTGAGCCGTTCGGAACATCCAGCCCCGCAAGACCACGAATCGCACGAGGGCGGCGGCCCCGTTGGCGGCAACCAGTGACGCCGCCAGTACCCAGGGCGACGACACCGCCAAGGTGTCCACCACGGCCAGAGTCGCAGAGGTGGCCGAGACGCTGGTGGAGAATGCGGCCGCACCGCCGAGAACGAGGTTGCGACGCGACGGTCGGCCCCGCCCAGCGAACGTGTAACGCCGGTGGACGGCGGCATTGGCCACTGTGCAGACGGCCAGGGCCAAGGCGTTGGCGCCGAACCTTCCCACCGGGCCGGCCAGGACGAAGAAGAGAACAAGGTAGGCGCCAGTGCTGGCCACACCGATCCGGGCGAAGCTGGCTATCGTGGCCGGCAGGTCTGAGGAGTCAACACCGGTGGGCCGCGACCCTCGTCCGAGGCAGAGCCGAACAAGTCCTCGCAGGTCATCCCGGGCCGTGCGGATGATGTCGACCCGGCTGTCGGGATCATCGATCCAGTCGACGGGGACCTCGTGGATTCGGTAACCGTGACGTTCGGCCAACACCAGGAGCTCGGTGTCGAAGAACCACTCGTTGTCCTCAATCTGCGGGAGAAGGTGCCGGGCCACGTCCGTGCGGACCGCTTTGAAACCGCATTGGGCGTCCGAGAAGCCGCTTCTGAGACATGTCTTCAACAGAAGGTTGTAGGTCCGCGAGATCAGCTCCCTCTTCGGACCACGCACCACATGGGCACCACGGGCCAGCCGGGTGCCGATGGCCACGTCGCTGTGGCCGGAGAGCAGCGGCGCCACCAGAGGAAGCAGGGCGTCGAGCGAAGTCGAAAGGTCAACATCCGTGTAGGCCACGACTTGAGCGCTCGAGGTCGACCAGACTGCGCGCAGAGCTCGTCCCCGGCCTTTGCTGACAAGACGGACGGCCCTGACGCCTTTGAGTTCTCGGGCCAAATCGGCGGCCACGATCGGGGTGGCGTCGGTGCTGCCGTTGTCCACAACCGTGACAACGCTCGAGAAGGGGAACTCGCTGTCGAGATAGGAGCGCAATCGACGAACGCTCGGACCGAGCGTCCATTCCTCGTTGTAGACGGGGACGACAACTTCAACACAGACCGGGCCCACCGTTTCGTCTGTGCCCCTGATCGCCTCGTCCGTCACCGTCATGGGACAAAGTGTCAGGGCCCTACCTTGGAGACAGCTTATGGGCTCCTGTGAGGCCGCCCAGAATGGGCCCGCCCGGGGGAAACGGTGGGGGGAAAGCGATCCGGTCCCTGGTCAGGGGCGCATGACCTGCCCGCCGTCCACATTGAAGATGTGTCCTGTGACCCACCGGGCATCGTCCGAGAGCAGGAACTGGCACATACCCACCAGGTCCTCGGGCTCTCCCTGACGCTTGAGCGCCAGTGAGCCGATGAGTTCGCGCATGTAGGAGTCGGGAACCACAGAACGGGCCGCCTCCGTATCGGTGGGACCCGGGGCGATGGCGTTCACCCGGATGTTCATGCTGCCCAGCTCGTGGGCCAGTTGCTGCGTGAGCGAATTGATCCCCGCCTTGGCCCATCCGTAGTAGCCAGCATAGAGATACGCGGCGGTGGACGATTGGTTCACGATGGCGCCACCGCCGCGATCGGCCATCGAGGAATAGCAGGCGCGGATACACACGAGCGCTCCGGTCAGGTTGACGGCGAGAAAGTGTTGGAGATAATCCCAGTCGACCGTGAGGAGAAAGTCGAGCTTCATCCCACCGAAGATGGCGGCATTGTTCACCAGGTAGTCGATACCGCCGAAGGTTTCGACAGCCATGGCTGCCATGGCCTGGGCCGACTCGATTGAAGACACATCCACCCGGGCCGCCGCCGCTCTCGCCCCGCCGGCGATCAGGGCATCGGCCACGGCCCTGGCGTTGTCCTCGTCGATGTCCGCCACCACAACTGAGGCGCCGGCTCGGGCCAGCCCCTCGGCGTAGGCGCGGCCGATGCCACGTCCGGCGCCGGTCACCACAGCCACTTTGTCACTGAAGTCGTAGTTACTCATTACCCGGTTGCCCCCTCAGCCCGGCGAAGCCGGTCGTCGGGCGATGACACGTTCCGCCGCTGCGCTCAGGTCTGTGGCGAGCGGCCACCCGACGTAGTGGACCAGGTGCACGACGATCTCACGTACCTGGTCTTCGGTCAGCTCGCCGTTGGCCAGGGCGCTCGAGAACTGGACGTCGAGTAGATCCGTCTTTCCTAAGGCAGCGAGGACTCCGATAGTAAGCAGCCGGCGCTCGGGAACGTCCAATCCGGGCCGGCACCACACGTCGCCGAACAGATGATCCACGGTAAAGGCCACGAAGTCACCAGGCACATCTTCGGGGTCGACGGAGAAGTTGTACACCTCTCGCATCTTCTCGATGCCCCGAGCGCGATCGGGACGCGGGGGGCGACGTTCGGCCGTCATGCCGGCTCCGCGATGGACTTGGTCTCGAGGTACTCCTCGAAACCGGCCACCCCCATCTCCCGACCCAGCCCGGATTGCTTGTAACCGCCGAAGGGCATGTCGGGGCTGTACCAGACGCCGCCGTTGATGCTGACCGTCCCGGTGCGTAGACGAGCGGCAACGGCCATGGCTCGGTCTCGAGCACCCCAGACCGAGCCGGACAGACCATAAGAAGAGTCATTGGCCTGGGCCACGGCGTTATCATCGCCGTCGTGCGCACTCACCACCAGAACCGGCCCGAAGATCTCCTCTCGGACCACGCGTGCGTCGCCTTTCAAGCCGACGACGAGGGTGGGTTCCACGAAGAACCCTTTTTCCTTGTCCGCCGGTCGTCCGCCTCCCACCACGATCGTTCCCCCCTCTTCCCGAGCTAAACCGATATAGTGCTCCACCCGTTGGCGTTGGCGTTCACTTATGAGGGGACCGCACACGGTACCCGGGTCGAGCGGATCGCCGGCAGCCAACCCCTGCAAGGTGGAGGCGGTCAGGTCGACGGCTTCGTCGAAGCGTTCCCGTGGAACGACCAGACGGGTGGTGATGGCGCAACCCTGCCCGGCGTGGGTGCACACCATGAAGGCGGCCGTGGCGCAGGCCGAGGAGAGATCGGCATCGTCGAGGACGACGAAGGCGGATTTCCCCCCGAGTTCGAGAAACACTCGCTTCACGGTGCCGGCGGCGGCGGCCATCACCTTGCGACCGGTCTTGGTCGAGCCGGTGAAGCTGACCTGGTCGACGCGCCCATCGGTGGCCAAGGGGGCTCCGTAGTCGGCCGCCGCCGAAGTCACGATGTTCACCACGCCGGCCGGAATGTCGGTCTCCTCGACGATCAACCGCCCCACCGCCGTGGCGCACCACGGCGTGTCCGGCGCCGGCTTGAGCACGACGGTGTTCCCAGCGGCCAGAGCCGGACCGAGCTTGGCCAGGTTGATCTGGTGGGGCACATTCCACGGGGTGATGGCCGCCACCACGCCGGCCGGCTCGCGTCGCACCCACCGATGAGCCGGCATGCCCAACGGCTTGGCCGTACCCAGGTCGGTCGTCCACTCGTAGCCTTCGGCCAGATCGGCCACCCATCCGAGTGCGGCCACCGGCTCGTCGAGGGCGGCCGAGCGCGTGAAGAACAATGGCGAGCCTGTTTCGGCGATGGTCATCGCCCGTAGCTCGTCGGCATGGGCGGTCATCGCCTGTTGGAGCTGGCGCAGGCACCGCACCCGCAGATCCACGTCGGCGGACCACGACGACTCGTCGAACGCCCTTCGGGCTGCCCCGATAGCACGATCGAGGTCGGCCGGAGTCCCGGCCGCCGCCACCCCCAGGATCTCCTCGGTGGCTGGATTGATCGTCGGATAGGTGGCGCCACTCGAGGATGCCACCAACGCCCCGTCGATGAGCATCCGCTCTTCGCCGAAGTCCGCGCTCATCGGTCTCCCCCGGCGCCGACCCGGGCCGTCCCCGACGTATCGGGAGCGATCCCAAACAGTGCGTCAGCCCGGGCCTCGGTCATGGCCGCCAGGGGAAGGTCGATACCCAATGTGCCGGCCAGCTCCAACGCCGCCCGGAGATCCTTGTGGGCGAGAACCGCCGCCGTACGCATGGCGCTCACGAGACCATCGTCGTCGTCGGACGTGAACGGAGCGACTGTGCGCCGGAACATGAGCGTCGATGCGCCGCCGATCCGGGTGTCGCTGGCCCGGATGACCTGCGCCAGCTTCGCCAGTTCGATCCCAGCCGCCTCGGCCAGCACCTGGGCCTCGTAGGCCGCCAACCACGACGCGTACTGGACGAGATTGCGCGCCAGCTTCGCCTGAAGCCCCGCTCCGAGCGGACCCATCCGGACCACCAGGGAGCTGAAGGCGTCGAGAACGGGCCGGATGCGTTCGACGACATCGTCGTCACCGCCGATCATCGAGACGAGCATCCCTTCGGCGGCCGAGCTCGGACCACCACTGACACCGCAGTCGGCGACACCGACGCCGGCGGCTCGGCTCATCTCCGCCACCCGCGCCACCGTGCTTGGGGCAACGGTGGAAACGATCACGACGGTCAGCCCCGCCCGGGCCGCCGACAGTGCTCCCGATGGCCCCTCGAGAACGGCTAGGACCTGTTCATCGGTCACCACGGCCACCACGATCACATCGACCAGAGACGCGAGATCGGCGGGACCGGTGGCTACCCGGGCCGTCTCGGCGAAGGGTGCCGTCGACTCCGGCCTCACGTCACACACCACCAGGTCGATGCCGGCCCGAACAAGGCCTTTGGCCACGCCACTGCCTATATCGCCGAGACCGATGACCCCGACGGTGGGAGAGCTGTTTTCCGATTCCATGACCCGTTCCTTGTGCTGTTGCCTCTGGCCCCGTCCAGGCAGAGGATCCGGCTGCCCGACGGACCCTTTTCGGCCGCTGGACCTGATTGCTCGGACAGGTGTCTGGACCGTAGTCTGTCTCCATGACCGACCGCAAAGACTATTCGGGGCCCTTCGACCCCGACTTCCGCTACGAGGACCTGTCGAAAGAGGCCCTCGTTCGGCTCGTCCGAGAGTTCGCCCTCATCGTGCACCTTTTGGACCGTTCCATGTGTGCCGCCATTGCCATGAGGTTCGGGGGCGACGTGATGAAGGAGCTGGCCGTAGAGGAATGGGCTGGGGCGAGCCCCCTGTATGGCGCCCGGCTCCGGCAGATCATGGACATCGAAGGCGACGGAGTGTCGGCCATCTTCAAGGTCCTGCAACTCGACCCGGGATTTCCCCACCACTACATGGACGTCCACTACGAAGTGGTCGACGAGCGCCACGGGTACTTCGAGCTGGCCCACTGCGGTGCCCTTATGGATGCGGAGCCCTTCGGCGACGTCATGGTGACAAACATGTGTCACCACATCGAGGACGGCACCTTCGACGTCACCGCGCAAGCGGTCAACCCGAAGGCGCGAATCCGACCGGTCCACCGTCCACCTCGGCTGCCCTCCGATCGCTCACCGCACTGCCGCTGGGAAGTGGTCATCGATGACGACACCGAAACCCTGCCCGTCGCCGACATCACCCGCATCACGGCCGGCACCACGGCCGCCACGTTCGAGTTCCCGCCCATGCGCGACGGCACGCCCCACGTTCCCGAGCCGGAACCCGCCTCGTGATGTACCCCTCGACCCTGCCCATGGACGAGACTGACCATGCCGAGACCACCCGTCGGCGTCTGACCGTCAAACAGGCGGAGATCGTCCAGCGGCTGGTGGATGCCGCCGCCGACGAAGCACGCGACAACGGATACGAAGGGATGACGGTACGCAGCGCGTCCCGGCGGGCCGGCGTGGCCCCGGCCACGGCATACACCTACTTCGCCTCGAAGGATCATCTGCTGGCCGAGGTACTCTGGCGGCGGTTTCATGCCCTCCCCGCCGTGGTCGCCCCGGTCGGAACCAGCGTGGTCGACCGGTTGACCGGTGCACTCGGCGACCTCGGTTTGTTCATGGCCGACGATCCGATGCTGGCGGCGGCCTGCACCACGGCGCTCCTCGGGAGTGGTCCTGACGTCCGCGCCCTGCGCGTCCGGTTCGGTTCCGAACTCCACACCCGCATCGCCGCCGCCCTGGGAGATGATGCCGACCCCACCGTCGTACTGGGACTCGACCTCGCCTACTCGGGAGCAATGCTGTGGGCGGGCATGGGCCACATGCCTTACGCCTCGGTTCCCGAGGCCCTGAGCGACGTCGCCGGGGCCCTTCTCGGAGCCGTCCGATGACCGCCGACACCGTCGCCCCACTTTGCTACAGCCCGTACGACTACCAGATTCACGAAGATCCCTATCCCACGTACGCCCGCTTACGCGAGGAGGCTCCTCTCTTCCGCAACGACGACCTCGATTTCTGGGCACTGTCGCGTCACGACGACGTCCTAGCTGCATTCCGTAACCCCTCCCAACTGTCGAACCGCTTTGGGGTATCCCTCGATCCCGCCGCCTACGGGCCCGACGCGCACCGTGCCATGTCGTTCCTGGCCATGGACCCGCCCGACCACACCCGTATGCGCTCTCTCGTCTCCAAGGCATTCACCCCACGTCGGGTGGCCGAATTGGAGAACGGAATCCGTCGCCTGGCCGTCAAGCATGCCGAGACGGCAGTCGCCCGCGGGCACTTCGACTTCGTCGCCGACTTCGCCGGGCTGCTTCCCATGGACGTCATATCGGAAATGATCGGCGTTCCCCGGGCCGATCGGGCCGAGGTCAGACGTCTGGCCGATCTGCTCATGCACCGCGTCGAAGGTCTCAACGACGTCCCACCCGAAGGAATCGAGGCCGCCCTCGCCATGGCCGGGTATTTCGACGAGATGGTGCGTCAACGCCGCGCCCATCCCGCCGAGGACTTGACGTCGGCCCTGCTCGGGGCAGACGTGTCCGGCGATCGGCTCGACGACGAGGAAGTCATTTCATTTCTCTTCCTGATGGTGGTGGCCGGTAACGAGACCACCACCAAACTGCTGGCGAATTGTTGGTACTGGGGTTGGCGATTCCCCGATCAACGGGCAAAGGCATTGGCCGATCCCGGACGGATTCCCGACTGGGTGGAGGAGACGCTGCGCTTCGACACGTCGTCACAGATGCTGCTTCGGGTTACCACGGGAGATGTGGAGCTGCATGGTTCGGTTCTTCCCGATGGCGAACGGGTCCTGCTCCTCGTGGGTTCGGCCAACCGCGATCCCCGCATCTTCCCCCAGCCCGATCATTACGATCTCGATCGCGACACTTCGAAACTGGTGAGCTTCGGGAGTGGGCGCCACTTCTGTCTCGGTGCCGCCCTGGCACGGCTCGAAGCACGGGTCGGCCTGCAGGAGCTTCTTCTCCGTATTGGTGACTACGAGATCGACCCCGGCGGAGTCGAACGGGTCCATTCGATCAATGTGCGGGGCTTCGCCCGGCTGCCCACCTCCGTCTCGGAGCGCTGAAGGCTCCCTCGACCGTGTCCCGCCACATCCCTCATCCCGAGCATCGCCCCACTATCGTCACCGGTGCCTCCGCCGGCATCGGCTTGGCCACGGCACGGGCCCTGGCCGGGCGCGGTCATCCGGTCGTTCTCGGTGCCCGACGCGTCGACCGCTGCCGGGAGATCGCCCTCGAGATCGTCGCTCAGGGGGCTGAGGCGCACGCATTCGAGCTTGATCTGGCCGACGAACGATCGATCACGTCTTTCGTCGATCAGACGCGAGCCGCCGTCGGGGAGATCGACATCGTCGTTTCGTGCGCCGGCCAAAACCTCCCCGACGCCATCATCGACGGATCGCCGGGTTCTTTCGCCGCTACGGTCGGGGTGAACCTGGTGGGCGCCCACCAGCTCGTTGCTCACCTTCTGCCTGGCATGAAAGAACGCCACCACGGCGATGTGGTTTTCGTCACTTCCGAGGTCGTACGTTCACCTCGACCGTTGAACAAGGCCTACGTCTCGTCGAAGTGGGGGCTCGAAGGCTATGCCCGGACCCTGCAGATGGAACTCGAAGGCACGGGTGTCCGGGCCTCCATCGTGCAGCCCGGTCAGACCCTGTCCGAGATGGGGTCCGACTGGGACCCGGAGGCAACCACCGAGATCCTGGGTGAATGGGTTCGGTGGGGTCTGGCCCGACATAGCCATTTCCTCGATCCCGGAGCGGTGGCCGACGCCGTCGTCACCGCCGTTGAGGTTCCCGTCGGGACGCACCTGACCATGATCGAAGTTCAACCAGAGGCACCCGTGCGTCGGGACCGACCGGAGAGCGGAGGCAGAGAATGAGTACGAGCGTCGAACTACGCGAGCCGCCACAGGTATCGGGGGGGGACGACGAACACGGGCACCTCGAAGAGCTCCGGCGCGACCCGATCGGACTCATGCAGCGTGTGCGTGAGGAATGCGGCGCCGTCGGGCAGTTCCGGTTGGCCGACCGCGATGTGGTACTCCTGACCGGTGCCGAGGCAAACGAATTCTTCTTCCGGGCCCCGGAGGACGTCCTCGATCAAGCCGAAGCGTATCCCTTCATGACCCCGATCTTCGGGGAAGGTGTCGTCTTCGACGCTCCCCCCGAACGCAGACGGGAGATGCTTCACAATCAATCTTTGCGGGACAAATTCATGAGAGGCCACGCATCGACGATCTCGGACGAGGTTGAGACCATGGTCTCCGATTGGTCCGACTCCGGCACCATCGATCTGCTCGACTGGTTCGCCGAACTCACCATTTACACATCGTCCGCCTGTCTCATCGGGCCCAAATTTCGCCGAAATCTGGACCAACGCTTCGCCCGGCTCTACCACGACCTCGAGCAAGGCACCGATGCCCTCGCCTACGTCGACCCCTATGCCGACATCGATACATTTCGTCAGCGTGACGCTGCTCGGATCGGGCTGGTGGAGCTAGTCCAAGCCATCATGGACCGCCGGCGGACAGGGGCGGCGGCCACCGATGATGACCGGGATCTCCTCGACGTCCTGATGTCGATCCACGACGACGACGGCGCACCCCGGTTCTCCACCGACATGGTGACAGGGATGTTCATCTCCATGATGTTCGCCGGCCACCACACGACATCGGGAACGGCGGCCTGGACCCTGATCGAGTTATTGCGACACCCCGAGGCCCTGGCCGTCGTCACCGACGAACTCGACCAGCTGTACGCCCATGGCGAAGAAGTCAGCTACCAGGCGCTGCGGGCCATGCCTCGCCTCGAGGCGGCCATCAAGGAGGCACTGCGACTCCACCCACCGCTTATCCTGGTTCTCCGGGTGGCCAAGGAGGAGCTCGAGGTCGAAGGCGTTCGCATCGCCCCGGGCAAGCTCGTCGGGGCCAGCCTATCCGTGTCCAACCGGATCCCCGAGGACTTTCCCGACCCCGACGCCTTCGTGCCCGAGCGCTACATCGAGCCCCGGGCCGAGGACCGGGCCAACCCCTGGACGTGGATCCCGTTCGGTGCCGGTCGGCACCGGTGCGTCGGCGCTCCCTTCGCCATGATGCAGCTGAAGGCCATCTTTTCGGTCCTGTTGCGCGGCTGGGACTTTGAGTTGGCCCAACTCTCGGACAGTTACAGAAATGATCACTCGAAGATGGTGGTGCAACTGCAGCAGCCTTGTGCCGTGCACTACCGTCGACGCCGTGTCCCGTCTGAAGTGGTCACCGCGTGAG
>Ga0307373_10002863_pt1 | contig 30734 bp, 27 predicted proteins | sample OX2MG_FD_202534 | JGI IMG/M metagenome (GOLD analysis project Ga0307373, IMG submission 202534) | Soil microbial communities from Risofladan, Vaasa, Finland - OX-2 | ecosystem: Environmental > Terrestrial > Soil > Coastal area > Acid sulfate soil | place: Finland: Risofladan, Vaasa | collected...
GGGCTGCCCGCTGCGTGAGGTCGGCGCCCATGGCCTCGAATTGCGCGGCGCCCCCACCGAGCCCCGCCTGGACGATGAACGGCCCCGACGACAGGGCGGCCAACGTCCCGATCTGCTCGGCCATCAGCACGGGGTTCCACAGCGGGACGAGAAACAGGCAGCCGGCGGGACGGTCCGTCCACTCCGCCAGAAGGCGACCGAGCATCGGGGCGTTCTGCACGTACCCGCCCGGACCGGTCGAGTGGTGGTCCCCGAGGGTCAACGAATCGAGACCGGCCCGATCGGCCGCCCGCATCTGACCCAGCACCGAGGCCGGCCCCTCCCGCTGCCCCCGAGGGCCGTTGGTGGAGAAGGTGGTGCCGATGGAGATGCCGATGCGCATGGGCACGGTCTACCCGATCAGCATCAGCGCCACGCTGTCCGGGAAAGGCCTCCCCGAAGAACCCGCACCGGAAGAATCAGCCGGCCAGCCCGGTGTCGGCGCTGATCCGGGCCACCAGGCGCTCGAGCTCGGCCGGTAGGCCGTCGGGGATGTGCTTTGCGGCCTCCCCGTCGTCACCCACACCGTCGATGGCCTTGATCAGCCCGCTCATCGCGTGCGTGAGTTCTGCTGCGGCCGCCGTGACGGCCTCCGTCTCCTTGCTCATGGCACTCCCTTCCTGAGTCTCCCGCACGCTAGCTGGACCGGGTCGTCCAGCACCTCGCCCGGGCGCTGGCCTACGTGCAGCGACGGGCCTCTGGACCTCAGTCGATGACGCTGCGCGCCGCAGGCGAACGGGGCGCCCCCGTCATGGCCGAGAGGTGGGCCGAAGGTCGGGCCGAGAGAGGCTGGGCGATGTCCTCGAGCGATTTCTGCTCGGCATCGACCCCGAAGAAGATGGCGACGACGCCGCCGAGGGCCATGACCCCGGCCCCGATGAGGTACCCGATGAACAACTTGAAGTGGTCCTGGCCGTTCCCGATCAGTTCGCCGTACAGCCAAGGGCCCAAGGCGCCGAAGCTCTGCGCGATGGCGAAGAAGACGGCGATCGCCTTGGCCCGCACCTCGACCGGGAAGATCTCGCTCACGGTCAGATAGGCCGACGATGCGCCGGCCGAGGCGAAGAAGAAGATCACGCACCAGCACGCCGTCTGCGTCACGGCGTTGAGGGCGCCGGCGTTGAACAGGAGCGCGCTGATGGCGAGCAGCACTCCGGAGAGGATGTAGGTCCCGGCGATCATCTTCCGTCGCCCGATGGTGTCGAACAGGTGGCCGATGGTGAGCGGGCCGATGAGGTTCCCCAGGGCGAAGAAGATGAAGTAGTAGGCCGTGTCGGTCGCCGGGACGTTGTAGACCTTGGTCAGCACCAGCGCATAGGTGAAGAAGATGGCGTTGTAGAGGAACGACTGGGTGATCATCAGGGTGGCCCCGAGGATGGCCCGCCTCGGGTAGTGGACGAACAGAGTCCGGGCCAGCGCGATGAAGCCGATGTTGTTGGCCGGGGTGACCTCAATGGCCTTGGACTCGTCGATCTGGCCGAGGGTGCCGCCTCCGTGTTCGGTGGCCCGTTCAATGCGCTTGACCGCCTCCTCTGCCTCCTCTTCGCGCCCGTGCATGAGGAGCCAGCGCGGGCTTTCGGGAAGGTTCTTACGTACGAACAGGATGACGAAGCCCAGTGCCGGCCCGACCAGGAAGGCCACCCGCCAGGAGTAGCTCACCGGAAGGTGGTTCACCACGAAGATGAAGAACAACGTGCCGATCAATGCGCCGCCCCAGTAGGTCCCGTTGACGGCGATATCCACCCGGCCCCGGAATTTGGCGGGGATGAGCTCGTCGATGGCCGAGTTGATGGCCGCGTATTCGCCGCCGATGCCCATACCGGCGATGAACCGGGAGGCCCAGACCCAGTAGACCCAGCCCTGCGAATGCCCCAGGGTGAACGCGGTCATCACCCCACCGAACAGGTACACCCCCAGGGTGATCATGAACAGGTTGCGGCGGCCGAACTTGTCCGACATCCGGCCGAAGAACAGCGCACCGACCACCTCACCGAGGAGGTACACCGTGCCGACAGCGAACGCGACCTCGGAGGACGAGAGGTTCAGCGCCGCCTTCTGGCTGATGAGACCTTCCGCGTTGCTGGCGATCGTGATCTCGAGGCCGTCGAGCACCCAGGCCACGCCGAGCGCAATGACCAAGTGGGTGTGAAATCGCGACCAGCCCAGACGGTCGAGCCGGGCCGGAATCAGGCTCCGGATCATCCCTCCGGGACGGCTGTCCCCGTTCGTCCCCCCTACCTCGTCCGTGGTAATCGTCGCCACGTGCCCTCCCCTCTCGACCTGAACCGTCTCGACAACCTGAACATTTCGTACCCAAGATGGCGCCGTGTCATGCACCATGCGTTGAGAAGGCACGCGACCTGACGTCGTCGACGAAGCGATCGCGCGAGGCGTCGACGTCCGGGGCGTCTTCCACTGGACGGCCTGGACAACGACGTGTGGCTGCACGGATACGGCGCCTCATTCGGTTTCATCGATCGTGACCGCAGCGTGCGGGCGAGCGCCCGCGTCCTGCGGAGCAGGCAACCGTCTGAGTGGACATCCATCGCCTGCCGGTAACGTCAGCCCGATGCCTCGTTCCATCGCGACAGAGACCGACGTCGACCGGTCTGCGCTGGAGGAATTCATACGGCCGCGCCATCACGCCGTGCTCGGTACCGTCCGGTCGGACGGCGGCATCCAGATGTCGCCGGTGACGATGGGGCTGGGCCCGGACGGATCGGTCCTGATCTCCAGCTATCCGGAGCGGGCCAAGGTCCGCAATCTACGCCGGCGGCCCCAAGCCTCGGTCTGCGTGCTCTCGGACTCCTTCGGCGATGCGTGGGTCCAGCTCACCGGGCCAGCCACCGTCGTCGATCTCCCGGACGCCCTCGACGGTCTGGTCGAATACTTCCGTTGCATCAGCGGCGAGCACCCTGATTGGGACGAGTACCGCCAGGCAATGATCACGCAGGGCAAGGTGCTCCTCAGAATCGACATCCAGCGGTGGGGACCGATCAGCAGGGGTGGCTACCCTCCCCGACTCGCCGAGCGTTGATGCAGGGACATCACCGGAGCAGCGCGCGGTCAGACGCTCCGGCCGCTTGACCGCCGGCCCACCGACCGTGCCAGCACGATCAGAATCACCCGATAAGGTGATTTTCCCCGGGGAACTCGTCGTAGGGTGGGGCCGTGGCCAAGCCAATCCGCGTTGCACTCGTCAACGACTACATGATCGTCCTCGAGGGTCTGCGTGCGCTGCTGGAGTCCAGCGACTCCGGGATCCAGGTGGTCGAGCTCGATATCAAAAAGGGGCCGAGGCGGACGGTCGACGTCACCCTGCTCGACACCTACGGAGAGGCCGACGCCCTCGGTGAGCGCGTGCGCTTCCTCGGCGCCGATCCCAGCAACGGCGCCATCGTGGTGTTCAGCTTCTCGGACCAGCCCGGGGCCGTCCGCCACGCCATGGATGCGGGCGCGCAAGGATTCATTTCGAAAGCGGTGCCTCGACAACAGATCATCGACGGCCTGAAGGCCGCTGCCGCCGGCGACCGCGTCGTCCTGACCCAGCGATCGCAGCACGCCCGGATAGACGAGGCCGTGCGCTGGCCCGGGCGAGACTCCGGCCTGACCGAACGTGAGAGCGAGCTCTTGTCGTTGCTCTCGACAGGGATGACAAATCGAGAGCTGGGCGCGCACCTCTACATCAGCGAGAACACCGTCAAGACGCAGCTGCGCCACCTCTACGCCAAGCTCGGTGTGCGTAACCGCGCGCAAGCCGCTGCCATTGCGGCAGCGGGTTACCTCGGAGAGCAGCGCCGCCAGTCCAAACCGGTCGGCTGACCGGCGCCGGCCGGCGCGCACGCTGCAGGGCGAACGACTCGTCCCCGCTGTGCGACCAGCGTCAGGGCTCCGAGTGGGACGCATCCGAGTGGGATAAATCCGAGTGGGACGACGCAGCCCGTCGAAGCTGCAGAATGCGCGCGATACCCACGATCGCCACAATCAGAGCGCCCGCCGCCGCAGCGATGAGAAGCACGACAGCCGTGGGTGCGCCCCCGTGGAGCCACAGGAAATTCACCGACGAATGTTGGGTGTTCTGCGCGATGAAGACAATCAGCAGAACGAGGACCAATGCGGCCACGACGACGGCGGTCCAACTTGCGCTTACCCGCGTCCGCAGGGCACTGGAACCCTTGGACTCCTGCTGCTCTTCAGTGGCGTTCGGCATCGCAGATTCCTCTACCCGACTGGTTGGCATCAAAACCGCACAGTCCCATCCTAAGACCCAACCGGCTTCAGGCAGTCAGGTCCCGGAATCTGAGCGATACCGCGTCAGGCGTTTCGGCAGGAGTCGTCCCACGGCTGCTCACCATCGGCCTGGTACAACGCGATGGCAAGGTCGTCCTGCTCAGCCGGCGTCGCTTCGTTCGGCGGGACACTGATGAGTTGGGGCATGCCCGCCAGCTGAGCCGCCTCGTTCCACGTCGGTTGGCTGAACTGAAAGCCACCCATGTACGCGCCCCCTGGCGAGACAGCGCCGTAGTTGCCTCCGGACTCGACCCTGAGAACGCACTGCAGGAAAGGCGGAAGCGAAGGGTCGCCGGCACTCGAGCCCGCCGAGGCCCCCTGCGGAGGAGGGGCGGCGGCAGAGGGCGACGGACCTGTGCTCGTGCGGCCCGCCGAGGAGGTCGTGGCGGCCGCTGCGGCCGCTGCGGCCTCTTGTGCCGACCGAACCGCTCTGGCGGCGGCCGCTGCCTGTAACGCCTGCTGCTGCGCAACAGCCGCCGCGAGCTGGCCGGTGATCTCAGACTGCTTGGAACTGAGCTCTATCTGCGTCTGCCGTGCGGCGTTGCCCTGTGCCGCCTCTTCACTGGTGGTGACTTGGTCCTGTGACTCTTGCTGCTGCAGAGTGGCACGTTGAGCTTGGAGTTGGTTTTCGTCGGTGTGGAGCTCATCGATCGCCAGGCTCGTATCACCGCTCGTCACTTGTTCGTACTCCGCCCTCGCGAATGCTTCGGACTGGTTCCCCGAAAACAGAGCCTGGTTGCCTGCCGACTGAGGATCCATGTGGATGTACGCGGACACAGCTTCGGACTGGAGCCGCTCGCGGTCACGACTCACTCGTTGCTCGTCAGAAGAAATCTGCTTCTGCGTCGACCCGATCTCAGCCTCGTCTTGTTGGACCTTGGCGTTATCGACGGCGTACTGCTGTTGATGCGCACCGATCTGCAACTGCTCCAGCACGAGATCTTTCGAGAGCTGAGCCGCTTGCGACTTGAGGTTCGAGACCTGGTCCGCCCCAACCGGCGCAGGCGACACAACCATCGCCGCCGTCACCGTGGTCACGACACCCAAGGCCACCGGTCTCAACCCAGCGCTGGCGATCCTCCCCACCAGGTATCGGAGACCTGACTGTGTCGACCGACACTTTCCGACACCCGTCACGATTCCGGACATTTTTGTCGGATTTCCGACGGGGACGCAACCTGCCTGCACGACCCACCCGGCCGCGGTCGGCCTGATGGTCTTCTTCCAGTGTCACTGCTTCACCATGCTCCCGGGCCAGTTGAGGTCGAAATCGAGCTGGGGATGGCGCCCACTGAACGCGGCCGCGGCCTTCTTATCGGCTCGGAGTGTGTACTCCAGCCAGGCGGTGGCAAACCCGAGCTCATCCGCAGGATTGCCCCCATCGTCGCTGTCCTCGACTGACGCGTGATCGGCCTTGCGGCCTTCTGAAAGAGAGATGATGCCGACTGCGGCACGACCCCGGATGCTCTCGAAATCAAACTGCTCATTGGCGGGGTCGGTGATGATGGCATCGACAGGACCGTGCGTCGCGATGAGGAAGATCGGTTGCGTCACCCGGTTCAGCCGGTACTCGCAGTCGGTTTTCACCGGACAGTCCGGATTGGGAGATGACCATTCGAGGTTCGGGAGGGAGAACGTCATCACTGAGGTGATCAGGTGGGGGTCCATGTTGGCGGTCCGCACCGCTCCGGCGGCACCTTGGGAGTGTCCGACGGCCGCAACGGCGTGAATATCGAGATGGTGGGCGAACGCGCTACCCGTCGTGGAATTGGCCTTGACCAGATATCGGGCTGCCGCATCGATCTCCCGCCCGCTCCCGGTATTGGGAAGGGTGGTCGCAATGACAGTGAACCCGTAGGAAGCGAAGTGAGTCAACAGCGTCGTGTAGTTGGTCGGTGCTGCGCCCGTGCCGTTTCCCCAGGTGACGATCGGGCTCTCGAAGCCCAGGCGCTGATAGTTCGCTGGACGGAACACGTCGTACGTCGCCGTCCCCTCGGTGATCGGTGTCGTCGTGGTCGCAAAAGGACCGATTGCTGCGAACGTGTCCGATATCGGGGCGGTCGAAGCCGCGACCGCCCCGCCTACGCCGAGCAGTGCGACGAAGGCCACCATCGCTGCCAGCAACGCAGCGAGGAGAACTGGATGTCGCCGCGACACGACAACATTCTCCTGCTCGGCGGACTTCGCCGGCGAATCCATGACCGAGGCCGGCACGACCTCTGAGTGGCGCGCTGCGAAGTGTCGTCGGGAGCGCCTGCTCCCACCGCAGACGGCACAGTAGGATCGCTCGTCGCCGGAGCTGAAGGGCTCTGCCAGTGGATGTGCTCCCCGATGCGCACGACCGGCGACATCGAGCGTCGGACCCACTCGGCGTCCGCCACGAACGCAGAAACGAGGAGACGGAGTGACGGGAACGATCAGCCCAGGAATGCGACGTCGCTGGTCCGCCTGCTGGCGAGCGCTGGCCGTCATTGCCGTCGCTGTGGCTCTCTTCGTGGCCGGCGCCGCCGCTCCGGGTTCTTCGCTGCCCGCGATGCTGCCGGTATTGTCAGGCTCGACCGCCGCAGCTGCGGGCAGCTGCCAACCGCCAACCGGGTGGCAGTCGACCAAGGCGACACCGGTGTCCGGGATCCCGTCGGACTACGACCTCACCTCTTTCGACGGCACGATCATCCGTATCCACTGGTTTCCCGATCCGCTGGGCCCTGGCGGGCGCTCGCATCCGACCGTGCTGATGGGTCCCGGTTGGGGCTCGTCCGGCGACACCGACACGTCGTCGGCCGGGATCCAAGGAGCGCTGAGCATCGCCCAGCTCTGGCACGGGGGGTTCAACGTCTTGACATGGGATCCCCGGGGCTTCGGCCATTCGGGAGGGAAGGCCGAGGTCGACAGCCCGCACGACGAGGGGCGGGACGTGTCGGCCATGCTGAACTGGGTCGCGCAAGAGGCAGGCGTCCAGTTGGACCGACCGGGCGTGCCCCGGGTGGGCATGGTTGGCGAGTCCTACGGAGGCGGCGTGCAGTTTGCGGCGGCAGAACAGGACTGCCGGATCGACGCCATCGCCCCGACCATTGCCTGGCATTCACTCGGGACGAGTCTCGACAAGAACCAGACCCCCAAGACCGGGTGGGGGAACATCCTCGCCAGCGTGTCATCGACCGCCAAACTCGACCCCGAGATCACCATCGCTGACAACGAGATGGACACGACTGGCACGATCGACGCCGGGGCGGTGTCCTTCTTCGACAGCCGTGGGCCCTCCCAGTTCCTGTCGCGGGTGAAGGTGCCGACCTTGATTCTGCAGGGCACGGTCGATGATCTGTTCACGCTGGACGAAGGCATAGAGAATTACCAGGCACTGCATCACCAGGGGACCACGGTCTCGATGGCGTGGTTCTGTGGTGGTCATGGGGTCTGCCTGACGGACCCGGGTTCCGCCCTGGAGGTCGGCCCGCTCTCGCTCACGTGGATGGAGCGCTACGTCGCGCGCGATGCGTCCGCGCAGGTGCTCAGGGGATTCGCCTTCGTCGACCAGGACGGGACTTCCTATGCTGCCCCCGGCTATCCGCTTCCGGAAGGAAACCCCGTCGTCGCAACGGGTTCGGGCACGCTCGCCCTGCAGGCCGGCGGCGGATCGGGCCCGCCGGCGGTCGCTGCCAATGCGAAGGCCGCCAACATCGTCGACTCGGTGGCCCTGCCCGTCACCCCGGGTCCGGCCAAGAACGCCCTGAACATCACGGTGCCCGTCTCCCGGGCGGCCGTGCTGGTCGGCCCGCCGACGCTCTCCATGACCTACTCGGGCACCGTGGCCCCCGGTACGCGGCCGACCCGGGTGTTCGCGCAGTTGGTCGACCCTGCCACCGGAATCGTCGTCAACAACCAGATCACCCCCATCCCGGTCACGCTCGACGGTAGATCCCACAGCGTGACAATCCCGCTCGAGACGGTCAGCTACACGGCGCAGGCCGGTGCGTCGCTCGAACTGCAACTGGTAGCGACCACGGTGGCCTACATAACGCCGCGCCTCGGCGGGACAGTCACCTTCGAGCGGGTCAGGGTGGACCTTCCGACCGCCAAGGGCTTGCACGATCTACAGGGTGGCTGACACCGCGTCCGCCGGCTACCTCGCGGGCTGAGCCGCTGGCAACATCGCCTAGTCCTGGGCAGCGAGGAGCAGCGCGGCGAGCGGCTCGAGGATGGCTATGAGCTCGTCGAGCTCCACGGGCTCAAGGCTTTCATAGGGCTTCGCCGCCAGGTCGTCGGTGAGCGACTCGACCCGCTGTTTGACGGCTCGACCCTGGTCGCTCAGCCACCCGTCATTCCCGATCAGGCCGCGCTCATGCATCCCGTCTGTCACGGCGGCGAGCTGCGCTGCGGGCAGGTGATGGATGCGTCCGAACTTCTCCGCCGGCATGTCCATGTCGAGAGCGAAGAGCGCGTGTGCCTCGAGGCCACCGACCCCTTCGGTGACCAGGGCCGCGATGTGGCCGTCGCCACGGTGCTCGCGTAACAGGGATGCTGCATGGAAGAGGCGAGCCACCTTGTCGTCGGGGATCGGGAGCGCACGCAGCGCGGCGTACATGGGTCGGCCTTCGAACGGAGCACTCGTCCCCGCCTTCATCAACAGTTCGCTGGCGCGGGCGAAGTCTGGAGAGTCGACACGTTCGCCCAGGACCCGCCGCAAGGCCTTCGCGCAGCCGAGCCGACGAGCGGCGATGGCCGCGTCGGGCGTGGTGGTACGCCACACCTTCGGGATGTGGCGAGCCACTTCGCCGGGAGCGAAGTTGTAGAACAGTGCGTCCACCACCTCCGCCGAGGTGAGGCCAAGGGGCGCCGCCCGTCCGGCGAAGTAGGTGTCCCAGTAGTCGGTGAACCCCAGGGCGAACATCGCCTCATTGGGTTCATCGGCTGAGTAGGGGATGACACCGATCGGCTCGACGAGTTCGAACATACGGCGGGCCACTGGGTTCATCGTCTTCAAAAACTAACCAGGTCCTCGATAGGGAGCTGTGGAGGTCGCAGGGCCGGATGGCGCCCTAGTCAGACGAACACCTGTTCGCTTAGATTGGCACCGTGGAGTCCCAGTCGGCCATGCGAGCGACCATCCTGCACGCCGACCTGGACGCCTTCTACGCATCAGTCGAGCAGCTGTTGGACCCAGCGCTGCGGAATCGACCGATCGCCGTCGGCGGCAGTGTTGTGCTCGCAGCTTCGTATGAAGCCAGGAGCTATGGCGTCCACGGCGGCATGCCCAGCTGGCGGGCCCGCCAGCTGTGCGGCGATCTCCTCTTCGTCGGCGGCCATTTCGGCCGCTACCAGGAGTTCGGCGGCGACGTCATGTCGGTGTTTCAAGACTTCACTCCCCGAGTCGAGCGGGTGTCGATCGATGAGGCCTTTCTCGATGTTGCCGGCGCGGTCCATCTCTTCGGCGAACCCACTGAGATAGCGGCAGCCATCCGTCGACGAGTACGCGACGAAATCGGACTGCCGCTGTCGGTCGGCGTCGCTCGCACCAAGCACCTCGCCAAGGTGGCATCGCAGGTGGCCAAACCTGACGGCCTCGTCGCCGTGGCTCCCGGTGAAGAGCGCGACTTTCTTGACCCGCTTCCCATCCGGTTGATTTGGGGCGTCGGAGCAACGACAGAACGCCGCCTGCATGAGGCGGGGATCTTCACCATCGGCCAACTGGCCGACGCCGGCAGCCCGATTCTGGGCAACCTGCTGGGCCGGGCTACCGGCGAAAACCTCGCCGCCCTCTCGGCCAACGTCGATGAGCGTCCAGTACAGACGACGGCCCGGTCCCAGTCCATGGGCGCCCAAGCCGCCCTCGGGCATCGCACGGCAACGCCCGAGCTCATTCGCGAGACGCTCGGCTATCTGGCTGACAGAGTCGCCGGCCGCCTCCGAAAGGCGAACCTGGCCGGACGAACGGTGACCGTACGAATCCGCTTCCCTCAACTGCGCTCTGTCACCCGGTCCGTCACGTTGTCAGTGGCCACCTCGACCACGCTGACCTTGGCCGAGGTGGCCGAAAGGCTCGCCTGGGAGGCTCTCCACGACAACGATCGAGAACGCGAAATCACACTCATCGCCGTTTCGGCCTCGCACCTTCGACCAGAGCACTCCTTGCAGCTCGAACTCCCTCTCGACCCGCCCGACGCGCCGCGACAGGCGGACCACCAACCCGGATCTGCCGTCGAAGCCTCTCGATGGGGCATTGACAGGTCTGTCGACGCCATCCGAGACAAGTTCGGGATGGCTGCCGTTGGCTACGCCGCCGTTGCGCTATCAGCTGCCGATCGGGTTCCCGAGGAATTCCGCGAGCTGGCTGAGCGAGGGCGGGGCCAGGTTCACGAATGAATCGTCACGAAAGCAGCCGACGAGCCATTTCTTCTTGCGATCAAAGACGCCAGGGGCCGCTCACGACCAGGCCGTCGCCATGAACCCAATCACAGTCACTGGCTCGCAGGCGGAGACCGACGATCCTGCGCTTGGATCCGATCAGCAGGTTTGTCTTCGTACAGTTGTACGCAGCGGCGACGAGGGCTCCTTCGGCGTACGGATGCCCAAAGCCAGGGGGCGGCGGATGTCCTCGCCATGGACCACGATCTCGCCCAGAATGGCGATGACGGGGGCCGGTGGATGGTTCGTGGTCCGCGCGCCGGAGCTGGTCGACGAGCTCTCGCGAGCTGAGCCTCCCAAGTCGCTTCGCGGCGCGGTCAGCAAAGACATTGAACCGAAAGCCGGCCGCAGCCATTTGTTTTTTGTAGAAGTTGAATGGTGTCTGTTCGGCTGCGGCGAGTATGTGGCCAGCAGCGTCCTGAACGGACCAACCGTCGCACCACGAAGGCGATGTCCACTGGTCGACCGAAAGCTCCGTCCAGGTGTCTGCCATGGCAGCTCGTTCAGCATGGATATGGATCCAAGTCTGATCAGATTTCATACGACCCCACTCCTGGAACGCTCGGCTCGAATGCACTCTGTGCACGGACCGTCCCAGGCCCCAGGGCCGCGATCGGCATCGACCGCTCCACCTGACGCCACAATCGCGAGCCCTCCGAGATAGCGGTCCCAACCCTTGGTGTGATCCGAGACCGCGTCGGCTGGAAGCCCGCTATGGGTAAGACGAACGCGGGTCTTGTCTCCCTCGGGATGAGCTGGATCTCGACCCGTGTTGACCCGGACGGGATCGGGTGGTCCGGTTGATCCCAGCCGAGGTGAAGTTCACCCGCTCATTCGGCACAACTTCGAGGTACTCGCCAGCGGCCTGAAAATGGTCGCCGGGCTGGCCTCAATCGGGAGCTCGCGTACGAACTCAGCCATGGGTGATCTCCTTCTTCTTTCTTTCGGCGGCTTCCGCAACGTCACGGAGCCGCTCGAGGCTGTTGGTCCAGTAGCCGTCGAGGAAGGCACGGAGCCTGGCCATTTCGTGATGGTTCGATCGATACAAACGCCGGGTGCCCTCGCGTCGTTCAACGACGAGCCCGGCGTCTCGCAAGACGCCGAGATGCTGGGAGATCGCCGATCGGGTCACGTCGGTGAAGGACGCCGCGATCTCAGTGGCAGGGAGCTCGTCGGACCAAACGATCCGCAGGATCTCGCGCCGACGCGGTTCTGCCAGTGCCTTGAGGGCAGCCTCCATAGGCGGTAGCGTAAGTGATTTCTTGCGTAAGCGTGAACTTAAACAGTCGGAGATGCCGGTGCTCGGTCCGAGGATCGAGAACGGCTCCCCGCCTCGTGACGCGCACTGAGCGACTTCCTGGATCACAGATGACCTTGCGCACATGCTGTGGGGACCTTGGTCTCTATTCACCCGAGAGGCCCAACCACAGGATGGTCGAGAAGGGGTGTTCCGATGTCAGACGCAGCGGAGAAGTCGGCAGCAGTGGACACGATGAGCGGATCGGACGCCCTGCTGTGGTCGATCAGTGCGGATCCCGTGATGCGACCGACCATCGTGGCGCTGATGGTCTTGGGCGGGAGGCCCGATTGGGCAGAGGTGCGGGCGCGGGTCACGGAGCTGACCGAGAGGGTCCCCCGCCTGCGTTCATGTGCCGTGAGCCGACCACTGGGCCGAGGGAGACCTCAGTTCGTGATGGACGAGAACTTCGCCCTGGATATGCATCTCCGCCGCATTCGGCTGCCCGAACACGGGACCCTACGGGACGTCTTCGACATGGCCCAGACCATGGCCACGAGCGGTTTCGACGCTGCGCTGCCGCTGTGGGAAGCAGTCCTCGTCGAGGAATCGGACGCCGACCGTTCTGTCCTCGTCATGAAAGTCCATCACGCCCTCATCGACGGCGTGGGCGGTCTTGCCGTGCTTGCGCGGCTCTTCGACCCCATCGGTCAGGGGTCGCACGCGAGCGTCGAGGCGGGGCCGACATCAGAGGCTCCAGAGCCCCGGCCACGGCACTCTGCCCTTGACCGAGTGCCGGGTCTTGCGTGTGCGGTGCTTTCCGTCGGCGGTGCGCTCGACATGGTGACGCATCCAGTGCGCTCAGTCAGCCAGGTGGCCGCCGTCGGCGGCTCAATTGGGCGGCTGATGGCTCCGGCGAGGAGACCGATGTCACCGATCATGACCGGGCGAAGCTTCCGGCGCCACGTCGAGATCCTCGACCTCGACCTCACGACCATCAAGCGCGCTGCGAGGGCCTGGGGGGGCACGCTCAATGATGTGTTCGTCACCTCCGTCGTGCGGGGCCTCGCTCTGTACCATGCGCAGCATGGCGTCGCGGCGCGGGGATTCCGCGTCCTGATGCCGGTCAGTGTGCGTGACTCCGCGGATCGCGAAGCTGGCAACCATTTCGTACCCGCCCGATTCGTCATCCCCGTCCACAGCGATATCGCTGACAGTGTGGCGGAGGTGAGACGGGGCGCCGAACAATGGAAGCACGCGCCGGGTCTCGCCATGAGCGACATCCTGGCCACCGGGTTGAGTGCATTGCCGGCTGGGCTGTCTCGCAACCTTTGGAGTTCGATGCTCATGGGCGACGATCTCTGCATAACGAACATCCCGGGGCCTCCATTGCGGACCCACCTGGCTGGGGTCGCCGTCGAAGGCATCTACGCCGTCACGCCGCCATCGGGGGCTGCCCTCAGTGTGTCATTTGTCTCTACGGCGGAGCGGGCCTGTGTGACCATCACAACAGACACCGCGGCTGTCCACGACAGTCCGAAACTCGCTGGCTGCATTGAGGACGGATTCTCCGAGATCTGCTCAACCCGCCCACCCGGCCCCCCGCGATCGACATGACGGCCTCAATCGACCTTCTGACGGAGCTTGACGCCTCGTTCCTTTACATGGAATCCCCACACACACCCATGCACATGGGCTCCATCGGGATCTTCGAGGGCGGTCCGCTGCACGACGCCAGGGGAGGCCTCCGGCTCGACGCGGTGCGGACCCATGTGCAGAGCCGGCTGGATCTGGTGCCGAAGCTGCGGAAGGTCGTCCGAGTTCCGCTGCTCGGCGAGTCTGCACCGGTGTGGGTAGATGACCCCGACTTCGACATCGCCTACCACGTGCGCGAAGCGGCGGTGCCCGAACCCGGCGACGAAGCACAGCTGTTGGAAATCTGCGCCCGACTGATGTCGTCCCCGCTCGATCGCAACAGCCCTCTGTGGGGCATCTGGCTCATCGACGGACTCGAGGACGGACGCGTCGCAGTGTTCGAGATGATCCACCACTGCCTGGCCGACGGCCTGGCCGGTGTCGAGCTCGCCAGTGTCCTGCTCGACATCGAGGCCCGTTTTTCGGCTGACCGCCCCGACATGGATGGGTGGGCGCCTGCCCCGGCGCCCCGGAGGGCAGCCGTGGTCGCCGACGGACTCGCCCAATTCGGCGGGGTGGTGTCGAAGCTCGCGGTGGACGCATGGCATGCCGCATGGCACCCCTCCAGAGCCGGTCGCCTGCTCTCACGCTACGCATCGGCGTTCCAGGACCTGCTGTCCCCGACACCCTTCGCTCCGCGTCTGTCGTTGAACGCGGCCGTCGGGTTCGACCGACGGGTCCTCGTCGTCCGTGAGCGAATGGCTGATCTCCGGCGAGCCCAGCAACTCTTTGGCGTGACACTGAACGACCTGCTGCTGACGGCGGTGGCCGCCGGCGTGCACGATCTCCTCTCGGCCCGGGGCGAGGTCATGGAGGAGCGCCAGTTACAAGTACTCGTTCCAGTGGGCTCGGATCACCACGACGATCACCGGCTGGGCAACGAGGTCTCGGCCATGTTGGTGCGGCTCCCGATCAGTGCCGTCCCGGCTGCCGAGCGGCTCCGCGAAGTTGCCGCTGTCGAACGGTCCCACAAGGAGCACGACCAGGCGCGAGCGACGAACGTCCTCTTCTCCTCACTGAACTCCCTGCCTCCGGCGGCGGTCTCCGCGGCCAGCCATCTCATGGACCATCAGCCCTTCGTCAATTTGGTCGTGACCAACGTGCCCGGGCCCGACTTTCCGCTCTACCTGCTGGGGGCGCGCTTGCTTGAAGTCATCCCCCTGGTGCCGCTCGGAGGGAATCTGAGCGTCAGCGTGGCCGCGCTCTCCTACAACGGCCTGTTCACTATCGGCGTTCTCGCCGACCCGGAGACCTGCTCAGATGCGGACGTGCTCGCCGCGGGAATCGAACGGTGTTTCGCCCAGCTCCTCGGTCCCGACGCCGCGAGCCCGCAGGTCCCGCCGCCCTCAAATATGAATGTCTGATGTTCCAACGAACACGGTCCTCGCTGCCCAAGCAGGGTTACTTTCACTCACGATTCCCGTCGGATTCCCCGACAACGACCTTCCTGTGGGATTGGAGCTCCTTGGTGCTGCACGACCAGGAGCACCTGTCGGCTCCCCTGAGTGTGACCATTCGATCCGGTCATGAAATACCGCTCCGGCCCGTTTCAAGCGCAAGCTATGTTCCCTAGACACCCACAACCCACCGGTCGGACGTGCTGATCCGGCCATCACCGTAAGGTTTGGCAAGCCCCAAAGCTTGTCCAGCACAGCGGAGTCCGCAAGCACGGCACTGAAGGAAGAGCGAGAGTGACAGAGCAGGACGACGGCGCTAAAGGCACCGCATTCGACGAGTTGCGGGAGCGCTATAGGCAGGAGCAGCAGAAGCGCATCCGTGCAGACGGCATGGCCCAGTGGCGTGAGCTTGGAGAGGAATTAGACGAGGACCCATTTGCCGACCCCGGCTTCAACCGGGACCCGTTGGTCGAAGAGACGACCGTCCTCGTCGTGGGAGGTGGCTTCGCCGGGATGCTCACGGCGATCGATCTGTTCAAGCACGGAATCACCGATTTCCGGATCGTCGAAAAGGCCGGGGACTTCGGTGGCACCTGGTACTGGAATCGCTACCCAGGCTGCATGTGCGATGTCGAGTCCTACGTCTACCTGCCGCTTCTCGAAGAGACGGGCTACATGCCAACCGAGCGCTACGCCAGCGCGACGGAGATCTTCAATTACTGCCGGTTGTTGGCTCAGACGTTCGACTTGTACCCGAGGGCGCTCTTCCAGACCGACGTCACCGGGGCTGCGTGGAACGAGGATGCGCTGCGCTGGCATGTGACTACCAGCCGTGACGACCGGCTCTCTGCCCGCTTTCTCGTGTTGGCAGGAGGAATCCTGCACAAAGCCAAGCTTCCGGGGATACCGGGGATCGATCAGTTCGAGGGTAAGGCCTTCCACACCAGTCGCTGGGACTACCACTACACAGGCGGAGGACCAGACGAACCGATGGATCAGTTGGCCGATAGGCGTGTTGGCATCGTCGGCACCGGAGCCACCGGAGTGCAGGTGGTGCCACAGCTCGCCCGTGCTGCCAAGGAGGTCTTCGTCTTTCAGCGCACACCCAGTGCGGTGGGCATTCGCAACCAGCAACCCACGGACGTCCAGTGGTTTCAGGGCCTCGAGGCCGGTTGGCAACACGACCGGATCATCAATTTCACCCACGCGGTCACCGGTGCCCAGCCCGAGGTGAATATGGTGAATGACGGATGGACAGATGTCATGTGGGTCGACACGCAGAGAGGTGCTGAATCGAAAGAGGAAGCCGAGGCACTCGAGCGCATCGATTTCGAGGTCATGGAGGCCATCCGACAACGAGTCGACACGGTCGTTGACGATCCCGAGACAGCCGAGAGACTCAAGCCGTATTGGGGCAAACACTGCAAGCGCGTCTGCTTTCATGACGATTACCTCGCGTCCTTCAACCGTCCCAACGTCCACCTCGTCGATACAGAAGGACGCGGTGTCGACGAGATCACCGCCGCAGGGGCTGTTGTCGGTGGTGTCGAGTACCCGGTGGATCTGTTGATCTATGCCTCCGGATTCGAAGTCACCACGGATCTGCACCAGCGGCTCGGCTTTGACCCCAAGGGGGTCGGCGGCCTGGCGCTGTCGGAACGGTGGGCCGATGGCGCCCACACGCTGCACGGGGTGTTGGCCAGTGGATTCCCCAACCTGCTTCTCATCAGCCTCGTCCAAGGTGGCTTCGGCACAAACTTCTCGCACCTGCTCTCCGAGTCGGCTCGACACGTCGCGCACATCATCGAGGCCTGTGACAAGGAAGGAATTGTCAGGATCGAGCCGGAAGAGGCTTCGGAGGAGGAATGGCTCTCCGTGCTCCTCGCCGTCGGCGCGGGGGGCGCCCGCTATTTCCAGAGCTGCACGCCCAGCTTTTACAACAGTGAGCAGCAGGCGATCGACGCCCGGGCGGTTCGCAATCTCACCTACTCCGAAAGCCTGCTCGACTACGTCGGCTACCTCGAGCGCTGGCGTCAGGATCCCGATTTCACTGGCGTCAAGATCCAGAGGGCGAACGTCATCGACAGGGCCTGAGTCGAAGTTCCCACCGCGGCCAATCGCGATGGACGCTGAAATGAGAATCGGAATCCTCTTCGTGGGATTCGGTGCACGACAGATCCTGGGCAGCAGGAGGACCGGTTCCGAGGACCGGCTCAGACCTGGGTCCAACGGGGTGGGGCGTTTACCAAAGGGTTTGGCCTAAACCGGATCCCCACCCGAAGGCGCTCCTCTGTTGAGCTCGATGAATCGCGTCGCCGCCGGGGACAGCGACCCGAGTGGATGCACCAGAACCAGATCCCGCACAGCCGGAGGGTTGGGGCGCGCCACGACCGCCCCGAGCTGCTCGGCGATGGACGCCATCGCTTCGGGGACGAGTGCGGCACCGGCACCTGCGATCACCAGGGGAAGGATCGCCTCACGCTGCGCCGAAACCACAGCCAGGGGCGGTTCGCGGCCCAGTTCTCGGATGTGCTGATCGAGCAGCCGCCGCGTTGACGTGCCGGCCGGCGCGACGACAAGCGGTACCTCCTCGCGCTCGAGCGCCGCGAGTGGATCTTCTCCAGCGCCGTCAGATCCCGGAGGGAGGATGAAGACGAGCTCTTGGGTGCCCAAGGCGACAGCGGCGAGAGAGTCCGGGACATCGACGGCGTCGGTGACCCCGAGCTCGCAAGAGCCCGATTCGACCAAGGTGAAGAGGTCGTCGCTGTCCTCTGGGGCCGCAAGGTCGACGCGAACGCCCGAGTGGTGCCGCCGGAATTCGCCGACCATCTGAGCCGTTGGGTCGGCGGCCAGGGTCGGCAGGCTGGCCAGGGACAGTGATCCCGCCACCAACCCGGTCACTGCCGCCACCGCGGCACGCCCGATTTCAAGATCGCGCAGGACGTGGCGGGCCGGTCCGAGGAGGGCTGCACCTGCGGCTGTCAAGGAGACCCGATGACCGGTCCGAGTAAACAGCGGGGCACCGACCTCGGCTTCGAGGTCCTTGACCGCGAGTGACAACGCCGGTTGGGAGACGAAGACAGCCTTGGCTGCTGCCGTGAACCCTCCGTGGTCCGCCACGGCCACGAAGTGGGCGAGCTTTCTGCTGTCCATTAGCGTAGCTTATAGCTCCTCTCAGTAATCCTTATTCGACTTCTGGTCAGACCCGGTGCACGATCGAAGCAACCGTGGACGATCAACGAATGAGCACCGCCGAGGACAGCGCGGCAGTTGGTTGGCAGCGGTTCCTCGTCGAACCACGCCGGCCCGAGTCGGTTCGCAACAAGGAGAACGCGTACTGGCTGGCCGTGGCGGCCGTCTGCATCGGAGCGTTCATGGGCCAGCTCGATGCCAGCATCGTCACCGTCGCCCTGCCCACCCTGCAGCGGACCTTCCACGCCAGTGTCGGGGCGGTCACCTGGGTGGGACTGAGCTACCTCTTGGTCTTGGTCGCCACCGTGACCGCTGTCGGCCGTCTGGCCGACATGTGGGGACGCAAGCTCCTCTACGTCTACGGGTTCGCCGTGTTCGTGATCGGCTCTGCCCTCTGTGGCCTCGCCCCGAGTCTTGGCATCCTCATCGCGTGCAGGGTCCTCCAGGCTGTCGGTGCCGCCATGCTTCAGGCCAACAGCGTGGCCATCATCGTGATCGCGGTTCCTCGCGTGTCGCTCGGCAAGGCGATCGGGATCCAAGGAGCCGCCCAGGCCATCGGACTCGCCCTCGGCCCCTCCGTGGGCGGCCTGCTGCTCGCGGTCGGAGGGTGGCGTCTGCTCTTCATGGTCAATGTGCCCTTCGGGGTGCTCGGGGTCCTCGCCGGTCTTGCCTTCATCCCGCGCAGCCTCAAACTCAGTGATCGAGTGCCCTTCGACTACAAGGGCCTCGCCCTGTTCTTCCCGGCCGTCGTGGTCGTACTGTCAGCCATCTCGTTCGGGAATACCTATGGCTGGACATCGCCGTTGATCATCGGGCTGGTTGTACTCGGAGTGTGCCTCGGGACCACCTTCGTGATCTGGGAGCGGCGCACCAATGACCCGATGCTCGATCTCTCCCTGTTCCGAGTCGTGCGGTTCCGGTCTGGTATCTCCAGCGGTCTGTTGTCCTATCTGGTCATGTTCGGCGTGCTTCTCCTCGTGCCCTTCTACTTCGAGCGCGGACTTGGGATCGGAGCGGCGCGCGCCGGCCTCGAGCTCATGATGATGCCCCTCGCCCTTGGGCTGGTCGCCCCCTTTGCCGGCCGGGCGGCCGATCGCCTCGGGGCCCGGCCACTCACCGCCGGCGGGATGTCGATGGTGGCGATCGGGCTGTTCGCGCTCGGGGCCCTGCGTCCGACGACGCTGGGCTTCCTGGGTCTGCTCGCGCTCATCGGTGTTGGGCTGGGCTGCTTCACCCCGCCCAATAACGCGTCCATCATGGGCTCTGTCCCCGAGCACCAGGCCGGCCTGGCCTCTGGCGTGCTGAACATGACACGAGGTTTGGGCACCGCCCTGGGCCTGGCCCTCTCGGCCCTGGTCTTCGACCTCGCCGGGGGGACGTCACCGGCTTGGCTGACAGTCGACCACGCCTTCTCAGTCACTGCGTGGTTCCTCGCTGGTACAGCAGCGCTGGCAGCCGTGGTCGCGGTGACGGGAGAGCAGGGGCCTCTCTCACAATCCGTTCTCGCCGCCGCGGAGTAATCAGCCGGGGGCCCTCGGATAGATACCCCTGGGGGTATCGTGGTACACTTCCCCATCCCCCGGGTATCCGTGCATCCGTCCCAATCCGAGGTCGGCTGGCGGTCCCGTCAAAGGACCGATGGTTCGTGCGGAGCACGTTCTCGTCGACCAACCCTGTCCGCGAGCTCACTCGGCCGGTCCGCCACGGCCGTCTCCGCCGACATTTGCGGTTGCCCGAGACTGCTACCTCGGATCGCTGCCATGTCCTCGTCCGGCGTCAGCGTGACCTTGACCGGCGACAGCGCACTTTGGGCCAACTTCAACACCGCCACCTTGACCCGTCCGTCACCCGTGAGCACGCCAATGAGCTTCGAGAGTAGGTCGCCCCCAGTTGGTTCCGTCAGCTCGACGTCAACCGGTTCCCGAGCTCGACCCTCGTTGCTTGGCGTTGGCCGATCGCGCCTATCGAACCGATTTCCAGGTCGGCGAGCGGGTCAGCTTCGCTCTCCGCGACGCCCTTTTCGAGCACGGCCGGGACATCTCGGACCGCGCAACACTCGCGCCCCTGGCGCGCGATCTCGGAGTCGTCATGCCCGACGAGTCCGACCACGCTGCCGTGCTCGCTGAATGGTACGAAGGCCAGCGTCGTGGTGTCCTCGGCTCCCCGCTCTTCCTCGGCGGGGGAGACGACGCGTCCTGCCCTTCGCTCGACATCACAAAGGACCCGGTCAAAGGGGTGTCGATCGTCCGAGACACCTCACGTTTGACGGATTTCCTGGTGCGCTGCCTGCCCCAGCACGGCCAGGAATGATCGCTGGCCACGAATTCCGGATCATGCGCAGATTGGGAGGATGGTCACTAGCGGGAGGGACCTTTGGCCCATGATCCTGTGCTGCCCCGGAGAGTTGACTGTCGGTGATGGCACATCGCGTGGTGATCTTCGGCGGCGGAACAGGTGGGACGTTGACCGCCAATCGGTTGCGGCGTCTCTATTCCGAAGCCGAAGTAGAGATCACCGTCATCGACAAGGACGACCGCCATATCTACCAACCTGGCCTGCTCTTCGTGCCCTTCGGGCTGGCCAGCGCCGACCACATCGTGCGGCCGAGGGGTCGGCAGCTTCACGGCGGGATCGCCTACCTCAAGGGCGCAATCGATCGCGTAGATCTCGGAGCCAACCAGGTGACGCTCGAGGACGGAGCGACTCTCGACTACGACGTCCTCGTCGTGGCGACCGGTGCGGTGCTCGTACCCGAAGAGACAGAGGGTCTGTCGGGTGACGGGTGGATGGACAAGGTCCATACCTTCTACTCACTCGAGGGGGCGACCGCGCTGGCAACGGCATTGGGCTCCTTCGAGGGTGGCCGCCTGGTCATCAACGTGGTGGACATGCCCATCAAGTGCCCAGTTGCTCCGCTCGAGTTCTGCTTCCTGGCCGATTGGTACTTTCACGAGCGTGGCATGCGTGACCAGGTGCAGCTGACCTACGTCACGCCGCTCGACGGTGCCTTCACCAAGCCTGTGGCCTCTTCCCGCCTGGCGGGGATGCTGGCCGAGAAGGACATCGAACTTGTCACCGAGTTCAACACCGGGGAGGTCGACGGGTTGGGCGGCCACCTCACTGGCTACGACGGACGCACGGTGGACTTCGACCTGGCGGTGGTCGTGCCGCTCCATGGAGGAGCTCCCTATGTCGGCCGGTCGCCGGGCTTGGGCGACGAGTTGAACTTCGTCCCGACCGATGAGCACACCCTCCAATCCAAGGCTGCGCAGAACGTCTTCGTGATCGGCGATGCAGCGAACGTCCCGGCCTCAAAGGCTGGGTCGGTCACACACTTCGAAGGAGAGGTGCTCGTCGAGAACATTCGCCGCTACCTGGCCGGCGATCCCCTCGATGCGAGTTTTGACGGACACACCAACTGCTTCATCGAGACCGGGTTTCACAAAGCCCTGCTGATCGACTTCAACTACGACACCGAGCCGCTGCCGGGCCACTACCCGACCAGCGTCGGTCTTCCGTTGCTCGCTGAGTCCCGGCTCAACCACCTGGGAAAGCTCATGTTCCAGTGGTTCTACTGGCATGGCCTGCTCCCGGGGCGAGATGTCCCCGGGGTCAGCTCGGCCATGCCCTCCTCAGGAAAGATCCCCGCCGAAGCAGCTGGATCAAGAAAGGACTGACCGATGTCGACCGTGACCATTGCCACAACAGATGTGGAGTTCAACGACGAGGGCTTCTTCGTCCGACCCGAACAATGGACCGAAGACATGGTCCCCGAGTTGGCCTGCCGCGAGGGCATCGACGAACTCACCGATGCGCACTGGCACGTCATCCGCTTCATGCGCTCTGAGTTCCTCTCGAAGGGGACCGGGCCCACGGTCCGGGTCCTTGGGAAGACCTCAGGTGTGTCGATCAAGGAGCTGTACCAGCTCTTCCCCAAGGGACCGGCGAAGGTTGCCGCCAAGATTGCCGGGATCCCCAAGCCACGAGGCTGCATCTAAAAGGAGCGACCATGAGCGCCACGATCGAAAAGGTCTCGATCATCATCTCGAAGGGTTCCCTCGAGGGGATCTACCCGGGGCTGATCATGACAAACGGGGCGCGGGCGGAGGGTATTGAGGCGAATCTCTTCTTCACCTTCTTCGGACTCGACGCCATCCACAAGGCCCGCAACGAGCACATCAAGTTGGCGACGGTCGGGAACCCCGGGTTACACCTCGCCACCATGGCCGGCGGACTGCCCGGAGTGTCAACGGCAATGACCCACTACATGAATCACAAGATGGAGAAGCTCGACATCCCCTCAATTCCCGAGTTCATCGAAATGATCGCTGATACCGGCGCCGGTATGTACGCATGCAAGGCGTCGGTCGACCTGTTTGGCTTGGAGAAGAACGACTTCATCGACCAGGTGCAGGACATCATCACGGTAGGTGAGTTCTACGAGAAGGCGGCTGGGGGCCACGTCATCTTCACCTGATCATGGCGCAAGTTGGTCGAAGGGGCGAGCGTGGTGAAACGATGTGAGGGCCCACCGGGTGGTGATCGTGGGCGGTGTGGCGGGCGGGATGTCAGCCGCAGCGAGATTGCGTCGCCTCGACGAATCCGTCGCAATTACCGTGTTCGAGCGCTCAGGTCACGTTTCTTATGCCAATTGCGGGCTGCCCTACTTCGTCGGAGGGATCATCGAAGACGAAGAGGACCTGCTGCTTCAGACACCTGAGAGACTCTTCGACAGATTTCGCCTCGACGTCCGTGTCGACACCGAAGTCGTGGCGATCGACGAAGTGGCGCATGTCGTCACCGTCCGCTCAACCCAGGACGGAAGCTCATCGCAGGTGCCCTACGACAAGCTCGTTCTGAGTCCCGGCGCGGTGCCGGTGCGCCCCGCCATCCCCGGCTTCGACAGAGTTCGCAGTCTGCGAACGGTCGAGGACGCCGAGCAGTTGGCGGACGACGTGGCGGACAAGCCGCACAGTGCGGTGGTCATCGGGGCCGGATTCGTCGGACTCGAGACCGCCGAGAACCTGGCCCGCCGAGGGATCGCCGTGACGATCGTGGAAGCAGCCGCGCAGGTGTTGGCGCCCCTCGACCCCGAACTGGCCGTACTGGTCGCCGCTGAGCTGATTAGCAGCGGCATTGCCGTCGAGACGGGAGTCGCGGTTGCCGAGGTAACCGAGAGCGGGGTCGTACTGGCCGACGGTCGGGAAGTCGCAGGGGCGCTCGTGGTCGGGGCCGTAGGGGTCCGCCCTGACGCCCACCTTGCCAGCATGGCGGGACTTACCCTCGGCTCAAGCGGAGGGATCACGGTCGACGAGAGGGGACGAACGAGTGACCCGGACATCTACGCCGTCGGCGACGCCGTAGAGAAGATTGACTCGGTCGGCGGGGGTTCCTCGCTGATCGCGCTGGCGAACATTGCCAACCGTCAGGGCAGAAGGGTGGCCGATGACATCTGTGGCCTCACGGTTCGCCCGACCCATTCCCTCGGCACCGCAATCGTCAAGGTCTTCGGAGTGACCGCCGCCATGACCGGGTGGAACGAGCAGCGCCTTCAAGCAGCCGGAAGGCGGTTTCGGACTCTCCACTCACATCCAATGAGCCATGCCGGTTACTACCCAGGGGCCGAGCCAATGTCTCTGAAACTCCTGTTCGACCCCGACGACGGCACCATCCTCGGGGCGCAGGGAGTGGGAGGAACCGGGGTCGACAAGCGGATTGACGTCCTCGCCACGGCGATGGCGGCGAGTCTGCGAGCGGATGCGCTCGCTGACCTCGAGTTGGCCTATGCGCCCCCCTTCTCGTCGGCGAAGGATCCGGTCAACATGCTGGGCTATATGGCCGAGAACGTCCTCTCTGGTGAGTGCGACGCCGTAGAGCCGGATGAGCTCGACGACATCCTCGACATGGGTTGGACGCTCATTGATGTCCGCACTCCAGCGGAGCACGCCAAGGGATCCATCCCACAGAGCATCAACTTGCCGCTCGATTCGCTGCGGGGGGACATTGCAAGCGTCGGCGACGGCCCGTTCGTGGTCTATTGCGAGGTCGGGCAGCGCGGACACACGGCAACGTCGCTGCTGCACGAGCTCGGGCTGAAGGCCCGCAACCTCGATGGTGGATATCGGACGTGGCTCGCCGCGGACGCGGCGCGTGTCATGGATCCGTACCGGCTAGCGAGGACTGTGACCCAGTCGCGAACTTGATGCCAGCCGACGAGACGTGGACGCCGCTTTGGTCCTCGTAGATCGCGCTTGGAACGGGCAAACAGGGACCTCGCGCATGCTGCCGATGACCTCGGTTGCAACTTGGATCTTCCCGACGAAGTACTTCGTCGAGCGCAAGGCGGTACCGGTCAGGCTCAGAAGGGCTCCTCGGTCAACTCGTGAGACGGCCACAGGAAATCCTCGAGGCAGCGAGATCACCCCGCTGCAGGTCGTTCAGGTCCAAGCCGGCGTCCACAAGGGCGTCCTCAATAGGGCGCCCTGAGAGGCCCGTTGCGTCATTGGCAATACGGATCATGACCGGTGATCTCGCGCACGAAGAGAGACCCATTCGGTGTCCCGACGAAGCGATCACGAGGGGCTGGCATCGTTTCGGTCATGGGAGGGTGCCGTTTTCAACCATTCGTGCGAGGAATCCACTGCCCACCTTGACACTCGTTGCCCTTGGCCGAGGTCTCCGCGCCGTTGCGAGGGAGGTCCTCGGGCCGGTGGAGTAAGCCAGTCGTCTCGACGCAACCGCTCGACATCGGCGAAGTCGCCGAGGATACTCACGCCCTGGCTCATTGCGACGTCTTTGCGGGCACCCGACATCAGTCCGACAATGAGCTCGTGCGAACCCGTGACGACGACGTCGGGCGACGACGCGGGACCAGTGCGCACTGCGGCATCGGCGCAGTCTGGTACGACGGCGACCTGTACTTCACAAGCGGGTCGAGGACCCGCAAGTCACGCAATCTGGCGGAAAACCCCGCCAGCTCGGTAGCGGTTAGGTTCCCAGATATGGACCTGACCCTTATGGAGACGCGGCCATCGTCACCGAGCCCAAAGTTTTGGAAGCCGTCGCCGAGATCTATCGGCAGATCGGTCCCAGGAGCGCCGGATCTTCGGCCTCCACTCGCGTGGGAAACATGTTGATCGGAGGATGAACAGTGAAGAGCGGCTCAGCTCATGCCTGGTATCACGGGTGGCGCGCCGCCCGGCGTTAACACCTCGATCCCCGAGTTCGTTGCGTCAGCGGTGGTCCCCAGCCCGAACACCAGCGCGTCGCCTACGGTCGCGGTACCGGACCAATTGAACTGGGGCAGTGGGACCCGCTCGAGCAGGCTCCCGGTGGCGGCGTCACGCACGTCGAGGACTTGGGACAGCGCGGCGCCGTTGAAGGTCATCCCTCCCGCCACCGTGGTCGCCGAGAACGAGGCGACACCGTTCTCCTGCCACACCACCGAACCGTTCAAGGCATCGAACGCGTGGTCGGTCGGGTTCTGCGATGCCGTGTCGCGTGGGTCGGAGGGGTCGCACACGGGCCGGATGCCGTGCTTGGTCGGGAAGAAGTCACCGATCGCCGTGACGCCGTAGACCCGGCGGCCGTCGTAGGCGGTCGTGCCGATGAAGCCGCCCGAGGAGCCCCCGAAGACGACGTTGGTGGACCAGCGCAGCCGTCCCGTGCGCGGGTCGAGTGAGTAGTACGTACCGTTCTTGCTCCCCTCACCCAGGAAGGTGGTCACCCCGGACGGGGACAACCCGGCGTTGGCGGTGGCCCCGAAGTCGTCGTCGCAGGCGGGCGCGTTCTTCAACAGATGGAACTTCCAGGCCAACGTGCCGTTGCGGATGCGCAGCGCCAGCACCGAGTCGGCGTATGGCGCCGTGCCCGAGAGCTTGCAATCGGCCGTCCCGAACACCACCAGCCCCAGATCGGGCAGCAGGGTGCCCGAGGACCACACGCTGCCGCAGCTGTCGTGGAGAACCACCTTGCCACCGGTCGCCGCTACGTCGGTCTGGTACTCCCACACCGGGTCGCCGGTCTGCAGGTTGGCCGCGACGATGGAGCCGGCCGACGCCGGCTGCCCATCTTCGTCGATACCGAAGAGGACCCGCCCGTCGGCAACGACCGGGGAGGAGAAGATGCGTGTGCTGTCGGCGTCGGGGTCGGGCGGTCCGGGGAGGCCCGGATAGTCGTGCTCCCAGAAGACGGCACCGGTTGCAGCCGCCAAGGCGTAGAGCGTGTACCCACCGGAGACGATCACAAGAGCCGGGCGATGGCGCGCTGCCGGCTGGAACCAGGCTGACGAGGTGACGAGACCCCCATCGGAGGCCGCGTCGCGAGGGTTCTGGCCCGGGTAGGGAGTGATGGCGTCCTGGGACTTAAGCCTGACCTTCCAGCGCAGCGCGCCGGTCGTCAGGTTCAAAGCGTAGAAGTAGTCGTCCCACGACCCGGCATAGACGGTGTCGCCGACGACCGTGGGCGTGGCGGTGACCGCGTCGGCTGTAGGGAAGAACCAGGCTCGGCGCAGGGTCCGCACGGACGTCTTGGTCAGTGTGGTGCGGCCGTGGAACGTGTGCTGGGCGTCGTGGCCGTAAGTCGGCCAGTCCCAGTGGCCGGGCGCAGCCGGCACGGCGGCGGGGGTGCCCCCCGAGATGCTCGCCCCCGTCGGTGCCATTGCGCCGATGCCGACCAGGGCCGCCGCCAACGCGATCGTACCGACCGATGCAGCGCCTCGGAGCCCACTCCGGGCGCGCCGCGGCATCAGCCTGATCGGACGCATCGACCTCAGCCGAAGCCAGCGGTGGCGGGCTTGTCCGAGGAGGGCCCGCGGGCCGGCGCGGGGTTCTCAGCGGGGCCTGACAACGGAGCGACGATCTTCCCCGACGGGTACGGACATCGCATGTGCGCCGGAATGCACACCGTCACGCTGGTCGGGAAGTCGAAACCGCCCGCCACCGTGACCGGCGCTGACGGTTGGCCGCCATTGAAGGTGACGCGCATGACGCGGCCCCCGTAGGAGGCAGGACCGCAGCCGGTCAGGGGACCGGTACATGTGATGTGGATGTCGACGAAGTACAGGGTCCCGTCCGGGGCGAAGGCCATGCCGAACGGGTTGTACTGGTCGGGGCTTTTCCCGAGATCCACCACCGTCGTGCCGGGCACGGAGCCACGCCCCGGCTCAGGCTGCCCGCTAGCACTGACCCAGACGATGGAGGGATCACCGATGTAACTACTGACGGCATAGCAGCCGCAGGTCGGGTCCTCGGCGATGCCGGCGGCGAAGGAGGCCTTAACGAACGTCGAGACCTGGACACGGCTGCGTGGGTACACCCCGCCCGGGCATTGCGCGGCGCTGGTCGGGAGCGACGCGTGGGCGAAGCGCAGGACGCTCGAGGTTCCGACGTTGGGGACCAAGAGGTCATCGTTGGAGGCGACGGCCATCGTGCCTGGCTGGGCAAGGCCGCCCGTGCCGTCCGTGTGGTGCGGCCCGTACCCCCCGGAGGTGGGGCCGTAGACGATGCACGACGTTGTGTATCTAGGCGCGAACCACTCGACCAGCCGACCGCTGCTCGGCGGCGGGAACGAGCCCTGGGCGGTCGCGATGTCGTTCGCAAAGACGTTGTGGTGGCTGTCCACCGCGCATCCGGTGTAGGTCTGGTTGTTGTTGAAGACTCCGTTGGCGCTGGGCGGCGAGTCGGAGCCGATCGGCTGGCCGCGCATCTTGTAGGGGCCGGGCACGTAGAGCGTCTGGCCACTGAACGAGCCGTTGGGCTCGTCGAGCTCCTCGCCGTCCGGGGGCTGCTTGTAGGGCTTCAGCCCCCCCAGGTTGTGCTGGTTGGGCAGGGTGGGGTCATAGCCGCCCACGAAGCGGCCACCAGGGAGCACGCAGACCTGCCCATTGAGGTCCCACGCCGGCAAGAGCTGGCCCCGGACGCCCGAGGGCATGGACAAGAAGTCGACTTCCTCGTTCTGGTCCCAGTAGACGAGGTACCCCGGACGGCCCTTCACGCCACCGGCAACAGTCGGCTCGCTGCTCCCAGTACGGGTCGACCGGGTCGACGCACCGGATGGTGACGCGGCGAGCGTCCCGCTCACCACGAGCACGGCCGCACAGAGCGCGACGAAGAACCCGGCACTCCACCTCTTGACATACCCCATCGAAACCCCCATGTCGCCAGAAGACGCGGTCATAGTAGGCGGGGGGCTGGCCTTGCGCCGGATGGCGCCGCAGGGGCCGGTTCTTCAGCGGGACGTGCGCATCCGCCACCCTTCTTCGCCCTTCGCGCTGTCACCGACCGGCCCACCACGTCTCGGCGATGGCGAGCCGTGACACGGCACCCGGTGGGGGCCGGCCAGTCGACCAGATCGAGGAGTTCGAAACCGTTCCAAACGCGGCACCCACCGCAGACGTATCTGCGTCAGGGTGGAACTGCCGACCGCGACACCGCGTACTGCGAAATGACGCTCGGAGCTTCGCCGATGGTGAGACGTATCGGGGCACGTTTCCCGGGCAGCAGATAGGGCCGACCCTCTCGGATCGGCCCGAACCTGCGACTTCCTGAGTGGCGCGGGGAGGATTTGAACCTCCGACCTTGGGGTTATGAGACACGGGACGTGCGTGCGCGCGGCCACACACCGGACCACAACTGGCTCGCTTGAGTTTGCCGAAAAGCCCATAGACACACGTCGATCGGTCCGGTGGCGAATTACGCTGGGCTGGGGTTGGCGCTCAAGAAGTTGCCACGAGATTGGGGATCGGTGAGGTGAACAGTCGTCATCAACTGGATCAGCGTGCTCACTGTTGGTGGTTTGCACATAGACCGGACTATGTCCGAAACCCCAAAGGGCTGCTCACAACGCCGACCATTGGGAACGACAGGGGATGACAGCCGTGCGCACTGAGTACGACAGTCTCTACATCGGCGGCGAGTGGCTGCCGACCGCCGGCGACGAGCGGATCACGGTGGTCTCGCCCCACACGGGCCAGCCCATCGGCTCCGCACCGTGCGCCACCGAACCGGACGTGGATCGTGCTGTCGCGGCGGCCCGCCGAGCGTTCGATGACTCCCCCTGGCCGCGCCTGGCGCCCGACGACCGGGCGGCCGCGGTCACGCGCCTCCTCCGCTCCTACGAGGACCGGATCGCGGACATGACCGAGGTCGTGATCGCCGAGATGGGGTCTCCCCGCTGGTTCGGCGAGCTGGCCCAGGGTCCTGACGGCGCGGCCATGCTCGAGACCTTCCTCCTGGCGGCGCAGGCCATCGACTGGGAGCAGCCGGGCAGCGGCCCCAACGCCGGGGCGCTGGTGCACCGCGAGCCCGTCGGAGTCGTCGGTGCCATCACGCCGTGGAACGTCCCTCAGCTCGTGATCATGCCCAAGCTGGCGCCGGCGCTGCTCGCGGACTTCACCATCGTGGTCAAGGCGGCCCCGGAGGCGCCGCTCGACGCGCTCCTCCTGGCCGAGATCGTCCACGAGGCCGGGCTTCCCGAGGGGGTCGTCAGCATTTCTGGTCGGAGGCCGCGAGGGCGGCGAGCACCTCGTGCGGCACCGCGACGTGGACAAGATCGCGTTCACGGGAAGCAGTGCCGTGGGGGGGCGAATCGCCGGCATTTGCGGCGAGCGCCTGGCCCGCTGCAGCCTCGAGCTCGGAGGCAAGTCGGCGGCGATCGTGCTCGACGACGCCGACCTCGGCCGGACCGCCGCCGGGCTCAAATTCGCCTCGTTCCTCAACAACGGGCAGGCCTGCGTGGCGCAGACCCGGGTGCTGGCGCCGCGGCACCGGTACGAGGAGACCGTCGACGCACTTGCCGCCATGGTCGCCGCCATCGTGGTGGGTGACCCGGGCGACCCCTCGACGTACGTCGGGCCGCTGGTGACACAGCGCCAACAAGAACGGGTCCTCGACTACCTGCGTCAGGCGGAGGTCGAGGGTGCGCGTACTGTGGTGGGCGGCACCGGCACACCGCCCGACCCCGGGAATGCCGGCTGGTACGTGGCGCCGACCGTCCTGGCCGACGTGGACAACGCCATGACGGTGGCCCGGGAGGAGATCTTCGGGCCCGTCGTGTGCGTCATCCCTTACCACGACGAGGAGGACGCAGTGCGCATCGCCAACGACTCCCCCTTCGGCCTGGCAGGATCGATCTGGTCGAAGGACCGCGCTCACGCCGGCGAGCTGGCGCGCCGCATGCGCACGGGCATGGTGGGCATCAACGGGTTCGCGCCTGACCTCTGGTCACCCTTCGGCGGCTACAAGCAGAGTGGCATCGGCCGCGAATACGGACCCGTCGGTCTGGAGGCCTACCTCAAGTACAAGTCGATCTACGGCGCATGACGTCCCCAACCGATGCCAGCGCAGGCACGCACGGCGACGCCTCCATGGGACCCGGCGCCTCGCCCTACCCGGCGTCACACGAGCACGCCCCGCTCTCGGGCCTCGACGAGTTCTTGATCCACAACGCGCCGTACCCCGTGCGCGTGATGTGGACCCCCGACG